>ENA-OUOG01002853-OUOG01002853.1-marine-metagenome-genome-assembly--contig:-NODE-2853-length-17172-cov-2.869026_pt1 | contig 17172 bp, 14 predicted proteins | sample MGYA00248635_ERZ508505 | MGnify/ENA primary metagenome ERZ508505 (study PRJEB26176, sample SAMN06267871) | marine metagenome | isolation source: Saanich Inlet, British Columbia, Canada | place: Pacific...
TCATCTGCTCTTCCACTCGCATTGATATCTCCAGAACCAGATATGGCACAGTCTAGACGCTCGACGTCTGTTTTTACGAAAAGGTTTCCAGATCCAGAAATGGCTAGTTTTAGATCTGCTGTCTCGGGTATAGAACCACTGACTTTTCCAGAGCCTGAAATGGTTAGTTCATTTATTTCTTCAACCGGAATTTCAACAAATATTTTTTCTGTCTTCATATTCCAAGAACCCCAAAACCGAGTCTTTTCCATGCCGATATAAAGTGCGCCATTTTTTATTTTGTAGGTTACTTTTTCTAAATCTTCGGCGTTCCCGTCAAAGACGATTCTTCCTTCTTTTCCTTCAACAAGGGTTACTTCAAATGGCCCCCCAAGGTGAATGGCATCGTAACTTCCAGCCTCTTTCACTAATTCCTTTTGTGCAGATAGACTTAAATGGCTAAGACTAATAAATAAGATACTAAGTACTAGGTGATTTCTCATTGTTTCTGATTTTCAAGTGTGACGATAAACGTTTTTAAATGTTACAAGACGGCTTGGCACAACTATTGACCTTTTATTTGCACACTAGAGAAATAGGCGTTTCACGAAGGAATCCGCCTGTCTATCTATGACATATTGACTTAAAACAAGCGAATGGATTCAAAACTCTATATAGGTATTGACAATTTGTCTGCACACGCAATGGATGACGATGCGGAACTTATTCCCCTTTTAACTCCTGAGGATGAGGAAGAAATGAATAATGAGGAGGTCCCACTGAAACTTCCTATTCTTCCACTTCGAAACACGGTGTTATTTCCGGGTGTTGTAGTTCCGGTTACTGCGGGTAGAGATACCTCTATAGCCCTCATTAAAGCTGCAAATCAGGATTCTAAAATTATTGGGGTGGTCGGACAGAAGGATTCCGCAGTAGAGCATCCGACCCAAGAAGACTTACATCAAGTAGGTACGGTAGCCAAAATTTTACGGGTACTGCAAATGCCCGACGGCAACACTACAATTATTATTCAAGGTAAAAAGCGGTTTAGAATCTCAGAGGTTGTGCAGACTGAGCCCTACATGGTAGCAAATGTGACTGAGCTTGTAGAAACTCGTCCGGAGGCCAAAGATGTAGAGTTTACCGCTATTGTCGACGGTATCAAAGAACTGGCGCTAAAGATTATTAAGGTAAACCCCAATCTCCCTACCGAGGCATCTTTTGCGATTCAGAATATTCAAAGCGGCTCATTTCTCATCAATTTTGTTTCCTCGAATTTGAATTTGAGCGTGACTGAAAAGCAAGAATTACTAGAATTGGGAGATCTAAAACAGCGCGCATTAAAGACACTTAAGTTAATGAACATTGAGTTTCAGCGATTAGAGCTGAAAAATGACATTCAGTCAAAGGTTCGATCAGATTTGGACCAACAGCAAAGAGAGTACTTTTTGCAACAGCAAATGCGAACCATTCAAGAAGAGTTGGGTGGGGTTTCATACGAGCAAGAAATTGGGCAAATGCGAGATTTGGCGCGCGCTAAAAAGTGGTCTGTAGAGGTGGCTAACCATTTCGAAAAAGAGTTGGCCAAATTACAACGGATGAACCCTCAAGTTGCTGAGCATACGATTCAGCGAAATTATTTAGAGTTACTGCTAGAGCTTCCTTTTGGTGTGTATTCTGAAGATCGAATTGATCTGAAGCGCGCACAAAAGATTCTTGATCGCGATCATTATGGACTCTCCGAGGTGAAAAAGCGTATCATCGAACATTTAGCTGTACTCAAATTGCGTGGCGATATGAAATCTCCTATTCTGTGTTTGTATGGACCTCCGGGTGTCGGAAAAACTTCTCTTGGTAAATCAATTGCAGAAGCTATGGGACGCAAGTATGTTCGGATGTCTCTTGGCGGACTCAGAGATGAAGCGGAAATTAGAGGGCATAGAAAGACCTATATTGGAGCGATGCCTGGACGGGTTATTGCACAGATTAAAAAAGCAGAAACTTCTAATCCGGTTTTTGTGCTTGACGAGATTGATAAATTGAGTTACAGTGCGCATAGCGATCCGTATTCGGCGCTACTCGAGGTCTTAGATCCTCAACAGAATGATAGTTTTTATGACAACTTTCTTGAAGTTGGTTATGACTTATCTCGAGTGATGTTCATCGCTACTGCAAACAATATTGGAGAAATTCAACCTGCGCTTCGCGATCGAATGGAACTTATCGAGGTGAGTGGGTATACCACAGAGGAAAAAATTCAGATCGCTAAAAAACATTTACTTCCCAAGCAGTTAACGGATCATGGGCTCACTGCTCATCACTTAAAACTCGGCGACAAACAACTTCGCATCATTGTGGAGAAGTACACCAGAGAATCAGGGGTTAGGGGGCTAGATAAGCAGCTAGCGAAAGTAGTTCGACATACCGCAAAGTGTGTAGCCATGGAAACTGAGTATAGCGTGTCACCATCGATTGAAGAGGTGTATGAGATTTTAGGTTCCAAGCGTTATGAGAGTGATTTAAGTGAATCGAATAAAATCCCGGGTGTAGTTACAGGTCTTGCATGGACATCAGTCGGTGGTGCGATTTTGTTTATAGAGGTGAGTCTATCAAAAGGAAAGGGCCAGCTTTCAATCACCGGAAATTTAGGTAATGTGATGAAAGAATCTGCCAGTATTGCTCTAGCTTTCATTAAGGCACATGCTGAAGATTTGGGTATTACAATGGATCAAATTGAGAATTCAAATATTCACATTCATGTACCGGAAGGCGCTACACCTAAAGATGGCCCTTCGGCTGGAGTCACTATGCTCACCGCCTTGGTTTCTGCCTTTACTCGAAAGAGAGTCAAGGCTAACCTTGCGATGAGTGGAGAAATCACGTTGCGAGGTAAGGTGCTTCCTGTAGGTGGGATTAAAGAAAAGATTTTAGCTGCCAAACGTTCTGGTATAAAACAAATTATTTTATCCGAACAAAATAGAAAAGACATTGAGGCTATTGAACCTAGCTACCTAAAAGGACTTTCTTTTATCTATGTAACTCGAATGAGTGAGGTAGTTGAATCTGCATTATTGAATCAAAAAGGTACCTTTACCCTATAATAAGTTAAATACTATACTGAGTTGTCAACGATTCAAATTGCGATAGACGGTCACTCTTCAACCGGAAAATCAACACTAGCGAGAGCGCTTGCTTCCCACTTAGGTATATTGTATTTAGACTCGGGTGCTATGTATCGCGCGGTTGCCTTATATGCTAATGAGAATAAGCTGTCTGATGCTGAGTTAATCGCTCAACTTGACCGCATTAAAGTAGATTTTGATTCTAAGAATCAGATTCGTTTAAACGACCGTGTCGTTGAATCGGAGATTCGATCTATGGAGGTGAGTTCGCGGGTGAGTGGCATAGCTAAACTGCCAGCTGTGCGAAAAAAACTAGTAGAATTGCAACAAATGGTTACTCAATCTGTTGTTATGGATGGAAGGGATATCGGTACGGTTGTTTTTCCGCAGGCCATCTTAAAATTATTTATGACGGCAAAGCCGGAAGTTCGCGCAAAAAGGCGCTTTGAAGAGCTCGTACAACAAGGTAAACAGGTTAGTTACCAGGAGGTGCTCGAGAACTTGCGCTCGCGAGATTTTGAGGACGAAAATCGGGAGACTGATCCGCTTAAAATGGCCACAGATGCAATCTTGTTAGATAATACAGAGATGACTTTAGAGCAGCAGCTGCGCGAAGCTATTGCGCTATTTGAAGCTAAAAGCTAGTTTAAAATCATCTTTAGTATTTGTCAATCAATATATTATCATTAATTTTGCGCTCCTTTTCTAGCTAAATACAGGGTGAAGTAGAAAAGGTTATTGTTGTATTTTAACTTCTTTCAGTGCTTTAGTTAAGCTTCACCAAGTCACTGAAATACAAACAAAACAGCATTATGGCTGAAAACACTATCGCAGAAGAATCTCTAAATCAAGAGTCAGCTGCAGCTTCATTAGACACTACAACTAACCCACAAGACTTTCTAAACAATTTTGATTGGGATAAATACCAAGAAGGTATTGAGCGTGTTGATGAAACCAAATTAAAGGAATTTGAAGAGCTAGTAGCCAAAAACTTTGTAGACACAGCTCACGAAGAAGTGGTTATTGGTAAAGTAGTTAATATTACAGATCGCGAGGCGATTATTGATATTAATGCGAAGAGTGAAGGTGTAATTTCATTAAATGAATTTCGCTACAACCCTGACTTAAAAGTTGGTGATGAGGTTGAGGTGTTAATTGATGTTCGCGAAGACAAGTCGGGCCAATTAGTACTTTCTCACCGCAAGGCAAGAACAATCAAGGCTTGGGATCGTGTTAACGATGCACATGACAAAGAAGAAATTGTTCAAGGTTTTGTAAAATGTCGTACTAAAGGAGGTATGATCGTTGATGTGTTCGGTATTGAAGCTTTCTTACCTGGATCTCAAATTGACGTGAAGCCTATCCGTGACTACGATCAGTACGTAGGTAAGAATATGGAATTCAAAGTGGTTAAGATTAACCATGAATTCAAAAACGTTGTAGTTTCTCACAAAGCACTTATCGAAGCAGATATCGAAGAGCAGAAAAAAGAAATTATCGGACAACTTGAGAAAGGTCAAGTCCTTGAAGGAGTTGTGAAAAACGTTACTTCTTACGGAGTATTTATCGATCTTGGTGGAGTTGATGGTCTTGTTCACATTACAGACCTTTCTTGGAGTAGAATCAACCATCCTTCGGAAATCGTTGAACTCGATCAAAAACTCAATGTAGTTATTCTTGATTTTGATGATAATAAATCACGTATTCAGTTAGGTCTGAAACAACTTGAGAAGCATCCTTGGGAGGCACTTAGCGACGAGGTACAAATCGGATCAAAAATCAAAGGTAAAGTAGTGGTAATTGCTGACTACGGAGCATTTGTTGAAGTTGCAGAAGGTGTTGAAGGACTTGTTCACGTTTCAGAGATGTCATGGTCTACTCACTTACGCTCTGCCCAAGATTTTGTAAATGTTGGTGATGAGGTTGAGGCAGTAGTGCTTACACTAGATCGTGAAGAACGTAAAATGTCCTTAGGTATTAAGCAACTTACGCCAGATCCGTGGACTGATATTACCGCTAAATATCCAGTAGGTTCGCGCCACAAAGGAGTGGTAAGAAACTTTACCAACTTTGGAGTGTTCCTAGAACTTGAAGAGGGTATTGATGGACTTATTTATATCTCAGATCTATCTTGGACTAAGAAAATCAAGCACCCATCTGAATTCGTTGCCGTTGGTGACACCTTAGAGGTTGAAGTACTTGAATTGGATGTTGATGGCCGTAAGTTAAGTCTAGGTCATAAGCAAACCGTTGCTAACCCATGGGATAAGTATGAGGCTGAGTTTGGAGAAGGCACCGTTCACACGGCTACCATTACCGATCTTGTAGATAAAGGAGCAACGATTACCTTCAATGAAGATATCGTAGCCTTTATTCCTGCACGTCATCTTGAGAAAGAAGATGGGTCGAAGTTAGGTAAAGGTGAAGAAGCTCAGTTTAAAGTAATTGAATTTAATAAAGACTTTAAGCGTGTTGTAGCAAGTCATACAGCTATCTTCAGAGAGCAAGAGGCTAAGAATCTTACTGCTACTAAAAAGAAGATGGATGCGCAAGCTGAGGAGTCTAAAACTACCCTTGGTGATGCAAATGCACAACTTCAAGCATTGAAGGATCGTATGGAGTCAAAAGGAGAGTAATTCTTCATTATTTGACCTTAACGTTAAGCCCGGGATTTTTCCCGGGCTTTTTTTATTACTTTTGCGCAAAAGCTGAGTGCGATGATTTCTTCAAATCTGCTTCTTGATTCAAAAGCTATCGAAGTTATTCTTCATCGACTAGCCAATCAGCTGTTAGAATCTCATCTCGATTTTAAAGACACGGTACTAATTGGTCTTCAGCCTAGAGGGGTTTATTTAGCTGACCGTCTTAGTCACTTATTACGCGACACCTACGGAGTTGAAAACTTGAGATTGGGTTACCTTGACATCACCTTTTTTAGAGATGATTTTAGAAGGTCAGAACGTCCGCTTACGGCTAATAAGACGCAAATCGATTTTTTAGTTGAGGGTCAACGGGTAGTTTTTATAGATGATGTACTCTACACCGGAAGAAGTATACAATCTGCTCTCACTGCGATTCAGTCTTTTGGTCGTCCGGCGTCAGTCGAACTTATGGTATTAATTGATAGAAGATTTTCACGACACTTACCCATTCAACCTAATTATAGAGGTAGACAGGTAGATGCGATTAATAAAGAACGTGTCCGCGTACTTTGGAGTGAGAAAGATGGAGAGGATGCGGTATACATAGAAAATCACGAGGAATAAATGAGCGAACTAAGTGTTAGACATTTACTAGGAATTAAATACCTCAACCGTTCTGATGTTGAGCTTATTTTTGAGACAGCCGATCATTTTAAAGAGGTTCTTTCTCGTCCGATTAAAAAAGTACCAAGCCTTAGAGATGTTACCATCGCGAATATTTTCTTTGAAAACAGCACAAGAACACGTTTATCTTTTGAACTTGCACAAAAGCGCCTTTCTGCAGATGTAGTTAATTTCTCTGCGGCGCAGTCTTCGGTAAAAAAAGGTGAAACACTGGTTGATACGGTCAATAACATACTGGCGATGAAGGTCGATATGGTGGTTATGCGACACCCAAATCCTGGTGCTGGCGTATTTCTGTCCAAACATATTAATGCTCAAATTGTAAATGCGGGTGATGGTGCTCATGAGCATCCGACCCAGGCATTGCTTGATGCATTTTCAATGCGCGAACGATTAGGGGATCTTTCGAATAAGGAAGTTCTCATAGTAGGGGACATCCTGCATTCTCGTGTCGCCTTATCCAATATATTCTTATTACAGCTTCTTGGCGCTAGGGTAACCGTTTGCGGCCCTAAAACCTTAATTCCACGTTATATCGAGTCGCTAGGGGTTAAAGTCGAACTCGATCTAGATAAAGCGCTTCTCAACTGTGACGTAGCGAACATGCTACGGATTCAGAATGAACGTCTCGATCAGTCGTATTTTCCATCTACTCGTGAATATATCATGCAATATGGTTTAACGGATAAACGCTTAGAGCGCTTAGATAAAATCCCGCTAATTATGCACCCAGGACCCATCAACAGAGGGGTCGAGATCACGTCTTCGATTGCAGATTCTCAGCATGCAATCATTTTGGATCAGGTTTCAAATGGTGTAGCTGTTCGGATGGCAGTTATGTATCTATTAGCTTCTAAATCATAATTTAAAATGGCGATTAGTTACACCCATATTGAGTTAGAAAATCTAAGTCAGTTAATTGAAAACCAGTGGAATACAGTATCGGATAACTTGATACTTTCGATTGAGAATGTCGAGATTTCCAAATCTGAAATTTCTTTGCTTACCTCGATAGCTGAACAACTAGAGGCGAAATCACGCTCTTTTGTAGTTGTTGCACCCAATCTATCTTATGATTCGCTGCCAGAACTGATTAATTTTTGCCCGACTTTTGAGGAGGCTGTTGATTGTATTGAATTTGAGGAGATACAAAGAGATTTAGCCGAATGAATATTCGCCTCCGTGTATTAGGAGCTTATGCAGCCACTCCTAGGAGGCTTGCAAATCCAAGCTCACAATATTTGCATCTAGATCATCATCGATTTTTAATTGATTGTGGAGAGGGCACTCAAAAATCACTTCGAGAGTGTGGGGTTAATTTACTTGGAATTCAAGCTGTTTTTATTTCTCATTTGCATGGAGATCATTTCTATGGCCTACCAGGCTTTATTGCTACTCAAAACTCGTTAAAACGCACAGATCCGTTAACCGTTTTTGGGCCTAAAGGGATTAAGGAGTTAGTGACACTGATATTAAAAAGCTCGGATTCTTGGACGCGATTTCCGCTTCATTTTTATGAATTCGAAGGAGAGACTTCACAGGTAGTATTCGATAACGAACGGCTTAGAGTTCGGACCATTCCTTTAGTTCATAGAATCTATACTAGGGGGTTTTTATTCGAATCTAACGTAGACAATAGCTGGCATAAAATCTATGCGTATTGTAGTGACACGCAATTTTTACCCGGGCTAGCAGATCTTCTTCAAGGAGTTTTTATACTGTATCACGAAGCTACTTTTTTAGAATCTGAAGCCTTTTTATGCGAGAGAACTAAGCATAGTACGGCCAAACAGGCTGGTGAGATAGCTGCATTGGCTGGCGTAAATTCATTAATTTTGGGTCACTATTCAACCCGATATAAAAATTTAGAAGACTTTATAACCGAAGCTAGTATGAGCTTTAAAAAGGAGTCAATTTTTTTAGCGGATGACCATAAACTATTTGAATTTACATGGCCTCAAAAGATTTAACTGCGTATCGGAAAAATTATCAAAGATCTAGTTTAGGCGATAAGGTAGTCCCTGACGATCCCTTTAATCTATTCAAGATTTGGTTTGAACAGGCTGATCAGGATACAGCTATTGATGAGGTTAATGCTATGACCCTTGCAACAGCCGACAAATCGGGACGTCCTCGAAGTAGAGTGGTATTATTAAAGGAGTATGACACCTCTGGATTTGTTTTTTTTACAAATTATCGCAGTAAAAAGGGGAAGGCCTTAACTGAAAATCCTTTTGCTTGTATTTCGTTTTTTTGGCCTTCACAAGAACGTCAAATAATTATCGAAGGACCCGTTCAACAAGTTTCTGCCGAGCAGTCTGATACGTATTTTAAGTCTCGACCGTTAGGCAGTCAGTTGGGTGCAATTGCTTCAGAGCAAAGTGCGGTAATAGCTGGCCGATCGGTACTAGAAAATCAACTTTCTGAGCTTATAGAAAAGTATAGTAATTCTTCACCAGAGCGACCTGATCATTGGGGTGGTTACCGGCTGATTCCTGAGGCCTTTGAATTCTGGCAGGGCAGAGAAAATCGTCTTCATGATCGCATAAGTTATATTTATGAAAACAGTGCATGGAGAAGTGTCCGATTAGCTCCGTAGCACGTATCTTTCATTGCTTAAAGGTTTAATTATGTCTACTTCGAAGTATACTTATATCAATAGAGAAATTAGCTGGCTGCAGTTCAATGAACGCGTGTTACAGGAAAGTGCAGACAAGAATGTGCCGATCATTGATCGCCTTAGATTTCTTGGTATTTTCAGTAATAACTTAGACGAGTTTTTTAGAGTGCGTTATGCCACTGTTAAGCGCGTTGTCGATAACGACCCTACTGGAAAGCAACTATTGGGAGGTACTAAGGCAACTGAATTATTGGCTCAAATTACGGCTCAAACTATTGAATCTCAGGCTAGGAGTCTTAAGATTCTAAAAGATATTACCGAAGAGCTCAAGCAGCATCAGATTTATCTAATTAATGAGACTGAACTGAATACAGGTCAAAAGGCGTTTGTAGAGAATTACTTTTTGACTAAAGTGAACCCTGAACTGATCACGATCGATCTCAATAGTGTTGATGAGTTTCCGATGCTCAAAGAAACCGCAGCATATTTGGCAGTTCGACTTACTAAATACACGGCTGCTGGTAAGTCGCGTAATTCGCGAACGGTTGAAGTTCGCTATGCACTCATTGAAATTCCAAATAGCTTAGATCGTTTCGTAGTGTTGCCTTCAGAAGAGGGTAAAGATTTTGTTATGGTTCTTGATGATATCATTCGTCATTGTCTGAATCGAATTTTCTTTATGTTTGAGTATGATGCTATTGAGGCGCATATGATTAAAATTACACGTGATGCGGAGCTTGATATTGATGATGATTTAGAGAAGAGTTTTATTGAGAAGATTTCAACCTCAGTGAGTAATCGAAAGATTAGTGATCCGGTTCGATTTGTTTACGACAAGCGCATAAAGCTTGACACGCTTACCTTTTTGAAGGAGAAAATTAATATCGAAAATACGGATAGTGTAATCCCTGGAGGTAGATACCACAACCGACGTGACTACATGAATTTTCCGAGTTTTGGAAGACCTGAACTTCAATATAGTAAAATCACTCCGTTGCCTATTCCAGGTTTTGAAATGGAGGCGAGCTTATTCGATCAAATACGAAAACGCGATTTTCTGTTGTACACGCCTTTTCAAAATTATGGCTACGTAACGCGATTTCTCAAAGAAGCCGCACTTGACCCTAAAGTTCGCGAAATAAGAATCACGATCTACCGATTAGCTAAAAATTCTCAAGTGGCTGCTGCACTAATCAATGCAGCGAAAAATGGGAAAAAGGTTACTGTTCAAATTGAACTACAGGCTCGTTTTGACGAACAATCAAATATTGACTACGCCAATAAGTTCAAGGAATCAGGGGTGAATCTTATTTTCGGTGTCCGCGGATTAAAGGTGCATTCAAAAATTTGCGTGGTTTCTAGAGAAACTAGTTCGCGGTCTCTGGAGTACTTTGGTTTTATTAGTACCGGAAATTTCAATGAGTCTACTGCTCGAATTTATACAGATTACACGCTCTTTACCGCTCATAAAGGTATCTTAACCGAAGTAGAGAAGGTGTTCGACTTTCTACAAACGACTTATAGAATCAGAAAGTATAAACATCTGATTGTATCACCACATTATACAGAGTCTACCTATACACGCTTAATTCAACAAGAGATCTTGAATGCGAGAGCAGGTAAGCCGGCTTCGATTCGAATTAAAATGAACAGTTTTACCTCGTATAAGATGATTGATCGCTTGTATAAGGCAAGTCAGGCCGGGGTTAACATTAAATTGGTGATACGCGGGATTAATTGTTTGATACCAGGAGTGAAAGGTCAAAGTGAGCATATTGAAGCCATTTCAGTGGTTGATAAATTTCTAGAACATCCTAGAGTATTCATATTCGAAAATGCAGGTGATCCGAAAGTCTATATTTCCTCTGCTGATTGGATGACTAGAAATATCGAGAATAGGGTTGAGGTAGCGGTTCCGATTTATCAAGAAGACTTAAAACAGGAAGTTATCGACGGATTTGAATTGAGCTGGAACGATAATGTAAAGGCTAGAAAATTTACGGCTCGTCAGGATAACGCGTATCGCAGGAATAAGAAAAATCCCGTTCGCTCACAGTTTGATATGTATACCTATTACCAGGATAAACTAGAGTCCTAGGACTATTAACCGTGAATGGTTTGGTGGGTTCCTAATTGAGCCATGATTTGTGCCTCGTAATCGAGTAGGTCTTGCCATTTTTTGTCAACTTCTTCGCGTTTCCCATATTTTCGGGCGAAACCAAGAAATAAGGTATAGTGATTTGCTTCACTAACCATTAGGTTGCGATAAAATGTTGCAAGTTCAGGGTCTGTAAGCTCTTCCGAGAGTAACCGGAAACGCTCACAGCTTCTTGCCTCGATTAGTGCGGCATATAAAAGCTTGTGTACTAAATGCGTGTCTTTACTTCCTCCTTTTGGAAAAAACTTCATCAGTTCAATCACATACTGATCTTTACGTTCTCGGCCTAAGGTATATCCGCGTTCTATGATTTTGTCATGAACCATGTTAAAATGTCCCATTTCTTCTCGTGCCAAGGCTACCATTTCTTTGACTAGTTCGGACTTATCTGGAAATCCAACAATGAGTGATATCGCAGTACTTGCGGCCTTTTGCTCACAGTATGCGTGGTCGGTTAAAATTTCTTCTATGTTTTTTTCAACGATGTTTACCCATCTGGGATCGGTTGGTAGTTTTAATCCAAGCATAGTGTTAAAGATCTAATGAAAAGAGTTGTTTTAAGTAACTGACGGATGGATATTTCTCAATGAGAAACGCTAGTTTCTCTTCTTGAGTATATAGATAATTCGACGTTTCTGTCGTTTCTTCTACGACTAGTGAGAGCCCTATAAGATCATTTTTTGTCTTATCACGCAAGAATCGAACAAGCTCTTCTTTTTCATTCTCAATCTCTCGTCTGATAGTGTCATTTGGTACCGTACTGATCAGTTCGGTGCCATTTTCAAGTCGCAAGCTTCCAATTTGAAGGTTTGCAGCGAGTATTTTTTTTCCTTGATTTTCAAGTAAAACCACGTATTGCATCCAATAGACTTCAATTGACTCAAGATCTGTAGGAGTTTCTCTCGTTTCTTTATGAGCCGCGGTTTCTTTTTGTGCTCGTTGTTTAGCCTCTTTTTTCTTTTGAATTGCCGCTAGCGAAAGCCCTGACACACCTTCTGATTTCGGTGTGATTTCTACTTGTTGTACGATTACTTCAGGAGTAATTATTGGCATTTTGGCCGAATTATGTTCAACCAAAGATGATTCTGTAGCGATCTTTTCGGGCGAGGTAGCTCTATCGACCTCATCAATAGGAATTAGTTGTGACTTTTTTTTTTCGGCTTCGGTAAACGAAGCGATTTGAAGTACACACAACTCGATTAACAAGCGTTTATTATTTGCGTTTTTATAGTTAGCGTCCGCCTTAGTGCATAATTCAATTCCGGAAAGAAGAAATGATTCAGTGCACCGACTAGCTTGTTCTCGATAAAGAGGTATGCACTGCTCAGAATCATCAATAAGTGCAAGAGTATCTTCATTCTGTGCTACCAATAAATTCCTGAAGTATGCGCCAAGTCCAGCAATAATAAGCTGTTCATCAAAACCCGCCTCTATAAACTCATTTAACTGTAATAGTAGTGACCGCGTTTGTCGTTGAATTATTGCTTCGGTTAGTTTGTGATAACTAGTAAAATCAAGTAGGTTCAAATGTTGGCTAACCTTATCTGTAGTGAGCTCATTACCACTAAAGCTCACCAGTCGATCAAACATGGATAGGGCATCTCGAAGTCCTCCGTCTGCTTTCTGTGCAATTAGGTGTAGGGCACCATCTTCTGCATGTACCCCTTGATCGGTAGAAATTTGTCTAAGATGAGCAGATATTTCTTTCGTGCCAATTCGTTTGAAGTCGTAGCTCTGACATCTCGATAAAATGGTCGGAAGAATTTTGTGTTTCTCAGTAGTGGCGAGAATGAAAACAGCGTGCTTTGGAGGTTCTTCAAGCGTCTTTAAAAAGGCGTTAAATGCTGCAGTGCTGAGCATGTGTACCTCATCTACTATATAAACTTTATGCGTGCCTACACGTGGTGGAATTCGAACTTGTTCGATAAGCGAACGAATATCGTCGACCGAATTATTAGAGGCGGCATCGAGTTCGAAAATATTGAAACTAAAGTCAGTTTGTTCTTCGCTACCTAGACTTTGCTCATTGATTTTTCGAGCTAAGATTCGAGCGCAGGTAGTTTTTCCCACACCTCTTGGTCCTGAAAATAACAAAGCACTTGCCAAGCGATTGTGTGCAATAGCATTTTCTAGGGTATTTGTGATCGATTCCTGACCGACTACTTCAGAAAATTCTTTAGGACGATATTTTAATGCCGAAACAACGAAAGATTCCATAACTACAAAGATAACTGAGAATCTGTAACAATAGTGCTACTTTTACGGCTAGAAGCAGGCCACCTTGTCGCTTTTGTGCAGAACAAAAGAGGAAAGTCCGGACACCAAAGTGCAGCATAGCGGGTAACGCCCGTCCGCCGCGAGGCGAGGACAAGTGCAACAGAAAGCAAGTACAGTTCGGCTGTAGTGAAACCAGGTAAACTCTATGCGGTGAAACGCCATGTAAACCAGTGCTTGAGGGCAGCGCGTTCGATGCTGGAGGGTAGGCGGTTCGAGACGTTGAGTAATTGACGTCCTAGATAAATGACAGGGCTAGACAGAATCCGGCTTATGGCCTGCTTTTTTTTCAAACCAACTAAATGTGCTACTTCCGTACTTCTTTTTCTGAGTAAAATTGGGGTGCGACTCTAGTGAATCAGAAGATGCATGCTCTAGAATGAGTATACCTCTTTCTGAAAGAAGTGTTGGATGAGAAATAACTGCATTAATGATCGTAATGTACTTGTCTGTACCGATGTCATAGGGTGGGTCTCCTAGAATCAAATCAAAATGATGGTGATTTGGTCGGTTTAAAAATTCGAAAACATCCTTGCACTGAACCACTATAGGGAACCCCAGTTCATTGGCAGTTTTGCTAATAAAATTACAAGCACCTTTGTGCAAGTCTACCGCTACAATCTCCGCAGCTGATCGCGAGGCGCATTCATAAGACAAATTACCCGTGCCACTAAACAAGTCAAGTACCCGTAATTTTGAAAAATCAAAACGATGGCCTAAACTATTGAAAAGCCCTTCTTTTGCACGGTCGGTAGTGGGTCGAACCGGAAGAGATAGGGGCGCGGTTATTTTCTTTCCTCTATGGGTTCCGGATATAATTCTCAAGGGTAGTTTAGATAAAGGGGAAAAGTTCGGTTATGTATTGCATCTCAGGATTCCACTGTGCAAGCTCTCTGACCGCTTCTTTTCCGTAAGTACTAAAACAATCGTAACAAATAAGGTCGACCGGAATCTGTCCTTTTGATCGCGATTGTTGCACGATTAGGCCAATAAAGTAGTTTACATCGCTACTTTGATTGATGGTAAAGCGATGATAGCCAAAGAGTTCGCTTCCTTTATGATGCACAAGCTCGATGAAGTTATTATGAAAAACACTTACGATACGGATATCGTTTTTTTCAGGTGTAGCCAGCGCTCGTTTGATCAGTTCGGTAGCAGAATGTGAAGTTGTAAAAGTAATATTAGCTTCAGTTAACTGGTTTTCCAGTACTATATCTCTAGGAAACACAAGATACAGTCCGGCCGATTTAATCAAGTTAAAAGTTGAATTTGAAGCCGTATTGTTCTGAAATCTTAGATTAAGTGTCGCTTTAGAAGGGTCAAATAATTCTTCTGCCACCAAGGAGCACGGTTCAGTGCTGATTAGTTTGAAGGCGAAGGATTCTGTATCGAATTCGGCTTGTATACGTTTTACAAGCGAGTCTTCGGTAGAGATCGGATAGAATGTACTGTTTTCATCTAGACTAAAAAAACGATATCCATCCGTTGTGATGTGGATGGATATCGTTTTAAGTTCAGATGCTTTTGAGTACAGCAAGAAAAAGTGATTTAATTATTTTTCTTCTTCTTGTCGTAGATTGAAGGCCAGTTACCTGAGGTACTTACATCAGTAAGCGATCCTACCTTAATGGTTGTGCCATTAACCTCTTCAATACTGTTATGCGCATTCTCACGAGAAAGCAAATCTTTTGGCTGATCGTAAAGGACCACGTCTTTTTTCACGGATGCCATGAAAACAGGTGCGTCAAATCCTTGCTTATTTACGATATCAGCTTTCATCTCGAAGCGTTCACCATTTTGTGCATAGGGAACGGCAAACAAGTTCTTATAGCTGTTGTCTGATTTAAATAACGAGTCTTTTACAGCGACTGTCCCTAAGGTGTCTACTACTACCGTATCTACCTGCATGTCAATTCGATATGCTCGGTTGTAGCGCATAAACGAAGAGTCTTTTTGCTGTGTAATTGTATATACTCCGGTATCAACAAAAGCAATTAGAGTTTCAAAATCTGAAGCAAACTTCCCATTAACGGTCTTGTAAGCTACCTGAGCATCACGAATGTCTTTTAATTTTTCAATTACCGCCGAAAAACGCTCTTCACGGATTTTATTAAAGTTTATTGGTGCCATAACAGATAGGTAGATAAGGTAGGCTAGCACCAGAGATACTGCATAAAGAACAACTTTAATTGCGGTTTTCATCGTTTAATTTTTTGGTTTCGAACGGAAACAAATCTACAATTTTTTTTGAATCACTAAAGATTTTGGGCCTAGAATGAAATCGTCTGTATCTTGGTGGCATGGAAAGCCCTAACTATAAGGAAAAACTCACCCAACGCTTACAAACAAATTTTCCTTTTGAACCAACGGATTCACAAAAAAAGGCTTTTGACAGCTTAGGCGATTTTTTGACTACCGATTTCGAAAAAGGCTTATTTATTTTAAGAGGGTACGCAGGTACGGGGAAAACAACGGTAATCCGATCACTTATCGCTTCACTTTCCGAGGTGGGAATTAAATCGATTCAATTAGCTCCAACGGGTAGAGCAGCTAAGGTGATTAGCCAATACACGAACTATCCCGCCTATACCATTCACAAAAAGATTTTTTATCCCAAGTCAGTTAAAGGAAAGGGTATTGTTTTTACTCTTGCGCCGAATAAACATACCTCAACGTTATTTATCATTGATGAGTCGTCTATGTTATCAGACGACACAGCCGGTCGTGATGGGGCACAAGACTCACTGTTAGATCAGGTGCTCACGTATGTATATTCTGGCAAAAAGTGTTCCCTACTTCTTATAGGAGATACCGCTCAGCTTCCGCCGGTAAAATCTTCTGAATCGGTAGCGTTAAATGATGAATTTATGCGATTCCGTTCGGACAAGAATATATTTTCAGTGACATTGATCGATGTTGTGCGTCAGCAATTAGATAGCGGTATTCTCAGGCATGCCACGCAGTTGCGAACCCAATTACTGCAGGGCGATTTCAGTCAACTCGTATTCGAGATTAGCGGCTATTCAGATGTTATTCGTCCATTAAGCGGAGCCGAGATGTTAGAGGCACTTGAAGATGCGTATAGAGAAGTTGGGGTGAGTGGAACGACTATTATAGTTCGGTCAAATAAACGAGCGAACTTATACAATCAAAATATTCGAGCTCGCGTTTTACTGTTAGATGAGGCGCTTTGTACCGGAGACCAGCTTATGGTAGTTAAGAATAACTATTTCTGGATTGATAAAAACTCTTCTGCATCCTTTATTGCCAACGGAGACCTTATTGAGGTATTGCGGATTCACAAGATTTATGAACGCTATGATTTTCACTTTGCAAAAGTCGAGGTGAAAATGGTAGATTATCCAGATATGCCACCTTTCGAAACGGTACTATTGCTCGATACCCTCGAGAGTGATTCTCCATCCCTTACCTATGAGGATTCTAACCGATTGTATCAAAACGTAAGTGAGGATTATTCGCATCTTTCTTCACAATACAAGCGTTATCTTGGCGTAAAGAATAATCCTGAATTCAATGCACTTCAGGTAAAATTCTCCTATGCAATGACCTGCCATAAAGCTCAGGGTGGTCAGTGGTCTCGAGTTTTTGTCGAACAACCTTATGCTCCTGACGGCCTAACTGAAGATCATTTCAGATGGTTGTATACCGCCTTTACCAGGGCAACAGAAAAGT
>ENA-OUOG01002854-OUOG01002854.1-marine-metagenome-genome-assembly--contig:-NODE-2854-length-17169-cov-2.978528_pt1 | contig 17169 bp, 15 predicted proteins | sample MGYA00248635_ERZ508505 | MGnify/ENA primary metagenome ERZ508505 (study PRJEB26176, sample SAMN06267871) | marine metagenome | isolation source: Saanich Inlet, British Columbia, Canada | place: Pacific...
GTGCTCAAAATCAAGAAAATTGACCGCCCTGCCTCCCTGAGCGTAAACCTTCACCGGTGCCGCATCGACGGCTAAGTTGATCAGGTCAAAGTAATGGCAACATTTTTCAACCAGAGTTCCCCCCGAGTATTGATTAAATTTATTCCACTCACCCACCTTGTTTAAAAATGGCGGCCTGTACTCTGCCATAGCAACGGTGCGCACTGTGCCTAACGCCTTCTGAACGCGGATCGCGTGAAAGGCCTCGATATACTGCGCTTTAAACCGGTATTGCATGCCCAACTGAACGAGCGTGGGGCATGCCTTTGCCATGGTCACCATTCGCTGTGCGTCTGTAAGTGAAGTCGCCATAGGTTTTTCCAGGAAGATGGGTTTATCCGTCTTCATTAGGCGTTCAAAAATCGCACTATGGGTAAAGTTTGGCGTCGCTATTAAATACGCATCGACATTTTCGTCAGAACACAAGGCGTCTAAAGATGTGTAAGTCGCTAACGGTTTTTGAGTCAGTGCCTGATACTCCCGCTGGGCACGCTCCAAACTGGGAGTGTATTCATCATAAACCCCCTGAATGCGCACCCGTCCCAACAGTAGCGCCACTCTTAGGTGCTCGCGTCCCATCATGCCCAGACCAACAATCGCCAATCGAGGCCCTCGACTGCCATCACCACGTGCTAACCAAGCGTCATTGGCGAGCTGTTTTGACGGCACTGAAAAAAATCGTGGGTTCACTTGTTAAGCCTCCAGTGATCTTTGCGCCACCTTAAGCCACGGAAATACCACCAGACGCCAATATTAAAAACAATCACTGCTATTAGACATGGGACAAAATAGTGACTTAAACCTCCGACCAGCCCCAGGGGTGAAAACAGCAAATAAAGTGACAACACGCAGGATAACAAGGTCGTTGCACAGGGAACGGCATAATTCCAGGGATTCAAATCCAAGGTCTTTTGATGGTGGTATATCCAAGTCTCCGCGCGAGGCCGCCATAAACCAAGAGCCAGCATTATGGCGACCTCAATAACGAACAACACCGCGTAGAGATGAAGAAAGTGCAGGGGTATCTCCTCCTTAAACAAAAATTGCACGCAACCGTAGGTGAGCACATGAAAAACAATGACAACCTTCGCTGCCACAGCGGGTACCTTGCGGGTAAACAGACCGACAATAACAATGGCTATAACCGGGATATTATAAAAACCGGTGAATATCCTGATGATCTGCCAAAGTCCATCGGTCGCAAACTGAAGCATAGGCGCGACTAAAAAAGAAAACAGTGCGATGACAATGCTCGCACGCTTCGCGACTTTAATACGCTGAGGGTCAGTCAGCACTCTTCCCTTAAGAGGCTCCCACACGTCGAGGCAAAATAACGTAGCTGCGCTATTTAAAAGCGAATTAAAGGAGCTGAATACGGCACCCAGAAGCACCGCTAAAAAGAATCCCCAGGCGTAGCTGGGCAAGACATCCCGCACAAGCTGTGGGTAGGCGAGATCTATCGACGCCAACTCAGAGCCGTATAAGTGAAAGGCAATAACGCCGGGAAGCATCATTAAGAAAGGCACCAGCACTTTAAAAAATCCCGACAGCAATACGCCTTTTTGCCCCTCGGCTAGGTTTCGTGCCGCCAAAGTTCGCTGAATGACATACTGATTTGCGCACCAATAAAAGAGGTTCGCGAAAACCATACCAGTGAAAAGCGTGGCAAACGGTGTCGGGTCGTCTGAGCTGCCTATCGCATTGAGCTTATGGGTCTCGGACGTCACGACAGTGCTAAGCCCACTGACCACGCTGCCATCGCCCAGCAGCGCCAACCCCAGTAGCGGTATGGCAAGGCCCATGATCAATAGACCTATACCATTTATCGTGTCAGATACCGCAACCGCCTTGAGCCCACCAAAGACGGCATACATGGCCCCGGTAACACCAATCACCACCACAGTTAAAGGCAGGGCCCATTCATCGTTGATGGCCAATAACTCGGGAATAGCAAATAGTTTCATTACGGCTAGGGAGCCCGAATACAAGACACTAGGAATCGTCACCAGACCGTATCCAAGCATAAACAAGATCACGGTCATACGCCGGACATCATCATCAAACCGCTGATTTAAAAATTCAGGAAGGGTGGTAAAAGCACCGGCTAAATACCGAGGTAAAAAAATAAAGGCCATAAATACTGTGGCAACAGCCGCCGTGACCTCCCACGCCATACTGCTTAAGTTAAAGCCATAGGCCGAGCCGTTTAGCCCAATCAACTGTTCAGCAGAGAGATTGGTTAATAACAACGAGCCCGCAATAATTGGCGCACCAAGACCTCGCCCCGCAAGAAAATAGCCGTCAGAAGACTCCGTCTCACCCCGAGTCTGGCGATAGGCAATAAAAGCCACCAAGCCCATAAAAAACAGACAGCTCAGAAGTGTGAACGTTATGTCGTAGCCCATAAGGGATACCCCTATTTTATGGAGCACTACCCTACGCAGGCGGAGGGCGCCGAGCAATGCCTGCCGAGTTCAATAACGGTGAATAATCTTACTAACGAGCTACTTTTCGGCAATGATAAAAGCCGCCCATCAAAGGTCAAAGATGAAAGCGGCCCCATAAGCAGCAAAGGCAATCGTCGATGAGATGACACCCGTAGGCGCGCAGTGCGTCGACAAGATATTACCTAGCCCATAGGCGGCTTTGACCAGCCTTTGGTATGTACTGCTAAAGACATTGATGCAATAACGTATTGAACGTGACCCGCATCTTGTGTTTTTTGTAACTGTCACCGATGAGTGAAAATGACAGACAGTTCGCACGCGGGATTATTAGAGCAGTTATCGTTGACCCTGACATTTTCGCGCGCCTGTTTTAAAAGCGCGTCTTGTACCGACCGCTATTGGTATCGGTATCGGTATCGGTATCGGTATCGGTATCGGTATCGGTATCGGTATCGGTATCGGTATCGGTATCGGTATTATCGATAATCGACAATATGCTGACTCCTTTAAAAGGAACCAACCGTGGACTACGACTACGACCCAATTCCTCTAGCCAATCAACCACAGCTCACCGCCGCTGAGGGGCTAGCGCGCAGCAACCAATACCTTGAGCACATGAGCAGCCGGCGAACAATACGCCAGTTTTCGGACCAACCGGTTCCCAAGGAAATCATTGCCACAGCTGTTCGTGCAGCTGGCACCGCGCCATCGGGGGCCAACCATCAGCCCTGGCATTTTGTATGTATTCAAGATTCCGATATTAAGCGGGAAATTCGCCTTGCAGCCGAGGCCGAGGAACGCGCCTTCTATGAGGGCAAAGCCGGTGACAATTGGCTTCAGGATCTTGGCCCTTTGGGTACTGACGCCCAAAAACCTTTTTTAGAAACCGCCCCATGGCTCATTGCTATATTTGCTGAGCGCTACGGTGTAGACGTTGACGGTAAAAAACGAAAAAACTATTACATTTCAGAATCGGTCGGCATCGCCACGGGGTTTTTAATATCCGCCTTGCACACCGCGGGTCTGGCCACCCTCACCCATACGCCCAGCCCTATGAAGTTTTTAAACCGTATTTTGGGGAGACCTAGCAACGAACGGCCCTTCATATTGATGGTTGTAGGATACGCCGCTGCAGATGCACAGATACCCCGAGCCGCCACGGTAAAAAAGGCGTTTGATGAAATCACTACCTTCGTCGAACCCTCGTCACCTTGACGAGCATTACCATGGCCATGCGCCGCTTTAAGCTCAGGTTATGGCGATCGGGGTTCGCTGCCACAAAATGCATTGAGCAGCGTCCTATACCCCAGGGTATCGAATAACTAAGTTGCCACAGGTTGACGCTAGGCTAGGTCTTTTTACGGCGCTAGAGGTCACCTATCCAGTTACCGTGAAATCCGGGTGGTATCCGGTGTGGAATATGAATACACGCCACGGGGCCATCAGCAATGGCTTGGGCATTTAGAATGCGCAGCTCGGTTGTGTCGGATTCCGTGTTAATCACGAAGCCCAACAACCACCCCTCGCCCTCTGCAGCTTCGTCGGTAGCGGGAACAAAAACAAACTCTCCGCCAATATCCTCATAGCCAAACGGATACTGCTGCCGTTGACCGGTGCTCAGATTGTGGTGAAACAAACTGTTGGGCTGAGCAAAATTGGAAACCGCCGAACTTGGTAAGCCCACCGTCCAGGTGTGCTGATAAGGCTGACCGAAAAACCGCTCGTCTACCCGGGGGAACTCCTGAGGTGTCGCATCGAGGGTGCTTCGGGTCACCTGCCGTTTGCTCAAGTCTATTTCCCAGCGCTCTAAACCAATCGGCTGACCGTTAGGGCCATCAGGGCCATGGGCAAACATGGTTTCATACACCGCTGCATCGATGACCACTGTATTTTCGTCAGTCTCAAAACTGTTAGCAACGTGAAATAACCAGCAAGGATCTACCTCGCACCACACAACCTCGTCAGCGGTCCCGGATCGTGGCAACAAACCTACACGTGCGGAGCGCTGGTCATCCCATCGATACGGAAATTTAAAACCCTTCGCCATAGCAGCCAAAGACAGCGTGACGGGCAGGTCGAAAATAACCACGAAATTTTTTGTCAGGGTGCACTCATGAATGGACGGTCCATCGGATACGGGTATTTTTAGCTGCCTAAGGACTTGTCCTTCACGATCAATCGCTACGTGGCAGACATGATCAGGCATCAACGGGGAATAGGTGATGGCATGCCATTCTCCCGTCAACGGATCCTCATGGGGATGCGCCGTAAACGGGCTTGTCAGTGCACCATCAAAATCGGTATACGCCACAGTATCAAGATCACTATTTAACTCTACCGGCGTCGCCCCAGCTTCAACCAGAGCCAATATCCGGCCACCCAAGCGCATAACATTTGTATTCACCGTATCACCCGGGCCGGTGCGCGGGCCCGGTGCCGCAGGCGGCCCGCCCGCAGCCTCGAGGGAGCGAGAGCGCACGTAGCGGTTGTGATACCACTCAGCACGACCCCCGTTAAGACGTATACCGTGAACCATGCCATCACCCAAAAACCAATGGTGACCCCGAGGATCAGGACTGAAAGGGTTGGGCCCAATACGTGCATAGCAGCCGCTAAGCGACTCCGGTATTTCACCCTTTACCTGAAGATCAGAAAGACTGAACTCTTCCTTAAGAGGCTCATGAATGCCGGTCAAAAAAGGATGCTTGCGCCAAGGGTTTTTTAGTTGTCGAGCCACCTTGTTTGAGGTGGTCAAACCACCGCCGACAACCTTACGGATGGTTTTCTCTATCGATGACATACAAGCTTCTCCGCGTGACGATTATTCACCTTAGCCCAGTGAATTCATTAGGTCGACCGCAAAATCCCTCGCGGTTTTGAACCAACAAGCCCTCAGCATTAGAGCCTTTAGCACAGGGCCAATGCCATCTACGCTGGGAGTAGCCGCCGCCTAAGAGTGCTTACGATCGTGTCATGTCGTGGTTGTGGCGTGTTGTGGTTGGCGTGTCGTCGAATGGCAAACGCCTCATGTGCGGGCATAACAGCATTAAGGGCGTCCTGTGGACATATGGCTAGCATTTTCACCACTGACACTCACCACCAGCGACTTTCTTATCAACGTGCCGCTTTTTTACTTGCTCAATGGTTAATTAGAAATCTTGGCCCTGGGCATTTTAAGCGAACAACAGTACTGGGCAATCATAATTACCGAGACGTTAACCAATAAACCCAAAGTACCGGGATGTAAGCCAAAGGGCATCCACCCTAGAGACCATCCGCTCACAGCAACGCATAATCCGGTGACTAGCCCCAGAATCAGCGGCATAGCTCGCAAGCTGGAAAAATTCACCCCCAGATAAAAGGCGGGGGCGATCTGCAGCAAAATTTCAAACTTCAAGACGAACAACCGATATAAGGTCAGATCTTCTTGAGTGCTGACCCACACTAGAGCCCCTAAAATTATCCAGGCCCACCACTGCCCAACCCGAGCGCACTCGGCATCACTAGCATTAGGTCTTAAATACTTGCCGTAAATATCTTTTGCAAAAATTGAAGACAATGACAGCAATGCTGAATCTGCGGTGCTCATGAGCGCCGCTAATATGGCTCCCAACAATAACGTCACCACCGCCTGCCCAAACCAGCCAGTGCTAAGTACGTCGCGCATAATCAAGGCCATGACCTGATCTGCGGCGCTTCCCTCCAGCCCGGGAAAACGCGCAATGGCGACGAAACCCAAAGCTAACACCACGACGACCGCAAATAGGGGCAGTACTGCCATGCCCGCCAAAGATCGCCTCAACGTTTGGCTTGATCGCGCCGCGTAAATTCGCTGAATCGCTTGTGGGTAGACCGAAGCGCCGATACCAATAAGAATGACCGTAGATAGCCACGTAACCGCGCCACGTCCGTCAGGTGGCGTTAACTTTTCCGGCGCTACTGCCGATAGCTGCCCTAAAGCCGGAGCCCACCCCCCCATGTCACGCTCAATAATAAGGGCGATGAGAATAAACCCTGTGAGCATCATTGCGCCCTGAATAGCATCGGTCCAGGCGACACTTCGCATGCCGCCCATCGTTGAATAAACCATCATAATGATGGCAAGCACCACGACACCCCAAAACGCATCAACTTGACCGCCAGTTAGGCCCTCCACCATTAGGCCCATAACCTTTAACTGTGCAAGCACGTAATTGATCAGTACGACAATAAGACAAAGCGCGACAAGAACGGACAGCGCTCGGGAGGGAAAGCGGTACTCAATGTAATCATTGGGCGTAATAAAATGCTGTTGACGCGACAATCGTTGCAATTGCGGAGCGAACAGTAAGTACCCAGCCACTACAGCGATCATACTGTGCAAAATAGCCAACCAAGTGAAGCCCACCCGATAGGCCTGACCCGTAAAACCAAAGAGCGCATTGCCGCTGTACTGAGTGGCAAACAGCGTCAGCATGAGCACCCAAAGCCCCATGCCTCTGCCCCCGAGATAGTAATCTCCTAGACTGCGATCCCTGCGCTCACGACTTGCAAACCAGCCAATAATTAACAACGACAACAAATAGCAGCCGATAAAAATAAATGATCCTGCTTGGAGAGGTAAGGCCTGCATATTCAGTCTGCGGACTCATCGGGCCAGCCCCGCAGTGCGCCCCAAACCACAAGTGCAGACAGCACAATGGCCGCAGCGAGTGTCACCCATACCCACCCCGGCACCAGCCAAGTCTGCCAACCAAAACTATCCTCGGGCCAGTACCACGGGGCACCTAATAAAACAGCCAGCAGCACACAACACAACCAGCGCCCTCTATTTTTGAGGTGTTGTGCCATCGGTCTAAGCCTTTGCCTTAGCTGTCTCTAAAATTAAAATGTGAACCTAGTCTATGGGCTGAGTATCGATAGCGGCGGTTCTATCAACTTTATGAAAGCGCTCCGATGCCCAGCTGAGTACGCCATATCCAACCGCGAGCAACAGCACCGCACCCGCCTCAAACACCAACTGCGTAGGTTCAAATTCCTTGCCCTGCAAAATAATCAATCGTGTTATGCCTGTTATCGCAATAAGCACCGGTAGCGTAACCGGCACGCTGTGCGTTGCGTAATAGGCACAGGCCATACCCACGACTTCAAGGTAAATAAAGAGCAGCAACAGATCGGCGAGACGAACGCTGCCTTCCCGGGAAAATTCGATAATCTCCATGGCGACCGCCACCATAGCCAGAACGCCTATAAGCACCAAGACCAAGCGCTCTCCGATACTAAAAAGGTCAAGTACGATGCGATCGAACCGGGCTAAAAATTGCTCTTCACCTGAATCTTGCTTGCTCATGATTTACTCCCCGAATGACTTACCAGCGTAAGGTTGGCCGCAGTATTTACACGCTCTGTTTTAACACACTACGCGACACCCGAAAGAAGGGATTATCTTGGGGCCCATGCTCATTTACCGCCCCTGATTATCAACTGACCCAGAATCTCTAACCAATGAAGCTCGTTCTTTGCTGCGAACACCACCATAAATAAAGCGTCGCACCACCAACGGATACAATAACCACTCCATCAACCACCGTGGCAGTGCGTGTGATTTCCCTTTAGAGGTGTGCAGTCGAAGTCCCGTAGGTTGAGGGCCAACAATTGATCCCCAACGATGTGGCGGTGGAGTAAAGCGCGCGGGTAAGGGGCGCTGCTTTATTTTCGCGAGCAGGTTTCGACACAATACTTTATACGCCCAATTACGAGCGGAACAACGCAGTGGGTCAGTTGCCGCAACGTCTCCGATTGCAAAAATTCGAGCATATCCCTCAACGTTCAAACAAGCATCGGTGCGCACGAAACCCACGGCATTCAACATTTCTGTAGGTAGGAAGTCGGTATGAGGTTTCAGCCGGCCGGCGGCCCAAATGATAAGGTCGGCCTGAGAACTCGTCTGTCCACCTTCAAACTCGAGGCGACCACCTGTCCAATCTGATGTCGCAAGGCCATCGGGCACAACCGCACGGTGTCCTCCATACAGCGCCACACCCTGTTGTGCCAAAAGCTCGCGGTGATAGCGCCTTGTGCTTTGCGGGTAGCCGGGAAGCGGATCTTCCCCTGGGAAGAATAAGGTGACTGATTTATCAGGATGCGCCCGCTTCAAATTGAACGCAGCACTCGTTCCTGAAGGCCCGCCACCGACAACGGCAATCGAGTTCGCCGCTGTTACCGCGGCACGCTGCGAGGCTAAGCGCGACTCGATAACACCGTAGGTATCGAGACGATCATCCCGCCAAAAACCATTGCTCACACCCGACGCGATGACCAGATAATCCCAGATCAGGCTACGCTGCTCGCCGCTCGCAAGCTCTAGTGACGCCGTTTGCGCAACTGGGTCTATCCATACTGCTCTGCCGTGAATTACCTCCACCGTACTTAGGCGGCGATAATGCGCGAGGGGTATCAGATAATTGCGACGCCACTGAGCATGTTCGGTGAGCCGCAATCCCAGCTCTTGTCCACTCACCAGCACTGGCTTGGTGGTGACACCAATCACCCGGCAATGTCGCGACAGATGGCCCGCCGTCAATACGCCGGTGTCTCCCATCCCTATCACGAGAACGGTTGGCCGCGCGTCTGACTCTACACTGGCAGGATCTTGGGCCATAAGTTGTTCAGCACTCAGCTAAAATAATTTGTGCTCACCGAGTTCGCTGACCACGCCTCCTTTAATGATCTCTTGGTAACATTCAGACAGGGTCTTCGAGCCACTCTCCGGTGTCAGTGCTTCAGAGTAGGCTCCTGCTTCATCGGACCAAACCAGCATCGACTCGGTAGCATAAAAGTGTGCGATACGCAGAAATTCTGCCTGATCTCGAGCTCGGCTAAACAGCAACCCAAAGAGTGACAAAACCGCCGCAGCAATGAGAAATAAGCGCGGCGGCAAGGAGCGCGTTTTCACCGGCTGCTGCAGTACCTGACTCAGAAGCTGCGCTTGCCCTAAAGGTGTAATCGCGGGGCCAGGCCCGCCAATCGGCAAAATCGCGTCAATCGCCGATGAACTTGTTAGTTGCTCAGCGATAAACGTGGCAAGGTCTTCCTCAGCAATGGGTTTGCATGCAGTTAATGTGCCGCTACCAAAAACAAAAAACGGTTTGCCTTGCTGTAGCCGCGTGATCTGCCCCGACAGCGACTTAAAAAACGCCGTTGGTCTAATAATGGTCCACGGCAGATTGGATTCACGCAGCTTCGCTTCAAAACGTAGTTTTTCTTTTTGGAAGACCAGGCGGGGTTTTTGCACACAAATTGCTGACAGAAGGAGAAATCGCTGCACACCCCATTGCAGGGCTACTGCTAGCAGTCGACTGTTAGCGTCATATTCAACAAGCCTGGCATCGCGAACGCCTCCTGAGCGGCTTGCAAGGCATGAAATCACAAAGTGACAGGGCTCTATATCCAGCAAAAACTGCTCAGATTCTGTTAGTTCACCATACACACATTCAAGTTTTGGGTGTGTGAGGCTCCATTGGGCACCGGCACGCAGCTGTGCGACAACACGATAATTTCGATGCAATAAGGCTTCGACAACATGGCGTCCTATATAGCCACTCGCCCCAGCAACTAGTACTCGATGAGTCACAGCAACATTCCTCTGAATAACGACCAGCCGGCCCCTATACCGCCTGCACGCTTGGCCATGGCCCGCTCGCACCCAACCATCATGGCAAGTTGTTGTGGCTGGTTAACGTGCCTTGAAAACTCGACGCCATTACCGTTCACATACATGCCCTTACCTTGCCAACTTTGCCCTACACCTCGACCGCATGACCCATAGGGGCAAAACGTTATCGCTCGGCCAAGACCCGCAAATGCTCCTCGTGCTGCCCACGATCGATGCGATAAAAGCCAATAGCGACCAACATAATTATCCAAAGCAAGTACTGGCACGGCACCAGTAGCGCGCCCAAATTCCATACCGTGTCTGCAGGGACCTCACTGGGCGCGACGCCACTAGGAAACGCGACCACCTGCAGCAACATTCCGGCGATAAACGTACCAATACCCTGATTTGTTTTCTTTATAAAGGTAATCGCTGCAAAAAAGACCCCTTCATTGCGGCGCCCAGTTTTAACCTCAGCCTGCTCTACCAGATCGGCGACCATGGACGCCAATATGGCCTGCATGGCAATGATCATTCCCAGATCAATGGTCTGGAGCGTTAGCAGCATAGGAAATAACCGAGGATCACCATTTTCTGGAAGCCATCCCAACAGACGTAGAACAACAGCTGCGGGCTGCAATAAAAAGGCAATGGCCCCCAATGTGATCACCGCACGGCGTTTACCAAGCCAGCGAGCGACGCGAGGAGCCACCAATAATCCTAGAGTTGCCGAGACCAGCACCATAGCCGTCCAGTAAAAAATTTGGATGGAGGTGAACTCCCAAAAATAGGTGAGCATTAAAAACGTCAATGCAGCGGTTAAGCCACCAGCGGCAGCACTCGCCATCCCTGAAATAAACAGGGCAAGAAAACTCCTGTCCTTTAGTAGCTCAAATATTTCCCCGAATATCGTCCTAAGATTTTTTGCTGGCCTTTCTGGGAAGTCAGTGATTCGAACGTGGCTCTGAGTACCCAAGGCTGACAGTAAGATAATGATGAACATTAGGCCGCCCGCGATTAGCCCATATGTTTCATAGCCCTCACGATTGAGGGTGCCAATAGGGTAATTTTCAGTCGGCACCAAGAGAAAGCCGAACATAAAAACCGCTAGCAGGGCGCCGCCTGCCCAACCAAAAAAGTGTCGCCATGCCTGCACCGTGGTGCGCTCGTCATAATCCTGAGTAAGCTCGGGCATAAGCGCCGAACTCGGGGTTTCAAAAAAAGTGATCAGCGTACGAATCAAAATGGCGAAAGTGAGTAGGTAAAAGAACAAGCCTTGATTGGTTAACTCCGGGGGCTGCCATAACAAAAAATAACAAAGGGCAACGGGTATCGCGCTCGCATACATAAAGGGATGCCTGCGGCCCAAGCGCGAGCGGGTATTATCAGACCAGTAGCCCACCACAGGGTCGCTAACCGCATCGACAAGGAGTGCAATGAGCAGTGCAGTGCCTGCTAATGCGGGCTCAAGGCCCACCACTGTTCCGTAAAACAACAGTAAAAAGTACGCGAAACCATTATCTTTTATGCCATAAGCCGCAGAACCTAAGCCGTAGGCTAGCTTGACCCTTATTGGCAGCTTCGCTGAGGTCACACCAGCGTCGACCTCAGTCAAAATCGATGGCCCAAAATAAAAGCCAAAGGCACCTGCCGACAATTACTCACTAGAACCGGAACACAATCTACTGAACCTTTTAACAACGGCATCAGGGCCCAACCTCTTTTTTATTTTTTATCAGCTGCGACTCGCTACTTTAGGCGCTGGCTTTATGCTGGCCAGCTTAGACCATAAACAAACTTTTCACAGCGCCACGCTCTCGATATGCCTCGTCCCACTGACGCAAGGCCTCTCGTTCATCAATGAGATCGGTCTCGGTAAAACGCATGAACTGCAAAAATGCTCCCAGCGTGCAGTCGCTCACCCCGGGTGCATCACCCTCTAAAAACTGACGGCCATCCTGCAATAACTGCTCAACGTAATTAAAGCCAGGCTGCATCAACTGGGCAAGCTCCCGCGCTTTTTCCGGGTCGTGAGGAAGGCCCAAAGGTGATTTCTGGCAATGCACATATTGGCCCATAGGCACGCCTATACGCATTTCAACAACCCGTTCTATATTACGTGCGATTGCCCTGTCCTCAATCTGATCAGACCGTAAACAAGGGCCTGCAACCGCGTCTTCCAGATAATCAATAATGCTCAGAGACTCGGTGATGAATTGCCCTGAGTTCAACTCTAGTACCGGCAGCGTACCCCAAGAATTTCGTGCCAAATGTTCAGGCTCTCGGTGCCGACCTTTTAAGGTATTCACGATGATACGTTCAATATCGAACTCACAACCGCGAGCTTCCCGCTCGGCGATATAAAGCGTGACCCGCATAGGATTGGGTGCCAGCGGCACTGTATAAAGTTTCATAGCGAATTCTCTACCATTACTAGCTGAAAAGTTTTACCAAACTCAGAATAATTGAAGGCCATCTCAAACCACCTTAAAGCCTGCGCGGCTGATCGGCAGGCTTCGAATGCGTTCACCACAGGCGTTAAAAACCGCATTACAAATCGCCGGGGCTACCGGTGGCAAGGCAGGCTCGCCAGCCCCCGATGGAGGGTAATCTGATGCCAAGAATTCCACATTGATTTTGGGGCTCTGAGGGAGTCGCAGCAGCGGGTATTGATGGAAGTTAGTTTGTTCTATTGCCCCCGAGCGAATGCTGATACGTTGATCTGCCAAAGCACTCACGCCGTCAACAATACTGCCCTGAAACTGATTCTCAGCGCCGCTAAGATTAACAATCTGGCCCAGGTCCGCAGCTACCCAAACCTCATGAACCGTTACCTGCCTATCTGCGTTGACAGAAACTTCTGCCACTTCAGCGACGTGCCCTGCATGACTGAAAAAGAAGCCCAACCCCAATCCCCGTCCTTTAGGTAAAGCACGTCCCCAGCCCGCGGCCTGAGTAACCGCAGCAATGGCTTTACGTGCTCGCACTGTATTGAGGCTTGCTAGGTCATCGGGTTTAAACCACTTATCTGCACCCAGCGCAGCCATTAAAAAATCTCGGTGATCCTTGCCTGCCGCCTCTGCAAGCTCATGCAGGAAGCTTTGTTCAGCAAAGGCGTAGACGTTAGATATGGGCGCGCGCCAAGCACCGGTAGGCGTTTTTGAAGCCACCAGCGTCTGTGAAATGTGAACGTTAGGAACGACATCATCAGGGAAGTTGTAGCCACGATAGCCGGCCCCGTAGTTGGCTTCTTCACCATCGGAAGATACAGAGACCACATGGTTGCGCCAGCCCGTCAATTCTCCCGTTTCAGATAGCGCCGCCTGCAATCCAAAATACGCAGGCGATCGATAAAAATCGAAGGCCATATCGTCTTCTCGCATCCACTGCAGCTTGACTGGCTTACCCATGTGTTTCGAGATGACCGCCGCCTCACGAACATATTCGTTGGAGAGACGCCGTCCGAAACCACCACCACCACGAATCTGATGCACTGCAATCGCTTCAGCAGGGAGCTCGAACAACTTCGCGAGGGTTGACTGAGCAAAACCGGGAGTTTGACTTGAGGTCCACACCTCAACCTCTGTTGAGGTGGCATGAGCCACGCAACTCTGAGGTTCTAACTGCGCGTGAGAAACAAAATCCGTGGCATAAACGCCGCTAACGATGCTGCTGGATTTGGCAAAAGCACTGTCGGGATCCCCTAAGCGTTTTACATCACGCTCTCCTGTTGGCCGCCCAGCAGCACTTAATGCGGTCGCCTCTATAGCGCGTGAATCATCGGTGGACGCCGCGCTAGTATCCCAGTCGACTTGCAGACTCCGCCTGGCTTTGATGGCCGCCCAGGTATTTAAGGCCACAATCGCCACCCCTCCCGCCACATGAATACTTTTGCGGAGGTCAAAACTGGGAGGACCCGCATTGCCTGCAATGATGAAGGCATCCAAAATGCCTGGCAGGGCTTTTACCTCATCAAGGTTCGCGGTCTTTGGCACCCCACCGACTTGCGGGCACTTAACGTACGTTGCATAAACCATGTCTGGCACGGAGACGTCGATACCGAAAATGGGGCGACCGCGGACAATATCCGCTGCAGCCGCATTCACGACTCGCTGTCCCAGCAAGCGATAGTCAGCGCGTGCCTTTAACACCACTTCGCCATCGGCAGGCACTGGCTGCTCAGTCGCTGCAGCGACAAGCTCGGCAAAGCTGGCTGTGCGACCCGAAGGTGTGTGCAGCACCTTCGAAGGTTGCGTTGTGAGTTCTACTCGAGGAACGCCCCACTGCTGGGCTGCGCTGCGTAACAGCATCTCTCGAGCAGCGGCCCCCATTTGGCGCAGTTCATCCCAACGGTTTCGAACAGAGAGTGAGCCACCTGCAAACTGAGCGCCGTAGCGACTAGCATCAATCGGTGCAAGAATAATCTCGACATCCTGCCAATCGGCGTCGAGCTCTTCGGCTACGATCATGGGAAGCGCGGTATTAACGCCTTGTCCAACATCAGGATTGGGCGCAGCGATGACGATACGCCCGTCATCATGGATCATCACATAAGGATTAAGTGAGTTTGCAGGCGCGGCTGTTTTCGCTGCCGCTAACACAGTGATACCCCCACTACTCAAGGCAAGGCCAAAACTCGAATAGCGAAGAAAATCCCGCCGTTTTATGCCTGGGCTAGCACCCGCGCTCATACTGACACCCCGCCATCGGTTTGCCGCTCCGCGACCTCCTGTCCGACCTCGTAAAAGGACAAACCCCGTAAACGGGTCGATGCCGTCTGTATCGCGTCAACGATCCTGGTATAGGTACCGCAGCGGCAGATATTACCCGCCATAGCGCCCTCAATAGCTTCCAAGGATGGATTTGGATTGCGCTTAAGTAACGCAGCTGCGCTCATGATCTGACCCGCCTGACAGTAACCGCATTGAGCAACATCATGGGCGATCCAAGCCTCCTGAACCGGATGCAGTGCATCACCTGCAAGCCCCTCAATGGTGGTGACCTCGCGCCCAGTAATAGCTCCCAGCGGTAGCTGGCAGGAACGAACTGGAATGTCGTCCAACCAAACAGTGCAAGCACCGCACTGGGCGACACCACAGCCGTATTTGGCACCGACTAAACCCAACAGGTCACGCAAAGCCCATAGTAAGGGCATATCAGGATCCGCATCTGGCAGGTCGTGAGCTTTGCCATTGATATTAATTTGCACTGTTCTTCTTCCTTTAGCTGGGGCTAGGTTATTTTAAGACACTTAGAGTGCTGGGCACTCATTATGAATCGAATTTTAACGGGCACCGAGGACATCCAACGTGCCTATCGAGACATCGCGCGAGCGTAGGGAATACTCCCGCGCCAATAGCACCAAGCCCCAAAAATACAGGTCGAAAGCACCACCACTAAAGCCCAGCGAATCGAATTTACACCGGTATACGCAAAATAATCACTGAGCATTCCTACCACTAAAGGCCCCAACCCAAGACCTAATAAATTGATCGCTAAGAGCATGAGAGCCGATGCCTGAGTGCGCCAATGTGGCGGAACTAAATTTTGAACCGCGGCGTAACTTGGGGCGATCCAAAAACTCGCAAATACGGCTGAAAGGCCCATAAACACCAAAGCAAATGGCAATCCATCTGGCCCTCCAATTCGATGAGTCTCGGGCCATAAAACGAAGGCTAATTGAGTCGGTAAAGCGATCACTAGGCCTATGACCGGCACACGTAATTGCCAGCGGGGATCTTTCCGCGCCAATCGATCAACCAGCAAGCCTCCGGTGACAGCGCCCAGCGTACCGCCAAAAACACCAATCAAGCCCAGCCAGAGCCCTGCATCCACTAACGACATGGCATGGACACGCACTAGAAAACTTGGCGACCAAATGCCCAAGCCGTAACCTGCGATACCCGCAAAGCCCACCCCTGCCGCAATCCATAAAAATCCGGGAAGACGGATTATGCCCTTAATAGCTATTAACAGTGATTCGTCGCCTTCCTCAGAGCGAGGCTGACGCTTGGGTTCTTGCACAGTAAAAAACAACAAAAGCGCCAGCAGCACTCCTGGTATTCCAAAAACTAAAAAGACCATACGCCAACCGAGGGCCTCGGCTAAGAGGGCGCCTCCGAACAAACCCACAAGGATGCCTAAATTCGGTGCCGCCGCAAGAATGCCTTGGGCTAGCGCCCGTCGCTCAGGCGGAAAGTAGTCGGTAATTAAGGCTTGGGATGGAGGCGTTCCTCCGGCCTCACCAATACCGACACCCACTCGGAGCAAGGCGAGATGTGCGAAGCTACCTGCTGTGGCACAAAGCGCTGTAACGGCACTCCACGTTGCCATCGAAATTGCCAGCACATTGCGCCGAGACCAGCGATCGGCAAGACGTGCCACAGGAATGCCCAAGACGGCATAGAAAAGTGCAAATGCCAGCCCAGAGAGTAAGCCCATTTGTGTGTCGGAGGCGTTGAACTCAGCTTTTATCGGCTCTAGGAGAATCGTCATTACCTGACGATCGACAAAGTTGAATACGTAACCCAAGGTCAGCAACCCCAGCACGTAATTGCGATAGCGAGTACTAAAAGCTTTGTAAGGCGCCTCGCCGTCACCAGAATTTAATGTCTCGTGATTTTCGGTATCAGTTGATGGAGTCACGGGTACGTCCGGCGTTCAATTTTTAGAGACACGACGTTGCGCAAATAATCGAGGGATCAGCACCGGCGTGTCACGCAAGTAGGCTTGGTATGCAGGATCCTCACCCCACTGCGACACGCCCCGGTGCGCCAAAGTGGGAATACCACTAATGCGGGTCAGTAAAATCACGACAAAGAGGGGGGAGAGCACCGTGGCAAATTGCCAACCGTGCATTACCGGCAGTGCCGCCAAAAATACTCCTGTCCAAAGCATAATTTCGCCCAAGTAGTTAGGGTGTCGGCAAACGGTCCAAACCCCACAACATATAAACTGCCCAGCGTTTTTTGGGTCATTGCGGAAATCAGACTTCTGCTTGTCAGCAACAACCTCCAAGGTAAGCCCGCCAAGCCAGATCAACACCCCCAG
>ENA-OUOG01002855-OUOG01002855.1-marine-metagenome-genome-assembly--contig:-NODE-2855-length-17168-cov-12.412322_pt1 | contig 17168 bp, 18 predicted proteins | sample MGYA00248635_ERZ508505 | MGnify/ENA primary metagenome ERZ508505 (study PRJEB26176, sample SAMN06267871) | marine metagenome | isolation source: Saanich Inlet, British Columbia, Canada | place: Pacific...
TCAGCGCCGATGGTACTGCGAGGGGGACCTCGTGGGAGAGTAGGACACCGCCGGACTTCTTTGTGAAATGGCCACCCGCTTGGGTGGCCATTTTGCGTTAACAAGGATCAGACCATGACAGAGAACGACAAGAGGCCAGCCTCGGGCGATCGGCGACCCCGCAAACCGGGTGCACCGCGCCCCGCAGGGGCAGGCAGGCCCTCGGGGACTGGGCGCCCAGCTCGGTCGGGATCTGGTCGTCCGGGAACCCCACGTGATGGGCAACGGCGCGGGGCGCCAGCTGGAGATGCTCCACAGCGCAGGAGTGCGCCCAGAGATGGTCAACGTCGCGACGATTCTCGCGCTGAGGGCGGACGGCCCCGGCGCGATGACGCCCCTCGCGGTTCGAGACCTGCAACTGGTGAACGCAGAGGCGCACCGGGGGGAGCCCGAAAGCCCTTTGGCGATAGAGGTGCGCCGCGCAAGCCCCGCGAGGATGATCGCGAGAGTGCACCGAGATTTGATGATCCTCCCGTCGATGAGGACGCAACTCCGAGCGAGCTCGATCGCGCAGCGTGGCGGGAGCTCAAAGCGCTCACCAAAGAAAACGCGGAGTGGGTGGCTGGACACTTGGTCATGGCATCCCGGGTTGTCGATGAAGACCCCGAACGCGCCCACAAGCACGCACTGGCAGCAGCGCGGAGGGCTGGACGTATCCCGGTTGCTCGCGAAACAGTAGGCATTACCGCCTATTTGCTGGGAGATTTTGCTCTCGCGCTTCGGGAACTTCGAACCTATCGGCGCCTCTCAGGAAGCGCTGACCAGGTTCCGATGATGGTGGACTGTGAGCGAGGCCTCGGGCGACCGGAAAAGGCCTTGGAGCTTGCCGGGGAAGTTACTCGATCAGAATTAGCGCCCGCCATTGCCGTCGAGTTAGCCATTGCCCGCTCCGGTGCCAGATTGGATTTGGGCCAGATGGAACTTGCGCTCCAGGAACTCGAAATACCGCAGTTGAATCCTGATGTGGCGTATTCGTATTCGCCAGCGCTGTTTGATTCGTACGCCACAATTTTGAGCTTGATGGGCAGAGAAGATGAGGCCAATCGGTGGGGTGAATCAGCTAACCGCGCGGCGGACGCGCTGGAAGCGTCGCTGCAGGGCACAGACGATGACGAGGAAATGGTTGTTGTCGAGATGCCCGCGGAGGATAGCGGTGAGTAAGTCGACACCTCTGGATGGTGTTGGCCTGGTCTTGGCCGATTTGGATGGCGTGCTCTATCAGGGGCTTCGGCCGATTGAGCACGCGGTGGCGTCGTTGAGAAAAGCTGCCTCACGAGCCCAGCTGGGGTTTATTACCAATAACGCCTCGAGAACTCCGCAGTCGGTAGCGGACCAGATTACGACGCTGGGGCTTTCGGCAACAGCCAACGACGTCGTGACGTCCCCTCAGGCTGCGATTCGCGTGTTGAAGCGACTCATCGAGCCGGCTTCGAGAGTTCTGGTTGTGGGGGGAGAGGGCCTCACGAGTGAAGTTGAACGGGCGGGTTTCGCGATCACCCGCAGCGCAGATGACTCCCCAGACGCGGTAATCCAAGGGTTTTCGCCAGACGTTGGCTGGTCAGACTTAGCCCAAGCGTCGTTCGCGCTTCAACGCCGTCCTGAGATTCCATGGGTGGCGACGAACACGGACTGGACGATACCTGTCGAAGGTGGGGTGGCTCCCGGGAATGGAGCGCTCGTGTCTGCCGTGCACTTGGCTGTGGGCCGATTGGCGACCTTCGCAGGCAAACCCGAGAAGGAAATCTTTGACGTTGCGCTGGAGCGGTTTGGAACACCGGGCGACGCCCTCATGATCGGGGATCGTCTGGATACCGACATTCTCGGTGCTAATCGCGCGGGTATTCGCTCGGCCCTGGTGTTGACGGGGATTGATTCGCCAAAAACCCTGCTTGCCAGCGATGAGTCCATGAGACCGACCTATGTCCTGGAAGATCTCCGCGAACTCCATAAGCCCTATCCCGCGACAACGACGTCCCACGACGGCGATGGTGTGGTCACTGTTGAAGTGGGGCGAGCGGTGGTTCGCAGAAAAGGCCATGTCATTCGCGTAGCCAGGCCCGGCCGCAGAATCGATCTGATTCGAGCCGGTGCCACCATCATTCATGATTCGGGGCTCAAGATATTCGGCCTAGATGTTGATCCCCAGATATATTCGTGAGGGTGAGTATGGATTCTGAGCAGTGGACACAACGCCTCGACGCGATCCACGAGCTTCCCTTAGCTGAGCACGCTGACGCTTTGGGTGCCGTCTATGACGAGCTCAAGGACATGCTGGATCAGCCAGAACCTGAGTAGTTTCTTCCATGCGACTCGATAGCGCGCTTGTTGCCCGGGGTTTAGTGGATTCGAGGACGAAAGCCCAACGTCGAATCCATGCCGGTGACGTTCTCGTCGACGGCGTGGTGGTCACGAAGATGTCGTGGAACGTGGACGAGGGCGCCCATATTGAGGTGACCGGGTCGCCCGACTATGTGGGCCGGGGTGCCAGGAAACTCGTCGCCGCCCTGGACGAATGGGGCATCGACCCGACCGGGCTGCTGGCGGTTGACATCGGTGCATCCACCGGCGGGTTCACCCAGGTTCTTCTCGAGCGCGGAGCTGCTCGGGTGATAGCCATTGATGTGGGACATGGCCAGCTCCATCCCAACCTCGCAGGTGACTCCCGGGTGGATTCACACGAAGGTTTCAATATTCGGGACATCACCTCGAGCTGGTGGAGCGAGAGAGTCGGTCACAAGCCTGGGTTGATTACGATCGATGTGAGCTTCATCTCTTTGACGCAGGTAATCCCCGTTGTTGTCGAGGCGCTGGGTCACTGCGACTGGATTGCTCTGGTCAAACCCCAGTTCGAGGTGGGAAAAGGTGGCGTCAAAGAGGGCATCGTGACCAACCCAGATTTGCGCGAATCCGCACTGATGGCGGTATTGGAGGCAGCTGTCGAATCAGGGCTCGGTGTTCGCGCTCTGATGGCCTCTCCGATCACCGGAGAATCGGGCAACACTGAGTTCCTGTGTTGGCTGAGCCCCACTCACGGGCGTAATCCGCCACAATGGTCAGAGCACATTCATCAACTAGCGCATTCTTAGGCTGGAGGCCGTGATGGCACACGAGAGACACATGCTTGTCTTGGCCCACACCGGCCGTGATGATGCCCTCCGTGCAGCGGTCGCGGTGTGCGAGCAACTCGTCGCAGCGGGATTAACCCCTGTGGTCGCCGCCGACCAGGCCGACGCTTTTCGCTCCCACTTCTCCGGAGCACTTGCGCTTCTGGGAAGTGATGTGGCCCTCAAAGACATCGAACTGACGATTGTTCTCGGCGGAGATGGCACCATCCTGGCAGCAGCCGAACTTACTCGAGGATCGCAGGCGCCGCTGTTGGGCATCAACCACGGGCATGTGGGGTTCCTGGCCGAAAGCGAAAAGGATGACCTCGCGTGGACGGTCTCGACCGCGCTCGCGGGTGATTACGACGTGGACGAGCGTCTCGTTTTGGACGTCGCCGTCGTGCGGGATGGAGTCGAGGTCTATCGAAGCTTTGCGCTCAACGAGGCCACTTTGGAAAAAGCTTCCCGAGCTCGGATGATCGAGGTTGCTCTCGAGGTGGACGGTCGCCCCATTTCCGCCTTTGGTGCCGACGGCGTCGTCATGGCAACACCCACCGGCTCGACCGCGTACTCATTCTCTGCAGGGGGGCCCATCGTGTGGCCCGCCGTGGATGCGCTCCTCATGGTTCCGCTCTCGGCGCACGCACTGTTTGCCCGCCCGCTTGTTGTGGGTCCTGATTCGGTCATGGCTGTGGAGCTGCTGGGTCGTTCTGCGGCGTCTGCCGTGCTGTGGTGCGATGGGCGCAGAAGTGTCGACGTAGCTCCGGGTTCGAGGGTTGTCGCGTCCAAGAGTGCGGATCCGATCCGCCTCGCGAGACTTCACCCCGGGCCGTTCACCGATCGACTGGTGAACAAGTTCTCTTTGCCAGTCACGGGCTGGCGAGGCCCAGGGGAGTAGCACCAGTGATTATTGACATCACCATTTCGGACCTCGGAGTCATCTCCCAGGCCACGCTTCCACTGGGTCCTGGACTCACCGTGGTCACGGGCGAGACCGGTGCAGGAAAGACCATGGTCGTCACCGCGTTGGGTTTACTCCTCGGTGCGCGAGCGGACTCAGCTCGCGTGAGATCGGGCAGTCAGGCGAGCTGGGTTGAGGGACGGTTCTCTTTGGGTGCAAGCCCCGAGGTTCTCGCGCGCGCTGTCGACCTGGGTGCCGCGATGGATGATGACGAGCTTGTCCTCTCCCGTGAGGTGCAAGCAGAGGGACGCTCGCGCGCCCTCGTGGGCGGTCGCAGTGCTCCGGTGTCTGCGTTGTCTGAGCTCGCGGAGGAGCTGGTCGTGATTCATGGCCAAAGCGATCAGATCAGGCTCAAGTCCGAAGCCGCACAGCGCGATGCGCTGGATCGGTTTGCCGGTGAGGGTCTCAAGGTGGCGTTGGCGTCCTACCAGGAGGCCTTTACTCGCTACAAGGATCTTGCTCATCGTCTCGATGAGCTCACCACGAAAGCGGAGCAACGGCGCAGCGAAGCAGAAGAGCTCCGGATTGCCCTGGCTGATATCGAGGCGGTGTCTCCCGAGCCAGGCGAAGACGAGGTACTCAAGGAATCCATAACGAAGCTCTCCAACACGGAGGAGCTCCGGACAGGAATTGCCCAGGCGAAAGCGGCTCTCAGCGCTGATGAAAGCTCCATGGATGCAGTGGACGCATCGGGGCTGCTGGAGAGTGCTTTGCGCGCGCTGGAGCGCGTCGCATCGTTTGATTCCTCGCTGGAAGCCCTGCGAACCCAACTCGCTGATGCGACCTACCAGGTCCAAGAAGTAAGCCAGGCGTTGTCAGGATATGCAGCAAGTTTGGACACGGGCTCAGGACTCTCGCTTGAAGACAGCCACGAGCGTCTCGCTGCAATTACGGGGTTGATCCGGAAGTTTGGCCCGACCCTCGCGGAGGTCCTGACCTACTCTGAGGAGGGGTCGAGGCGGCTGCTTGAGCTGGATCGCGATGAGAGCACAGTCGATGAGCTCGCCCGAGAGGTTGACTCTGCGCTTTCCATCACCCGGGAACGCGCCGCTGAGCTCAGTGCTCTGCGTCAGGCGGCAGCTGCAGATTTGGGTGACAAGGTGACTGCTGAGCTCTCAGCCCTCGCGATGCCCACCGCAACGCTCCATGTTCGTGTCGAAAGTGACCAGCCACTGTCCAGTCACGGAGTGGATCACGTCACCGTGTTGCTCTCCGCCCATCCCGGGTCAGATCCTTTGCCCCTGGGCAAAGGAGCCTCCGGTGGCGAGCTCTCCCGGGTCATGTTGGCCCTTGAAGTTGTCATCGCCGGGAGTGATCCTGTCCCCACTTTTGTATTTGACGAAGTTGATGCGGGCGTCGGAGGAGCCAGTGCGCTGGAAATTGGTCGCAGGCTTGATCGCCTAGCCCAGACCTCGCAGGTCATCGTGGTGACCCACCTCGCGCAGGTTGCCGCCTATGCCAATAACCACTTGCTTGTGGTGAAAGACACGGACGGGCAGGTCACCACCTCGAGTGTCGCCGTGCTGGAAGGCGAAGAGCGTGTGCGCGAGCTTGCTCGCATGCTCGGCGGTATGGAGGACTCCCACACTGCTCTTTCCCACGCTCGGGAGCTTTTGGAGCAGACCCACTCGGTGAGTCGTCGCTAAGACATCGGTTAACCAGCTACTGTTGAATTCCGTGGCGGACACCTCAAAGAAGACCGAAACGGACATCACAAAACACATCTTTGTGACCGGGGGTGTTGTCTCCTCCCTCGGCAAAGGTCTCACCGCCGCCTCTCTGGGAAACCTGCTCTCTGGCCGTGGTCTGCGCGTGGTGATGCAGAAGCTTGACCCGTATCTGAACGTCGATCCGGGAACGATGAACCCGTTCCAGCACGGTGAAGTCTTTGTGACCGATGATGGGGCTGAGACCGATCTGGATATCGGTCACTACGAGCGTTTCTTGGACATCAATTTGACCAGGGCGGCCAACGTCACCACCGGTCAGGTATACCAAGAGGTCATCGCCAAAGAGCGTCGGGGCGAGTATCTCGGAGATACCGTCCAGGTCATTCCGCACATCACCGACGAAATCAAGCGACGCATGCGGCTTCAAGCGCACGAGAGTCCACGCCCGGATGTCATCATCACCGAGATCGGTGGAACGGTCGGAGACATTGAAAGCCAGCCGTTTATCGAGGCCGCGCGTCAGGTTCGCCATGAGCTTGGCCGAGAGAACGTGTTTTTTGTGCACGTGTCCCTGGTTCCCTTCATGGGAGCTTCAGGGGAGCAAAAAACCAAGCCCACCCAGCACTCCGTAGCGGCATTGCGCTCGATCGGTATTCAGCCCGATGCCCTCGTTCTTCGCAGCGATCGCCCTGTGGAAGCGGCAAACCGTCGCAAAATTGCTCTGATGTGCGATGTTGACGAAGCGGCTGTGGTCAACGCCGTCGACGTGGGCAGCATCTACGACATTCCCTCCCTGTTGCACAGCCAGGACCTTGATGACTACATCATCGATCACCTCGGTCTCAAGGCTGGAGAGATGGTCTGGGACGGTTGGAAAGACCTTCTCGACGCAGTTCACCACCCCCAACACACCGTGACCATTGGTGTGGTGGGCAAGTACATTGACCTGCCTGATGCGTATCTCTCGGTGAGTGAAGCTATCCGGTCGGGGGGCTTCGCCCATCAGACAAAAGTTGTTCTCAAGTGGGTCGCCAGTGACGAATGTGAGACCCCCGAAGGGGCCGAGAAGGCGCTTTCCGATGTCGATGGGGTGTGTGTTCCCGGAGGCTTTGGTATTCGAGGCATCGAAGGGAAACTCGGCGCCCTGACGTATGCCCGGGAGAACCAGATCCCCACTCTGGGTCTGTGTTTGGGTTTGCAGTGCATGGTCATCGAATATGCCCGCACCATGGCTGGCATGGCGGGGGCTTCCAGCACAGAGTTCGACCCCGACGCACAGTATCCCGTGATTGCGACAATGTCAGAGCAGGTCGACATCGTGTCGGGTCAGGGCGACATGGGTGGAACGATGCGTCTTGGTTTGTATGAGGCAGCCTTGAAAGAGGGCAGCATCGTGCGCGAGCTGTATGGGGCGCCCAGCGTTACGGAGCGCCACCGACACCGTTACGAAGTCAATAACGCCTATCGAGCGGATATCGAGAAAGCTGGTTTGGTGTTCTCGGGAACGTCTCCCGATGACAGCCTCGTGGAATTTGTGGAACTACCCCGCAGCGTCCACCCGTTCTATGTCGCCACCCAAGCGCACCCCGAACTGCGATCGCGCCCGAACCGGGCTCATCCACTGTTTGCCGGACTCGTTGCTGCGGCTCTCGAGCGGCACAACTCCTCGGCACTGTTCGCGGTTACCGATCAGGCCGGCTAATGCCCGCTCGTTTCTCCCCTGAGGACGAGCCGCTCTCCCTGCCCGTGCTCTCCACGGAGACGGTCTACACCGGCGCCATTTGGAACGTGGTGAGAGACACGTTTGCCTATAACCACGATGTGCTGTCGAGGGACTACGTCGATCACACCGGTGCGGTCGCGATTGTGGCACTCAACGATGCGGACGAGGTCATGATGATACGTCAGTATCGCCATGCGATTCGGAGCATGAATTGGGAGATTCCCGCGGGATTGCTCGATATTCCAGGCGAAGACCCACTGGTTTGCGGCAAGCGGGAATTAGCCGAAGAAGCGGACCTGGAAGCAGATCACTGGGAATTTCTGACAACCCTCAACACGACACCGGGTGGTTCGAATGAGTTCATCCATATCTACATCGCAACAGGGCTGCACGAGCTCGACCATGATTACGTCCGCACCGGGGAAGAGGCAGACCTGGAGAAGCGTTTTGTTCCCCTCCGCGACGCTGTGGATTCTGCCGTAGCGGGCAAAATAAGGAACCAGATCGCTGTCACTGCTCTCCTAGCCGCGTATGTCCACCGGCACTAGCGACACCGGGGCTACCCGCCGCAGCGAGCTGGAGAGAAATCTCGAGCACTACGTCCGCTATCTCACCCTCGAGCGAGGACGCTCGGTTCACACCATTGCTGCCTACCGGCGCGATCTCGCCGGATACCTCGACTATTTGGCGGATCACGGCGTTACGGAGTCCGGAGCGGTGTCGTTTTCCCACGTTCAGGCTTATGTGGAGAGCCTGCAGGGGGTCGCAACGACGGTGGCGCGGAAAGTCTCCAGCATCAAGAACTTTCACCGCTATTTGGTGGACGAGAAGGTCGTCATCGACGATGTGAGTGCGCGCGTGGTGCCACCCGCGCTCCCTGCTCGCCTCCCACAGGCGCTCAGTATCGCGGAAGTTCAGTCACTCCTGGAGGCAGTGAGCGGAGATGATCCGCCGGCGCTGCGCGACCGGGCGTTGTTGGAGTTCCTCTACGCCACGGGGGCGAGAATCTCGGAGGCCCTCACGTTGACCCTGGATGACATCGTGGATGAGACTCTGAGAACAGCCGCTGCTATTCGGGTCACGGGAAAAGGAAATAAACAGCGCATTGTCCCGGTGGGGTCGTATGCCCGAGCCGCACTCGATGCGTATCTCACGAGAGCTAGGCCAATGCTTGTTGCTCGCCACGGGCGGGCAACCCCCATGGTTTTCGTGGGAAATCGAGGGGCAGCGCTGTCCCGGCAGAACGCCTGGCTCATCCTTCGTCGCGCCGCGGAGAAAGCGGGCGTGAGCCGGGCGATCTCTCCGCACACACTCCGGCATTCCTTTGCCACGCATGTGCTCGGTGGTGGGGCAGATATCCGTGTGGTTCAGGAATTACTCGGGCACTCGTCAGTCTCCACGACCCAGATTTACACCAAAGTCACGATTGACACCCTTCGCGAGGTGTATCAGAGTGCTCACCCACGCGCCCGATAGTCCTTCGCTGTAGACTCTGGCCATGGCAAAAACGGCGGAAAATCTGGGCCCCACGGGCCGCCCACTCCGCGAATTCCCCGAGCCCGCGGTGCTTACATCGCATGGTCCAGCGCGGATTATCGCGCTGTGTAATCAAAAAGGCGGGGTTGGCAAGACGACCACCACGATCAGTTTGGGCGGAGCGCTAGCGGAGTATGGCCGCTCGGTTCTCGTCATCGATTTTGACCCGCAGGGCGCGCTTTCCGCCGGTCTCGGGGTTGATACGCACGACACCGTCACGATTTACGATTTGTTGATTGGTCGGGAAAAAGACGTTCGGAAGGCCATTCAGTCGACCAAAGTCAAGGGCATTCACGTGATCCCTGCGAACATCGACCTCTCTGCTGCGGAAGTCCACCTGGTGAACGAGGTTGCTCGCGAGCAAATCCTGGCGCGCGTGCTTAAGCCTGTGCTGGATGACTATGACGTCGTTCTCATTGATTGCCAGCCCTCGCTCGGACTGCTGACCGTGAATGCTCTCACTGCTGCACACGGGGTCCTCATTCCCTTGGAGACGGAGTACTTTGCGCTGCGCGGTGTGGCTCTCTTGATCGACACCATCGACAAAGTGCGAGAGCGACTCAATCCCTCGATTCGTGTCGATGGAATTATCGCCACGATGTACGACTCGCGAACACTGCACGCGAAAGAAGTGATGGAGCGCGTGGTCGAAGCCTTCGGCGATACCGTCTTGGACACCGTTATCGGAAAAACCGTCAAGTTCCCCGATGCGTCCGTCGCCGGTGTTCCGATCACGGAGTTCGCCCCGAATCACGCCAGCGCGCAGACATACCGTCAGCTGGCGAGAGAGCTTATTGCCCGTGGTTCCATCGCCTAGCACCCTCGATCTCCTCGGTGTGGAGAGTGACGCGGTGGGGGATGGGTTCCAAGTTTCTCTCGCCAACTTTGATGGCCCCTTCGACCTCCTGCTCTCGCTCATTACCAAGCGTGAACTCGACATCACGGAAGTGTCGCTCGGGGCGGTGACCGATGAGTTCCTGACGTATGTCAAAGACCTTGAGGGTGTTGCCGGCCTCGACGCGGCAAGTGAGTTTGTCGTCGTGGCAGCGACGCTGCTGGATATGAAGATTGTGGGGTTGCTTCCCCAAGGGGAGTTCGTTGACCCCGAGGATGTTGCCCTTCTGGAGGCGCGGGACCTGCTCTTTGCCAGGCTTTTGCAATATCGCGCGTTCAAGGACGTCTCTGCGTGGTTTGCCGCTCAGATGGAGGCAGAGTCCACCCGGCATCCGCGCCGAGTTCGACTCGAAGAGAAGTACCTAGACTCCGCACCGGAGCTTCGCTGGACTCTCAGCCTGGAGGACTTCCATGCTCTTGCCGTGTTCGCTTTCGCACCGCGTGAGATCCCAGTGGTGGGTTTGGAGCACTTGCACGCTCCACTGGTCAGCATCCGTGAGCAGGCAGCCCATGTGGTGGCCATGCTCAAGAGTGGGGCACCGGTGAGTTTCCGTGCACTGATTGCTGGCGTGGAGGAGCGCGGGGTCATTGTCGCGCGATTCCTCGCCGTTCTCGAGCTCTATCGGGAGGCTGCGATTACGTTCCAGCAGCTCGAACCTCTGGGAGAGCTCACCCTGCAATGGGCGGCTCCCGATTTCACCGACGATGTGCTCGCCCACCTGGGCGAAGAGTGGGGAGGCGAAGAACGTGTCGATGACTGATGCCGTGACCGAAGAAATGCCAGAGGAACGAGACCTTCTTCGGGAGGTTGAGGCCATCGTCATGGTGGCTGACGAACCCCACAGCGTGGTCGCCCTCGCGAGTGCGCTCGAGGTTCCCCTAGCCGAGGTGAAGAACGCTCTCGCGGCTTTGGCGGCCGACTACAACGGTGAAGGCGAGGGTCCGCAGCGCGGTTTTGAGCTGCGTGAAGTCGGCGGTGGCTGGCGAATTTATGTGCGGGCTACCTACGATCACGCGGTCAAGAGGCTGATTCAAGACCAGGTGCCGGCCAAGCTATCCCAAGCAGCGCTGGAAACGCTCGCCGTGATTGCGTATAAGCAACCCGTAACGCGAGGTCAGGTCTCTGCTATCCGCGCGGTGAACGTTGACACGGTGATTCGCACCCTGCTCAGCAGAGGGCTCATTCGTGAGTCTCACACAGACCCTGAAACAGGAGCCATTTTCTACGAAACAACGGACACGCTGCTCGAAGAGCTGGGCATCGAGTCTCTCGAGCACTTACCGCCTCTCTCGCCGCTGTTGGATGACGGCGCTGAGGGTTTTGACGATGTCGGCTGAGTCGGAGGGTTCCAGGCAGCGGCTGCAGAAGGTTCTCTCGGCTGCGGGACTGTTTTCGCGACGTCGAGCCGAGATGTTGATGCAGGAGGGTCGCATCCGAATCAACGGAGAGCTCGCCACAGAAATGGGGGTTCGAGTCGACCCCGATGTTGATGTGGTGAGTGTGGATGGGAAAGTCGTTCCCCTCAAGACATCGGCTCTCTACATCATGCTGAATAAGCCCCGGGGTGTTCTCAGCACGATGGCGGACGAGCAGGGACGGCCTGATCTGAGCGCCTACGTCGCACAGATTGGTGAGCGTGTGGTCAACGTCGGTCGCCTCGACGCTGACACCACAGGGTTATTGCTGATGACCAACGATGGCGATCTCGTGCACCGTCTGAGTCACCCATCCTTTGAGGTCACGAAGGTGTACACCGCAACGGTCAGGGGGGATGTCGACCAGAAAGTTCTAGCGAAGCTCAGTGCGGGTGTCGAATTGGACGATGGCGTGACCGCAGCGGACAAGGTGAAGCTCGTCGGACAGCCCCGCGGTGGCACCAGCATTGTCGAGATTGTCTTGCACTCGGGCAAGAACCGCATCATCCGCAGGATGATGGAAGCGGTAGGGCACCCGGTGATTGATTTGCACAGAAAAGCCTTGGGTGGGCTTCACCTGGGCGGACTGAAGCCTGGCACGTGGCGAGAGCTCAGTACTCTTGAGGTTAAAGACCTTTTGACCATCGCGCACCGTAAAGATTTTCCAGCCAAGGAGTCCACTGATGAACGCGAAGAGTAGTGCGCCGTTTGCGCGCGTTCACATCGTGGGCACAGGGCTGTTGGGTACCAGCGCGGGTCTTGCCCTCAGTGAGCGGGGAGTGAGCGTCACCCTGGCCGATCAGTCGCCCTCAGCGCTCGCTTTGGCCCTAGATTATGGTGCCGGGGCACGGCGGACCCCCGGAGATCCAGACCCCGACCTGGTCATTGTCGCAACACCTCCGGACGTGGTTGCCGAGGTTGTGTGTGGCCAACTCGAGATGTTCCCCGGCGCACTTGTGATGGATGTTGCCAGCGTGAAATTGAGCATTCAGGACGCGGTGTCAGCAGCCTCCACTCACGCTGGACGGTTCATCCCCACCCACCCGATGGCGGGGCGGGAGCGGGGCGGTGCCGTATCAGGGCGCAGCGACCTGTTCACGGCCAGGCCCTGGGTAATCTGTGCCGAGGCGGGGCAGGAAGCCGACGCGGTCCGGGCCCTGGTGGTGAGCCTGGGGGCAATACCGGTCACGATGACTGCTAGCGAGCATGACGACGCTGTCGCGCTCATCTCTCACGTTCCTCAGCTCGTGGCCTCTCTGACCGCCGCGCGCCTGCAGGGGGCCTCTGAGCAGGCGCTTGGCCTTGCTGGTGGGGGCCTCAGAGACGTCACGCGTATCGCCCAGAGTGACCCCGCGTTGTGGATTCAAATACTTGCCGCCAATAGCGAGCCTGTCGTGGAGCAGCTGAGGGAGCTGCGCGCTGATTTGGACCACGTTATCGAGGCATTGGCGGGCGTTGAGTCAGTGGGGTCGAAGAAGGTTCTGGCGGAGGCGTTGAGTGCGGGAGTGAGCGGAGTCTCCCGGTTGCCCGGTAAACACGGCGCATCCACGACGTTCGCCTCGCTTATCGTGGTGATTGATGACAGCCCCGGTGAACTTGCCCGGTTGCTCACCCAGCTCGGTGACTGGGGTGTGAATCTGGAGGACCTCCGCCTCGAGCACTCTCCCGGAGCCCAGGTTGGTTTTGCCGATTTGACGCTAGCCAAAGATGTTGTCGACGATGTGGAATCCCAGCTGCGTGACGCCGGGTGGAGAATTGCGGGGGAGCGCTCATGAGTGAGGTCGTTGTTGTCGCCGTAGATGGGCCTGCCGGCAGCGGGAAGTCCAGCGTGTCCAAAGCTGTGGCGCGCCGACTCGGATACGCCTACTACGACACCGGAGCCGCATACCGGGCGCTGGCCTGGGCCGCAGTCAACGCTGGCATCGACCTTCAGAGCGAAGATGCTGTTGTCGCCGTGCAGGACTCGGCGGAATATGTGGCAAGTCACGATCCTGATCACCAGGTTTTCCATGTGGATGGGGTCGATGTGACCGAGTCTATTCGGGGACACGAGGTGTCTGGCTCTGTGTCCCACATTGCCCGCCACCCCAGGGTTCGACACGGGCTGGTGGATCATTTTCGGAGCGTGATTAGCGCCTGTAGTTACCCAGGAATTGTCATGGAGGGCCGCGACATCACCACCGTGGTGGCTCCCGACGCCCAGGTTCGTGTGCTTCTGACCGCTGATGAGGAGGTGCGCATCGCCCGGCGGCAAGCAGAGCTCGCTGGTGTGACAGCAGAACCCGTTGCGGAGTCGTTGAAGGCCCGGGACCGAAGTGATCAGAGCGTTGTTGACTTCATGAATGCCGCACCCGGTGTTGCACTGTTGGACTCTGGCCCCCTGACGTTTGACCAAACGGTGGACGCGATGCTGTCGCTCATCGACGAGGCCCTAGGAGGCACAGATGAGTGATGAGAGTGAATTTGTCGACGATGACTTCGGAGACGATCCCGAGTTAGCTGCTCGCTTAGCCGGTATCGACGATGCGGAGAGCGAGCAAAGGGCAGACGCCCTGCGTCAAGGGCTTTCTGAGTACGAACTCGAAGACGACGACGAGGACATCCTCGGCGGTCTCGAGGATGAGGATGGGGAGTATCGCCCGCAACCAGCACTTCCTGTTCTTGCCGTCGTGGGTCGACCCAACGTGGGCAAGTCCGCGCTGGTCAACAGAATTCTGGGTCGTCGTGAAGCCGTCGTCCAGGACACCCCGGGCGTTACCCGAGACCGCGTGTCCTATAAAGCCCACTGGAATACGACCTCATTCACCCTGGTTGACACCGGCGGGTGGGAGCCCGACGCCAAAGGCATCGCTCACTCGGTCGCCATGCAGGCTGAGATCGCTATTGATCTTGCGGATGGGATTCTCTTTGTTGTGGATTCCACCGTGGGCGCTACGGCAACCGACGAGCAGGTCGTCAAGTTGTTGCGCGGCACCAGCAAACCCGTGATCGTTGTTGCCAACAAGGTGGATGACATCCGACACGAGTCGGACGCCAGCGCACTGTGGAATCTAGGCCTGGGGCAACCCTGGCCAGTGTCTGCACTGCACGGCAGAGGAGTCGCAGACCTTCTGGATTACGTGCTTACGGTGTTGCCCAAAGAGTCAGCCATTGCCAAGCCGGAGCCCGGAGGCCCCAGACGGGTTGCCCTCCTGGGTCGACCCAACGTGGGAAAGTCGAGCCTGCTCAATAAGGCAGCGGGTTCAGAGCGCGTGGTGGTGAACGAGCTTGCCGGAACCACGCGTGACCCCGTAGATGAGCTGGTTGATATTGCGGGGAAGTCGTGGAGATTTGTCGACACTGCTGGAATTCGGCGCCGTGTACACATGCAACAGGGCGCAGACTTCTATGCCAGTTTGCGCACCACGGCTGCACTGGAGAAAGCAGAAGTTGCTGTTGTTCTCCTGGATGTGTCTGAGCCCATTAGCGAGCAGGATGTTCGCATCATCGATTTGGTCCTCGAATCAGGGCGTGCCTTGGTGCTGGCCTTCAACAAGTGGGATTTGCTTGATGATGATCGCCGTCGCTACCTTGAGCGCGAAATTGAGCAGGACCTCGCCCACGTGGCGTGGGCTCCTCGGGTGAACATCTCGGCGACGACAGGACGCCACATCGAAAAGCTTGTCCCAGCGCTGGAAGTCGCGTTGGAGTCCTGGGACCAGAGAATTCCGACGGGTAAGTTCAATGCTTTCCTCGCCGAGCTTGTGGCCGCTCACCCCCACCCGGTCCGAGGCGGCAAACAGCCCCGGATTCTCTTTGGGACGCAGGCTTCGACGAGGCCGCCGACGTTTGTCCTATTCACCAGTGGATTCCTTGACCCCCAGTATCGACGCTTCATCCAGCGCCGACTTCGAGAGATCTATGGCTTTGAGGGTTCACCGATTGTGATCAACATGCGTGTTCGAGAGCGCCGAGGAAAAAAGAAGTAACGGTGTCGATGCTGCCGCCTCCGCTTCCCCCGGAGCACCTTCGTGACCCAGGCGATGCCTGGGTGGAAGGCCCTGACGGGACCAAGTACTGGGGTCGCTTTGGAGCGGCGGGACTCTTGGTGCTCCATCCTCCCCGCGGCGTTCTTCTCCAGCTTCGCGCCGAATGGTCCCACAGCGGTGGAACGTGGGGAATTCCCGGTGGCGCACTGAAACTGGGGGAGTCGGCTCTCGATGCGGCACTGCGTGAATCCCACGAAGAGGCGGGAGTCCCCCGCGAAGGTGTTCGAGTAGTGGACACCCGTGTGCTGGATCTAGGGTTTTGGTCCTACACCACCGTGCTCGCGCTCGCGGATGACTATTTCGAGCCGGTGGCGATGGACCTCGAGAGCGCCGCTCTCGAATGGGTTCCTATGAGTGCTGTTCAGGACCGCGATCTGCACCCGGGTTTTGGCCGCGCTTGGTCGGACCTCCGCGCACGGCTTGAGATCTACCTAGCAGGCTGAAACTTGCGAGAGAACGATGTCCTGCTCCGTACGCGCTTCAGCGACCCGCTATGGTCTCGGAGGCTTCTGGGTGTTACTCGCTCCTGGAGGTGATGCCCTTCGGTGGAGCGCCACCTCATAGGCGGTGACAGCGATCAGAGTTATGCCCACCAGCGGCAATACGAACCAGAGCATGATTGTCGTGAAGCCCGTCGCCGCGTCATGTTCTGTCGAGGCCAAAACGACATAGAGCAGGTAGGCCACATAGAGAAGCACGAAGAGCGAGCCTTCCCACCGAGCGATGATGAAACCGGTGAACGCGATGGGCAACAACGCGAGCGCTGCCGCCAGCATCAACGGCATGTCGAGGGCGATTGCCGCGCTGGGCACGGGGATTCCATCCCCAAAGATGATGGCGGGAAGTCCCAGCACCAGGCCGATGTTGAAGATATTGCTTCCCACAATGTTGCCCACTGCCATGTCTCGCTCGCCTCGGCGGAGCGCAACGATCGAGGTAGCAAGCTCAGGTAGCGAGGTTCCAATGGCAACGACAGTCAAACCCACAACCAAACTGCTGATCCCGAGATCCAGGGCAATGTTCACCGCCCCCGTGACGAGATTCTGTGCGCCAAATACCAGCAGCCCGACCCCTGCCACCACGAGCACTGCCGCGAGCCACAGCGAGACGGGTTTGCTGTTCAGCGGCATCTCTGCGGGTGTAATGGTCTCATCGAGCGCCTCGCGGCGCCCTGTCACGATACTCAACACAGCGTGGAAGACAAGGCCTGCGAGCAGAAGGACTCCATCAATAAGGCCAATTCGGCCATCCAGGCTGACCACAAGCAGCAACACGGAAATCCCCAGCATGACTGGGATGTCAAAGCGCACAACTTGGCGTTTGATGACGAGAGGGCTGACCACGGCAGAAAAACCCAGGATCAGCAGGATGTTCGCGATATTGCTTCCGATGACGTTTCCGACGGCCAGACCGGGTTCCCCTTCGAGGACGGCCCCAACTGTGACAGCCAACTCCGGCGCAGAGGTTGCAGCGGAGACGACGACGAGCCCAATAACCAGGGGCGAGATTCCTACCCGAGTGGCAAAGGTGGATGCTCCGCGAACGAGCGCTTCGCCACCACCAATAAGCAAGGCAAGGCCCGCAATAACGAGACCGATGTCGACCAGGAGCACGCTCAGAGCTTACAGTTTGGGTGATGTCAGGAACCTGGGCTCGGTGGTGTCTTCGAGGGAGGGTATCAAACGCTAGACTCTCCTAGTTGCCGACGAGTAATCGTCGACTGCCACGGGCTGTGGCGCAGCTTGGTAGCGCACTTGACTGGGGGTCAAGGGGTCGCAGGTTCAAATCCTGTCAGCC
>ENA-OUOG01002856-OUOG01002856.1-marine-metagenome-genome-assembly--contig:-NODE-2856-length-17159-cov-8.585704_pt1 | contig 17159 bp, 8 predicted proteins | sample MGYA00248635_ERZ508505 | MGnify/ENA primary metagenome ERZ508505 (study PRJEB26176, sample SAMN06267871) | marine metagenome | isolation source: Saanich Inlet, British Columbia, Canada | place: Pacific...
TGTTGGGGGCCTTCATCACCAAAATGTCCTACTTCTGACTTGGAACTACCCATTGTAAAAGTCCCTCCTTTGACAAAGACTAAATCCAAAGAATAATCTGTTCCAGGTAGGGTTTCCGTGAAATTTTCTTGGGCTGTTGAAAACAAAAATCCGGAAACAAAAAATAAAAAAAACAGTTTTGATTTGATATGCATATCATCTAATTCACAATAAATCTATAAAGAAAAAAAATGTATCCAAACAAAACCTATTCAAATTCAATATTTTGCACTGAGAAGACTGAAAAACATACTCTTTTGTTTAACGTTTTCGGAATTTATATAATACAATATTGTATAATCCTTTCTTTTTTTAAGTTTATTTTAACAAATTAAAATTATTTACTATTATTATAGGATCTTTAAAAACAATTGATAACATTTTCAATTGAGGATATTATGATTAACTAAAACAATTAAACCAAATGAAAAAATTGAAATTTAAACATCTGATTTTTAGTCTCTTGTTTCTTGCAGCTGGTGTCCTATCGGCTCAACAAACTGTAACAGGAGCTGTTTCGGATGAGACTGGGCCACTGCCTGGTGTGAGTATTTTGGAAAAAGGAACTTCCAATGGTGTTGTTTCTGATTTTGATGGGAATTATTCTATAACGGTGTCCAGTGCGGATGCCATTCTTGAGTTTTCCTATTTGGGATTTCTTACCCAAGAGGTGCCTGCGAGCTCTGATCAAATTAATGTTACTCTAACGGCTGGATCTGACGAGTTGGATGAAGTTGTTGTAACGGGTTATGGAACGCAACGAAAAGCAACTGTAACAGGAGCTGTTGCTGCTATAAAGGGAGACGATATCGTCAAATCACCTGCGGTGGATTTAACCAATTCTTTATCGGGAAGGTTACCTGGTCTTGTAGTAGTTCAAGGTTCTGGTGAGCCTGGTTTTGATGGTGCTACGATTAATATTCGTGGGGTAAATACGTTGGGTAACTCTAGTCCTCTTTTGGTAATAGACGGTATCCCCGATAGAGATGGAGGAATCGGAAGACTAAACCCCCAAGACATCGAGAGCATCTCTGTACTTAAAGATGCATCTTCTGCAATCTATGGGGCGAGAGCTGCAAACGGGGTAATTTTAGTTACTACAAAAAGAGGAGAATCTGGTACACCACAATTGGAATACAGTTTCAATACAGGATGGTCTGCACCTACAGTATTCCCAGAAATGTCAAGTTCTTATGAGTATGCGAACATCATGAATGAAATACCAATTTATAACAATATTCCTGTTAACGAATGGGGAAATGCTTGGTCAAGTATTCAAAGTACAGGAGTTTATGACTCCCCTACTGATGGTGTTACAACATTGAGCGCTAACTACAGCCCTGAAGCTGTTGCAGGTTATCTCAGTGGTAACGATCCATGGAGATATCCTAATACTGACTGGTATGGTGATACTTTTAAAGATTGGGCACCCCAGCAAAGACACAACCTTTCACTTTCTGGAGGTAGTGAAAAAGTAAGATATTTTACTTCATTAGGCTACATCTATCAAGATGCGATATATGAAAGGTCTGCAACCTTTTACAATCAGTACAACCTGAGAATGAATATTGATGCAGAGGTAAATGATTATGTTAAGATGAATGTTGGAATTATGACCCGACGTGAAGATCGAAATGCTCCCACAGTCGGCGCAGGTGCAATTTTTAGAATGCTTCAACGTGGACGTCCTACTGAAAATGCTTTCTGGCCTTCAGGAGAACCTGGACCAGATATTGAAAATGGTGAAAATCCAGTGACTGTAACAACAGGTGATACAGGTTATAGAAAAAATCCAAAAGATTACATTCAGTTAAATGGAGGTATTAATATCACTAATCCATGGATTGAAGGACTAGAACTTATAGTTAATGGCGCGGTAGATGTAAATCGAGAAACTGTTAAACTATGGCAAACCCCATGGAAGCTTTACAGTTGGAATGGTGTAGATCAAAGTTCTGCAGGATTGACTGCAAATGTTCGCTCACCTTTTACAGATCCACGTTTAACAGAATCTTCAAATAATGTACTTAATACAAACCTTTCAGGTCAATTGAAATACAACTTTACCGTTGGAGAAAATCATGATTTTAATGTATTCCTCGGTGTAACTCGAGAGCAGTTTACTGGCTCTAACTTCTTCGCATTTAGAAGAAATTATATCTCGCCAGCAATTGATCAACTCTTTGCAGGAGGTACTGAGGATCAAAATACAGGAGGATCTGCATATAACAGAACACGCTTAGGATACTATGGAAGTTTAAAATACAACTTTAAAGACACCTATCTTGTCGAACTCTTATTCAGAAGAGATGGATCTTATATTTTCCCAGAAGTAGGACGTTATGGTAACTTCCCAGGAATCTTGGTAGGTTGGAATATAGGAAACGAATCTTGGTTTAACGTAGAAGATATATCGTATCTAAAATTAAGAGCTTCATATGGAGAACTCGGAAACGATCAGGTATTCTATAACGGTAGCCTCCAAGAGTTCGCTTATCTTTCCACTTTTGGATTTGGAGAATATCCTATCGATAGCAATGTTGTTAAGACACTTTATGAAACTGTGTTGCCCAACCCAAACTTTACATGGGAGGTTGCCCGGAATACAAATATTGGTATTGACACAAAGTTATTTAATCGCGTGAATTTAACTTTAGAGTGGTTTAATAACCAGAGGGATAGAATCTTGATTCAGCAACAAGGAAGCACCCCTGATTCTTCAGGTATTGCAAGCCTTCTACCTCCAACTAACTTTGGTAGTATGACAAATTCAGGTTATGAATTTAATATTGCCTATAGTGGTGGAGATTCGAATTACTCAAATCCAAATGGTTTTCGTTATACCATTGGTTTAAATGGAGGGTATTCTAAAAATGAGATAGAATTTATTGACGAGGTTTCAGGAGCTCCTGAATGGCAGCTTCGAGAAGGTAAACCCTTAGGTGCCTACTTATTGTACGAAACCGATGGGGTCTTTTATGATCAAAGTGAAATAGATGCCAATGCTGTAGATTACAGTCAAGTCACACCACAATTGAGACCTGGAGATTTACGTCTTGTTGACTATGATGGCAATGGAAAAATTGATGCCGATGACCAGGTTAGACAAGAAGATAGTTTTACACCAAGACTACAATATGGTATTACTTTAGATATGAGTTACAAAAACTTTGACTTATCCATCCTCTTCCAAGGTTCTCAGGGTGGTATGACCACTTTATTTAATGGAGAATTCGGGGACTGGGGGAACTACTATAAATATCAGCATGACAATAGATGGAGTATCGACAACCCTAGTAGAGAACACCCAAGACTAGCTTCAAGAGGTGATACTTGGTATACAGATGGTGGTTATGGAAATAACACTTACAATTACGGAAGTACTGATTACTTGAGATTAAAAAATATAGAGCTAGGTTATACCCTTCCTCAAAATGTATTTGGTCAAGGATTTATATCAAACGTTCGTTTTTATGCTAGCGGATTGAATTTATTAACCTTTACAGAGTTTGATATGTCCGATCCTGAAATTGCCAATCGTACTTATCCTTTGTCTAAAGTTTGGAATTTAGGAGTAAGAATAAATTTTTAAAAAAATATAGTAAATTTAAAACATGAAAAATATAAATAATTTAAAAACAGGAATGGTGACAAGCCTAATCGCAGTTTTCTTTCTGCTAACGGCTTGTAATGATGATTTTTTGGATACGCAGCCTTTGGATAAAATTTCCAGTTCGGCTACGTGGAGTGATGGAACGCTTTCTGAAGCGTTTGTTTTTAGCGTTTATTCATACTTAGGTTATGGTGGTTTTGAAGAGCAAATGCAGGCGGTCATTACCGATGAAGCTTTTTTTACACATGCAGGGAGAAATATCAACACCTTTAATGAAGGGTCTGAATCTCCATCCAACATTGCGTGGACAAGTGGCACTTATGCATGGAGAAACATGTATTCTGCAATCCGTCAGGCAAATGTTGCAATAGCAAATTTACCTGAAGCTACATTTGAAGACCAAAACTTGAAGGATATGTTGATGGGTGAAGCACATTTTCTAAGAGCTTATTATTACCATCAATTATTGAGATTCTACGGAGGGGTTCCTATAATAGATTCTCCTTATTCACTTGATGACGAACTTTCTATTGCAAGAAACACCTTTGCCGAAACGGTTGACTTTATTGTTGCTGAATTGGACAAATCAGCTTCTTTACTCAACGGTAAGGACATGGCTGAGGGTAGAGCAAGTCGTATTGCTGCAATGGCACTCAAATCAAGAGTTTTGCTATATGCTGCAAGTGATTTACACGAATCTTCAAAAGCTCCTTCTGGATATGGTACAGACCTTCATGCCTATAGTGGTGGTCAACAAGCGCGCTGGCAAGCTGCACAACAAGCTGCAAAAGCTGTATTAGATATCACGAGCGGATATAAGACAGACTTAACTGAACCCGTTTCATACGAAGAGGGGAAAGCTAACGCTGTTGCTATTTCTATGGGAGGGAAAAGTGCTGTGGCTGATGCAGGTGCTTCTTCTGAATTAATTTTTGTAAGAACACTTTCCTCAAAGTACACCCCCGAAGATAACTGGCCACTTGGCGGAACTCACTTTGGAGTAAACAATGGTCCTAATGGTTATCACAACTGGAGTGGAAACCCACCAATCCAGCAAATGGTGGACGATTATGAAATGATGGATGGTTCATCATTTGACTGGGATAACACTACTCATAAAGCAGATCCATATGCCAATCGTGATCCTCGTTTTTACGCACACGTATTGTATGATGGAGCGCCTTGGAAACCTAGACCTTCCGATGTAGTAGCGATTGATCCTTATGATGAAATCCAAACAGGATACTACGATGATGGAAACGGCGGTTTAATTAATGGTGTTGATACTAGAGAATCTCCTATTGAAAATTGGAATGGTTCTAGAACTCGATACAACTTACGTAAGTGGATTGATCCAGACCCAGCCATTAAAGAAAACCTGACCAGTCACCAAGTTATTCCTTGGCCATTTATTCGCTATGCAGAAGTTGTGCTCAACTATGTTGAAGCTAGTATTAACTTAGGACAAGAAGATGAAGCTCGGAACTGGATGAATAAAACTCGATTTAGAGTTGGAATGCCGGCTGTAACTGAGTCTGGTCCTGCACTCCTTGCAAAGTACATTAACGAAAGAAGAATCGAATTAGCATTTGAGGAACATCGTTATCATGATGCTAGAAGATGGCTTATTGCTCCTGAGACTCTTGGTAGAGGTATTGAAAAAATAAATGTTACCGCGACCTTAAAACCAGGAAAATCACCTCATGTACCTTACCGTCATGACAAAGCTGTTTATGATTATACCTATGAAGTTCAAAATGAAACTTCTATTGAAAACAGAACTTGGAAAGACAAAATGTACTATCGTCCCATCAGTAGAGATGAGATCAATAAAAATGAACTTCTTGTTCAAAACCCAGGGTACGAATAAATAATATTTACTATTTTGATTTTAAAACATATCCTCTAAAAAGAGGATATGTTTTTTTTGGTTCAATAGAATCTCATAAATTGCCAAATGAATTTTGAATGATTGATTAATGAAGAACTTTTTAGTGTTTTTTGCCTTACCCTATCTCCTAGTTACAAGTTGTAATTCAGAGAACGAAACACTTACCCTATTTAGCGCTCTGCGCCCTTCTGAAACAAATATTTATTTTCAAAACAAACTTACCGAGGGACCCAACACAAATGTCCTGTTGTATGAATATTTTTACAACGGAGCAGGTGTGGCACTTGCTGATTTTAATGGTGACCAGCTTTTAGATATTTATTTTACCTCCAATATGGAAGAAAATAAAATGTATTTAAACCGAGGAGATTTTAAATTTGAAGACATCTCAAAAATTTCAAAAACTCAAGGAAGAAGTGGCCCTTGGAAAACAGGAGTAACCGCAGTTGACATTAACGGAGACCAGCGGATGGATCTCTATGTCTGTTATTCTGGTATGTTAAAAGAAGAAAAGAGAAGGAATCAACTCTTCCTCAACATGGGTAACAATGAAGAAGGAATTCCCCAATTTACCGAAGTAGCAAAACTATATGGACTAGACAGCGACGCTTACAGCAACCAAGGCTATTTTTTTGATTATGATCGAGATGGTGACTTAGATATGTTACTTTTAAATCACAATCCAAAATCCTTACCCGTATTAGGGGTTTCCAAAACAAGAGTCTTGTTACAAGAAGATCAACCCCAAACAGGTTTGCGTCTTTATGAACAGAAAAATAGGCGCTTTTATGATATCACGTCGCAAACTCAAATCAACGGCTCCAGCTTATCCTATGGATTGGGATTGGCACTTGCTGATTTTAATAATGATGGGTGGACTGATTTTTATTTGAGTAATGATTATACGATACCCGACTATTTGTACCTCAATAATCAGGCTGGAGATTTTATCAATACACTTCAAGAAAGCATGCCGTATACTAGTCACTTTTCAATGGGAAATGACAGTGGAGATATCAATAACGACGGATTTATCGATTTGATGACTTTGGATATGCTTCCAGAAGACAATAAAAGACAAAAATTACTTCAAGCTCCAGACAACTATAACCTATTCAATCTCAACATAAAAAGCGGATTTCATTCTCAATACATGAGAAATATGGTACAACTCAATAACGGAAATGGAACCTTTAGTGAAGTAGGGCAGATGATGGGAGTTTCGAACACGGATTGGAGTTGGGCAGCTCTCTTTGCAGACTTCGATAACGATGGCTGGCAGGACCTTTTTGTAAGCAACGGCTATAAACGTGATTATACAAACCGCGATTTTCTTAACTATATGGAAAATTTTATTGGGGAAAAGAAATCCAACTTAAATCGTGAAGATGTTCTTGAAATCATCAATAACATGCCCGCTTCCAATGTATCCAACTATCTTTTTGCCAATACAAATGGGAAAGGATTTAACGACGTGACAGCCCAATGGGGAGTCTTAGATTTTACTAACAGTAACGGTGCAGCTTATGGGGACCTAGATGGTGATGGGGATCTTGATTTAGTGGTGAATAATATAAATGCTGCTGCAGGTATCTATAGAAACAACACTGACGCTTCGCAACATATTCTACAGATTGCCCTAAAAGGTTCCAAAAATAACTCGAATGCTCTCGGTGCACGGGTTACCCTTTTCACCAAAGAAGGGCAACAGACCAAGGAGCAATTTCCAACTCGAGGGTACCTGTCCACTGTCAGTCCGATTCTCCATTTTGGACTAGGAAAGCAGGAGCAAGTTGATTCTATTCTCGTACGCTGGTCTAACGGAACCTTTACTTCACGCAAAGCCATAGCGGTAAATCAAAAAATTGAAATAGAACAAATAGAAACACAAGCCAGAATCATTGAACAAAACCCTTCGAAAACACTATTTCTTCCCAGCGAAAATAATTTTGACTTTACCCATTCAGTAAAAAATGTGTTAGACTTTGATCGGCAAAAACTACTTCACTATCAACCCTCCTTTACTGGTCCAGTACTTATCAAAGGGGACCTCAACAACGATCAAAGAGAGGATTTGATTCTTGGAGGTGGGAAAGGACAAGCACTAGAAGTTTGGATCCAACAAGCTGACGGTTCCTTTCAATCAAAACCTTCTCAAGCGTTTGTTCAGGATCGAAAAAAAGTGACTTTGAGTCTGGAATTAGTTGATTTTGATTTGGATGGTGATCTGGATTTATATAGGGCAAACGGTGGCTATCACGACTTCACCAAAAATAGTACAGAACTTCGAGACGATCTTTATCTGAATACAGGAGATGGTCAGTTTGAACGAGCAAAGAAAACCTTTGATTTAGAAGGAAGCAGTATCGCCGTTGCGGGTGATGTGAATCAAGATGGAGCTGCTGATCTTTTTGTAGCAGGGGCCATCGTACCAGGTAGTTACCCAAATCGATATCCCAATAGGCTTTTACGCAATGATGGCAAGGGAAATTTAACAACAGATACGGAACAAAGTGCAGCTTTGAACGCACATGAAGGGATTGTCCGAGATGCCCTTTGGACAGATTTAAATGGGGACGGATTTCAAGACCTCATCCTCGTAGGTGAATGGATGCCCATTACAGTATATCTAAACCGAAATGGTAGTTTGGAAAAACAATCTGATTATTTTTCCCATGTAAAAACCAAGAACGGGTGGTGGAACAGTATCCAAGCGACTGATCTCAACAAGGACGGTCGTATGGATTTTATTGTTGGAAATGAGGGGCGTAATAACCCGTTCAATGCCTCCACAGAACAACCTGTAGAACTGCATTTTGACGATTTTGACCAAAATGGATCTGTTGATCCGATTCTCTCCTATTACATAAAAGGAAAAGCTTATCCTTTGGCTACCCGAGATGAACTGCTGGCACAATGGGTCGCACTCAAATCTATATATCCTTCTTATGCATCTTATGCGGATACGGATTTAGAAGGTTTACTAAAAGGACATCGCACAGAAAAAACTCTACGGTGGGAAGCAAGTCAGATGGAATCCATCGTTCTTTTAAGTAAACAAGAAGGACATGATGTTGTAATCCTTCCTGACGAAGTACAAAGAAGTCCGCTCACAAGTATTCTCCCCCTAGATGTTAATGAGGATGGAAATCAAGATTTAATTTTAGCTGGAAATCGCTCTCAAAATGCACTAAAAATAGGACAAAACGAAGCCAGCTATGGCAGCATCCTTCTAGGGGATGGTTCAGGCGCATTCCAACACGTCCCTCCTTTACAAAGTGGATTGCAAATCAAAGGATCTGTAGGTGCGATGGTGTCGATTAAAAACTCCCTTTATGTAGCCCGTTGTACAGCCTCATTAAGTACATACAAACTGAACCCAAATGAAAACTAAACACTTTATAATAAGATGGAGTCTTTTGGGACTTTTAGGTCTGCTACTAGTTCAATGTGAACCGTTACCCGACAACATCCCCGATCATGAGGTAGCTGCGCAGTGGGCGGACATGACCCTCTACATTACAAAAAATACACCTGCCAACTCCCCTACTTTTGCCTCGCGATGCCTAGGTTATTTAGGCTTAGCACAATACGAAGCTGTTGTACACAGTGATCCAAAGTACCAATCGCTAGTAGGCCAATTGAATGACCTAAACACTCTTCCTAAACCCGACACAAACCAGGAATACAATTGGCTCCTCGTATTGAATCATTCGCAGAGTACGCTTTTAAAATCTATTTACCTTCAAACATCGGATGAAAACAAACAAAAAATAGATTCTTTAGAACAACGGCTAAGTAAAATCCTCTTAAAAAATACAACTGCTGCTAGTGCACAGCGCTCCCTTGCATTTGGAAAAAAACTTGCAGAACATCTTTTTGAATGGTCCAAAACAGACGGAGGACATCGGGGGTACCTGAAAAATTTTGATCCTGACTACGAAAGGGAACCCTTTCCTGGATCATGGAAACCGCCTTTATTTGCTCAGTCTTTTAGTCATAATCCATTGCACCATTTTTGGGGTGAAAATAGAACTTTTGCTCCTACCAATACTTTACTTGAACTTCCAGAATTTATTCCTTACGATCCCGTTAAAGGAAGTCCTTATTATCAACAATTTGAAGCTGTTTATAAGAAAGAAAGAACACTCTCTCAAGAAGAGAAAGAAGCAGCGATTTGGTGGAGTGATGATCCTGACGTAACCTTTAGTCCAGGTGGGCATCTGTATTTTATCGCTACCGCATTGGTCAGAAAAAACAAACCGGATTTAATCACTACTACCAAAACTTTTGCCAGTGTGGGTATGTCTGTAGCCGATGCCTTTATTAAATGTTGGAAATGGAAATACCAATTCTTTTCAGAGCGTCCCAACACTTTTATTCCCGAGTTTATCGATCAAAAATGGGAGTCCTTTTGGCCTGACCCTCCTTTCCCTGCCTTTCCCTCGGGTCATGCCATACAAGCTGCTGCAGCGGCAAAAGCACTATTAGGCACATTTGAAAACAAGACTTCCTTTATCGACAGTGCCCATGTGGGCAGAGAACGAGATCATGTGCGCGGAGTAGAATTTAAAGCGCGTGCCTACTCTACCCTTTGGAGCATCGCTGAAGAAACAGCCTCCTCGCGTTTTTACGGGGGAATTCATACCCCGCAGGACAACAGGGTGGGATTGGAACAGGGAGTACTCATAGCGAATAACATTCTCAACCTGAAATGGAAAAAGTAAAATCATGCGTAGTTTCTTTATCTTTCTAGTCTTGTGGAATGCTTCAACTACCAGTTGGAGCCAGCGTTTTGTGGACCATACCGAAGCTGCTGGAATACAACATTTCTTTGAAGTGTATGAAGGGATGTTTGGTGGTGGTGTTGCAGTGCTGGATTTTAATAACGATGGTTTTGAGGACCTCTACCTGACAGGTGGGATGCAAGAAGATCAACTGTTGGAAAATCAAAAAGACGGCACTTTTAAAAATGTATTTGACCAGGCTGGCCTTACATCGGCTCTTGGTTTTGTGACCCAAGGGGTAGCCACAGCCGATTTTAACCGCGACGGATGGATGGATCTTTTCATTACTACCATAACTACCAAAGGAGAAAAAAAAACCATTCCCAGAGCGCAAAATTTGATCTTTATCAATAAGAAAGATGGGACTTTTGAAGAGCAAAGTAAATCCTTTGGGATTTCAAAATCAGAATCTTTCAGTACGGGGATTGCCATTGGTGATATCAACTTGGACGGTTATCCTGATGTGTATGTAGGAAATTATTTTACTGATTATGATGGAGGATTAAAAGAAATTAGTGATGCCACCATTGTCAATGCGGGAAAAACAGCTAAAGGTTATTTATACGAAAATAAGGGTGGAAAGAAATTTGAAGAAGTTTCAAAAAAGTACAATCTCAGTCACCGCGGTTTTAGCTTTGGAGGCATCTTTACTGATTTTGACAACGATCACGATATGGACTTGATCATCAACAACGACTTTGGATACAAAGCCAAACCTAACTATCTACTCCAAAACCAGTTTCCTGAAAAAAAATTTAGCTATGTAGAAGAAGCTCGTAAAATGGACTTGCGTATCAATGCCATGGGGGGTGCTACGGCAGACCTCAACGCAGACAGCTACCTCGATTATTTCATCACCAACATCCGTTTTAATCGATTTATGATTCAAGACCCAGAAAAAAATATTTTTATCGATCAAGCAGAAACTTTAGGTACTCAATTGTTTACCATAAGTTGGGGAGCAAACTTCACAGATTTTGATCAAGATGGTGACCTCGATTTATTTGTGGCAAATGGCGATCTCAATCCCAACTGCGTTCCGATGTATAACTTTTATTTTGAAAATGAAAACTCCACCTTCCAAGAGCAAAGTGGTAAAGTGGGTCTTAAAGACTACGGTGTAGGTCGAGGCTCTGTAGTTTTTGATTTAGAAAATGATGGGGATATGGACTTACTAGTGGTCTCACAAAAACCCGTTAGACCCTATGGACCGGCCTCCATAACGCGTTTGTACAAAAATGAACTGGCGAAAGGGAACGCTCTTCAAGTAAAGCTTAGAGGAAATGCATCTACCTTATCGGCTTTTGGTAGCCGAATAGAACTATATGCGGATTCTCTATACCTCAATCACGAAATAGACGGGGGAAACACCTCACATCTTTCACACAACAGCAGAATAGCCCATTTTGGTCTGGGAAAACGAACTACGGTCGACTCACTCCGTGTAACCTGGCCTGGTGGGGAAAGCCAATCCCTTTACCAGATTCCTGTTAATCAAAAAATTACAGTAGTGGAAACAAACCTTTTCCAAGACAAAAAGAAAACGAATTACGAACTCCTTGTAACCTTTCTGATAATAGTAGTAGGTGTACTTGTCTTTTTTAAAGTAAAGAAAAAATCACTTCCAAATTAAGTTGTATATTGTTATAGTGTAGGCCAAAAAAGAATGTTGATGCTGAAAAAAATGATTCCCTACGTTGTGCTTTCCTTTTTTTGTTTCTGCGAAACAGAACCTGTAGCGAAAGCTCTTTACTTTCAGCTCAATTCTCAAATTTATCCTGAGGAAGGAGGTTCATTATCACTTGAGAACGGAAGCTACAAATCCGGTACAGTAAGAACCCTTCATGCCAAACCCAATTCCGGTTGGATTTTCGATCGTTGGGAAGGAGTTATCGCTGGAATGAACAACCCAACTGATATTATATTTTATGGAGATCACGACATTCGTGCTGTTTTTGTTCGAGATACTTTCAAGGTACGTACCCTCGCCGGGGGAAAGGGAAAAGGTTTTGATATGAACCAATTCAACTACCCTACAGGAATTGCCTACGATCAAGATGAAAATCTCTACGTGAGTGACATGCACAATCACAGAATTCAAAAGTGGATGAAAGGTTCTACCGTTGGAATCACTGTAGCAGGAGGCAATGGTTATGGTTCTGAGGCAAACCAATTTAACGAACCTGGAAAAATTGCAATAGATCCTCTAGGCACACTGTATGTGGCCGATACCGAAAATCACCGTATCCAAAAATGGTACAACGGCGCCTCAGAAGGAGAGACCGTAGCTGGTGGAAAAGGTGGAGGCGCTGGACTTCACCAATTGGACACACCCTACGGAATCGCACTTGACACAGACGGTTATCTATACGTCTCAGAAATTTTCAATAATCGGGTAGTACGATGGGATCCTGGGGCTTCAACAGGAGTTGTAGTGGCTGGAGGAAACGGTCAGGGAAAGGGCCCCGATCAGCTGTATTTTCCTATGGGCATCGCTTTAGATCAAGATAAAAATCTTTATGTAGCAGACACCTACAACCATAGGGTACAGTTATGGAAACCCGGTGCCCAAGAAGGAATTACACTGTTGAACGCAAACGATACCGAACTCCAAAGTTTTAATTTCTTTACTGGAATTACTGTAGATAAGAACAACAAGCTTTACCTTTCAGACTACGAAAATAGACGAATTATTGAGTTTAATTTAAAGAACCGAAGTTTGAAAATTGTTGCTGGAGACAATCAAGACGGGAGTGCCCCTAATCAATTTTCTCACCCTTTTCAATTGATTACTAAAACCAATGACTTCATTTTAGTCGCTGATGCCCAAAATAACCGAATTCAAAAATGGAAGTTAAACTAGTTGACTCCAGTGGCTTGTTAAAGTTTTTCCTACAAACTTCCTACATCATTTTTTTTTTTAGCCTCTCTTTCTCCCTTAAAAAAGAATCTCTTTTATATCTCATAACAAGCTGAAAACCTTTGTAAAATTTGAAATTTTAACTTTCTCCCTTTGCAAGCCGACAAAAAACTTACATCACGTCTTTAATTTATTTATTAATTTGAACCTCAATACTCCAAATCTTATTACCAATGAGGCATCTTTTTCAAGAATCTTTTTTTTACACGGAATGGTTAAAGCGACTTTTCCATGATCAAATAAAACTCTTGTTGCTTCACGTAGGCTTGAAAACCGCACGTGGAAAGACAAAATGTACTACCGACCAATTAGTAGAGACGAAATTAATAAAAATGAACTTTTAGTTCAAAATCCAGGATACTAACTGTTCCGGAACGATTTTTTGTGCCAATCATATCCTCTTAGTAAAAAGGATATGTTTTTTATATATCCATGAGATTTAAAATCAATCTAAAGATTTGTCAAACAACCCAAAGGATTCTCCTAATTTTAACCCTAGGGAGTTTGCTGTCCTGTTTACAAGAAAACAAATACGATTTGAATACCAACAATCTCAACAAAGAAAGCAGTCCGTACTTGTTGCAACACGCTCAAAATCCGGTGTTTTGGCAAAAGTGGGATCCAGAGGTGTATCGTACACAAAACGAAACAAACAAACTTGTCATTGTCAGTATTGGCTACTCCAGTTGCCACTGGTGTCATGTGATGGAAGAGGAAACTTTTGAAGACAAGGGGGTCGCTGACTACATGAATCAAAATTTTATCAGTATTAAAGTAGATCGGGAGGAACATCCCGATATCGATCAACTCTACATGACCGCCACACAAATGATGACGGGTTCAGGTGGCTGGCCACTGAATGTCGTCTGTTTACCCGACGGACGCCCAGTATACGGCGGTACTTATCATACCCAAGAACAATGGATGGAAGTCCTAGGGAAAATCCAAAAACTCTATACAAACGATAAATCACAACTTGAAGAATTCGCCCAGCGGGTTGCGATGGGGATACAAGAGGTCAATCGGTTTGAAGTAAATCCAGAACCACAACCTCTTTCCAAATCCATTTTAGAAGAGGAGATGAAGTATTGGTCCCGTGAATGGGACACTTTGAACGGTGGTGAACGCCGGACTCAAAAGTTCATTACCCCAACCAAATTCAATTACCTCCTTCACTACCAACAACTGACCCAAGACACCAATATCAAGGAGTATCTCGAAAAAAGTTTGGTTAACATCGCCAACAGTGGAATTGTGGATCACCTACAAGGCGGTTTTTATCGCTATACGGTAGATCCGGAGTGGAAAATTCCCCATTTTGAAAAAATGCTCTACGACAACGCCCAACTCCTTGGCCTGTATGCTACCGCCTTTAAAGTCTTTCAAAACCAAGTATTTAAAGAGCGAGTCTTTCAAACTTTTGATTTTTTACAAAGGATATTTAAAGATCCTTCTGGTGGTTACTATTCGGCCATAGATGCAGATACGAGTTTGGGAGAAGGCCGATTTTACGTCTTTTCCAAAGAAGAACTTAAAGCTGCTGGGAAAGAAGATTTCAACCTCTTACTCGAATTTTATAAAATCGATTTAAACGTTCCTTTTGAAACACATTTTTACCACCTAAGACAAACCGCAACCACGCCTGAATTTTTAGAAAAGCATCAACTCACCGAAGAAGCACTTCACACCAAAAAAACAGAGTGGGAAACACATTTTAAGGAATTGCTTCGCCAACGCGAAGTTCCCTTAATCGACACAAAAATCCTAACTTCTTGGAATGCTCAACTTATTGTTGGATTAACGCAATCCTACGAAGCCTTTGGAACAAAAATATTCCTGGAGGAAGCCGAAACCGTCTATCGTTTCATCAAAACAGCTGCCTTTAAAAAGGATCAATTGTACCATACAGTGCAACAGGGAACACCCAAAGTAGAAGCCTTTTTGGAGGATTACGCTTTTTTAATTCAAGCTGCCAATGCCTTGTACCGAAACACTTTAAACACCCAGTATTTAGACGATGCCGAGCAGTGGACACAAACCACCTTAAAGAAATTTAAGGAAAAGGAAAGCCCTTTCCTTACCTTCTCTCAAGATCCTACCCTAGTTTCTAAACTGGTCTCCATAGACGACAACGTCATCCCTTCCGCCAATGCGGTTATGGCGGATAACCTTTGGACGTTAGCTCAGTGGCTGGGAAAAGAAGAATATCAAAACCAAGCCCAAAAGATGTTGGAAGCGGTTTTGCCAAATTATCAAGAAGGGAGAAGCAGCGATTATTCTCAGTGGTGCCAACTTTTTGCGAAACTCGCATTCCCACATTATGAATTGGTCATCCTGGGACCTAAAGCTCATAAATTTGCCGCTGAATTTCAAAAATACCACTACCCCAACGTGCTTTTTCAAAGCAGTACTTCACCCAGTAGCCTTCCCCTTCTCAAAGACCGCTTTGTGGAGGGGGAAACTCATCTCTATGTTTGTGAAAACAAAGTGTGTTATTTACCCGTACAAACCCTTGAAGAAGCTTTGAATCAGATTTGAGAGTTAAAAGATTTAAAAATTGATAACTGCCTTGAACATTTTAAGACACTCAAAGATTGTGTCTATCCTTCGCGAAAGGATTCTTTCCTAGAATAAACACCTTATGGCGTCACTTTAATTTTTCTGTAAGAAATTGTGACAAATCCTCTAGGTTTATATTGTTTTTAACGATTTTACCTTCCTGATCCAAAAGTAGATTGAATGGAATTGCATTGATCTTAAAACGATCCATGGATATTCGAGAAGTATCGATAACATGATTCCAATTGATCGCATCCTCTTGAATTGCTTTGTTCCATTTTTCCCTGTCATGATCTATAGAAATACCAACTATTTCAAATCCTTTGCTGTTAAACTTTTCATAGACTTTTTTTAATGCGGGATTTTGTTGCCTACAAGGCGCACACCAGGAAGCCCAAAACTCAAGTAATAAATAATCTACTTGTATCTTTCGATAATTGATTAACTCACCATTACGATCTGGAAGAATCAACTCAGGAGGAATCCTCCCAATAGCCAAAAGTTTTTTTTGATTTATAAAAGTTTCAATTCCTTTTAGATGCTCCGGCTTTTGATGCGCTTTACCTAAATGTTGGTATAAATTCCCCAGCTGATCAGTACTTAGCAAATCAAAATAAGTGCCTAAATCGTATAGGAAAGTCCCACTTAATTCTGATTTCGGATGGGTGGAGATAAATTCATTTAAGTTTTCATATAACAACTTTGCTTTGACGGAATCCTCAGTTGCTCTATAAAAGGTAGTATCCATTTTGATTTCAAAACTATTTTTTAAAAGTTGACTTTTAGATCCCGTAACAATATCTAGACCCAAAAAATTCATCCACATTCCGTTAGACATTCTCCTTTGAAATGTTGCAGACAAGGAAATCTCGCTACTCTCTAACATAAATACACCTAAAGTCATAGGATCTTTAGATAAGGGATGCAAGGGAAATAATGCCGCTTCGGTAGGAGACTCTATCTTTCCTTGAAAAGAAAAGCTGTTTCCTCTAACTAAAGCACTATAAATGGTATTATTGTATTGCAAATAGACGGTTTCAATAGGATTACCGGTAATCTTCCCTTGAATATAAAACTCATTGGATTCCTTCTTTACACAGCCCAAAAGCATGAAAAAGATGAAGATTAATGGTAGGCTATAGTTCATTTCATGATATAATTTGAGGTCATCAATCACAAAACACAAAGGGTTTGTATTTGCGATAGTTTTATTAAAGTTAAACGAAATTGAGGGTTACAACTAAAGATTTAACAAATTTCCTACCCAATCACTCCAGACCCCAACAATTCTGCTCCTTCGTACCAAGCCACAAACTGCCCGGGGGTAATTGCGGATTGGTGTTCTTCAAA
>ENA-OUOG01002858-OUOG01002858.1-marine-metagenome-genome-assembly--contig:-NODE-2858-length-17153-cov-5.015226_pt1 | contig 17153 bp, 15 predicted proteins | sample MGYA00248635_ERZ508505 | MGnify/ENA primary metagenome ERZ508505 (study PRJEB26176, sample SAMN06267871) | marine metagenome | isolation source: Saanich Inlet, British Columbia, Canada | place: Pacific...
CCGATGTTCCTCAATCCAGGCGGTGAGGTTGAAGGGTTTCGCAATGGCCATGATGCCCGCAATTTAGGCCAAACCCCACAACTCCTCACCGACCCCAGTCCTGGTAAACCTCCGTTCGCTGCCACCTAATGAACGCCGGCTCTGGATCCGTGACCACGCTTCGCTGACGCGGAATGAAAATCTCCTTCCCCTCGAAATCCAACACCATCGCTCGCGTCCCTTCACCTGAAAAACTCGGACTGATCATGACCCGCAACTCATCACTTAAACCGATTGCGCCCAAATCGAACAATTTGTGATGGAGTGAACACAAGGCAATTCCATTCGTGATTTCATCCGGACCTCCGTACGCAAACCATTTAATGTGAGCCGCTTCGACTCCTACGAGGCCGCCCTTCAGGCGCCCGGAAAACCCGCAAATAGCGCACTGGCCGTTGTAGATGTCCAGTACTTGCTGCCTGAACTCGGCGCTTCGGGTCCTTTTTTTGATTTGCACACTCGAAAAGGCCTCCTCCACATTCAGCGCCGACAGGATTTCATCGTGCAAGGAAGGCGGGAACTCCAACTCCAACACCTCTTTCATTCGAAGAAACGCCCAGTTTGGACTTCCAAGCGCTGAGCACGCCGCAATGAACTCGTCTGTCAAACCGCCTTCCGGATTGAGCGCATTCAACGACTTCAGACTCGCATCGCCGCTAGCCGTATAAACCAAGCCCTCGCTGTTCCTCAATGCCCAAATTCCATCCGTCTGCAACCGAATGAATGGATAATGCGGTTTGGGAGAGGAGTCATGACAAAACGTGGACAACAACATCCCCAACTCCTCATGAACCTGCTTCCATGAAATCCACCGCTGACCATGCGACAATCGAGCAAGGGCCAAGAGGACAAGCAGCGGCTTGTGTGGAGCGCGGCGATCGTTTCTGCGCCAGGACCGAAATTGAAATTCCAAAGGATCGTTCATCTTCAAAGCTGAAAGATCAGCAAATAAAACGAATCGTGAAAGCTAAGCACGAGGCATTCGTCAGAATATTTATTCCAAATCAATGGGCTTTACAAGCACATGATGACCCAACCCCGTCACTCGCACGCCTCACCGAACACGGAAAGGAACAGCACCAAGTCCGCCGTCGACCGCGCCCCGTCCTCATTCAAGTCGCCCAAACACGACACGTTGAAGCACATCCCGTCGCACGAACCGTCGTCCACCGTCGCCGCCGGATTGTAGTTCGCGCTCATCGAATACGTGCAGCCCGGCACCGGACACGGACCCGCCTCCCAGTCCAGCACGCCAAACCACCACTCCGCCATGCACGCGTTGTCGTACGTCACGCCGTCGCAGCCGCACACCGGGTCCAACACCGCCTCGCATTCCACGATGATGCCCGTCGCCAGCATCGCATCCGAAACGCACGCATCCGGCTCGCAGGCCCGCACGCACTCGATCAACGTCCCGTGAATGGCCGCCGCGTAATCGATGCCGCCCGCGTACGACATGCAGCCGTGCACCAGCGCGCACTGCCCGTTCACGTTCGCGAAGCCCAGCGGCATCCCGCAATCGCCGAAGTCGACGTTGGCCACGTTTTGGCACGACCAACTTTGGGCGAACACCGCCGCCGGCCATGCGAAGCACATCAACAAGAACCATTTCATCAACAGCAAGTTACGGCGGAATGCAGCGCGGGGTTAGGCGAGCTGGCTGATTCGGCGCTGGATGAGGGCCAGGTAGGCACTTTGGAGGTCGGGGGGCAGGAAGCTTTGGGCGATGAGGGGAGGCCAAGTTTGGCTTGCATCCAAGTACTTGTTCAGCACGTTCTCAATGGCCTTCGGCTGCATGCCCGCCCGCTGCATCGCCGCCGCAAAATCCGCCCGCGTGAGCCGCCGCTTTTTTCCATTCAACGTCAAAGCAAGTTCCTCATCATCCCCCTCCACCACCAGGGCGGAAGCCACCAAATCGTACGCCGGACTCAAGCCGTATCCCATGGGCGTGCGGATGAGCGAGAAGTTCTTCAGGTGCATGTCGTTGTTGCCCGTTAGGAAGCAAAAGAGCACCCGCTCATAAAAACTGACCACATCGAAACCGGGGTTGCTGGAATGGCGTTGCAGCAGCCGCGCCACTTGCTCGTGTGATCCGCGGTACTTGTGCTCCGTCAGCCGCTCCGTCAGTTGGCAAAAGTCTTCCATCGCAATTTTCCTCCCTTGGACGCGATCGATGCGGCGCGTGAGGTAGGCCAATTCACCGCTCGCCATCCGAATGAGCGCGTGGGGCACCGTCGGAATGCCGCAGGATTGGGCCAAATGCATCGTCAAGTCCTCGTTCTCCGGCAAGTGTGGGAATTGCTCGGTTTGGGGCTTCAGGATGTACGATCCCCACAAGCCGACGATGGTGAAGCGGCTGGGGGGCGCGTCGGCGTCCGAAATGCTCAGGGAAAGCTTCGGTTGCACGCCGGTGACCGAGACCTGCGACTGAACGACCTGCTCGGCCAAGGCCTGCAATTCGCTTTGGGCGATGTCCAAGACGGGCGGCACCGTCTGCCCGAACATCCGCTTGCTGCACCCGACATGAAATCCCTGCTGTTCCGCCGGAGTGGAGGCCGCTGAGAGGGGTTCGTAGCAAAAGAGGCAGCGGTCAGTCATGGGATTTGGCCTTGACGATGGAAACGGCTCCGATGCAATCCTGGCAGGTGTGCCGCAGCAATTCCATGCGATCCCGTGGATTCAACTTCCAATTCCGTTGCGCCACGTCCAGCAGCCACCCCTCGGGAATGAGGCCGTCAAAAAACGGGAACATCGTGCGGCTCTCGAACGCCTCCTCCTGCAACGGGAGGGTCAGACTCACCGCTTCAGGCGCATCCGAACGGAGGTAATCCGCATCGTAAACGAACCGAAATCCATCCTCGCCTTCCGTCAGCACCCCCGCCAACCGCTCGTGCACATACACTTCAGCTTGCTTCATGACGCGGCATTTCAACAGGACCCAATTCCTTACCGAAGAGCGCCAGCACCACATTGACCTTGTCCATCCGCAACGTGGGCTTTCCTTGCTCCAAATCCCGAACAAACCGCAACCCCACGCCCGACTTGAAGGCCAGGTCCTCCTGCGTCATCCCCAGCAGCTTCCGCCGCTCCTTGACAAATTGACTCAGTGCATTCATCGCTTGGTTCGTCCCGTTCGGGTATAAAGTTAAGCAAAACCCGTGAATTTATACCCGTTCAGGTATGATTCGTTGCGCAAGGCCTTGAACTATACCCGATGGGGTGCAGTCAGGTCGCCTTCCGAGCCGGCACGCTCACCAACGCCACGCCCGCGAAGATCGCCGTCGCGCACGCCGCCGTCCAACCGTCCAATTCCGCCGTGTAGTCCACGCCGCCCCGCTGCGCCATCCACCAGCTCAGGCCCGTGGCGAGCAGGGGTTGCAGGTAGATGTAAATGCTCACGACCGTCGGTTGCACGATTTGGAGCGCGTAAATGTTGAGCAGGTAGACCAGGAAGGTCGTGCAGAGGACCACGAACGCGAGGCCTTGCCAGTGGACCGCCGAGAAGGCCGACCAGTCGATGGCGGCGGCTTGGGAAGCGCCGATGGGCAGGACGAAGAGCGCGCCCATCAGGAAGACCCAGGAGATGACCGTAAGGGGGCGGTATTTGGCCATCAAGGGCTTGACCACCACGAGGTAGACCCCGTAACTCGCCGCGTTCACCAGCACCATCAAATCGCCCTGCCAACTCGCATGCAGCGCCTGCGACCGCGCGCCCAGCAGCAGCAACGCCACCGCGCCCGCCATGCCGAGCGCCACGCCCGCCACCTTGCGCCGCGTCACCTCCGTCCCCAGCAACGCCGCCGAAACCAGCAGCACCAAGACCGGGTTCACCGTCATGATGAGGCTCGCATTCACCGGGCTCGTCAAGTTCAGCCCGTTGAAAAACAGCAACTGGTTCATCGCCACCCCCGTCAGCCCCGCCAGCGCCAACCGCGGCAAATCGCCCCGCTCCACCCGCTCCCACCGGCCCTTCGTCGCCCGCAGCACCCCGCGTACCACCCAAAACAGCCCCCCACCGCCGACCACGCGCAACACAATGAACCCACTCGGACCGATCAAATCCGGCATCAAGCCCTTCGCCACCAAATAGTTCGCCCCATACGTGAACGCCACGAGGAGCAGCGCAACGTGCGCCAGCAAGCGCGGCATCGTCAGCCGTTCAACCGTTCCCGCGCCGCGGCCACCGCGGCCTTCGCCGACCCCGCCGTCACCGCGTCATCGAACAGGAACACCGGCCGCTTCAAAAACGTGTACTCCTCCAGGATGAGCCGGCGATAGTCCGCCTCCGTCAGCTCCTGATCCGCCAGGCCCATGCTCCGAAACTTCATCGCCCGCCGCGAAAACAGCGCCTCGTAAGAACCGGCGTGGGCCGCCATCGCGTCGAGGTCCTCCGGCGCGATGCCTTCCGACTTGATGTCCACCACCTCGCACCCGTGCGCCGCCGGCTGCAATTCGTCAAAAATCCGCTTGCACGTCGTGCACGTGGGGAGGGTAAACGCCTTCTTCATTTCGTGTGATTTTCCATGCGATCGATGAGCTCATTCAGGCCGTCTTGCCAGTGGTGGTGGTTGTCGATGACCACGTGGGCCTCCGCTTTCCACGGCTCGATGTAGGCCAAATCCGCAGGCCGCACATGCCGACGCCACTGGTACAATACCTCGTCCTCCGTGTACCCCCGCTCCGACCCGTCCCGCCGAATCCGCCGCTGCAACCGCACCTCCTCCGGCGCATCGATGTACCCCACCAAATCCGCCCGTTCCCGCATCCCGTCGTACGCCATGGCAAACAGCCCCTCCACGACCAACCACTCCGCCGGCTCGATGACGATCTCCTCCGACTGCATCACGTCCCGATTGTACGTGTACGTGGCAAGCCGCACCGCCTCTCCCCGCGCGAGCCGGTCCACATCGGCCAGCAGTGCCTCGTGGTCGATGACCTCCGGCAAATCGAAGTTCGTTTCCCCGGCGTCGTCCACCGGAAGTTGGTCCTTGGGTTTGTAGTAGTCGTCCAACGACAGGACGGCCACGCGCTCATCGAAATGGGAGCGCAATCCGCGGAGCACGGTCGATTTGCCGCTTCCGCTTCCTCCGATCAGGACAGCGATGTTCATGGGGTGAGGAGTTCGGCCATCGCGCGGTCGTTCGCGAGGCGGGGGATTTTGTTTTGGCCACCGAGCTTGCCTTTGCGGCGCATCGCTTCGTGAAAGGCGCCGGCGGGCAACGGGGTGAGGCGGGCGGGCTGCAGCACCGAGCCGGTGATGAGGTCCCGGTAGTACGGGTTGCGCCGTTGCAGGGCCGCGTCGAGGGCGGCGCTGAAGGCGGCGAGGTCGGTGGGTTGCGTGTCGAACTCGACGAGCCATTCGTGGAAGGGCAGGTCGCCGGCGGGTGGCGTGACTTGGGGCGCGACGTGGAATTCGCGGACCACGCCCCCGTGGGCGGCGACCGCCTCCTGCATCGCCCCCTCGACCTCTTCGGCGATGACGTGTTCGCCGAAGGCGCTCGTGAAGTGCTTGATGCGGCCTGTGACGACGATGCGCGGCGGGTCGAGCGAAACGAAGCGCACGGTGTCGCCGATGTCGTAGGCCCAAAGCCCCGCGTTGTTGCTCAGCACCACCGCGTACTGCGTGTCCAGCTCCACCTCGTCGATGCCGAGGCGGGGCGGGGTTTCGTCGAAGTACCGGTCCGCCGGAATGAACTCGAAAAAGATGCCGTCGGCGGTGTTGAGTAAGAGGCCGGGCGCGGTTTGGCTATCCTGAAAAGCGAGGAAGCCCTCCGACGCCGGGTAGAGCTCCACGACCGGCACGTCCGCCCCGATGAGCTGGCGGAAGCGCTCGCGGTACGGCTCAAACGCCACGCCGCCGTACACGAACAACTCGAAGCGCGGAAACACCTCCTTCACCGTCGCCTTCCCCGTGTGCTCCAACAGCCGCTCGAAGTACATCTGCACCCAACTCGGAATCCCGCTGATGAGCCGCAAATCCTCCCCCGCCGTCTCCCGCACGATGGCCTCCACCTTTTCCTCCCAATCCTCGATCGTGTTCGTCTCAAACGAAGGCAACCGGTTCTTCTGCAAATAGCCCGGCACGTGGTGCGCCACGATGCCACTCAACCGCCCGAGCGGCACCCCGCCAGGCGTCTCCGCGAGCGTGGGCGACCCCTGCAAGAAGATCATCTTGCCGTCCACGAAATCCGCCTTCCCCGTCTCCGCGATGTACGCGAGCAGCGCATTCCGCGCGCTTCCGATGTGGTTCGGCAGGCTGTCGCGCGTGAGGGGAATGTACTTCGCGCCGCTCGTCGTGCCGCTCGTTTTGCAGAAATAGAGCGGCTTTCCAGGCCAAACCACGCCCTCTTCCCCCGCCACAGCCCGGTCCATCCACGGCTTCAACCCCTCGTAATCCCGCACGGGCACCGCCGCCCGAAAGTCCGCCGGGCTCATGTCGGCGTGCAGCCCGTGCTCCCGACCGAAGGCGGTCTGGGCACCCCGCAGCATGAGCTCCCGGAACACAGCATCCTGCGCCGCAACCGGATCCGCCGTTCGCCGCCGCAGCCCGCGCAAGGCCCAGCGGGCGAAGGGCTTGCTGAGTTGTGCCTTCCATCCCATGGCGGCAAAGATAGCCGCTCCCTCGTTGCGCGCCTTATCTTCGCGGGGCCATGTGGATGTCCGCTCTTCTGCACCCCCGACGCCGCCTGACGGCCGCTGCCGTTGAAGTGGCGATTCACCGCCGCGGCTTACCGGCACCGCTTCCGGGTCAATTCTGCGTCATCGAAGTGACGTTGAACGGGCACACAGAACGCCGATCCTTTTCCATCGTCGGGGTGGACGCCGAAGGCCGCTGGCTCCTCGGCATCAAGCAAGCGCGCACCGGCGGCGTTTCCGAGTGGGTGAACAGGCTGACGGAGCCCGCGGAAGTGGCGGTGGCTGGGCCGTTCGGGGAATTTGGACCGCTGGAAGCGGAGCGCCACGTGCTGGTGGCTGGAGGGAGTGGCATCACGCCGATTTGGGCGGTGACGCAGGCGTTGGTGGCGGCGGGCGCTCGGCCGGAATTGTGGTTTGGCAACGACCGCCCGGAGGACGCGATGTACGGGGACGAGATCCGGCAGGCGGCGGCTTCAGGCCAAATCACCCTCCACGAAATCCACGACCGCCGCTTCACCCCCGACCTCACCCCCTCCACCGCCCTCTACGTCTGCGGTCCCCCCGGCCTCCTGTCCGCCCTGCAGCCGCTCCTCACCGCCCACCCCGCCCACCTCACGGCCCTGGAATCCTACGGTCCGGCCCCGGGCGAAGGCATAGCGGCCCAACTGACCTGGCAACCCCGCTTCGGCCGCAGCGCCTCCACCACCGGCCAAACCGGCGCAACCCTGCTCGAAACGGCGACCGAGGCCGGCTGGCCCTGGGACCACGCGTGCGGCGTCGGCGCATGCGGCACCTGCCGCGTCGCCCTCCAGTCCGGCGCCGTCGACTGCGCGGGCCGGCGGTACGAAGCCGGCGAGGAGGTCCTCTCCTGCATCGCCCGCCCGCTCACCCCCAACGTCACCCTCAAGCCCGCGCGGGGCTGGCGACGGCCCGAAGCGGTCGCGGCCGCCCTCGTCCTCGCCGTCCTGTCCATCGGCCTCTGGGCCGTCCCCCCCGGCATGGGCTTCCGCGCGCAAGGGCCGCTCAACACGGGCCACCAAAGCCTCGCGTGCGGGGACTGCCACCGCGATGCCCCCGGCACGGTCCGCCAACAACTGAGCCACAACGCCCGGGGCCTCCTCGGCCTCCACGACGCCCCCTGGGTCGACGTCCTCTACGGCCCGGTCGACAACGCCGCATGCCTCGAATGCCATGACCGGCCCAACGACCGCCACCCCACGTCCCGCTTCGAAGAACTCCGCTTCGCCGAACAACGCGCGACCCTCGGTCCGCACGAATGCAACAACTGCCACGGCGAGCACCACGGCGAGCGCGTCGCCGCCGTCGAGCCGGGCTTCTGCGTGAACTGCCACAGCGACCTCGAGGTGGAGGATGACCCGATCGATGTGCCGCATGCGGATTTGGTCTCGGCCGAAAACTGGGCCAGCTGCCTGACCTGCCACGACTTCCACGGAAACCACGAACGCCCCGCGCCCACGCGCATGGCCGATCGCCTCAGCGAAGACGCCGTGCGCGCCTACTTCGCCGGCGAGGCCGACCCCTACGGCGACGAAAAACGCTACACCGCCACCCAGCCATGAACCTCCTCCTCAGCTTCCTCCTCCTCACGGACACGACGTACACCGCGGAATTGCAAGTCCGCCCGCGAACCGAATGGCGCGACGGCTACAAGGTCGTCCAAACGGCCGCCGATGAATCCACCCTCGCCACGCAACAGCGGACGCGCATCGGACTGACGGCCTCGTTTCCGCGCTGGGAAGTGAAGGTCGGCTTGCAGGACGTGCGGACCTACGGCGCCGACGGGCAGGTCGGCACGTACGAGGCCTGGGGCGCGTGGAAAGTGAGCGACCGGACGCGAATCACCCTCGGCCGCCAGGCCATCCAATTCGACGACGAGCGCGTGGTGGGCGCGTTGGACTGGGCCCAAACCGGCCGCTTCCTCGACGGCATCCGGCTCACCCACCGCAGCGGTCTCGGCCTCACGAGCGCGGTGTACACCCGCGACCCTGCGACGTTGCTGCATCGGTCGATGCTCCACCACGTTTGGGAAGGGAGCGGGCACCGGGTGGCGGGCTTGCTGTTCGACGAGCGGTCGCCCGTGGAGTCGCGCTTCACGGCGGGCCTGAACTACAAATACCGCAGCGAGTCCGGCTGGTTCGCTGGCTTGGAACTCGACGGGCAGTTCACCGATTCGACCTTTGCGAGCTTGTTCGCAGCCGAAGTCGGCCACCAAGGCACGGGGCGCACGACGTTGGGCCTCGACCGGCTGAGCGGCGGCGACGAAACGGCGTTCAACCCAATGCTCGGCACGAACCACAAATGGTACGGGTGGATGGACCACTTCTACGTGGGGACGATGGCCGACGGGCTGTTCAATGCGCGGCTCGCGCACGTCCGGCCGCTGGGAAAGGGCGCCTCCATCGGCATCATCGCGCACCACTTCCGAACCCCCGACGCGACGCGGTTGTTGGGCAATGAGGTCGACACCCACGTGACGTTCAAACCGACGAAGGAAATCAACGCGACCGTCGGGTACTCCGCCATGGTAGCGGGCGCGGCCCATGCGGAACGGCAGGGCCGCCCCTTCGAAGCGGGCGTGCTGCAGCAGTGGGGGTGGATTTCGGTTTCGTTCTTCCCGCAATGGTTACTTTGACATGAAAGCGATTCGATTTTGGGCGGTCCTCGGGGTCGCCGGGGCGGCGGTGCTGACCTACTTGTTCGCTACGGCGCCCGCGCCGCTGACTTCGGAGGCTTCGGCGAAGCCCGTTCTTTCGACGGCGGATGCGTTGACGTTGCTGGCGCACGAAAACGACGTGACGCGCACGCTGTTCACAAAGGCGATCGTGGGGGCGGGCAAGCCGCAGGGCTTGAAGTTTTCGGAGCATTGGACGGATCCGGACGTGGTGGCGGGGCCGTTGCCTGCGCTGTTTTTGCGGGGCGTGGCTTCGCATTTGGCCTCGAGCGAAGTGCCCCTCGGGCTGTTCCTCGGCAGCGACCACCCCATCGAAAGCTCGAACCGGTTCCAAGGGCGGCAAGCGGAGGAATTTCAAGCGATGCGCGCTGAACCGGCGCCGCGCATCTTCACCGACGCGGCGAGCGGCGACGTCATCGGCATGTTCCCCGACTTCGCATCGGCGCCGGCGTGCGTGAGCTGCCACAACGAGCACGAACGGAGCGCGAAGACGGACTGGGCGCTGAACGACCTGATGGGCGCCACGACGTGGTCCTACCCGAAGGACAGCGTCACGACGGTCGAGTTCCTGGCGATGTTGAAGGCGTACCGCGCGGGCGTGGCGGCGGTTTGGACGGCCTACCTCGCGGAGGTGGACCAAATCCCCGCCGACTCCCGCCCCGCCGTCGGCCCCCGTTGGCCCTCGCACGGCTTCGCCCTCCCGGACCTGGCCACCCTTCAGGACAGCATCGACGAGCTGGCCTCCCCGCGCGTTCTGGACCGCCTCGTAGCCGCAGCGCGATGAACCGCTGGGTCGCCGTCAGCACCGCAGCGGGCTTCCTGGCCCTGACCGCCGGCTCCCTGACGGGCTGGTCGGGATTCGCGGGCCAATTCGACCCGACCTACCGAGCCGTATCGGGGCTGACCGTGGCGGGCCTCATTGCGGGCCAGTGGGCGCTCACCCTGGGCCGAACCGTCTTCGAGCGAACGGGCCGTTCCTGGGACCGCTGGGTCCAGATCCACCACCTCATCGGCCTCGTCTTACCGCTGGCCGTCTGGGCACACAGCCCCCACCTTGGCTACGGCCTGCTCGCCGCCCTGCCGCTGGCCCTCTTCGGATCCGCGTGGTTCGGCACCCGCCTCAGCGCCGGCCAGCAGCGTTGGCTCCCGTGGCACGTCGGCCTCGCCGGCCTCACCGCGGCCATGACGCTCGTGCACCTTTACATGGTGGTGGCGTACAACTGAATGTGTTCGGGCGCAGCGTTGGCTCGCTCAAATTGAAATCCCCACTTTCGCGGTGAGGCAGGGTCGAAACGAACCTGGGTCTGTTCGCCACTCGCCCCAAAGTGGGGATTTCAATCACAGCGGAACGAATCTTTGCAGCGCAACGGCCAAAAACAGGCTTCACCGAGTTTACCCCTCCCACATTTACACTGCCAGAGCGCTCCGTGTCCCGCTTCCCCGAAAAAGTGGGGATTTCAATCCCAGCAGAACGAACTTCTTCAACGCAAAAAGGGCGGCCCACACGGACCGCCCTTTCCCATTTCAAATCGGTGTTCAGCGCACCACCATCTTCTTCGTCAAGCGCATGCCATCGGCCACCAAGGTGTAGGTGTAGATGCCAGCGTTGAGGGCGTCCGTGTCGAGGACCAGGTTGTGCATTCCTGCGGGCAATTGGCCGCGATCAACGGTCTGGACCAAACGACCCTGCAGGTCCCGAACTTCCAACGCAACCCGACGCGATTGGAGCATTTCGAACCGGATGGTCGTCGTTCCATTTGCGGGGTTCGGCGTGTTTTGGAACAATTGGATGCCGTTTGCATTGGCAATCTCATCGACGCCCACGCGCTCCGACGTGATCAACCGAATGGCCGGGGTCGCCGTTTGGGAAGTGAACCAAACGTAGTCGCCGGATCCCGCCTGGCTGTATTGGCCCGTCGAATTGTCCGTGTCGCTGTCCGAATTTCCGAGTACGGTCAGTTCCGCATCGGTCTCGAATTCAACAATGACACTCGCAAAGTAGAAGTTGCCTTGATCCAATGCGATGGGGTCCTCGAACGACAAGTACACGAACTCCGAGGTCGCAATGCTCGACGGGGTCCACTCATCGTTGTACAACCAGTAAGTGGATTCAAACGGCGAATCCGTCAAGCCCACGGCACCATCCAACGTGTACAAACGCGTCTCGAATTCCAACTCGCCCACACCGCCCGTATTGGGGCCGAAGCGCACCGTCATGCCGTACGCCGTCGAACCTTCATTCTGCATGTGGTAGAAGTTTCCGTAGCCCGTGGGCTCGAACAAATCCGAACCATCAATGGCGCGCGGACGGAACTCAACATCCAAGTCATCCGCGTCGTCGTGGCCATACTCATCGGTCGTGAAGGTGACGTCCGTGACGGCCGAGTTGTCATCTGCGACTTCATCCGCGGCCATCGCCATGATGTTCGCCTGGACGGTATACGTTCCGAGGTCCGTCGGCTCCCAACCCGTCGTGATGTAAACCGTGTCCTGAGGGTTCGACGGGCAGGTCGCGCCATTGCCGAAGCTCGGCACCGTTCCCAACGTCTCGGTGTTGGAGCTGACCACGTTGCCATCTGAATCCAAAATGTCCACGACGATTTCCACGCCTTCTTGGTCCGTGTTGCCGTTGTTGCGGTACAACACGCCAGCCACCAAGCCCCCGTCAGCCGCCAAAATGCGCTGCTCGAAAGGAATGTGCTTGTACTCGTAGACATTGAAGACGTCTCCGGTCGTCAGCTGAACGATGGACAAGTCGTTCACAACGGGGTTCTCCGAAATGACCACGTCATCGATGCCCCAGAAGTAATGGCTGTAGCCGTCGCCCGTTTCCTCCGGCTGGAGGTAGGAGAAGCGAATCTGCACGTTGCTTTGGCCTGCAGCGGCGCACGAAATGTCCACGCTCGTGGTGAGCGGGTTCGCCGAAGCGGTGTTCGCCGATTCGATGAACGAACCGTGACCATCAAACGTGATCCAGTTGTTGCCACCATCGTTGCTGACTTCCAAGAAAACTGGAGCAAACGGGTAGCAGCAGTAGCGGAAGTACTGCTCCCACGAAACCACGACAGAGGCGTTGTTCGTAAAGTCCAACACCGGGCTGGTGATCCACCCTTCCGTGTTTTCTACCCCAGTCGAGATCGGGGTGTTGTAGTAGTCGCAATCGAAGATCATCCAACCGTTGGCTCCCGTGGTAGAAGCCAGCGAATTGATGTTCCCCGAGAATTCACCTGCAGGCGGTTGCACTCCCGAAGCCGTGCCATCGGCAAATTGACCGTTGCCGCTGGCATCAACGTACTGCCAAATGGAACCGCCTCCAGTGTCTTCCGCCGTCCAAGCCCCGAAGGTGTTGTTTCCCGCGAAACCGTTGGCAAAATCCTCCTGGAACAAAACGGTGCCGCCCCCACGGGTAGCCATTTCCATGGAAGAAGTGGTCGCTTGACGAACAGTCTGCGTTTCGACAGCGGACAGGGCTTGTGGAGCCTGTGCAAAATCCTGGCGGTCGTGCAAGCGCTGTGCGCTCAAACTTCCGGCTGCCAAAACACCGCACAAGGCGAGGGTCAAATGCTTCATTGAAGTAAGATTGGAATGATATGGCGTACAAATTACTGCAGCCGCGACAATCCGCCACCTGTTCAACCCAAGGATTTGAACAATTCAGGGCACAAAAAAGGGCCGCCCGGAGGCAGCCCTTTCATCAGATTTCGTGATGTCGATTACTGGATCGACATGCGCTTCGTGTCGCGTGCACCGTCCACCGTCAAGGTGTAGGTGTACATGCCCGCGCCCCAGTTGCTGACGTCGAGCGTCAAGCTGTGGTAGCCGGCGGGCTGCGTGCCGCGGTCTTCGCTGTAGACGAGCTTGCCCGTCAAGTCGCGCACTTCGAACGTGACGTCTGCGTTGTGCTCGAGGCTGTACTGAACGCGCGCGTTGTCGCTGGCCGGGTTCGGGAAGCTCTGGAACAAACGGAAGTCCAACGCGTCCGTCGTTTCCACAGAAACCGTGTTGGTTGCCGTCGGGTCGAGGTTCAAGCGAACCATCGGGACTTCGTTCGTGTAGTACCAAGCGTATGCGCCGCCTGAACCGAAGGGACCGTAGACGAAGGAGGTTTGGTCTTGGGTGTACTTCGACTCCCAGATTTGGACATTCGAACCGCCGTAGTGCTCGAAACCAGCACCGATGAAGTCACCAGCTGCCACTTCGTAAGGCTCCTCCAACACGAGGGTGTACCAAACGATGTCGCCCACAGCCTCCGAACCGTCGTTGCTGTATGAAGCCGCGAGGTCCATTTCAGCCGAGCTCACGAGGAGACCTCCGTAGGGATCGGTGTCGAGGAACGCAGCGTCCGCACCGTCGTACAAGTGCGCGATGACCGGCGTGCCTTCTTCAGAACCCGCAGCAATGGCCACGTCGATGGCGTAGATGGTCGCGTCGCCCCAAATGTCGTAGGGGTTGCACGCCACGAAGTCGTCCGCACCGTCCGCAGGGAACAAGCCCGTCATGGTTCCGTCGTCCCGTCCGTACTGGAGCGTGGTGACTTCGAAGCTCTGAACGGCCACGTTGTTGCCTTCGTTCTCGTCGGCGCTGTCAGCAGCCAACGTGTAGGTGATTTCGTAGTTGCCCGGTCCGTCTGCGGGAGTCCACTGCAAGTAGCGCAACGTGTCCGCGCCTTGGTAAGCAATGTTCACCGCGTCCGAAGCGCCCACGTCCGTGCCGTTCACGGCGATGTTCAAGTGCGTGCCCGTAGCTTCCTCGTAGCCGGTGTTCACCGCCTTCACTGCGAGGTCGAGGGGGATCAATTGGCTCTCCGCCCAAGCACCGTTCTCGTAGATGCCCGTGGTTTCGAAGTCCGTGTAAGAAACGTAGTTGTCTACGCGGACGTCGTGCGCCGGGGTGTCGAACAACTGGATGTCGTCGACTTCCCAGCTGTAGCCCCACGTACCGACCCAACGGAACCGGATGTAGACCATGCCTTGGTCGCCGGCAGCTTCCGTGATGTCCAACTCGATGAAGCTCGGGTTATCGGTTTGGTCAGACGTCTCGTAGCCCGGGAACACTTCCCAACGGCTTTGAACGGGACCATCACCGTAATCGACGGTGCCCGAAGCCTCATCTGCGGTAGCAATGTCCGGCCAGTTCACACCGTCGCGGCTGACCTCAACCAAGCACTTCTCGCTGTCGTCCGAAGCGCCATTGTCCCAGCAGCGGTAGCGCGTTTCGAACGAGATGGTCACGTAAGGGTGGCCTGAGCAGTCGATGGCCTCCGCGTTTTGGAACCACGCGTTCTCGACCCACGCTGCGCTGTAGTTTGACTCTTGACCGAATTCGTCGGAGTCGACGATGAGCCAGCCATTGGCGCCGGTCGTCGAGTTCAAATCGCTCGCTGCGTTGCCGTCGCCGCTTCCACCTGCCCACTGGTTGTAAGGACCGACTGGACCTTCCGTGGTGCACATGAAGTTGATGTCGATGCCCTCCCACGGGGCTCCCGCCACGTCAGAACCGTTGCCGAAGACCCAGTCTCCGCAGTTGTCCACGTTGCAGTCGTTCGTGTAGATGATTTCGCGATCGCCCGTTGGCTGCGTCAACATGGCGTCCACGCGGCGCGCTTGGGCGTCTTTTTGGTGAGCCACAGGCAAGAGGCCTTGGGCCGTCACACCCGCTGCCAAGAGCAAGGAGAGTGAAGAGAGGTAGATGTGCTTCATGTAAAAGCGTTTGGATGGTTTGTTACGTTGCAAATATAGGGGCGTGAATTTATTGACAAATTCACACCAGCGCGTCGACGAATTCACTCACGGGCGGACAGGTGCAGACCAAATTCCGATCGCCATAGGCATTGTCCACCCGCGCCACTGAACTCCAGAACTTCCGGAACCGCAAATCGGCTGCGGGGTAACACGCCGCCTCGCGCGAGTACGGATGGGTCCATTCGGTCGCCGTAGCCTCCGCAGCGGTGTGGGGCGACATCTTCACGACATTGTCCTCGCGGTCCGCAATGCCTTGCTCGATGGCCCGGATTTCCTCGCGGATGGACACCATCGCGTCGGCGAAGCGATCGAGTTCCTCGAGGGCCTCGCTTTCCGTCGGCTCAACCATGAGCGTGCCCGCTACCGGCCACGAAACGGTCGGTGCGTGGAAGCCGTAGTCGATGAGGCGCTTCGCAATGTCCATGACTTCGATGCCCGCCGTGTTCTTGAACTCGCGGCAATCGAGGATCATTTCGTGGGCGACCGTGCCGTGCGCTCCGAGGTACAAGATGTCATAGGAACCTTCGAGGCGAGCGCGCAGGTAGTTCGCGTTGAGGATGGCCCATTCCGTGGAAGCGCGGAGTCCGGCCTCGCCGAGCATTTTGATGTAGGCGTAGGAGATTTGGCATACCAACGCGCTGCCATACGGCGCCGCGCTCACCGCATCAATGGCCTGATCGCCGCCCACCTGCTGCACCGGGTGTCCCGGCAAAAACGGCACGAGGTGCGCCGCCACGCCGATGGGCCCGACGCCCGGTCCACCGCCACCATGCGGGATGGCGAACGTCTTGTGCAAGTTCAGGTGGCACACGTCCGCGCCGATGAGGCCCGGGCTCGTGAGCGCGACTTGAGCGTTCATGTTCGCACCGTCCATGTAAACTTGGCCGCCGTGCTCGTGCACGATGGAGGTCAGTTCGAGGATGCTCTCTTCGTAGACGCCGTGCGTGGACGGGTACGTCACCATGATGGCGCCGAGGTGGTCCGAGTGGGCCTCTGCCTTCGCGCGCAAATCGTCGAGGTCGATGTTGCCTTGGTCGTCGCAACCGACCACGACCACCCGCATGCCCGCCATGACCGCGCTCGCCGGGTTCGTGCCGTGAGCCGACGACGGAATGAGGCACACGTCGCGGTGGTGATCGCCGCGGCTGTCGTGATACGCCCGAATGACCATCAGTCCCGCGAACTCGCCCTGCGCACCGGAGTTGGGCTGCAAACTCACCCCAGCAAAGCCGGTGATTTCCGCCAAATCCCGCTCCAATCCTTCCAACATCTCCCGGTACCCCTCCGCTTGGTTCGTGGGGCAGAACGGATGCAGCTCCGCAAACGCCGGGAACGTGATCGGAATCAATTCCGTAGCCGCATTGAGCTTCATCGTGCACGAGCCGAGCGGAATCATGGCGTGCACCAGGGACATGTCCTTGTTTTCGAGGTGCTTGATGTACCGCATCATCTCGGTTTCCGAGCGGTAGCGGTTGAACACCGGGTGCTGCAGGTAGATGCTTTCACGCCAAACCCCGCCCAAGAACGCCGAATCCGCTTCCACGCCTGCCACCGAGCTCACCCCGAAGACGCCGCACAGGTCGCTCAGGTCCGCGTCCGTCATGCGTTCGTGCATGGACACGCCCACGTGCTCCCCATCCGGGAAGTACCGCAAGTTGATGCCCCGCGATTCCGCCCGAGCGCGCAAGGCGTTCATGGCGTCTTCGCCCCCAGCGACCTTGATTTTCAGGGTGTCGAAGTAGGTGCGATTGAGTTGCTCGTAATCGTTCGACGCCTTGAGCGCCACGTCCAGGGTGCGGGCCCGGCTGTGGATCCGCGTCGCGATGGCGCGCAGGCCTTCCGGTCCGTGGTAGACCGCGTACATGGAGGCCATGATGGCCAGCAGGGCTTGGGCCGTGCAAATGTTCGACGTCGCCTTGTCCCGGCGGATGTGTTGCTCCCGCGTTTGGAGGGCCATGCGGAGGGCTGAAGCGCCCAGGCGGTCCACCGAGACGCCGATGATGCGACCGGGGAACTGCCGCTTATAGGAGTCGCGCGCCGCGAAG
>ENA-OUOG01002868-OUOG01002868.1-marine-metagenome-genome-assembly--contig:-NODE-2868-length-17110-cov-18.626255_pt1 | contig 17110 bp, 16 predicted proteins | sample MGYA00248635_ERZ508505 | MGnify/ENA primary metagenome ERZ508505 (study PRJEB26176, sample SAMN06267871) | marine metagenome | isolation source: Saanich Inlet, British Columbia, Canada | place: Pacific...
TGCGCCTCATGCGGCGCGAGATCCAGGGGTGGCGCAAGGGCGGTGGCACGCCCCGACCCGCGTTTCTTTGGGTGACCGGGCTCGCCCGTGCGGGAACGACCAGCGTGCTCGAGCGCCTCGTCGCCACCGGGGCGTTCCACAGCCTGAACTACGCCAACATGCCCCTCGTGCTCGCGCCCGGGCTTTGGAACCGGTTCCACAACCCCGGTACAGGCGAGTTGCAGGAACGCAGTCACGGCGACGGGATTCTCGTGGGCCTCGATTCGGCCGAGGCCCTTGAAGAAGTCTTCTTCCAGGCCATGACCGGGCGGAGCTACGTCACCGACACCGCACTCGAGGCCCACGACGTCTCCCCCGACCTCCACAGCACCTACCTCGATTACCAGGGCATCGCCCTCGCGTCGAGCGCGCGTCCGGACGCCATGTACGTCGCCAAGAACAACAACGCGCTGCTCCGCTACCCCGCAATGCGTCGCCTGAACCGGGACTTCCACGCCGTCGTCCTGTTCCGCGACCCCTTGACGCACGCCGAATCGCTTCGGGCGATGCACCGCAAATACGTCGCGATGCAGGCCGACGATCCGTTCGTGAAGGAGTACATGGATTGGCTGGCGCACCACGAGTTTGGGCTGGGTCACAAGCCGTTCCGCTTCGATTCCACCCAAGACCTTCCCAGCGGTGACCTCGACAGCCTTGACCACTGGCTCGAGCTGTGGATCAACCACTACCGCGAGGCCTTGGCGCTCGACCCGCACCACCTTCACTTTGTCGCGTACGAAGCGTACTGCGCGGCGCCTCAGGACGTGTTGCAACGCATCGTCAACTCAGCCGGCGTCGAGATGACCGTGCCGGCGTACGAGGCCTATTCCAAGGTGCGGGACGTCGAAGGCGAGGTCAGCCCGGTGCTGCTGGCTCGGGCAAAGGGGTTTTACGCCGAGATGGTGGCGCGGGGTCAGTCCTGAAACGCGACACGGCGCACCACGCTCGCCGTGTCGAGCAACACCACTTCCACTTCGGAAAGCGATCCGGACGTCCCGTCCGAGCTGAGCACGTACCACTGAGGCGTGTCGCGCGGGCCGCTCGCCCCAAAGTCGACCTCAGACGTCCCCACAAACGCCAGGACGTCCGTGACGCTGAGGTCCGGATGGGCCTGCTTCACTCCGGGGGCGAGCTGGAGGCCGCCTTCGACGACGGAAGTGCGGATTTGGGCAGAGGGAAGCCACTCACCGCATCCACGACTGCCAAAGAAATAGAGCGACAGGGCAATGCCGAGGAAGATGCCAATGCCAAAGCGGGAAAGTCGTTGCCAAAAATTCATAGGTGCGCTTGCTTGCGTTGCGAAACTACACCCAATCGCACCACGCGCCTGCGTACCTTCGAAGCATGGTCGAGGTTCAGGGCATCAGGTTCCGCTACAGCAGCGAAAGTCCAAACATGGACTTCCCCGATTTTGCCTGCGCGGCGGGAGAGCGCATGCTCCTCCTTGGCAACTCCGGCACCGGGAAAACGACCCTCCTGCACTTGCTGTGCGGCATGCTCCGGCCCAAGGCCGGGAGGCTTCACGTGGCGAGCCGCGACCTTCGCGCCGCCTCCGACCGCGAACTCGACGTGTGGCGCGGATCTGAACTGGGCATCGTGTTTCAGCGCGCCCACTTCGTGCAAAGCCTTTCCGTCGCAGAAAACCTAGCCCTTCCCCATCAGCTCACGCATGGCACCGTGCCTCGTGAGGTCATGGAACGGATGGGGTCGATGATGGACCGTCTCGGCATCGCGCACCGCGCCGACGCCCGTCCACACGAACTCAGCGTGGGCGAACAGCAACGCGCTTCGATTGCACGCGCGCTGCTGCACCGACCTAAGGTGGTGTTTGCCGACGAACCCACGTCGGCGCTGGACGACCACAACGCCGCGGCTGTCATGGACATCCTCGACCGCGAAGCGGCCGACGCCACCTTGGTGGTGGTCACCCACGACCAGCGCCTGAAGGACCGCTACTCGAATTGTGTCACCCTCGTAAGCGCCCAGTCATGAAGCTCGGACTCTTCTACCAAGCGTGGCGCAACCTCCGAGCCAAGCCGCTTCAAACAGCCTTGAGCTTGGCGCTGCTGGCGTTTGGGGTGGGCATGGTGAGCCTCATGCTCCTCACAGAGAAGCAGGTCAACGACGCGTTTGAGCGGAACATCAAAGACATTGATCTGGTGCTCGGAGCGAAGGGCAGTCCGTTGCAACTCATCCTGGCCAACGTCTACCACATTGACGCGCCGACCGGCAACATCCTGCAAAGCGAGGCCGAGAAAGTGCTCAAGCACCCGTACATCGCCTCGGGCATCCCGTTGGCGTATGGCGACAACCACGAAGGCTACCGCATCGTGGGAACCGAGCACAGCTACGTAGAGCACTACGGAGTCACGCTGGCCGAGGGCAAGCTCTGGGAGGCGCCGTTTGAGGTGACGTTGGGCGCGCGGGTGGCCGAGAATTTGGGAATGGGGTTGGGCGACACGTTTTTCAGCGCGCACGGCCTCACCGACCAAACCGACATCCACCCCGACAAGACCTTCACCGTCGTGGGCATCCTCGAACCGAGCGGAAGCGTGGTGGACCAGCTCATCCTGACCCCGATGGAGAGCATCTGGAACGTGCACGCGCACGAAGGCGAGGTGATCGACCCTGCGACCCGGGAAATCACGGCCATGCTGCTCAAGAAACGCAACCCGCTCGCCGTCTTGACCATCCCCAACGTGCTGCGCGAAACGAACATGCAGGTGGCGCTTCCGGCCATTGAGGTGAACCGGATGACGCAGCAGTTTGGGTTGGGGACGTCCGCGCTGCGCGCCATCGCCATGCTCATCATGGCCCTGAGCTTCGCAAGCATCTTCATCTCGGTGCTCGACAACATCCGAGCTCGACGCCACGAGCTCGCGCTGATGCGAACCTTGGGCGGCACGCCCTCCACCCTGTACCGATTGCTCTTGCTCGAAGGCGGTTTGCTGAGCGTGGCCGGCACGTTGCTCGGGCTGCTCCTGAGCCGAGTGGGCCTTGCTGTGCTGGGGCAGGTGGTGGAGAGTCAATTCCACTACGACCTGTCCGCCATGAGCGTGCTGAGAAGCGAGTGGATGCTCGCCGGAGCAGCCGTGGCTGTGGGCTTGTTGGCTTCGGCCATTCCGGCGCGCGGAAGCCTTCGTTTGGACATCAGCCGAACCTTGAGTGAGGCGTAACTTGGCACGTCCCGTACCTTCGCACGACATGAAAACGACCACGTTCCTCACCGTTGCCTTCTCTGCCGCCGCGCTCGTGGCGGTGTCGATGATGGATTGGAGCAGCATGTGCCATCCCTCGGAGGAGGCTCAGGCCACACAGGACCAGCTTCGCCACGTTGGGGAGGCCAAACTCGCCAGCCTCGACCCAGAGCCAATCACCGCTCCAGAACCCGAGGTCAACGAGGTTGTCACCAACGTCGCAGCCAACGACGCCGAATTTGCCGAGTTGACGTGGCAAGTCCTGAGCGACGTCGAATTCAAAGACGTGTACCTCGAGGAGCTCGATGCGTATTACTGGATGCCCAAGTTTGGGTCTCAAGTGATTGCCGCGGAGGGCAAGGAATTCCACATCACGGGCTACATGATTCCCGTCGACGTGGACGAGGATTTCTACGTGCTCAGCCGTTACCCTTTCGCGAATTGCTTTTTCTGCGGGGGTGCCGGTCCTGAGTCTGTCATTGATTTGCGGTTTCCAGGGAAGAGCGAGCGAGCCTACCAAACCGACGAGCGCCTCACCTTCCGAGGCACGCTCCGCCTGAACGCCGACGACGTCTACCAGATGAATTACATCTTGGACGGGGCCGTCGAGCACACCCCTTAAGGGCCAACTGGAACTCAGTCGAGACTGGTGGCCTTGAGCCACTTGCGGTAGGCCGTGAACAGGCGGGACCTCGACACGAACCCGACGTACCGTCCGTCCTCCACCACCGGCAAATTCCAGGCGCCGCAGTGCTCGAATTTGGCCATCACGTCGTCCATTTTGTCGTCCCACTGCACTTCCGCCAAAGGCAAGGTCATCAGGTCAATCACGCGCAACGACAAGTACTGCTCTTGGTCAAACATGACCTGGCGGATGTCCTGCAAATCGACGATCCCCATGAGGTGGCCTTCGCCATCGACCACCGGATGCAAGTTGCGCTGGCTTTGGGCCACCACCTCCACGAGCTGCCCCAAGTTCCAGTGCGCCTGGACCGGAAGGAAATCTTGTTCCAGCTCCTCTTTGAGGTTCATCAGGGTGAGGACGGTCTGGTCCTTGTCGTGGGTGAGAAGCTCGCCGCGCTCCGCCAATTCGCGGGTGTAGATGTTGTGGCGCATCAAGGCCCGCGACGTCGAGAACGAGATGGCTGAAGTCAACATGAGCGGCACGAACAAGCCGTAACCGCCACTCAACTCCGTCGCCAGGAAAATGGCCGTAAGCGGCGCGTGAAGCACGCCTGCCATCATGCCGCACAGGCCTGCGAGCACGGAGTTTCCGAACGGCATGGTCGCCGGTCCGACGAAACCATTCAATCCCAGGGCAAACGCAAATCCAACGAGCGCTCCGGAAAACAGCGCCGGCGCAAACACGCCCGCCACACCTCCGGCGCCCACCGTGAACCCGGTCAGCATGGGCTTGAGGCAGCTCGCCAGCAAAATCCACCCAAGCAAACTTGGCAAGGCAAGTGAGCCCTCCAACATCCACACGTCCTCGATCAACCCATCCGAATACCCGAGGAAGAGTTGGTTGATGACCTCGTAGCCTTCCCCGTACAGCGGAGGCAACAGGGCAACCGCCGCGCCGATGAGTGCACCGGCCAAGGCCATCCTCGTTCGAGGTTTTTTGAATCGACTGATCGCTTGCTGGCTCAGCATGTACAGCTTGGAAAACACCACGGACCCCACGCCGGTGGCGACGCCGATCAGGATGTACCAGGGCAAGCGCGAAGCTTGGAATGCGGCCAGCGTCGGGACGGTCAGGATGTCTTCCCCTTCGAAGAACACAAAGGCCGTGAGCAAGGAGGCCAAGGACGCCAGCAAGATGGGTACGAGGGACGAAGCCGTCAGGTCGATCATGATGACCTCGACGGCGAAGACGATCGCCGCCACGGGGGCTTTGAACATGGCCGCGAGCGATCCCGCGGCAGCGCAGCCAATCAGAAGCAGGCGACGGCGGAAGTGGCGGCGGGTTTGGGACGCGACCTCCGACCCCATAGCTGCGCCAGCCTGCACCGCGGGAGCTTCCAGTCCCCCGGAACCCCCAAACCCCACAGAGAGCACACTCGTGATCACGGGAGCGAACATCCACGTCCGTTTCATGCGCCCGCGCCGGGTGGAAATGGCGTGAAGGGTGGCGGGAATGCCGGGGCCCGGGTGGTCGCCCTTGAGGACGGTTTGGACCACGTAGGCCGTCGCAGCAAGTCCCAGCATGGGGCCCAACGCGAGGAGCCAGGAGCCCCCGACCCATCCTTGAATGGCAAACATGACGCTGCGCAGTCCGCCGACGCTTTGCTTCATCACGACAGCAAGCAAACCCGAAGCGATGCCGACCAAGACCGCCCAAAGCATCAGTCCCTTGTCCGACTTCATCCACGTCCACGCTCGGCGAGTCGCTTCCCGTGCGGCGTTTGTCACACTCATGGCACCCTCACGCTCACCACGAGCACGTCGTCGACCTGCTCTTCTTCCCCTCGCCACGACTCAAACCGCCTGCTCAAGTGTCCTTCGTGTTCCTCCAAAGGCAAGGCCGCGGTTTCGATGAGCAATTCCCGGAAACGGCGGCGCATGAACTTCTTGCCTTGGGGGCCACCAAATTGATCCACAAAACCGTCGGTGGCCAGGAACAACGTGTCGCCGGACTGGACATCCAGGGTTTGGACCGAGTAATTCTTGGCGCCCGGCTCGAACGAGCAGATGGCGAATTTGTCGGCTTTGAATTCCTCCAGTTCCCCGTCGCGCACCAAGTAGAGCGGGTTGTTGGCTCCGGCGAATTCCACTTGCATTTTCTCCCAATTGATCGCCACCATGGCCAAATCCATGCCGTCCTGCCCCCCGATGTAGCTCCCGTCCTCCGTCGTCTCGGAAGGCAGAGACAAGTCACGCAACAACTCTGCAGGGATGTTCGCCATCGCCCGGATTTCTTTGCGAAGCAGCGTCAGCACTTGCGTGTTCAGCTGGTCGAGCACCTTGTGCGGTTCCGTGAACACCTTCGTCACGCGGTCGAGGGCGTTGTGGCCCACCAGACTCATGAACGCCCCAGGCACCCCGTGTCCGGTGCAGTCGATGGCGGAAAACATGCGGCGGCTCCCCACGGATTTGAACCAAAAAAAGTCCCCGGAAACCACGTCACGCGGCTTGTAGAAGACCGCCGAGTCGTGGATCACTTCGCGCCTTTCCTGCTCCGAAGGCAAAATGGCCTGCTGGATCCGAAGGGCGTACGAAATGCTGTCTTGGAGGTCGCCGAGGATTTCTTCGGCCCGCGCTTTTTGGCGCGCAAGCTCCTCCGTCCGCTCCGTGACTTTGCCTTCGAGTTCGCGCTCGTTTTCCGCCAGCGACGTGCGCATCTGCAGCAAAGCCTTGCCGAGGGTGTCGTCGTCGCTCAACGGTTCGTAGGGGGTATCGAAGTCGCCACCGCCCACTTCTTGCGAGAATTTCTGGGTGCGGGAAAGGCCTTGCGCGAGCCGGTTGACGGCCACAGCCATGTCGCCGATCTCGTCGGAAGTGACCCGAACGTCTTGCTCGGGAAGCACCCCGCGCCCCATGTGCAAGAGGGCGCGTTTGAGCTCTTTCACAGGCGTCACGATGCTGCGCGTCACAATGATGCCCAGGGCGATGCCGAGGATCACGACCACCCATGCTACGCGGCCGGCGTACATGGTGAGCTGCGCGCCGAGTTCGTCCATCCGCGCTGTGCGCTCGCGCAGAGCGACGTTTTGCAAATCTGTCAACGAGGCGATGCGCGATTTCACGCGCCGGGTGTACGTTTCCAGTTCCGCCCCTTCCATGGCGTAGGCCTCCGCTTCCATGAACGCAATCGGGTTGTCGTAACTCCGGAAGTCCGGAAGCAACCTCATGATTTCGCCGTACAGCAAACTGAGGGCATCCGTCTCTTTCCGGAGGGAGTCGAGGTGGGCTTGGGCCCGAGGCGACCAAGCTTGGTCAAGCGCCGTCAGTTCCGTGAAGTGTTGCGGGAATTCGACCTCGACGAGGCGGCGGAGGGCGAGCTTTTCTTCGTCGTCCGCCCGGCTCTGTCGGGTCAGCCAGTGGTTGATGTAGACGCGGGACTCACTCAAGGTTTGGTCCATCTGTTCGAGCGCTCCCAAACTCGGCACCAACGACTCGTCAATCTCCTCCCCAAGGGATCGGCTCTCGGACAGGGTGATGCGGGTAAACACAAACAAGACAGCCACAGCGAGGATGAACACCCCAAACCCAAGGCCCATGCGCCACGCGATGTTCCACCTCAATCGCTTCATGGCTTCAGCGCGTTTTCGAGTTGGACACGGAACGCCTCGGAAGCGGCATTGTCTTGCAGCGAATGATGCACAATCATGAGGCCACGCAGGGTCTCCGGACGCTTGGGCTGCAGTTCGTTGGCGTGCTCAAACCAAGGAAGCGCCTGCTCAAAAAACGCCGCGCTCTTTTCCTGCATGGCGATCATTTCCCCAAACGACGTTTCCACGCCAAAGGACTTGAGCAACGCCACGCCACGGTTGTAAATGCTGACGGCGAGGTTGTAGGTCGCGGTGATGTCCTGTGGGGACAGCGCCACGGCGCGCTCGTAATGGGTGACCACGCCCTCGAAATGGGCTTCCTCGCCAGTGGTGCTGTACCAATGGTGGTAGGCGCGGGCGATGTTCTTGTGAAACTCCGTGCGCTCCGTTGAGGCGTCAAGTCCGGGATTCAAGCGACGGGCCACCGCCACGTGGGCGTCGAACAACTCCAAAATGCCCGTTTCGTCCCCCGGCTCGAACGCCCGAACGGCCAACACGGCATCGTCGAAGTACGTGCCTCCGAGGTAGCTCATGGCCTGACGGGCCGATTCGCCCCAAGGCGCTCGGCCTCCTCCGCGGTCGTCCAATTCCAACGACGTGCCGAGCCACGACACTGCCTCCGTACGGTCCGCGTTCGCGGCGTTTTGCTTGAAGCGTTCCTTGTGCAAAAATCCAGCGACGTAGCACGCTTTGGCCGTGGCCGGTGTCGGCGCACTGAGGTATGGGGCGAGCAGCGCGAGACCTTCGCTGAACTGGCCTGATTTCCCGAGCGCGATGGCGCGTTCCACCGCCACCTGAACGTCCCCCGTTCCGGCCGCTCCTTGACCCTTGGCCTCCATGCCGAAGGCCAAGACCCATGTCAACACCATCAACGCTGCACGGCCCATGACGCGATTCGGTTTCCGATCAGGATGCCGCGTTTTTCAGCATCCCGAGCGTTGATTTCATAACGAAGTTGACGGTCGCTCCCAAAGAGGTTGACGGTGGCGCCGGCCACCAAAGCCTCTTGCCCAAATGTCACCACCAAAGTGGGCGCATCCTTCACTGCCTCCAAGAGGGCCGCAAGGTCAGACCCCGAGGCTTCCGAGTACAGCACGTGGGGCTTCCCAACGGCAGAAGGGTCCTCCACCGTAACCACGCGCAAGGGCTGAGATCCGATGGGGTGCGAAGCGTATTTCGTGGCCAGTTCCTCCACAAGTGCGGGTTTGCCATGCACGGCCACCACAAACGGGCCCGACTTCGAGGCCTCAGGCCAATCGTTGCCTTTGGCGAATTGGAAGAGGTATTGTCCCTTGAGCAGCAGTTGGGTGTCGGTGGTGTCGAGCTTGGGGTCTTGCACGCCGCCTTGGACCGCCCAAACCAGCGTCGCCAGCACCGGCAACGCCAGCCAAAGCCACCCTCGACGGCTCGCAAACAGCCGTGCCGAATCGAAGGCGAAGCGTGGCTTCGTCATCAGGTATGTCCACGTGGACGTCATGCAGGCGTGGCGCCAGAGGCGGGCTGTTTGAAGTTCACAATGTCTCGGTCGAAGAGGTAGAGCGCCCCGTTGTCGTCGCCGGCGAGCGCCAGCTTGTCCAAGATTTTTCGCGCGAGCCCCTCCTCTTCGATCTGTTCACTCACGTACCACTGCATGAAGTTGTGGGTCGTGTAGTCCTTCGCCTGCAAACACAGGTCGACCACGTTGTTGATGCACTCCGTCACGCGGGTTTCGTGCTCCAGGATGCTTTCGAAAACCGCCTTCAATCCACTGTAATCCGTAGGACCGGCAGCGACGGTCGGCACCTTGGCCACGCCTCCGCGTTCGTTGACAAACCTCATGAGCTTGAGCATGTGCTGGCGCTCCTCTTCCGAGTGGAGGTAGAGGAATTCCGCCACGCCATCGAATCCTTGGGTTTCAGCCCAAACCGCCATGGTGAGGTAAACGTGAGAGCTTTGGCCTTCGAGCTCAATCTGTTCGTTCAGAGCGTTCGCAATGGTGTCGTGCAACATGTTCCCAATGTACCGCGCCGTCCCGCGCGCGTGAGGCCAGGCTCGTCAGGTTAGCAACACGTCACTCTTCGAAACCCGGGAAGCTTGCGCGCACGGATTTGAAGCGCGTAGCGCGCATTTCTTCGGGCATCTCCACGCCGTCTAACCACCACGCCACCAAGCACTTCGCCGCCGCTGGACCGACCAGCACGCCACGCGTCCCCAATCCATTGAGCATCAAGATCCCACGAGGCTGACCTGGCCACGGACCCACGGTCGGACGACGGTCGGGAGACGCCGGTCGAAGGCCCGCTTGGTGCGCTTCCAATCGCGCGCCGCGCAAAGCCGAGCGACCCTCTTCGTCAAAGGCCTTGGCCATGTGTGCCCTCAGCTCGACCGCCGCCTCCGGATCGGGGGTGGGCGTGAGCCTGTGCCACGAATACGTGGCACCCAACCGCCACCACTGCCGTCCGTCCTTCACCTCAGTAGGAAGCAACCACTTGCCGTTGTTGACGTTGTGGCCGTTTGTGTCCAAACTCCCCGGCCCATTCTCCGGCGTGCTCAACGTCAGCACGTCGCCGTGGTTGGGGTTCACGGTGACCCCCGCCCCGGCGAGTTCTTCGGCCGCCCCGACACCCCGGCAATCCACCACCGCATCCGCGCCCTCCGGAAGGCCATCCTTCACGCTCCAGGCGCGGTCGTGCAGGACGCCAAGCGCGTCGAAATGACGCTCGAGGGCGTCGAGCAATTGCGGTACGTCCACCCAACCCGAAGCGTGAACTCGACCCACTCCGGCCGGGCCTTCGACGCGCGTCAATCCGGCGCCGGCGAGGTCTTCGCCCTCCGTAGCCCATTGGCACACCCCGTGATTCTCGTCCCACCGCGCGTCCCACGTGTCGCGGTATTCGCCGTTTGCGAAGACCTTGGCCACCGGAACGTCGTGCAGAAGCTGCCCCGTCCGGCCCAACGCCGCCTCGATGCCCTGCACCGTCCCCCGCATTTCCGCCAAGTGCTCGGCGGCGTTCCACACCTCGACGACCCGACGGAACGACACCGGATTGAACATCCCGGCCGCCACCCGCGACGCGGACGACGCCCCGTTCCCCCACCACTGCACGTCGCATCCCCGTTCGGCAAACTTCCACGCCACAAGGGCGCCGGCCAGGCCGCGGCCCACGACGACGATGCGCTGCTTGGCGGTCTGAGTCATGATGAAAAGGAAGGGACGCGGAGGGGCGAGTTAGGAGATCACGCCGAGGTCACGCGCGACTTTTTCAAAAGCGGCTAGGGCGCGGTCGAGGTGTTCTCGTGTGTGGGCCGCGCTGAGCTGGACCCGGATTCGGGCTTCTCCCTTGGGCACCACCGGGTAGAAAAATCCGATGACGTAAATGCCCTCCTCGAGCAAGGCGTTGGCCATGACCTGAGAGAGCTTGGCGTCGCCGAGCATGACGGGCACGATGGCCGATTCGCCGTCCTTGAATGGGAGCCCTGCCTTGCGCAGGCCGTCCTTGAAATACGTCGTGTTGTCCTCGAGGATGTCGCGCAATTCCGTGGTCTCGTCCAGCATCTTGAACACCTCGATCGAGGCGCCGACGATGCTTGGAGCAAGGGAGTTTGAGAAGAGGTAGGGACGGCTGCGCTGGCGCAGCATGTCGATGATTTCGCGCTTGCCGGTCGTAAAGCCACCCATCGCACCGCCCATGGCCTTGCCGAGGGTGCCTGTGATGATGTCGACGCGACCGAGCGCGTTCCGCAATTCGATGGAGCCGCGGCCCGTCTTTCCAATGAATCCCGTGGCGTGACATTCGTCCACCATGACCATGGCTTCGTAGGCGTCGGCAAGGTCGCAGACCTTGTCGATTTGGGCCACGTAGCCGTCCATCGAGAACACGCCATCGGTGACGATGACGATGTTCCTGGCGCCGTTCGCGCGAGCCTCCTTGAGGCGCTCCTCGAGCTCGGCCATGTCGTTGTTGGCGTAGCGGTAGCGCGCGGCCTTGCACAGGCGCACGCCGTCGATGATCGACGCGTGGTTGAGGCTGTCGCTCACAATGGCATCTTCTGCCGTGAGCAAAGGTTCAAAGACCCCGCCGTTGGCGTCAAAAGCTGCAGCGTACAGGATGGTGTCTTCGGTGTGGTGGAAGTCCGCGATGCGTTGCTCGAGCTCCTTGTGGATGTCTTGGGTGCCGCAGATGAAGCGCACGCTTGACATCCCAAACCCGTGGGTGTCAATGGCCTTCTTTGCCGCCTCCACCACCCGAGGGTGCGAGCTCAACCCGAGGTAGTTGTTCGCGCAAAAGTTCAAGACGGTGCTGCCGTCGTCGAGCGTGATTTCCGCGCCTTGGGCCGACGTGATGATGCGTTCCCGCTTGTACAACCCGGCTGCCTCAATGTCGGCGAGCTCTTGGGTCAACTGGTCTTTGATGCTTCCAAACATGGGCGAAAGGTACACTCAACCCCGCCCGTCACGTGCGCCGGATGTCAGCCGAAGACCAAGGGCGTGTTTCGGGGTCCGTGCCCCGACGGAACGTCCCATTCGACGAGGCATCCGCGGGACACCACGTGCTCCTCAATCATCTCGCGCACCGTCCTGCCAAACGGATTGTCCACCGATTGTCCAAACGCCTTGGTGTTGTCCTTCAGGTCCGTGAACGACCCCACCATCACGCCTTCGACCGCGTCGAACACCCCCCCTTGCGCCAAGGCCACGAACATGCGGTCGAGGTGATACAGGTATTCGTCGAGGTCTTCGAGCAACAGCCACCGTCCCTCAAGCGGGGGCATGTAGGGTGTGCCAAGCAAGGCGTGCAGGACGGAGAGGTTGCCGCCCACCACGCGACGTACGCCTTGAACTGAGGAGGGTCGGCCGTTGCTCCAAACTTCACGCAAGGCAGCCACGTCGTCTGCTTCTGTCGTGAGCACAGTCGAGGCCACAGGTGCGTGGAGCGAGGCCACGCCGAGGCCGGAAGCCCAGCCATGCAAGGCGGTGACGTCAGAAAATCCCGTGATCCAGGTCGGATGGGCCTGAAGGGTTTCGCCGTCGAGAAGGGGCAAAATTCGGGTGCATCCGTAGCCGCCGCGCAGGGCCCACACGGCCCCAATGCTCGGGTCGCGAAACGCCGCATTCAAGGCCGCTGCCCGTTGGGCATCGGTTCCACCAAACTGCCTGTCCCGTCCACGCGTCTCCTCCGAGACGACCGCCTCGTACCCCCAAGAAGCGAGCAACTCGGTGGTCGAGCCAATCAGGTCGGGGCCCGCAAACCGGGCCGGAGCGACCAACGCCACACGCGCCCCCGGCTCCAAAGGCGGGGGCAGGTGAAGGTTCATGGTTTCAGAGGTGGAATGAGGTTAGAGCACCTTGCCTTTCTGAGGGCGCATCGCTGCTTCAGCGGCGGTTTTCACGCCAGGGGTAAACTCGTGCTCTTGCTTGCCCCAAATCTTCTTTTGGAAAAATTCATCAAGAATCTCCCGCTTCTCCATCACGTCTTGGACGGGAAGACCCGTCGCGTCTTTCTTCGCCTTCGTTTCAATTGCACTCATGGCCAGGATTGTTCAGGTGTCGGATCATTGCCCGAGCAGCCAAAGTAAGTGCACCGCTCCTTCGCTTGTGTTAAGACCCGGGGGCAGATTTCCACAATTTGGGTTGGACGAGGATGTGGAGGAACGCTGCGAAGGGCGTGTACGTTGGACGCGGTTTGGGGTTTTTTCAAGCCCAAAACGCCCCCCACCGCCCTACAATTCCGCGGCCGAAGTACTTTTGCACCCATGTCGCAAAACGCCCCCAAGCGCAGGATGATCACTTCCGCGCTGCCCTACGCCAACGGGCCGATTCACCTCGGTCACATCGCCGGCGCCTACCTGCCTGCAGACATCCACGTTCGGCACCTGCGGAGCATGGGGGAAGACGTGCTTTGGATTTGTGGGAGCGACGAACACGGTGCGGCCATCACGCTTCGTGCAAAAAAGGACGGCACCACGCCCCGCGAAATCGTCGACACGTACCACGTGGAGATGCAAAAAGCGTTCGCGGGGCTCGACATCAGCTTCGACCACTACAGCCGAACCACGTCGCCCAAGCACCACCAGGTGGCGCAGGATTTTTTCTTGACCCTGCTCGACAAGGGCGGGTTTGAAGTGAAAACGGAGGAGCAGTTCTACGACGAAGAGGCGAACCAATTCCTGGCCGACCGGTACATCCAGGGCACCTGCCCGTCGTGCTCGTCAGACGGCGCGTACGGCGACCAGTGCGAAAAGTGTGGGAAGACCTTGAGCCCCACGGAGCTCGTCAATCCGCGCTCCACACTGAGCGGCTCCACGCCGGTGCTGAAGCCCACGACGCTTTGGTACCTCCCGATGGGGCGGCACGAAGACTGGCTGCGCAAATACGTCGTCGAAGGCAAGCTTGACGGCCAGCCGCACCACAACGCCAAGGAATGGAAGGCCCACGTGCTGGGGCAGTGCCGCTCGTGGATCGACGGCGGCCTCGAAAGCCGCGCCATGACGCGCGACCTCGATTGGGGCGTGCCCGTGCCGGTGGATGGCGCGGAGGGGAAGGTCTTGTACGTTTGGCTTGACGCCCCCATCGGCTACATCACGGCCACCATGGAGTGGTGCGAACAGAACGGCCAAGATTGGCGCGACTGGTGGCAAGACCCCGAGGCGGACCTCATCCACTTCATCGGCAAGGACAACATCGTCTTTCACTGCATCATCTTCCCGATCCTGCTCAAGGAGCACGGGGGCTACAACCTCCCGACCAACGTGCCCGCCAACGAGTTCATGAACCTCGAGGGCGACAAGATCAGCACGTCGCGGAACTGGGCGGTTTGGGTGACCGAGTACCTCGAGGACTTCCCCGAGGGCAGCGACGCGATGCGTTACGTCCTGACGGCCATCATGCCGGAACAAAAGGACAGCGAGTTCACGTGGAGCGACTTCCGCGACAAGGTGAACAACGAGTTGGCCGACGTCCTGGGCAACTTTGTGAACCGCGTGCTGGTGTTGACCCGCAAGTACTACGACGGCGCCGTGCCGGCCGCCCCGGCCGACGACGCCCTCGACGCCACCGACCGCGCCCTCCTCGAAACGCTCGCAGCCGCCCCAGCCAAAGTCGGTGACCTCATTGCCCGCCACCGCTACAAGGAAGCGCAGCTCGAAGCCATGAACGTGGCGCGCCTGGGCAACAAGTACCTGACCGAGCAGGAGCCTTGGAAACTCCAAAAGACCGACCCCGCCCGCACCGCCACGATCATGCACCTGACGTGCCAGGTCGTGGGCAACTGCGCGGTGCTTCTCGAGCCCTTCCTGCCCCAAACGGCCGCGAAGATCGCCGCCGCGTTTGGCGTGTCGGACGCGCGTTGGAAGGACGCCCACACCGACCTCGTTTCTGCCGGCACGGTCCTCGGCGACCTGCCCATCCTGTTCACCAAAATCGACGACGACACGGTCGCCGCCCAGGTCGCCAAGCTCAGCCAGAAAGGCGATGCCGCCTCCGGCCGCGGCGCCTCCGCGTCCGACCCCTCCGACTCCTCAACCCGTGACATCATGCCTGCCAAAGACGAAATCACCTTCGACGACTTCACCAAACTCGACCTCCGCGTCGGCACCGTCCTCGAATGCGAAAAGGTCCCCAAGGCCGACAAGCTCCTGAAGCTCACCGTCGACACGGGCCTCGACACCCGCACGGTCGTCAGCGGCATCGCCGAGCACTTCGCCCCCGAGGACGTCGTCGGCCGCCAGGTCACGCTCCTCATCAACCTCGCACCCCGTGCTTTGCGCGGCATCGAGAGCCAAGGCATGGTCCTGATGGCCAGCACCGACGATGGCGGCCTGCGCTTCGTCACCCCCGAAGAAGGCGTCGCCCCCGGCAACGTCATCAGCTGAAGCGACACGCGAACATCTTCCATCTCGCCTTGTTCTCTCGGCCATGAGCCTTCTCGACCTCGCCTCCAAGCGCCACAGTCCTCGCGCCTTTGACGGATCCGTCCTTACCTGGGACGACCTCGCCAAAGCCTTTGAGGTGGCCCGCCTCAGCAGCTCGTCCTACAACAACCAGCCGTGGCGGTTTGTCGTCGCATTGCGCGGCGAGGACGGCTTTGATGCCCTTCTCGAAACCGCCGTCGAGGCGAACCGCACCTGGATGAAGGACGCCGGCGCCATCGTGGGCGTCATGGCGAGCACCGTGCTGGAAAAAACAGGCGAAACCGACCACGCCGCCTTGCTCGGCGTCGGCATGGCCATAGGCGCCATGGAATTGGCGTTCACCGAGGCGGGACTGGCGAGCATGCAGGCCGGTGGATTTGACCGCGCGGCCTTCCGTAAGTTGCTCGGCCTTCAGGACCACATCGTGGCCGTGTCTTTGCTTGCCGTAGGCAGGCTCCCCGAGGGGCATGCCGCGCCTGCGAAGGCACGAAAAAGCCTCAGCGACATCGCCTTCCGCGTGGGGGACGACATCCGCTGAGGCTCCGAGCTGGACCGACGTCCGCTCTTTCCTTTCTTACTTCACAACCACGAGGTCGCCGCGGAAGCGCAAGGTCGCGTCGGACACGCCGGCCACCGTCAACACGTACTGGCCCGCAGCGAGGTCGGTGACGTCGAGGTGCTGAGTTACGCCTTCGATGGACCACGATTGAACGAGGCGCCCGTCGAGGGCCGTGGCGCGGAGCTCCGCACCCGCCAAGGACGAGGCGAGATGGGCAGGAAAGGTCACGGTCGTGCCATCCATCGCAGGTGATGGATACGCCTCGATCCTGTGCGTCGTGACGAGGTTGGCAATGCGGTCCACTTCGGCGTACTCACATCCATCCGCGCTGTACGAAAGCGGCTCGTAGTTCAAAGCTTCCGGATCGTTGCACGCCACGAGGATGGGGAGCACTTGGCGGAATTCGTTTTGGTTGTCGCCATCGAGGAAGACCTGGCATTGGATTTGGCCTGAAACCTCCCCCGCCGTGGTGAATTGGGCCACCAACACGCGGTAGTCATCGCCTGAAATGGCTTCCACATTGCTGGCGATCGGCAGCACAAACCACGCGTTGCCCACTGTCGTGGTCACCGCCACGTTCTGACCCGCTTCAAACGCGGCGAACGCGTCGTACTCGGGGTCAGCAAGGCTGATGACATCCGCGGCTGCCGTGTTGTCCTCCGCGCCAATGGTCAACCAACTGTCATAGGCGAACTCAGGGAACGTCGAGAAAAATGCCGGGTTGATGTCGGTCGCAAAGGCTGTTGTGGCCAATTCGTGCTGGAACCAAGCGGGCTCCGTGGTGCTTGTGAGGTACAACGGATTTTCGTCGTCCCCGGAACAGCTCACCAAAAAGTCATCGCTGTTGGCGGTGTACAAGTACAATCGGAACGTGGTTTGGCCTGCGAGCTCACCTTCGGTGTGCTCCACTTCACCCACAAGGCCGAGCCAAGGATCGGGCAATTGGGCCTGGGTCAGAATGGGCTGGAGAGCGAGGGCCGCACCAAAAAGGGCGGCGGTCAAGCGGGTGGCAACTTTCAAAGTCATAGCGATTGCGATTTTCCCGAAAGGTAGCGTGAGCAGGCATTGGCTTCAACGATGGTGGTTCACCAAAGTCACAAGAGCATGAAAAAGCCCCACCAAATGGCGGGGCTTCGTTTCAAGTTTCGTTGTTG
>ENA-OUOG01002871-OUOG01002871.1-marine-metagenome-genome-assembly--contig:-NODE-2871-length-17094-cov-4.009520_pt1 | contig 17094 bp, 22 predicted proteins | sample MGYA00248635_ERZ508505 | MGnify/ENA primary metagenome ERZ508505 (study PRJEB26176, sample SAMN06267871) | marine metagenome | isolation source: Saanich Inlet, British Columbia, Canada | place: Pacific...
GCTCGCCAAGCCCGCAGCGCCGCCAGCCCTGATGCCCGCCGCGCGCTCAGACGCAGCCCTGTTTCCCAGCGCGAACTGGTTCTGTGAGGCGATGTCTCGGCCAGCCATGTTTTGCGCGTTCATGAACGCCTGCTGCATCTGATTGGTGACCAAGTCCGACGCCTGCTGGCCGTATGCCTTGCGCGTCTCAGCCTCGGCGACGCCGTGGCGAGATCCGCCAAAGGCACCGGCCCGTGACGCCTGCGCGCCCTGCTGATTGAGCGCCTGCTCCTGAGCGCCGCCAAGTGTTCGGAGGCTCGCGTCGATGACGTTTTGAGTGTACGGAGACATGTATTGGCCCATGTCAACGTCAGAGATTTGGGCCGCGTTCAGGTCTTGGCTCTGGAAGCCACCCAAGTCTCCGTAGATGTCGGACGCCTGCCCGTAAGCCTCAGACCCCGCGTCAAGATTTCCGTAGCCAGTGAGAGCCTCATCTTGCAGAGACGTCAGCCCTGCGACGCGGTCGCCCTCGTAGGCGGTGAAATCTTGGCCAGCGATGCCCTTCGCATACGGCAGCACCGAGCCCGTTAGGAACTGCTGCTGGAACGCTGGCATGCTCTGTTCTGTGGTCGTCTTCGTTCCCATCAGTCGATCTCCATAACGTAGTTTCGGTAAGCCTCGCGAAATTTCGAGCGGCCTAAATATCTCTCAAAACCCTTGCGGCCATCAGCCTCAACGGCGCTCAGGCCAGCGTCTCTGGCGAGTTTCTCTAATAGTTCCATCGCATCGTCCATCCAAACACTCATCTTTGAGCCAGCCATAAATTCTATTCTCAGGGTAAGTCGCTGGGGGTGCTTCACGACGCAGGTTGTCAGCGCAGCTACAAGCGTGTCCCCTACGTGGATTGCCCACATAAGCGAGGTTCCTTCGCGCACGCTGTCCTCGATGTCCTGCATGCTGGCGTTCTGAGACTGTCTCGCCACTGCGGGAGCTAAGATCTCCATGCAGCGCGGCAGATACTTGTCAAAGTCAGCGTCAAGCACAGGCAAAATCAGGATGCGCGCCCTTGGCGTCAACCTTACAACATTTTCTTCTGAGATGACAGCCTCGCTATTCACGCCCTGATCCTCGTGATTGACAGCGAAGTCGAGGGCGCGCTGGGTGCATATGCCGTCGCAGCAGTCGCGTGCAGGTAGCCTGACGTGCTGTCCACGGCCCACATGACCTCAAGATAGTCGCCAGCGCTCACGCTGAAGACCGCCGTTCTTGAGACAACATTCGTCGCGTTGTTTTGGTGTAGGTTGGTCACGATAGTGCTCCCCGCAACGTCTGTTCCGTTGATCCTCGGCCAGAAGCGGAAAGACACTGTGCTGCTAGACGTTGACGTGACCTGCGCGGAAAACGCTAAGATGTACGTGCCGCCCTCCGCAAACGTGATCCGACTTGCGGGCGTGCCAAGCGTGATGCCAGAGCTCATCGCGGGCGTGTCGTACGTGATAGCGTACGCAGTGTTTACCGCCGCCGCCGTGATGTCAGCGTCTTGGCCAAGAAACGCATAGCCGTCCGCCAGCACGACCTGCCGCCACTCGCCATTTTTGGATACTGTCGGGTAGCCGTCGACTTGGTCCCACAGCAGGATGCCGTTTTCGGACGCGTTGTCGTCCGCCGTCTTGGTGAATAGTCGCGGAAGCTGGCGCGACAGATACGAGGAGAGCTGCCGCCCCCACTGCGCGAGGTCTGGGCCAATGGGAGGTAAAACTGGCGCTGGCATTAGCGCTTGCCCATCGGCTTGGCCTCAATCCGCATGGTGCCGACGCGCCAAGGTCCGAGCTGGTCGCCCTCAACGCGCATGCGCGCCTGACGCCCAGTGAAGCGTAAAGATGTCGGATTGGACGGGTCAAACGGCCCGTGGCTTGTCTCTTCGCCGTTGGGGTAGAGCCGCGTCTTGAACGTGAGGGTCACGTCGCCCTGCGTGACTTCGTCGGGGATGAGCTTAGTCACGGACATGACCTGCTCCCCTACGCCCAGCGATACGGGCGCGGTCTCAGCAAAGATCGTGTCGCCATCCACGTTGTAGCCGACTTCATGCTCTTGCAGTGAGAGGTCAGGGCTGGCCATGAACGGGTACTTGAAGACGCCGCGCTGGACGCCCGAAGTGCGCGACAACTCCCCGATGAGCCAATGGTTCTCCTTGTAGTCGAACGCGACATATCGGTCGATCTCTGTGCTGTTTTGAGACGGGAAGAACCACCAGATCTCGCTACTTTGGCCGTTATTCCACGCCCAGATCTTGGATTGCTGCGCGGGGTTGATGCCCTCAGCGCCAAAGACGTAGTCATGGACGGCGCACGGAAGCTCAGCGACACTGTTAGAATTGAACATGAAGAAGCCCTGCACCCCCATCCAGAATACGCCCTGATCGACGTCCGCAGCCGCCTTGCGCGAAATGATCCCGCAGGCGGTCCCGACACGCTCAAAACCGTACACATATGGCGGGCCTTGATAGCGCGCCGTGTGAGCGTCTACGTCCGTCAGGATTAGCGTCTGCCCCTTCGTGCGCACGGCAGTCATGATCTGGCCCGCCGTCTGAAGCTCAATATCGCCCGCCTCGTTCGTGTCGAGGGCGGTCCACGCGGTGTTGTCCTCGCGGTCACACCACTGCACCGTCCGAGGGTTGCCGCCAGCGCCCAGCGCGAAGATAAAGCGCTCCTCCGTGACAATTAGGCCGAGATTGGCTAACGGCGCGTTGGCGATGGCCGCTGCGGGGGCGGGAGTGGGCTTGTTTAGCCGCCACTCAAGCAGCCGCCCGTCTTCGGGATTACAGGCCACTAAATACTCGCCCCAGTTGTCAATCGACCACGTCGTCGCCTCTGAGTAGTTTCCGTAATCCTCGCGTGGCTGGCCGTAGTAGCCCGTACCGTAGAAGCCGTATCCGTAGCCTGTCTCGATCTCCGCGTCGGCGCGCCCTGTCGCCAAGTCGCTCGGCGCGACGTCCGTGACAGTGTTGGAGCCAGTCATCACTTTAAGCTCAGAGTGCGACCCCGCTGCGAGCCACGCGGTGCCGTCGTTGTCTTCCCAAGCGTGCATACCTCGGATCGGGTCTGTGCTGAAGGCGGCGACGCGCTCTTGCCAGCCACCGACTGGGCGCAGGGAGCCGTCACGCCAGCGGACAAGTGAGCCGTCGCGCCATCGGCCAGATGCGTCGAGGTCCGTGCCGATGCGGTAGAAGCCTGCGGGGATGTCGAGCGGGATCAGGGGCATGGCCTACAGCTTCATGATGTACGCGAGTGCGTAGTATTTAGGGATGATGTCGAATGCAGTGCCGCTACCCTTGGAGCCTGTGTCACCTGAATTGACGTCAACCGTGTGGGTGTGAGCGCCGTTGTCGTTGACGTTAAGGGTGTGGCTGTGGCTGCCTGCGCTGTCTGTCTGATAGCCGTTGTTGCTGACGCCCACATTAAACGCAGACCACGCAGTTGCGCCACCCGTTGGGACGTTTGGATTGCCCATGTTCTGCGTGTGTGTGTGTGCGCCCGTCGTGTTCGTTGTGCCTGTGTGGCTGTGAGTACCGTTTGACTCTGCCGTGCCGCCAAGCGTGCCGCTAGAGTGCGTGTGCGCTGGCATGTTGTCTTCGGTCAGCGTTGCAGTACCCCCGTCCGCGTCGCCTACATCGTAAGTGGAGCCAGCGCCCACGACAAAACGGTCTCGCAGGTCAGGTACTTCGGTATCGCCGTGATCAATGCCGTCACACAGGGTCCAGCCTGATGGTATGTTGCTGGTAGAGCCAGACCACATGATGATGCCGCCCGTTGGGACGTAGTGCGTCGAGGCTGTGTTCAGCTCAGACGCTGTGGCTGTCACGTCTGTGCCATTTATGGTCAGCGTGCTTAGGTCGGGAGCGACTGTGCCAGAGGTGCCGTTGAGCGCGTCAACGAGGGTGTCGAGGCCCGTGTTAATCGTGGTCCCCCATGTGTTTTCGCTTCCGCCAACGGTGGGCTTGGTTAAGCTAACTGCCATCTGGTGGTCCTCTCACGGTAAAACTTGGCGCATTGTACACTCGTTGCGCAGTTATTGCTAGGCAGGCTTTGTGGGCCATACCACATCGTCGAGTGACGTGTATGTATCTGTGATGTCACGTAGAGCTTGGCGGTATGTTGTCTGCTCTGCTGTCATAGTAAGATCACTAGAGGCCCACCAGTCTGTAGCTGCAATCAAGCGGTCACGTTCTGCGCGAAGCTCCTTGAGAGGCTGCGCTGCGATGAGTGCATCACGCTTGGATGCTACAGCCGCCCATGTTGTACCAAAGTCAGCAGGGTCGCTGCTCTCAATAGCTGTGCCATTGGCATCTGCGCCAGTGACCTTGGCAAACATAGTGCTAAACTCTGCTTCGGTTGTCGGTTCGCCACGGAGTACCCACTCTGTGACGCCTAGCTCTGTTAGTGCTGTTGAAACTGTTGTCATTTTTGTTTCTCCGTTATGCGGTGAAGAATGTGCAAGCTAATGAAACCCAACTAGAAGTCGGTGTGTAGAGAATGTAAACTTCACCGTTCTTCTTTATATCAAGTCTAGCCTGACCATTACCGTCACAGTGTGCTGCGATAACTCTATCAGTTGGTGGCCTAAACCCTTCTGGCAAAGTAAACACCGCTGCGACAGAGGCTTGAGCAGTAAGGCCTGTTATATTTACAATATTACCTATCTTTCGATATTGGACTGGCCCATACAGTGTAGTATCAAGGCTAGTAAAGGGACTATTAAGTGTTGGCGTAACCCATCCACTGTCTACAGGTGTAACGGTGTTTGGGCCGCTAAATGTAACGTCACCACTGCCATCAATAGTCAGCCCTGTTGTACCCGCAGCATTCTGGATTTGATCGACTTTAATTATGCTGGTCATTGTGCGATCTCCGTTACTGTTAGCGTCGAAATGGGCGTGGCGAAGTAATCTGAAGTATCAGGGTCGGTGTAAGGGTTATAGTTTAAACCGATGGTGTTGGTACTATAACCGTTAAGCTGAAGATCATACGTGCAGTCTGAGGTGGTGGCGGGAGCGTCTAAGTAGCTTGCTGTCACTGTCCCCCAGCCATTCCTCACCGCGTGTGTTGCCTCATATCTGTTATCTACAAAGGTAGCCCTTGCCCTAGTCCCTCTAGCATCGCCAATACCAATAGCAGTCTGGTTCCGTCTGAGCCTGCCTTGGATTTCCCAATATGCGCTACCTATAGATGCACTTACTTCAACAAGGAACTTACTGCTGGCGTTTTTCGGCGTGAGGGTTACACTCAGTGGGGTAGTATACCAAGTAGTTCCGCTGCCACCGCCCGCCCATGTGGTTGTCAAAACAGACTGCTGTATCTGCAAAACACTCCCAGCTAGTGGCTTCAGGTCAGGTATCTCTACTTGGCTACCCAAGTTAGGCTCTAGGTTATCTACATAGAGTGTACTCATTGTGCGATCTCCATTAAGGTGATGGTAGACAAGGGTACTGCATCATACCCACCTGAGCCGCCGTTTTGGTAAGTCTCGCTTCGGTTTAAGTACCAAGTCTGACCATTGAACGCCGCGATTTGTATTTTGTAAGTAACTGGAAAAACAAGGCTTTGACCGTTAAGGGGATCATCTAAGTATGTATTACTTAATAGCGTTAATTTATTTGCATCATCTGCCGCATAACTAGTGTAAATTTTTGCTGATGATGTAGCTACGCCTCTGCCACCTTCTGCCGTTCCAAGGCCTACAGGCGTGTCAATAAAGGCTATACGTCTAGCTATCCTAGATTTAACCTGATAATAGTTTGTCGACGCGTGAACAGTGTAATTCACAAGAACCTTGCTATCGACAGACTTAGGGGTAATTGTAGCTTGAAGACCACTGTCATTAAAGGTATTTGCCCCAGTACCAGTTGAGCCAGATGCTGTCGTCCCTAGCGTACCTTGAACAACCTGTATGACATGCCCTGCGGCATATAACTCATGGCTGCTAGGGACAATAATCTTGTTTGCATTGGCCCCGCTTGCTGGACCCTGTAAGTTCTGTACTGTTAGTGTGCCAGCCATGTTATACCACCGTGAGGTTGCCGTTGACCGTGAGTGTAACACCAGTGGCGAGCGTTAGTGGCCCTGCGCACGAAGCGTTCTCATCTGCGTCAATGGTTACGTTAGAGTTTAGCGTCTGCTCGTTCACACGGAAGATGTCTGAAGCCCCTGTAGCCGTTCCAACAGCGCCACGATCACCCTTGTAGAACCCGCCGCTGTTAGCAGTCTCGAATGTCGTATAAGCCACAACCTCAAGAACATCGCCCAAAGCAGCGCCTACTGTTAGTACCACATCAGAGCCGTTCGACGCTGTGTAGTCTGTGCCGTTTTGCAGGTGTACGCCGTTAAGGAACACGTCGAGAAAGCTAGGGGTGTAGCCGCCTGTAGCAAAGCTCGTCTGCCCTGCTGTAGCTGTGAAGATATCCCGCGTCTGCGTGGCCTGTGGGACTGGCTGTGTGCCTATGTAGCCGCTCATTAGTCAGCCTCCTGAATTGTTAATGTGCCAGCCTCAACCTGCCGCATGATCTCAAAGTAGTGGCGGTTAGATAAGTCTATGGGGACAGACATTTCAGTGCCGTCGATGACTGCGGTGATACAGGCTGTTTTGCCCATGTAGCTAACGTATTGAGCGGATGAAATGTTCATATTATCCATGTTTATAGCTCCGCATCTGCCGTGTAACCAAGGGCCAAAGTGCCGCCGCTAGAGCCACTGGAGCTATATGCATGAAACCCTTTTGATGTTAAGCGTGAGCCGATTGCAGTTGAATTATTATTCCAAGAAACATTGGGGCTTAATCTAGAGCCCACGCCAGAATTACCCGCTTCGTCAAAAAAAACCACTGTCGGTGTTGATCGCATTTCTTGCCTGAAGGAAACAACCAATTCTAGTTGGCCTGTAGTCAATGCGCCAACTGAAGCACTATTTGCGACATTTCCAACATCAAGAATACTCTGATAAAAACGCTGACACCTCTGCAACTCATCCCCATAGCTGCGATGCTCGAAGGGGGTTGCTGTGTCGCCTACTTCTAGCTGGACGCCTGTGATTTGCCATGTAGGGTTGTTAGGTATTTCGTTTAGGCTAACGGCCCCGAAAACTCTAGTCCTGTAAGCGGAACTCCATGCACCAGCAGTACCCTCTGCGAATGGGCCTCCACCAATAGGGAACTGCACCCCAAGACCAATTCCATTTGTCGTGTTCCAAGTCCCAGAAGTATCCCCAGCGACAGTGATGGTTTTGTACTCCCAAGTGTTTGCGCTGTTGACCGTGTAGGTCGCCAAGTAATTCCTATCCATCGACCCATTGAAAAAGGAAACGCAGTAAGTCCCAGTTTCGCTGCTTTTAACCCAGAAAGACAATGTAAAACTTTCAGCACTGGACCCACCGAAGCCTAGTGCAGATATGTTGTAGCCCTCAATGCGCTGGTCTGCCCCAATCATAGAGGAAGAGAGTCCAGATGAAGCTGGCGTAGTAACTGTAGTTTTCATAGAGTGGTTAAAGCCAGACGGTGCGTCTGAAACCTGTTGAACTGTTGCTACCAAACCTGAGAGGCTTTGTGCTTCCGCTGAGAAGCGGTCCAAATAAAAGGTATGACCCGAAGTGTAGTTCGCTGAAGCCCCGCCGTTGCGTTGGTCGATAGCCATCCCACCATTGATAATCAGGTTGCGGTTCGACAAGGCACCATCGCTGTAGGCGTTACCTAAGTCTGCTAAGTCCCGTGCCTTGCTCATTATGTCTGCTCCAGTACGCTCAGGATCACATCTGCTGACGTTGCAGTGTCAGAGGTGACGACCACTGTGTCAGTCGTCTCAAGGATGATCTTGCCATCTAGCACCGATAGGGCAGAACCAGCAGGGATAGGGGCATCTTTAATGACGTAGACGCCAGCAGCCTGTACGTCGATCTTGATCTGGCTTGCTGTGGTATTGGCGACTGTCAGGCCAATGGTCACTGATGTCGTACTAGCTGGGACCGTGTACACCGTGACAGCAGATGTGCCTACCGATGCTGACGTGTAGTTCTTGAATGTGTTTGCCATGTGCTTATCCTAACGCGATTGCGAGCGCCAAGGCGTCAGCCTCTGCGGCTGCGGGTGTCGTGTATCCAGCGGCGGCGTGATCGCCCCAGCCGTATGCCGTGTCCCAGTTGGTTATCTGCGACGACGTGACTGCCGCAGCGGCTGACGCGCTAAATATCGGGTCAGTCTCCGTGTAGCTTGTGAGGTAGCCCACAGCGCCGTGATCGCCCCACCCGAAGGCAGTGTCGGCGCTAGTACCTTGCGCGGCTGTGGCGTAGTCCGTAGCGGCTGTGGCGGCTGCTGTGCCGAGCGTAGGTAGCCCGCTCAAGTCGGCATACGCGCCAGACGTAGCCACCGTCGAGAGATCCGCAGGCTGCACAGCCGTGTCGGCCAGAGCGCCTTGAGCCGCCGTGGCGAGCGTTGAGGTCTCGACGGAGCCATCAACCCACACAGACCCGTCGTAGATGCGCACGATGCTGTCCGTCGTGTTGTAGTACCAGTCGCCGGCCGTCAGGGCTGCACCCAAGCCGTCAACCGACGGGTCGGACGCCTGCGCGCCTAAGTACAGGCCGTCGATTGCGTCCTTCGCAGCCTCGGCAGCAGCCTGTGCGGTCTCGGCGTTGGTCTCTGCGGTCTCTGCGGCTGTCTGTGCCGTCTCAGATGCTGCCTGTGCCGTCTCAGACGCTGTCTGGGCTGTCTGAGCGGCTGCGGCTGACGTAGCCGCGTTAGCGGCGCTGGTGGACGCCTCGGACGCCTTGGTGGTCGCTGTCGCCGCGCTTGTGGACGCCTCAGACGCCTTGGTCGTGGCTGTTGCTGCTGACGCTGCGACGTTGGACTCCGCCGCCTCAGCGTTGGCCTCTGCCGTCTCTGCGGCTGCCTCAGAGAGAGCTGCCGCTGCGGCGCTGGCTGCGGCTGCGTCCTTGGACGCCTCGGCCTGCTCCGCGAAGTCCTCGACGTTGTCGACGTCTGTGTCGCTAACCATGCCAGAGCGCTGCGTGTAGCTTGTGTCTGTGGGCGTCAGATCGTCGGTGACGTTATCTGCGTCCGTGTCTGACGTCATGCCCGCAGACTGGCTCCAGCTTGTCGTTGCCATCAGCGAGGCACTCCCATGCGTAGCGGCCCTGCGGTCTGGCCCTTCTGGCTTTCCAAGTTGAGCTTCTCAACGCCCGCTTGGTACAAGGCACCCCAGATGGACGTGCGGGCGTCATCCGTAAGGTAGGGCGCGGAATGCACCAGCGCGCCGTACAGCAGCACGTCAGGCGCGTCGGCCAGCAGCCAGTTGGTTGTGTCAGTGTCGCTCAGCGCTGGGATGCGCGCGTAGTACAGCATCGAGATGTCAGTCGCCGCGTTGGGCGTCGGGTAGAACTCAATCTGGTCTGCCGTCAGCCTGACGTAGCGAGGCGTTGCCGCCGTGCCCGATGCCGCGCGCATCTCCGCCATCTCTGACATGGAGACCGTCTGAAGCATCTTGCCAGTCGTCAGCGCGACCAGCTTAATCTCCAGCCAGTCATTGGGCAGGTTCTCGTATCGCTCATCGACAGACGTCGTGACGCGCTTCTCCTGCTTCCAGTGTCGCACGTCGCGCGCGATCTGCGCCTCGGCCAGCGAGATAAACGTCGGGATTACCGCCGTCAGGTCGTCCCTGTTTAGGAAATCGGCAACCGCCGTCTTTAGCTCTGCGTATGTTGTGATGCTCACAGCGTTCCCGCCCTCGTTCTGAATACTTGGTTGTCGCCGTCGTTCAGCCACTTCTTGAGCGCGCTCGGATCATCCGCGATCCCCTCACGCTTGAGCTGATAATACACTGAAAGCGGTATAGATGCCACTTTGTTTAGGTCGCCGTGTCGGCTGGGGGTTTCGTTGTACTGACGCTTGTTCGCATCTGCGATAGCGGAGACGTCTTGCTGCGTCTCGACAACGTACTCGCCGTTGCCCGTAACGTGCCAATATTTCGTGATGCCCGTGGCTGGGTCGCTGCTGAAAAGTCTTTTCATTGTATGCCTCCTAAAGTGAGCGGGGCGACCAAAGCCGCCCCGTCCTAACTTATGATGCGTTCAAGTCGAACACACCAGCGTGTGCCGCCTCGTTGGTCACTTTTAGTCCAAATTCAGCCAGAACCATGCGCTTCTCGGCGTCACCGGTCTTGGCAAGCTCAACCTGCTGGATTGGGCGCAGGTAGCAGACAGATGCGTACTCTGGGTCGAGCAGGAACGCGTCACGCTCACGCTGGAAGCGGTTAGGCGTCACGGAAAGCGTACCGAAGTCAGACAGATACACGTCAGCAGCACCGATGATGGTCGTTGGGCCATCTGACGGAGCTTGGTAACGCTGCGCCGCAATACCTGCGAAGCCAGACACGACTGTCTTGTTGTGCGGGCCGACCATCAAGATGGATGGCTGACCGCCTGCGGTGTACGCCTTCTGCATCGCGTCCTTGACCATTGCCTCAGTCAAGTCACGCTGCGTGCCATCTGTTCGGGCGTCGGTGCCATCTCCCGTGGGGGACGCGCCGTCGCCAGCGAAGTTGTCGTTGGTTGCGATCCACGCGCCCAAGCCGCCAGTCTCACGCGCAGTTGAGGCGTTGCCCGCGACTTGCGCATTGCTGTCCGTCAATGTTGCCTCAACATCGCGCTTGAGCTCTTTTCCGCGCTTGGCGAGCTGGTATGCAAGCTCGTCGTTGCGGCCCGCGATGTCTTGCGCGCTCAAGTTGTCCGCCACAATCACCGTCCGACGAAGGATGTGCGTATAGTTACCTACGCGCGTCGTTGAGGCTGTCGCGTCGAAGGACGACACGTCGTCGCCGTCGATTACCGCTGTGGTGCTCGTTGAAGCCAGACTGTCTGTCTGCCACTCAAAGTACGTGTTGGACACGTTCTCGGAGCCGATGTTGGACTGGAGGGGTACTTCTTCGGGGGAGATGGAAGATACAATATCTGCCAAGCTCTCGCGGATACCCGTTGTGGAGAACGAGGTTTGTGTATTTGCTACGATAGCCATGATGGCCTCCTAAAGTAGAGATTTGATTGCAGCCGCTGCGTCTTGCACACGGCCAGTCTGTTGTGCGCGCTGGAGCGCTTGTTTTTGCGCACCCTTCGGTCGAGGCTGTGTCGCTCGGCTTCCGCTCTTCAATGTCTTGGACGCCTGCTTTTTCGGCTGCTGTTTTGCCGACTTTGCACGCGTTTGCCCTCGATCATATAGCATCGCCTTTCGAGCTAGTTTCACAAGCGTGGCGCTACGCAATTCAGTCACTTCTGCCTCTGAATATCCCTCCGAAAGCAGGAAGCCCCTCAAGTCGGATGCCTCCTTAGCCGCGACTTTGGCGTCGCGCCACTCTGGAATGATTTCAGGCAGGATCTGACGCTGCTCTTCAGTGTACCGGTCAACAAACATTTGCTTTTTCTGCGCGTTTAGTTGTCCGAGACGCTGTTGCTCAGCCTGAACGGCTTGCAGTTGAGCCTGACGCTCTTCTTGCTGCTTCCGCCACTGACGTTCCGCCCTCGCTGCCATTGTGGGGTCTGTGTCGTACAGGGTGTCCCAGTCTGGCTCCTGCGTCGCCGCCTGCTCAATCTGCTGCTGGAGTGCTGGCAGGATTTGAGCGTATTGGGCTCGCTCACGGTCAACCTCCTCAACCTGCTGAGCAAACTCTCGTCTGGCCTCGGCAAGCTCTTGGGTCTTCCGCGTGTAATCTCGTTGGCGTAGTCGGTCGCGTTTTAGCTCTTCAACGGTAGTCACTTCTCCGTCTACTTCGACTTCCGCCGACAGTAGGTCAAAGGACGCGTCGCCAAGCTCTTCGGCTTCCTCCTCGCTTTCAAGCTCGCCCTCCGCGTACTCTTCAGATTGCTCCTCTGAGTATTCTTCGGGCATTTCGGCTTCTTCCACAGGCTCTTCTGCGGCTTCCACCTCAAGCGCATCAGGCTCCGTCACGGTATCCTCTTCAGGCGCGATCATGGCTCTGATTGCATTTTGTGCGGTGTTCAGGTCAGTCCCCAGAGGGGTGTTGGTATCTGACATCGTCTACTCCATATTATGCGGCTACTTGGTCTTCATTTCAATAGTCGCATTATCTTCCATTGCGCGCAGCTTCTGGCGAACCGCCTGAACGCCGCGCAGTTTCATGTAAACGCCCTCGCGGGCTTCGCTATCGCTGGGGGCGGTTGTCTTGAACTCGTCCCAGCAATCCTGTTCGATCTCGTCCATAAAGCGGGCGAAATCAGTATCCTTCATGATGCGGGCGGCGCTGCGCCCGTCATCGATTACCTGCTGCCTACTCTTCACGCGCGACCTCCTTGATCATGTCGCCCTGAGCCTTCATGACCTCGCGGCTGATCGTCATGTCCGACTTGATCTTGGCCACGTTGAGTTGCGTGCCGTACTTGGCCTTCATCTCCTCGGCCTTGACGTAGAGGTCTGCCTCAAGCTCATCGCGCTTGCGGTCGTCTTCCATGATCATCTTCTCGCGGGATAGCTGCAACTCAGCGGCCTTCTTCTGCATGTCCGCTTGGATCTGCTGAATTTGCACTTGGATGAGCTGCTCGTTGACGTCTGGCTTGTTGTCAGGTGGCGGCGGCTGGAACTGCGCTGGGTCTGACCAGAACTGCGAGGTGTCCTTGAAGCCCGCAAGCTCGGTCATCGACTTGAGCGTGTTCGAGATCTTGTTGATGTCGGTCAGCGGGTTCTGCGGACCCATCGTCGCCATCGCCTCCTTCTGCATGTCGCCAATCTGGCGCAGGAGCATCATGCGCTCGGTGTCGGAGCCTCGGCCAAGAGCCACATTTGTTATGACATCCATCTCGCCATTCCACGCCCTCGGATCGATAGGCACGAACCCGTTATTGAGGCGGATCATGCGCTCCTTGTCTTGGTGTGTCGTGATCAAGTGCAGGACAAGCTGGTACATGCGCTTGACGCCCGTCTCCGCAAAGATGCGCGCGATCAGCTCAATGTGCTGCTGAGCGGCGCTCACAGTGGCCTGAACGGCTGACGCGGTGGATGACTGCAAAGCGCCAGCGTCTAGGCCCGCAGACGCCTTAGAGATGCCCGTGCGGGCTTCCTTGATCTCGTCCATGTATTGCAGGACGGGAAACGCCTCGCGGCCCACGAATGGCATCGCGAGCGGCTGCACTTGCCCCGCCGCACGCTGGCGGATGATCGCGCCCACCTCGGTGGACATGACGTCGTCGATGTTGACCATGCCCTCGGTGACTGCGACGCGGGGGTGGATCGACATCGACAGGCTGTCCAGAGTGTTGCGCATGATCGACGACTTGATACGCTGGATGTCCATGACTGTGTCTGCGACGCTTGTGCCGAAGAAGTCGTGCGCTTCGGGATCTGGGCAGAGCGTGGCGAAGGGTGACATCGTGCACGGCTCATTCATCAGGATCTTGTTGCCGTCGCCCGCCGTGCAGATCTTGCGCAGCTCAGCGACGCCGTCTCCGTCGTAGTCGACCTTGACGTAGTTCTCGACGTACAGAACCTTGCGCATCGCGGGGTCGTTGCGCTCGTTCATCTCGTTGGTCAGCGCCTTGTTGCGCGTGTAGCGCTCGACGTTGGTGTTCATGTCGTCGTGCGCCGACCCAAGCTCGACGACTTCGTCGTAGTCGTAGCCCATCGCCACGAGCTCAGACACCGTCACGATGCGTCGGTGGCCGACGTAGTCCGCCTGCTCGACAGACTTGGCCTCGCGGGAGATTAGGAACTCTTCGGGCGGCACGGCTTCCAGCTTAACGCGACCGTCTGGGTGCGTGTAGCTGACGCGCACGGCGTGCTCCATCGGGGGCTCCATGATCATGCCCGTCGCTGGGTCCATCATGGGCTCGCCGATTGGCGTCGATGCGACGATCTCGATCTCGGCTGCGGGGTCGGCCATCAGGGCGTTGAGCGCCGCATCGTCTAGCCCGCTGAGGTCGTAGCTCTCGGTTTTCGTCTGGTCGTCCCAGTAAACCTTCAGGATGCCAACCTTGCGCACCAGAGCATCCATGAACGCGCTGTGCATCTCCAAGAAGCCGTTGTTGTCGCGGTTGATGATGTAGTTCGCGTAGTCGGTGGCCTGCTTCGCGCTGGCGACGTCCTCTGGACCCTGCGGGACAAACTCGACCGTGCGGTCAGTGCCGTGAAAGATGCGCATCAGCGACGGCATGATCGCCTGTACGGTATCACGTACGTCCATGCTGACCACTTGGCTGCGGCCCTCTTCCTCGTTGCCGAAGGGCTCGCCTCGGTAGTATTGGGTAGCCGTGGCGCGCGCGGGGCTGATCCAGTTGTCGATGAAGTCGATGGCGTCGTCGATCTCCTTGCCGACGATGCCTTGCAGCTCGTCGTCCTTCATGACGTTTGGGTCTAGCTCTTCTTCCAGCGCCGTCACCATTTCGTTGATTTCGTAATCCATTATTGGTCCTCTTGTGCGGCGTTTAATTGCTTCATTGGAGCAAGCCTCGTTCTCGCTGACTCTGCTGGTATTGAGAAGCGCCTAACAGACCGACGCCGCCAACACCCGCAGAGAGGTTGCGCAGGTGGCGAAATTCAGGGTCGAAGCGAGCAAAGCGGGATCGGACATTTTCTGGGTGGAATATGGTGAACTCAATATCCTGACTTACGCCAGAAAAGCCTTGTGGCTCCAGAGTGTCAAAAACTGCGTTGCTCAACCCAATGTACCCAGTGCTTCGCCCCGCAGCACGTTCTTTGGCGTCGTAGGCGTACTGCGCTTGCCGCATTTGATCACGACTAGCCTGATTGTCAGCCCTTGCCATAACAGGGTAAACCACGCCCTTGATTTTTGGGCTATTCGGGTCAAGTAGCTTTAGCTCGTCTTCGCTCATGCTGCGCCCGCCTGCAAATTTATTTGCCAGCTCAATATTATCTTGAGGAGCAAAGTATATACCTTTTCCCGACTGCCCTCTTGTCGATCTATCGATGTCAAACGCCAATATATCTGGGTTTTCGGGGTACTGAGTGCTAGACCCAGAAGAGCTAGACTTGTGTGACGGCATTGTCCCGTGGTAACCACGAGTTCGGCCTGCCGCCCTAGCCATCCGAGACGCATCGTCCATTGGTATCGGGGTGTTGTAATACATGTACTGATCGTCAGCCAGCGCCATCATGTCATCTGTGACGTCACCAGCCTTGCCTGCCGCGCGCATCTCTAAGACCCTCTTTGCCATTGCCTCGGCCTTGTTGCGGGGATTGGGTAGCGCTGGGGCGGCAATTTCAACAAGGATGCCGCCGCCAGCCTCGCCAGCAGCGCGAGCTGGGACTGAGACGCCCAAAAGTGCCTCCTGCATCGCCTGAGCGGCTGGCATAGCCGCGCGCCCCGCGACAAGCGCTGGGGCTGCTACGGCGGCAGTGTCAGAGAGCATTGCGCCGAGATCGCCAACTCTTTGGGACGGCGTTCGGTTTGGGCTGAGCATCCGCTGGCTAGATTGCCCAGCGCGCTCCAAGCTCGCTGTCGGGGTCATGTCCGCAAGAAACCCTGAGAGGGGGCGCAAGTTTGGGGGGATATATCGCCCAGCGCGAGCCGCAGCCTCTTCTAAGGCGCGACGCCGACGCTGACCCGCCTCACGGCTGAGAAATTCCAAAATGCCCATCAGATCAACACTTCCATGCTTTGCGCGACCAGTAGTTGGCGCTCAACTTGCTGCTCTTTCCCTTGATGCCGCCTGAGCGGGCGCAGTAGGACGCCTTGCGCTTGGGCTGGTCCTTCTTGATCGACATCTTTGGGTCTCCGAAGTTAACCTTCTTGACCGTGTCGCCCTCGACCGCCAGCACCTCGAACTTTTTGGGTCCGCCGCGCCGTGGCTTGTTCACAGCCGTAAAGCCGTGGCGCTTCTTCGCCGCAGCTATCTTTTCCGCCTTGGACGCCATTAGCGGCGACTATTGACGTAGGACTGATACGCCACTGGGTCCGCGACCAGCTCGCGAGCATCTTCTAAGCTTAGAAAGCTTCGGTCGCTATTGTATATTTCTTTAGCAATCAGGTCTCGCTCGTCGTTCTCGTACATGTCTTTGCTGGGGTCTGTCATGCTTTCATAGACAGGCACCCTCATTTCTATTTCTTCTGGACCGGTTGCCCCCCGAGATATACCCCTTGTCGCGCTGCTGGTAACTTGCGCAAGAAGATCTGCTGGCATCTCATAGTTGAGCTCCGGTCGTGGCAGGCTGTTGTAGTTTCTCAATGTTTCTCGCTCAACATCCGCATTCGTGACCATTGTCCCGTAGGGCTTAACTGCGGCCCCAGCATCTCCCAGCAATCTCATTTGCTCTATGTAGCCTTGCCTCAGTTCATCCTGCGTCGCGCCTTCCGCAGCAGAGCCTAACCCTCCGACATATTCCTTGAAGCCTACGTCGAAATTCTCAGTCTCCACGCCGCTTGGGCTTCCCCTGCCGTCAGAGATCATACCGCTGGCGTTGACGGGGTAGCCTAGATTTTGGAGGCCACCCGCACCCTGCGCTTTTGTCACACTACTCAAGAGGTCCATCTGGTTTGAGATATCGGGGCGCGAGGCGAGCGCCGCGTCATACGACGCGACCAAGCCCAAGTCGTTTGCGCCCATCGGGCGGATGCCGACCATGTTGGCGATCATCGACGGCACGCCGCCGTAAAAGCCTTGGCCCGCGTTGATCTCTTCGAGCGTCGCGCGCCGTCCGAGCCCGCCGCCGTCAAGTAGGTCTCGGCCAAATGAGTATGGGGCGTTGACGCGGTCGCGCGCCGCGTTGATCATGTCCATGCTGGGGCGTGCGACTGGGCGTATTTGCCCCGTGTCGGCTCCGCGCGCGCTGCGTGGCGTCGCGACCATGTTGGCAATGTCTGAGAGGATGCCGCCGCCCTCGAAGCGGGAGCCGCTGCGACCAGCGCCGCCGCCGTCTCTCATGTCGGCAAAGCTGTCGTAGCCGAAGAAGCCGCCGCCTGAGCCGCTGGGGGTGCCTTGGGGGGTCATGCCCTCGTCTTCGTCGCGCCCCGCCATCAGATCGACTTCTTTAAGCGGTTAAGGCAGACGCCCGCAGAGATCGGAAGAGCGTCGTGTAGGGAAAGAGTGTAGATCTCGGTGGTCGCCGTATCATTAA
>ENA-OUOG01002873-OUOG01002873.1-marine-metagenome-genome-assembly--contig:-NODE-2873-length-17085-cov-7.484948_pt1 | contig 17085 bp, 8 predicted proteins | sample MGYA00248635_ERZ508505 | MGnify/ENA primary metagenome ERZ508505 (study PRJEB26176, sample SAMN06267871) | marine metagenome | isolation source: Saanich Inlet, British Columbia, Canada | place: Pacific...
CCAACGCGTTCTTGTTAGTGGACGTACTAAATAGACGTCGCGCGGTTGAAAAACAACCGTAGTGAATTAGATTGTATGTAGCTCCATTAAAAAAAGATAAGTTGTCATAAAAAGATTTCGTCCCCCGACAGCCTGTTAAACCTCTCGTCGGTGGTTCGCGACCGGCAGAGGGGTTGCCGCGGGCTGAAAGCGGCGAGGGAGAAGACGCATCCTTTCCACGGTCACGTCGCGCTCTTGACGACCGGATACGCACGAGGAGACTGGAACTCGGCGTTCGCTTCGCGAGATCATGTCGTTCGGCGTCGTCGCGAGCTCGAGTCGATGGGTTCGTCCGCCGGTCAGAACGTCCCGAGATGTGAGAAAACGTCGTCATGTGAGGGCGACGCGGGCGACTGTGACGGAGAAGCAACAGAGCGTCGGCGAGATCGACGAAATCGCGCTCGCTGGTAAACTCAAAGGTGCGTCCGGCGTGGACGTCTTGGCAAAACCTCTCGCCGTCGTCGCGCTCGTCCCGTCTCTCGGCTGACCCGATCCCCTTTCCCACGGCGCTTCCGCAGAGATCGGCCTGGAACTTCAAGATTGCGTCGACAAGGGGAGCTACGCGGCTATATTCAAGGCGGTGAGCCTCGGAGACGCAGGGACGGGCTCGAACGGTGCCGCGGGATGGCAGGGCGAGAAGGGTACCGTCTTCGCCGTGAAGATTCTGTTGACGTCGATGACGAGCGAGGATTTCGTGCGCAACTTTCGGCGAGAAGCGCTGTTGCTGGGTCGCGTCGACCACCCCGGGATCATCAAGATGCACCATTTCGGGAAATCCCCTCAGCCGTTCATGGTCACGGAGTACTGCGACGGGGGAAACCTGTGGAACGCGGTGAAGTGCGAGGAAATAAAAGCCGTGAAGAGCGACGACGATGATTCGGAAGACCTCGCGGGCGTGCCGAAAGACATGCCTCTGCTCGACGTTCCCGCCATCGCGATGGACGTCGCCTTGGCGTTGGAGTACCTGCACAACGCCGGGTTCGCGCACCGCGACATTAAAAGCAGCAACGTGTTACTCACGTGGTGTCCCGACTTGGGACGCGTTCGGGCGAAGATGTGTGATTTCGGTAGCGCGGCGCCGATATCGAAGATGCCGCGGCGGCCCAAAAAGAATTTGCTCGGTTTCTCCGGGCGGTGGCAACCCGTGGGAACCATGTTGTGGATGGCGCCCGAGATGCTCGAGCCCCCCCTTGAAGGGGCGACGCCCCCGGTGGGGTACTCCGGCGATAAGGTGGACGTGTACAGCCTCGGGATCGTGCTATGGGAGCTCATGGAGTGGCGGATCCCCTGGACGGGGGCGAACATCTCGAAACAAGAAGTCATCGACTCGGTGGTGGGCAGGAACGAGCGCTTACCTCTCCCGAGCTCGTGTGACAAGCGACTGGCCGATGTCATCTCCGCCATGTGGGCGGCGAGCCCGGTGGACAGGCCGGACATGGGATCGGTGGTGAAGACGTTCGAGGCGGTCGGCTCCAAGTGGGACGACGCGGGGAACTTCGCGAAGGTGGCGAACAGAGCCGCCGGAGAGGGCGAAGCGCTGGCGCGCGCGCTGTCGAAATACAACGCGGAGCAGGGGAACCCGTTGAAGGAAGAGGACGTCGGCGAATCGAGCGTCGAGGAGGCGAAGGCGCAAGCGGATAAAACAGCCGAGGAAGCGCCCGCGACGCGTGCCGCCTCGGGGACTGACGCCGCGGACGCGGCGGCGGAGGAGGAGGCGGCGCCGGCGGCTTCGGGACCCGCCGAGCCTCCTCGGAATTGGTTCGGCGAGGTCGGCGCGGTGGACGTCGAGGATGTGCGCGCCAAGCTGATTCCCATGTTATACCCGCACATGTTCGCCTCCGTGACGTCCGACGCGGACATGAAGCGGCTAGACGAGCAGAAGGCTGAGCTCAGGGAACTGCAGAGCAAAGCCGTGGACCTCAGAGCGCGAAGCAAACTCGACCCGTTTGCGGCGTTCACGGCGGACGCGAAGGGGCGCGAAGCGAAGCGCCTGGACAAAACCATCTCGCTCGCCGCGGCCGAGAGCGAAGTGCACGCGTGGCGTGCGACTCGGGACTTGCTGCGGGAGCAACTCGCGGAGGCGGAGAAGCAGCACCTCGACTGGAGGCGAAAGTATCGGGAGATTGAGCGGAAACGATGAGAGGACGTCTTATGCCGTTACTCAAGATGATCTCAGCTGCTTGTCGTCAGTCATTTCAACAAATGTTGTTAACCTTTGTTCTACATTTGTTCTACATCTGAGATCTTCCGTCACCTTGTAAGCTCCCGTCACCAGAAGTCGCCAGCGCCTCTTCCCGCGCTCGCCGCGCAGGCTAGCGGTCATCCGAGTTAATCACTGTCATGTGCGTCGGATATCTAGCCTGTGCTGGTATCACGAACCTCTCCCGCCGCGCGCTATCCGAAGTGTCCTGACAAAACCTTTTCCTATGAACGGGCGTCTTCCCCGAAAAGCTTCGGACATGGCTCCGAAGCAGGTTACGAGTAAGGTCAAACCCGCGGATACCGCGGCGTTGACCCCCAGAGCGTCTCCATACGCGTCCAAGAAGTCTTCCGGGCCATCGTCGCCGGGCAAGACCAGCGGTGGTTTGATCCCCGTTAAGAAGGGTCGGCACAAGAAGCTCGTGGCTTCGCTGTTCGCAATTGTTTTCCTCGGCGCGCTCTTCGGCGTTTTGTACGCCGCGTCCGTTTTCGACCCCCCGCGAGCTCCCACGGCGCCCCCGGCGCCCCCTCCTCCTTGCGATATCTGCGAGGTGAACACCAAGGTACGCGTGTCGCTCGCGGGCGTGACTGACTTGAACGCTGTGAATGAATCCTCGCTAAAAAGATCGACGGTGGCGGCGATCGACTTGGACGATGCCGACGTCAAGATCGACGACATCTCGTACGCCCCGCGAGGTACCGTGGTTTTGACCAACGTCACGGCGTTGTTCTTCCGGAGCTTCATGGTCGGCGATTTCACGTTCGGCGCCTCGGACGAGCTTCAGGTCTCGCAAGCGGACGTCGAAGTCGAGAACGTCCTGGACGTATCCGTTTCTTCCTCGGGCCGTCGGCGCTTGCAGAGTGACGCTTCAGTCAATAACGTGACCGTGCAGTTTAAGATCGCTTCCATACGCAACTCGAGCGTAGCCATCGCGATGGGCGCGAAAGTGGACGCGATGATGTCTAACACGAACAATACCGCGTCGCCGTTACGCGCGAAGATGGAAAATCACACGGGGTCCATCGCGACGGCGGTAGACGGCGAAGCTCGCGTGGATGTCGATTACGTGGTGAAATTTGAAAAGCCCTCCGCGTATGACCCCACCGCGCGCGACTTCGTGGAGAGCGCCGCAGATAAGCTCGAAGCCGCCGCCAGCAGCGGGGCTTTGAAAACCGCGCTCGATGAGAACGGCGTGATGGTGACGCAAGTTATCGGAACCAAGCGTTTGCCTCCCGAACCGCCGGATCAAGACGAACCGGAAACTTTAGGCCCTCCCCCAGAGTTTGTCGTGCCGTTGATATCCTCGGGAGAGTGTTTATCCAGCGACGCAATCGTGCCCGAGCAGTGGGGCATGGCGTTGCGCGCGGTCTTCGAGGATGAGGTCTTCGGATGGGTCGACGAGCAGCCCACCAAAAATCTCGTCCGCGTCTGTGAACTTGACGAAAACTGGAGGACGAATTGGGATATTCCCCTTTTCGACGACGGGACGCACGGAGATCCCGTCGCTGGTGACGGATGGTACACAAACCTGTGTCTCAAGGCGTGCCCGGGAGAGAACGGGGAAGGTTTCTTGAAGAACTTCTACGAGGACGGCGATTTTGCGGCGATCGGTGGTTGGTGGCCTCTGGGTGGTATTGATTACGGCATGGCGGTGATCTCGCCGCGCCTGCGAGGATCGATTCCTGTGGAAAACGTGGGTCGCGGATGGGGCGCGTCTCCAAACTACATCAACGCCACGGTCGCGACGAGCCATGCGTTCTTCAGCACAATGACCGATGAGGCCGCTATAAACTGGCCGAGCATCAACAGCGAAACCAGTAGGGGCTCGATGTACTACATGGACGCCTGGAGTATGTTCGGGATCATGCCGGCGGTGAAGTGGTGTGGTGACCAGTTTGATTACTACGGGTGGGATTTCGGGACGAACCACAAACCCAACATCAGAGGCTCGTATCAGCGTCTGAAGGACTGGATGAGCGGGATAAGCACGTTTTCTCCGCAAGGGTACAACATAGACTACGACGGTTATCTCCCGAAACGGCTGATGGGCGTGTACACTGGCGGAAACTCCATCGCGACGGATACACACGAGCTCGCGCACGGCGTGCTCGGCGCGTCTCTGGGCGAGACGACTGGAAAGCCGCGTAAGTACTTTGGATGTCAAAGCGGGCGGTGTAACGCCACGGAGATTGACATGTACGACATCAAAATGCTCCAGGAAGATAATCAGCATTTTCCGGGAAGGTGTACGGTGACTGGCCAGCTCCAAGGCGGTCTACGCGCGTGGCCCGCGAACACGCCCACGGGAACAGAGACCGCCCTGGGCATCACCTTGGAAGCGCACCACGACGCGGACGGGCATCTGACGGGTTTCGAGTACGTCGATTATACTCGGTACGGCGAGCCTGGCCTTCGAGACGCGAACCAGACCAACGGGACGTACTACGCGAACAGAGTGATGGACTCGTTTCAGCTGTATTACGCCGGTTTGATGAGCCTGCAACAAGCGCTCGAGTTGAACGTGACGTATCACTGCATCAAAGCCGGCCCAGAGTGGACACCCGATCACAACAACCTGGAGGACGGCATGAACGGTCGCGCCGGGAACTATCAAAATTTTCTACCTCCGCCGGACAAGTATACAACCTTTAAGGTAAAAGATTTGTACGATACTTTCGGCGCGCGTTGGCCTCCCGCGCCGTATAACAACCCCTTTTCGCGATGGGCAAATACCGTGGAAGGCGCGCATGTGCTCGTTTCGAGGCGGTACTTCTCAGAAGCCGAGCGCGCGTATTGGACGCTGTACAACCGGTACATGGAAGACGACGGCTTGGCGACGTTCACGCACGAGGGGTTCAAGGGGAATCGAAATGCCGATCCCGCGACGATCCCTCGCAAATGGGGTTTCGGAAGCATGCAATATCCTGTGTGGTATACGTGGAAAGCGGCGACGGCAGATGTCGGTCGGAAACGCACCAGGATCGACCGCGTGCCGTGCGGCACAGACGCCGCGTTCAGACCGTTATCGTGTTTCCCTGATTTAGAAGCGGAGAAGTATCCGCTTTTACCGCCGCTGGTGAACGCGCCGCCACCTCCGCCCGCGAACGAGCAGGACATTTACCAGAGGTATCAGTCGCGCATGACCTGGTTACCTTCGGAACGCCCGACGGCCACCAAGGAGTGCGCGGCGAAGTGCCAGGAGTTGGACTATTGTTTAGACAACCCCGTGACGGACGGGTGGGAAGACGCCAGCGGCGCAGGATGCGGGGCTCAACCGTCGTGCGGCAGAGGGTGTCTGTACGCCGTACAGTCCGCGGATCGAGCGGAGTGCGACCGGTCGTGCGTAGACATGCACCGCAAAGTCGCCAACTGGCTGGATCTCGGCGACTTCGATATCGAGGGGAGGCAGACCTCGGACGCGAACGGGCACTGCGGGCCGAAAGACGTTACGAACCGCGCGGGGTGCTTGCTGGCGATTGGAGAGTGCCCCATCGACCCGAAAACGGGCGCGCCGTGTAAGTACTACAACTCCAGGCGGAAAGACTCGTGCCGAAGCGGGTGCGAGTTCCATTTCGGTTTGTCTGAAAAAGAAAAGACGTGCATCGCGCGGTGTAAAGCCGAGGGGTATCCCGAGAACATCGCCAGGCACGTCTCCTGTGGAGGCGTCGTGAACTGCGAGCAAGGATGCATGTGGGCCTCTGAGCTTGGAAGCCAGCAGATGTGCGACGCGAGGTGCGCTGAGGCAAACGCGTACGGCGAATCCAAGTACGGAGTTCCCGCGTGTAACCCGCGGAACGATATATGCTGGGAATATCCCTGGCGCGGTCCGGATTACATCTCGCATCCGGGACGGTACTCGCCTCAGGGCGAGGAGTTGTACAAGTGCAACTTTGACATCGTGAGCGAGACCTGTTTCTCTCCGTCGTTGTGCGGCAACGAGAAGTACCCGGGAAGCACGTCCGCCGACCGGGGGGACGGAAAGGTGTTCGCGTACGACGACATAGATGCGGCGAAAGGATTTTGCGCCGCGGGGTGTGGGTTCTACGAACACGCCGATGCGACGATCGACCCCTGCGGGACGTTCTCAGAATACAGACCGCTGTGGTGTTTTGGCGCGGTCAAACCGGGCGCGGACCTACACGGACCGAATTCGTTCCCGTGAGGAGGTGACAGAGATTTAGGCGTTTTAGTCTTGCAAAAGAGTGCTAGTCTACTTTATGCCTTCGTAAGGGGTCAGACCGAGTTTGTTCAACAGCTTGTCGTTCGCTCCCTTCGCGATGAGGTAGTCGCTCAGAGAGTTGAAGCCGTACGCGATGCAGTAGTGGAGCCCGGTGCAGCCCTGCTTGTTCTGCGCGTCTATGTTGGCGCCGTGCCGCAGCAGCGCCTTGACGATCCTCGCGTTTCCGTTCTGGCACGCGATGACGAGCGGGCTGTTGCCGAACTTATCGCGCCCCTCCGCCGGGCACCCGCTCTTGAGCAAGTCGGTCACCTGCTTGTACTTACCGTGCCGAGAATACGAAAACAAGTTGCGGAAATCCTCCGTGGTGAACTGCCGCTTCTGGACCTCCGCGACCCGGTTCTCTTGATCAGCCTTGGCGGCGCGCTTTGCCTCTGTCTGCGCCGCGCCCGGCGCCGCCGGCGGCGCGCCGCGCGGCTTCTGCGGAGAGTCCGCGTCGAAGGAGCTCGCGAGCGAGGAGCGTTCGGAGGTTGCCGCGTCCGTGGAAGCCTCAGCATCCCCGGGCCGTCGCGACTCGCCGTGACTGAGCTGCGACGAGCCTTGCGAGACCGCGTCGTCGCGCGGCGCTTTCGTCGCGGAGGACAGACTCGCCTTCCTCATGAGCAGCTTAGCCGCCGCGGTTTTCTTCTTCACGCGCGAAATCAGGGCGTCGCGCGACTCCGTCTGCTCGGGAGGCGCGGACGCCACTGCCAGCGGTCCGGGTCTGCCGTCCTCGTCGCTGCGCCGCGCCTCAACCGAGGCGTCCTCGACCGCGTCACCGACGAGGCGCCCTTCGCCGCGTACCGCGTCGCCGGACGACCGAACGCGCGCCAGCGAGGTGACCTTGGCGCTCGCGTTCTGGAACTTCCGCATGCCGCGCTCTGGAAGCGCCGCCGCGGGCGCCGCCGCGGGCGCATCGTCCCTCGCGTCCCGCGAGAACCGCTCGCCGCCGCGTAGGTCGAGCCGCGAGAAATCGATGCTGGGCACGACGTGCCCCCCCGCGTTTGGCGCCTGCGCCCCGAGCACGGCGAGCGGGGCGTCGTCGAGATCGTCGTCCTCGTCCTCGCTGTCGTCTCCGCGCCGCCGCGTCGAGCGGAACGCGTCGCGCGCCGCCGCACCGGCGCGAATCTTCGAGACGCCCGAGACGAGCGCGTCGCGCGCGGCGGACGCGGGGAGGCGGATCCCCCTCCCCTCCGCGACCGGCGTCGTTTTTTCGTCGCGATCGCTCCCGTCCGCGGCGACGCCCACCGCGGAGACGTCGCACGTCTCGTCGTGCGCCGCCGCCCCAGAGAGCGCATCGCCATCCGCGCGCGCGCGCGCGGACTCGCGCGGCGATCGGTCGGCGCGAGCCGTCGAGGCGCGCCCCGCGCGCGCGGAGACGTCGCCGCCGACGAGCGCGAGCGCGGCGGCGAGCAACGCGCTCGCCGCCGTCTCCAGCGACTCGGCCCCGGCGCCCGTCGCGCGCGGCTCCGCTCGTCCCGGCGCGCCGCCGTCGCCGCGCGGCCGCGCGTTCACGGCGGTCGCCTGCCACGTGTCCGGGATCGAGCGCATGCTCGCCGGACCGGCGGGCGGCGGCGCGGCGCGCGCCGAGACGGGCGCCGCGAGGGAGCGCTCGCGGCGCGCGTCGAAGACGCTTTTCCGAGACGCCTCTTCTTCGCCGAGCGATATATCCCCGCGCCGTACGCGTTCGGCGTGCTCGCCTCCGTGCGCGTCGCGCGCCCACCCCGGTTTGGCGGTGGAAGGGACGTCGTAGTAGTACACCCCGGGCGAAGGGGCGCGCCACGCATCGACGTGGCGGATCGATCTCGGCTCCGTTCCGGCGACGCGCGCCGCGGAAACCGCCCGGGCGCCGGCGTCGAATCCGCCTCGGCCGGACGCCGGCCACCCGGCCGGGTCGCCCGCGCGCTCGCCGGCGCCCGGCGACCGGGGACGCGTCTGGACGCGCGCGTTCGCCCCTCGGAGACTCTTTCGGAGACTCTCGCGTTCCCTCGCCTGGTCCTCCAGCAGTTTCCGGACGCTCTCTTCGTTCACGCGCCTGTGTTCCTCGCGGTGCGCCTGCATGACTTCCTTCTCGGCAGCCTTGATGATCTTCATGTGCTCGAACGCCTCGGCGTACCTCTTGCTCGCCAACAGCTCCTGTTGCCTGCGCCGGAGCTCCAGCACGGGCTTCGACATGATGGCAGACTCCGTCTCGAGACTCCGCAGGCGGGCTCTCAGTTTGTTGAACTGCTCCTGGTGGCGGTTTCGCAGCTCTGTCTCGCGCTGCGCCGCGTCGGCCGAGTGCGCGTCCAGAACACCTGTCGTGAATCCCGCCATGTCGACGTTCATCGCGTGCGCCGCCTCCGTCGACGCGACATGGACACGCGGGTCGTAGCCGTTCGAGGTCCGAGGCCTGAAGGCCGGCACCCCGAACATGGCACGTCAGGCCCGCCGCGACCTGTGTGGCCTCAGCCGTGCTATGTGCTTTGCTTTCTCGCTTTGTTGTTGCTTTTTTCAAAATCTGTCGTGTGACCGGAAAGAAGGCGGTCCCAGATCCCGTGAGATTCCTCATTCCCGGGGGAGCGACATTGACCTCAATGTCAGCGCCTCCTTCGGAATGGGATCGTCTGGGTAACGTCCATTATCACCGTCGCCACCTGTACAGCTTCAGCGACGTGCGCGTGGACGGCAGGAACTGTGTCGCCGCTGTCAACGGTGGGGCCTTCGCCGTGCGTTCCACCGCTGGGAAAAGCGCGAACGCCGCTGCAGATTCCACGCGGCACGCGCAGCGGTTCACGGTGTACAGCGCCTCGGGCGTTCATCTGTGCGACGTCGCGTATCAGAGCTCCTGCGAGCTCGTCGCGCACGGCTGGACGCGCGAAGAGCTCCTGGTGTGCGTGCACGGAGACGGTCGAGTGGTCGTGCACGATCTGGGGGGCCGGAAGGTTCGGGACGCCCGACTCTCGTTCTCTCCGCGAGAGGATGACGAAAAGAGCGCGCGAGGAGACGCCGCGATCGTCGCGTGCGAGGTCTGGGGAGGCGGGATCGTCGCCGCGACGAGCGCGGGCGCCGTGTTCCTGGTCGCCGACGTGCACACGGACGCGCCTCGAGTCACGCGGACGAAAGCGGACGCGAGCGCGCGCGGCGCAGTCACGGCGCTGCACGCGCGCGTCGCGCCGGAGGGCGCGGCGGAGGCGATCTTCGCGCGCGGCGACTCGGTCTTCGCCGCGCACGAGCGCGGCGTTCGGTCGCGGCGTCTCGGGGGCGGGGCGCCCGTCCGACTGTGCGCGAGTCCGAGCGGCCGGTTCCTGACCGTCTTCACCAGTCTGGGAAAGATGCTGGTGGTGACGGCGGACCTCTCAACGACGGCGACGGAGTTTGACGCCAAGTCGGCGACGCCGCCCGAGCAGGTCGCGTGGTGCGGCGACGACGCCGCCGTGATGTGCTGGCCGACGCACTTGATGATCGTCGGGCCCCACGGGAACTTCATCAGCTACAAATACGGGACTCACGCGCGGCTGGTGTCCGAAGTAGACGGCCTGCGTGTCATAACGTCGTCCGGGCACGAGCTCGTCTCCCGAGTGCCCGACCCGGTGGTCGCGGCGTCGCGCTCGGCGCGGGGCGGCGCGAACCCCGCCGTCGCGCTGCAAGACGCCGCAGAGCGCTTCGCCGCCCCCGCGCGGGGATCGAGCCTGGACGACGAGAGCGACGCCGCGCTGCGCGAGGGGCGAACGCTCGAGTCCGCGATCCAGACGTGCGTCCGCGCCGCGTGTCACGAGTTCGACGCGAAGAGGCAGGCGGAGTTACTCCGCGCGGCGCGTTTCGGGAACTCGTATCTTCAAAGAAAGCCGCGAAACGTTGACTGCTGGGCGTTACACAAGACGTGCGCGATGCTTCGAATCTTGAACGCCGCGCGCGCGCCCGAGGTGGGCATACCTCTGACGTATGCGCAGTACTGTCGCGCCGGATTGGAAAATCTCGTCGAACGTCTCGACGCTCGCAAACACCATCTGCTCGCGTCTCGCGTGTCGGAGTTCACGAGAGGCCGTCGACGCGTCGTGGAGCGCTGGGCGGTGTCGAACGTCGCAGCGTCTTCGGAGCCGGACGACGCCGTGCTCGGAAGAATAAAACCCAAGCTCGAGAGCGTGCGCGGAATGTCTCACGGGAAAATCGCTCTCGCCGCGCACCGAAGCGGTCGGCGCGAGCTGGCTCGGCATCTGATTGACATGGAACAAAATTCCTCCGCGCAGGTTTCGCTCTTCGCCGCTGTCGGCGCCGACGAGACGGCGTTGCGAAAAGCGATCGAAAGCCGAGACGCGGACCTCGTGTACGCGACGCTGCTCAACTTGCAGCGCAAGATGACGTTTCAAGATCTCGCCTCGCTCTTATCGAGGAATCCTCAGGCCAAAGCGCTGTTCGTCGCGTTCTGCAGGCGAACGGACGTCGAGCTGTTGAAATCGTTTTTCTACAGCGCCGGCGAAACTGCCAGAGGCGGGCAGGCTTTGCTTTCGCAGGCCTTCCGCGCCTCGGAACGCGACGCCGAGGCGTACGTCTGGGACGAAACCTCCGCCAGCCTGTGCGCCCAAGCCTCGACGATGTACGGGAAGTTGAAGGATGCGTTTCATGAGAGAATGCTGGATGAGACGCAGAGACTGATCCGCCTGGGAACGGAGACGCGCGTGGCGAACGCGCTCGGCGACGTCCCTCAGAAGAGTCTCGCCGCGATTGTGAAACGCCTCATTCGCGACGGAGACCTCAAGGAGGCGCAAAGGATCCGCGTCGCGTTTAGCATGTCCGACCGTCACTTCTGCTGGCTGCACGCGACTGTGCTCGCGTCTGAGTGTGACTGGAGGGCGCTCGAAGCGCTGGCAAACGAGAGAAACTGTCCTTTAGGCGCGCTGACCTTTCTCGAGCTCGGCGAGCGATTCGGCGCTCCGAAAGTCGAGCTGGCGAAATATTTAGCGAAACTGCCCCACTCCCCTCAAAGGACTGCCTTGTACCACGAGGTGGGCTTGGAAGATAAGGTCACTCGCGAGGAATCGCAACCGTTCGCGACGAAAGCTGCAGGATTTTTCGGCGGCGGGTCGTGAGCGAGAGTGGGAGAAGCAAGCGCACGAAGTTGTTTGAATGTACCCGGTGTAATCATTTTTCACCTCCTCATATCCTACAATGACCTCACAGTGCCCAAAAGTTTCCCCGCGCTCGCTCTCGCGGCGGCCGCGGCCCGCTTCCGAGCCTCGGCGCGTCGTCGCGCCGTCTCCGCGGTCAAAACTCGCGCTCGGTCGGATGCGAGGATCCCGCTCAGAAACAGCGAGACTCGAAACCCTCCGAGCGCGTCTTCGTCTTCGAAGCGCTCCCGCAGCGCGGCGCCGGCGAACCCGTCGAGGCGGGTCGACGCGCGGAGGCAAACCGTCTGCGCGGCGCGAAGCACGGCGCGGACGTGGCTTTCGACCACTGCGCGCACGGCGCCGGAACACTCTGCGCTGCTCCTCAGATGCCTCGCCAAGCCGCTCAGTAGCTTCGTCCAGAGACACGGCGCGGACGTCGACGCGGCGGACTCGCGAAAACACGCGCCGACGGCGACGGCGACGACGTCGTCCCCCTCCGCTTTGAACGCCGCGACGCCCGCGTCTCCCGCGTCGCGCGTCGCCCGTTTCAGACGCGCGGCGTACGCGGCGACGCACACGGACACCGCCTCGCTCGCTCGACCCATCCGCTCCAGCACGAGCGCCTGCGCCTCGAACGCGCCGTAGTACTCGCAGTGGCGCAACGCGCGTCTCAGGCGGTATCCGACGTTCGCTTCCCGAAGGAACCGTCTCGCGTCGCGCGGCGCGAAGCGACACAGCGCCGCGACTGCCGCCTCGCACGCCGTCTCGTCGAGTCTCGCTTCGGACACCGACAAGAACTCCCGAAGCGTGGGGGTGGGGCCGGTCGGCCCGAGCCGCGGTTCTCGCGCTTCGTCGACCCTCGTCGCCTCCGGAGACGCATTCATGGTTTCAAACGGCGCGTGTCTTTGCGGCGAAGGTTCGCGCTCGCGCGCGAGCTCGCCGAGGCGACGAAACGCCGTCTCGGACGCGATCTCGTCCGAACCCGACGAGGCGAGCGCGGAGAGCACGAGCACGAGGTCCGAGGAACGCGCGGTGAGGGTGACGTTCTCGTCTTCGCTCGTCACAGCCGCAGAAAAATCGCGAGCGCCCGGATCTTCTTTCCCGTAGAGAGCGTCGAAATACCGCAGGAGCGTCGCCGGCGAGGTCGTCGTGCACGCGAAGGCTCTGAAAGCTGACGACGCGTCACGGCTCTGCGGTGCCGGGTCCTCTACGACCCGCGTTCCCGCGTCGGGCGCTTCCGTGCGGGTCTCGCACTCCCTCTCCGGTCTCGCGGTACTCTCGAAAAACGGTTTCGCCCGGTCCACGACGACGCCTGCTTCCCCCGCGAGAGCACGCTCGCTCTCTGAGACGGGGTGCTCCACTGAAACTGCCGCCTGATTTAAAAGCTTCGACACCCGAGAGTCCCACCGGGGAGTGTCAGCCAGGGCAGCTTCTCGCACGGGCATGACGAATAGAATGTCCGCCGCTCACTCAGATCGAAGCATCTTTTCGAGCTGGCAAACCACCACACCTCGCAACGGCCAAAGAAGTGTCAGCACGTCTCACGTTCGCCGATGAGTTGACTTCGTCCGAGGAAGGGAGGAAAGGGACAGTGTCGAAGGAAATTGACATGAAAAAAAAGTTCAGCGATATCTCGTGCGCACTAGCGCATCGGAAGCAACCACCGGCAAGGGCCGCAACATAACCACAACGTGCCAGCACCCGGACCGCGTCGCGCCTCGCACTTCAACTCGCCCGTCCGCCCCATCGCGGGGAGAACTTCTTCGCGATGCTTTGCGCTCGATCGAGCGCGTTCCATATTAACGCCGTCTCGTTGCGATCGCGAGCGAGGAACAAAGTCGCACGCGGTCGCCGGGTTGTTCGCACGGCTCACCGCTCACGCGCCGCCGCTTCAGGTGCGTCGACTTGGGTATTTCGGGTTTCCCCTCACGAATGCACGGCCTCGCAGAAGTCCGCCGGCGTGCCGAGCGTCGTTCGGAACTCTCTCGAACCGCCGTTGTCGTAAGACGCGTCTCTCTGACGCTCCCTGAACGTTCCCCGAAACGCAGACGAGGATGACAAAGAATCCGAGCGCGGCGAGAAAGGAAAAGGCCTGCTTGATTGGGACGGGGCGTGGAAACAGATCCAGAGGGAGATCAAAGGCACCGGTACGCTCGACCCGAATGATCTCGTGGACAGATCCGTGGATAGGTCGACGATGAGGTGAGGAACGAGCGCGTCGGCCCCGAAGAAAATCTCGACCCCGCCGAAACCGTCCGCCGGCGTGTTCGTCGTCCCGTTTTTTTCATTCGCGCGAAAAGTCTCTCGCCTGACCACCCGACAACGATCCCGTTTCCTTCGCGCACCTATCGCGAACGTGCAGGAAGAACAGTGGGCGAAGCGCGAAGGAAGACATCCAGGCTGACGAGAATCGCGTGGCGGATACCTGGAGCTCCGAGACGTTCACGAAGTTCGGCATCGCCTCCGTGTTCTTTTTGTTATTCGTTTTCGTGTTCGTGATCGGCCCCCCTCCCGATGACGGTCGCTGCTCGCTTCCGTGGTGCTAGCGAAGACGAGAGCGAGAGCGAGAGGTAGTAACGTTTCCGCGACGGCTGTTTCATTTCGGGCGGCGCGTTCGATTTAACTGCATAAGAAGTATCGTATTTGGAACGTTTTAGCCGATTTCTTTTTTTAAAACAAACGTCGCGCTTACAATACCATACCGCCGCTCGCTCCCACGTGTCCGTGCCGCGCCGTCATGGCGAGTTCACCGTACGCGGGTGATAACTCCCCTGGCTTTACGAATTTGCGATGAATTCCTTCGGCGTTCACCGTGTTCAATCGAACGCACCCCCCAGAGCTAGAGTCGGTGGACATCGCGAGGGTAATCGCGGCGGTGACGAAAGCTTCGCACTCCTCGCGAGTCATGTTTTCCCTAAAGCCGTCGTCCATGAAGCCCCAGATGTACGTCGACCCGGAACCGTCCGTGGTCCACCTCGTCGAAATCATGTTGCCACCCGCAGTGCAGCTGTACACTTGCGAGCCTTTGTTCGAGTCCCAACCGCCGATGATCATGTAGGCGCCCAAACCGGCGCCGTGATTCGCGCTTTTGTTCTGGTAGTTGATCTGGTTCGAAATCTGAGCCACCGTCTTGACGTCGAGCGGCGAGTCTCTCTCCATCCCGATCTGTTCGACGTGATAACGCACGATTTTGGCGACCGCTTCAGTGTCTGCAGCTGAACCCGAGCGACACATCACCGTGGAATCCGCCAGCACCGTCATCTTGTCGCTTGCCCTGTTTGAAACGTAAATCCCCGTGCTCACCCGTGTGTCAGCTCCGAGGACAACGCCCCCATCATACACGCAAGCGACGATCGTGGTCCCGGTCTTGGGAGGCTCGTCGAATGTCTCCATCTGAAGTGAGGCTCGTGTGTATGCCACGTATCCTTGCGCGCAAGTGGATCTGAGCGGCGTCGTTCACTCGGATCTGGGAATGAACTGATGTTTTTAGAGCCTCTTTATTGGAATGTGTAAAAACCTTCTAAATAAAAACGTTCTAATTTATTTAATAGAACGTTTTTAGAATTCTAATAAATTTCCGATATTTAGAGTTAATTATTATTCTAAAATATGTAAAAATGTTATGCATAAAATAATTCGTATGCCGCATGCACGCGCGCGTGCGGATCGATGCCTGCTTGCTGATCGATGACACAATACACACGCGCTCGCGGAAGCGTGGCCGCCCGAAATGTTTTTGTCTCGAGAGGCTCTCGAAGAAGCATCGCCCTCACGTCAGCATGGCATCGATGCCCGGCTGGAGGCCTCGTATAGGTGGTCGTACTGCGAGTTCCTGAAGGACTCAGGAATAGAGCTCAAAATGTGCGGTTTTCTTCTTTCTCCGCCATCTCACGCCACTTGCGCACCCGCGAACCAAGCTCACGATACTTTCAATACTCCACATCTCTCAGGCCTCAATTGACGATTGCAACAGCATCGGTCTTTTGTCATCGTTTTTTTGCTAGCCATTCTCATGGGGCTCCAGCGAACGACCGATACGTGAGTGAAGCGTGACTTTTTTTTCTCCTTGAATTCGTCCAGAACTGCGCGGCTCTCGTCAGCCCCATCTCTCTCGCTCGCTGACTAAAACCCCTTGCGTGTCATGCAGGTGGTCGCGACTGCGTGCTTGTTTCTGGCTGGAAAAGTTGAAGAGACACCCAAACCTTTAAACGAGGTCGTTCGCGTGTGTTACCTCGTGCAGCACAAGCACAAATACGAGAGCGCGCTCAAGCAGATTCACCAGAAGGTTCGACCCCCCAGCTTTCTCTTCTCCGCCTTGCATGACAAACGCGCGGCGCGAAAGTGAACGATCTGACCCTGCTGATTTCTTTCCCTCGTACGCCGCAAAGGATCATCTCGAGGAGCAACGAGAGAGAGTCTTGCAAGCTGAAAGGTTACTGCTCCACACACTCGGTTTCGACTTCAACGTCGAGCACCCGTATAAGCACCTCCTTCACCTGGCGAAACGGCTCAACCAGTCGCAAGACCTGCCCGAAGATAGCAGCCGCAGCCTGACGCAAGTGGCCTGGAACTTCGCGAATGATAGGTATGTCTATGCTCCATAGAGCACAACGCGCGATTGTCCTAATCGCAGCCGAGCCTCGGTGTGCTGACAGATTCTTCCCACGACGTTCCTCGCAGCCTCCGAACGACGCTGTGCCTTCAGTTTTCTGCCTCTGACATCGCAAACGCTGTCCTTTATCTTGGTAAGGCCACGCTCTACAATAAAGCCTCCGATCTCATATTCTTCCCTATTTCACATCGCTCACTCACGGTACGTGTCTGTCTCCTCAATTCCCATATTCATTCGCAGCGTCAAAGCTTCTCGGAAAAACCCTCAATCTGCGAAAAGATTGGTGGAACGAGTACCGCATCGAACAGCTGGCCTGTGACGAGATCAGTAATCAAATAATGGATCTTTACGACGCGAAGATGGACGAGCCCTTGTTGTAACAACAAATAACAAATAAAGCTAGCTAGTAGCTAGCTAGCTTCTATATCTTGTATGTTGCTTGCATGTATTGTATGCATATTCATGCGTGCGATAGCGATATGCAAGATAATGCTACATAATATTAAAGCTAAACTAGCTACCATATGGTAGCGCGCGCTGGGTGCATCACTAACTACGAAAACGAATTTTCTAAAAACTAATAACGTTCTATTTTTTTTCTTATTAGAACGTTTTTAGAACGTTCGTTTTTAGATCGTTTTTAGAATTCTAAAAATCGGAAAATTTATTAGAAATACGTTCTATTTTTTTAGAACGTTTTTAGAACGTTTTTAGAATTCTAAAAAAAGGATCTAAAAAAAATAGATTTTGGCGGATTAATGATTCGAGCGAGCTAGCAGCGGCGTAGCTAGCTCTAGCTAGAAATAATGATTGATTGATTAATAATTGATGCATAAATCTTCGTTCTTTTTCCCACGAACCCTCAGAACCACACTCGCGCGCCCCGGAAAACTACATATGTCGCGCGTCACGAAATACCAGCGGATCACGT
>ENA-OUOG01002874-OUOG01002874.1-marine-metagenome-genome-assembly--contig:-NODE-2874-length-17071-cov-5.503531_pt1 | contig 17071 bp, 9 predicted proteins | sample MGYA00248635_ERZ508505 | MGnify/ENA primary metagenome ERZ508505 (study PRJEB26176, sample SAMN06267871) | marine metagenome | isolation source: Saanich Inlet, British Columbia, Canada | place: Pacific...
TCGGTACCCGCCGCGAGACGCGCGGCGTTTGGTTCGGGGGTTCCGCCCGCGGCTTTGCCCGCGCTGGAAGAAAGAGATAAACTGGTGCTCGAGACGGAGAAAAGAGATTTCCTGCAGAAGCTCATCGACGACGACGAGTTCCAGGAGGACATGCGTCTGGCGTCGGTGCGCGACGCCGTGGACGCCGTGGTTCGCGATTTCCACGCCGTCGTTCGCTTTCGCGGCGACGTACGAATCATGCGCGTCTTGGAAAAGTTCCGCGTCGTGCAGCGCTTCTGCAAGGCGCGCGGGTTCAAGATCACGTACGCGGACGTGCGCGTGGCGGACGCCGCGGAGGCGGAGCAGAGGAGGAAGAAGGTGGGCGAGCTCCGGGAACGCGCGGACGCCGCGCTGGCGGCGGCGTGCCGCGCCGCGCTCGCCGCGGAGCGCGACCAAACGCGACCAAACGCGCCGAAAACGCGCGAAGAAAAAGAAGGCGTCGTCTCCGCGACCTCCGCGTCCGGAAGGACGACCGGAAGAAGTCCTTCGACCGCCGTTTCAGAAGTCTCGACAAAGAAGCGCGTCTTCGCTGTTCTTGGTGATGTCATCGGTGCCGTTCTTCGAAATCAGACGGTGGTTGTGTCGCTCGTGGCGGCGCTCTGCGCGTTCATCGCCGCGCGCGTCGTCGAGAGGCGGGAACGCGTCTCGGACGGAGACGGTGGGTGAAAAAAATTCTTTGCGTCTGTTTTTCTTTTCAAACCGTTCGTGTTCGTTCGTCTCTCTCCCCTTCTTCGACGCCCTCACTCACCGGGCACGGCGTCTTCCTCGAAGGAGTCCACGAACGCGCGCTCGACGACGGGCGCTTTCGTGGACTCCTTCGCGGGCTGTTCCGAGGCGGGATCCGAAAGAGGGGGTCGGTCGTTCGGCTTCCGGCGTCTGATTCCGAGACGGCTCGGTCCCGCGTCGCCGCCGACGTCGCCGAGCGCCCGTTTAACGTCCTCCGCGACTCGGTCCGTCTCCGCCGAGTCTCCGCGTCTGGGCAAGCCGCTCCACAGCTGGTAGCACGCGCTGAGCACGAAGCAGGCGAACCACGACACGCCGTGGTTGGCGATGAGCGCCGCGCCGAACGCGCCGACGGAAACCGCCGCGGGTCTCCGCCGCGTCGTCCAAATCAACAGAAACACGCCGACCGCCGCTCGGAGAAACGACGGAGCGCCGAGGTCGCCCCCGAAGGAGCGCAGGACCTCCTCGCGCGAGACGAAGATCTGCGCCGCGACGACTGCCGCGGCGACGGCGTGCGCGACCGCCTCGAACCGCAGGCTTTCGCGTGAGTTGTCGCGGCTCCAGAAGGGAAGCAGCGCGATGACCCACATGAGGAAGAGCACTGCCTCCGCGGCGGCGGAAGCCACCGCGAGCGCCAAGAAGCGTCTCGTTTGCGTCAAGAGGTGGCTCACGAACCCCACGGCGAACGCCTCCGTCGCGGCGACCAGCGAGCGCCGGAACGGCGCGACGGTCTGTTTGAGCGACTCGGAGGCGCCGGCGAGCGCGCCGAGGCCGGGGGTGGAGGAGGACATCGCGTGCGATCGGAGCGTCCGGGTGCGGGGCGCGCGGAAGTGGCGCGCGGGCTCGACGGTCGTCCAGTCGTTGTCGAGGTCAGACCGTCCGAGGAAAACTAACAATCGTCTTACACATATTTTGACCAACCTCCTCGCCGTCCGCAACTGTCGCGCGGAGACGTTTACAGTGCACAGTACGCCTCTACAGTACGGCTCAATCTCCTACTCACTTCTCTTCCCTGACCGCCACCAGCAGCGCGCACCTGTAGACGGTCTGGCACATAGACTTTTTGTCCGCGGTGTACAGGCTGTCGCGCATTTCGCGCTTGACGATGCGCAGCCCGACGCTCTGCGCGACGGCCTCGACGTCTTCCAGCGACATCTCCACCGACAGCTCGTCTTCTTTGAGGTACGATCGCGCGTCGGACCAGTGGAACAGCAGCGGTCCGAAGTTGACCCAGACGCCGCCCGGCTTGAGACATCTGGAGATGATGCTCAGGTACTCCACCACGTTGTGCGCGGTGTCGATGAAGAAGCACGTCGCCACGGCGTCCCACTGGTTGACGTGCTCGGGCGCGCCGTACACCTCCACGAAATCACCCGCGCACATGGACATGGCGCCGCCGCGCTTACTCGCTTCATGCATACAATGTCGCGCCGTTACATCCGGAATAGCCACGGCGCGCATCTGGTTCGCATCGGCCGTGTGGTTGTTGTTCGAGTGCACGAAAGGGTGAATCGTGAACTGCTCGTCTCGTTCGCAGTGGTTCAGGATGAACGAGGACGTCAAGAGCATGTAGTAGGAATGTTCGTTGCCCTCGGCGTCGAATCCGCGACGCGCGCACTCCAGCACTAAACGCCCCAGACCGGCGCCGGGCACCATCACGCGCGGCGGGTACCTTCCCTCCGACGCGGGGTCCTTCGGGACGTACAGCCGCTCCTCGAGCTCCTTCAAAATAGGGCCGTGGCTCTGCGAACGCTCCTCCGCCGCCTCTGAAGACCAGTCACGAGCCAGGTTCTTGAGCACGTACCGCACCTTCTCGGCGTCGCCGGGGGACACGGGTTTGTGCGCCTCGGGATCGCGCGCGGCTTCGGGGACGCGCAAATGCGGGGGGACGTCGTCCCCGGAGAAGGAGGTGAGCAGCTCGGTGAAGAACGTCTCGTTGGCGCGGATACAAGCGTACGCCTGCATGTGTTTCTTCGTGTGGTGCTGCAGGAGCGACTGGTGCGCGGGCGGGAGCCGGGAGAAGTTGTGCTCCCAGCGCCGCACTTCGTCGGCGGCATCCACCGCGTACCCTCGCATCGCGCGCACGATCTTCAGAAACGCCGCACGCTCCAACGCGTCCTCCCCCGCCTTCGCCGCGGCGACGCGCGCGGCCTCGGCGGCATCGCCCGAGGCTGAAGGCGCGGGAGCCGAACCCGCGGGGGGCATCGCGAGGGCGTGAGGGACTGAGGGAGGGGCACCGCCGACAGAACTTTACAGTTGTATTTTCGGCACGTCGGGCGTCCCGACTTCGAGAACGCGGGCGGGCCCACACACGTTTCCGAGGAATTGCCCGCGGCTTCTTCTCGCTCGACACAGTGCAGGGCGCGGGCGCGCGGGTCGAGGGGCGTCGATCCGCTCGTCGAGGCGGCGGCGTTTGCGGGCACGCGCGGGGGCGCGGGACGACACCAGGCGAGGTTGGACGGCGGCTGCCGGTCCTCCCGGAGGTGGCGATGAGCGATTTGGAAGCGCAACTCGCGAAGCGCGACAAAGAGATCGCGCATCTCAAGGCTGTCAACGAGAAGCAGACGCGCAATGCGTTCGCTTCCGAGGCTGAATTCGAGCGCAAGCTCGACGCAGCGGAGGCGGCCGTGAAGGAGGCGAAGCAGGCGACGCGCGAGGCTAAGGAAAAGGCTGCGGAGCAGGAGGAGACGCTGAAGCGAAAGATCAAAGCGACGAAGAAGAAGGTGGAGAAGGAACGCGAGCTCGTCGAGGCGAAGGACGCCGAGCTCGTGCGGTTCACGCAGAAATTGCAGGACGTCATGAACCTGCTGGACGCCGAGCGTTTGGAGAAAGCGTCGCTGACGGCTTCGACGTCCCAGACGGAGCGCGCGACCGAGAAGACCGCGAAGCTCGAGGCGCAGCTGGAGAAGGCGCACGGTCAGATTGACGAGCTCGCGCGTACGCTCGAGCGCGAGCGCGCGACGGCGGCGGCGCGGCACGCCGAGCTCACCGCGGAGATGGCGGCGGTGCAGAAAGCTTCGGCGAAGGTGGAGTCGATCGCGAAGCAGCAGAAGGAAGAGGCGGACATGACCCTGGAGTCCATGCGCGCCGCGCTCACCATGCAGATGGAGGCGGCGGAGACGGCGCGGGCGGAGAAGACGCGTCTCGCCGAAAACGACGCGGCGCGAGATTCGCCGGAAACCGTCGCCGCGCTCGCCGCGGCTCGGAGCGACGCTTCGGAAGCCGCGGCGCGCGCTGAGACGTCGGCGAAGGAGTGCGACGCGCTGCGTTCCAAACTCGAAGCCCTCGAAGCGGATGCGTCGACCGCCGCGGAGGCGCGCCGCGCCGCCGAGGAGAAAGCCGAGTGGAACGCGAAGAAGCTGAAGAAGGCGATCGAGAAGGGCAAGGGCGAGCAGAAGGCCAAGGAGACCGCGGAGGCAGCGAAGGCGAGGCTCGTCGAGGAGAAGAACACGCTCGAGCGATCCGTGAGCGCGCTGCAGGCGAGCGTCGTAACGCTGAAAGCCGAAGCGGCCGGAGTCGCGAAGCGCGCCGCGGAGGCGGCGGCGGCTTCGGAGGCGGCGGCCGCCGCCGAACGCCGCGCGGCGGCGGCGGAGGCGACGGCGTCCGCGGCGACCGACGCGCGCGACTCCGCGGCGAAAGCCAAGGAGATTGCCGAGGCGGAGGCGAGAGATGCCAGAGCGAACACCGAAACCGCGGAGTCCGCGTTACGTGCCGCTCAGTCTGAGTTGCGCGACGCGGCGGCGCGCGCCGACGCCGCCGAGGCGCGCGCGGCGGCGGCGGAGGGCGCGACGGCGCGCTCGTCGGCGGAGGCGGAGACGCGCGCCTTGGCGGCGGCGAAGGAGGCTGAGGAGAAGGCTGAGTGGAACCTGAAGAAGCTGCGCAAGGCTATAGAGAAGGGCAAGGGCATCGAGCGTGAAAAAACCGCGCTCGAGTCCAAACTGGCGTCCCTCGAGGCTGAGCTCGAGCCTCTCCGGGCCGCCGCCGAGGACGCCGCCGCGGCGACGACGCGCGCCGCCGACGCCGAGCGAAAGGTTTCCTCGTTGCAGGCTTCCTTGGCCGCCGCGGAGAAGCGCGTCGCGTCCCTGGCCTCGGAGCTGGACGCGCAGAGGGCCGCCGCGAAGACCGCGCGCGAGGAACGCGCCGCGTCCGCGTCCGCCGCGGCGGGCGCCGGCGCCGAGGCGGCGGCGGCGCGCGAGCGCGAGCGCGAGCGCGAAGCGGCGGTTGCGGCGGCGGAGGCACGCGCCGCGGCGCTCGGCGCCGAGCTTCGCGAGGCGACCGAGGCTCGCGCAGCCTCGGATGCGCGAGTGTCGGAGACCGAGGCGCGACTGGAGGAATCGGAAGCCGAGCTCGGACGCGCGCGCGAGTTCCGCGCAAAGGCAAAGGCGAAGCTGGCCGATTTAGAAAAACGCGCGGCGGAGGCGGAAACCGCGGCGCGAGACGCGGAAGTCGCCGCCGCGGAGGCGGCAGCGACGCGGCGCGCCGACGAGTCTGCGTTCGAGGCGAAACTCGTCGGCGTCGAAGCGCGAGCGAGCGAGGCGGAGACGCGCGTCGCCGAGCTCGAAACGCAGCTCGCGGAGGCGAAGCGGGACGCGGAGTCGGCGCGCGTCGGCGTCGCCGCCGCCGAGTCCGCCGCCGCCGCCGCCGCCGAGAAACTCGAGCGCGCCGAGGCGAAAGCCGCCGAGGCAGAGGCCGCGTTTGTCGCGGACTCCGCAGCCTCGGCGACCGCCGAGCTCGAGAAGGAGCTCGCGGAGACGCGCGAGGCGCTTGAGTCGACGAAGCGTTCGCTGGCAACTAGCAAAGCCGCCGCCGGTCGCGCCGCTGGCGAGGCGATGCTCGTGGCTGGCAAACGCGAAGAGAAACTCTGCGCCGATCTCGCGACGGCGGCGGCTGATCTCGCCGCCGCGCGCGAGGATGTCGCCGCCGCGCGCGTGGCCTCCCACGAGGCAGAGCGCGCGCGCGCCGAGCTGGAGACAGCTCTGGCGGCGTCCGAGGCTGCTGCTGCGGCGGCGGCGGCGGCTCGCGAGAGCGCGGCGGCGGCGGCGCCCGACGCGGCGGCGATGGAGGCGATGCGCCGCGAAGAGAGTCTCCGCGCCGAGCTCAACGACGTCGCGGCGGAGTTGGACGACGCGCGCGCTGAGACGGCGCGCGCCGTGGCTCGCGCTGAGTCAAGAGCGTTGGCCCTGGAAACGCGTTGCCTGGAGGCGGAGCGGAAACTCGCGCTCGCCAAGACTGACAAGAGCGCGTCGGAGGAACAGTCGCGGCTCCGCGCCGAACGCGCCGTCGAGCAGCTCGCCGAGACAAGACGCGCGTTCGTGGAGGTGCAGAGCGAGCTCGCGTCGGCGTCGGGCGCGGCGGATGCCGAGCGCGCGCGCCTCGAGGCGCAGCTTTCGGACGCCGCGCGCGTTGCCGAACGACGCGTCGCGGAGCTCCGACGCGAGCTCGTCGGCTTTCGGAAAGAGAAGGAGGAATCGGATCGAATCGCCGCCTCAACGCGCGCGCGCGCCGAGGCGGCGGAGCGCGCGCTCGCAGACGCCGAGCGACGCGCGGAGGAGGCGGAGGGAAAAGCGCGAGAGGCGGACTACGAGGACGCCATGGCGAGGCTTCGAGACGCCGAGACGCGCGCGGCGACGGCCGAGAAAAAACTTATTCTTTCGGAGACTACGCGCGACGCCGAAGCCGAAAAACAAAACGCGCCTCTCGGGGACGCGCTGGAGGCTCTTCGCGAGAGGTGCGCCGCCGCCGAGAGGCGAGTCGACGCGCTGCGCGCCGAGCGCGACGCGCTGGAGGCGCGTCTTTCCGCTTCCGAAGCCGCCGCGTCCGCCGCGTCGGCGCCCGCCGCGGCGTTCGACGCCTCCTCGGCGTCCAAGGCGGAGGCTTCGGCGGAGGCAGCGATGGCACGCGCGACGGTGGAGAAGGCGCGCAAGGAGAACAAACAGCTCCAGCGCCGCGTCAAGGAGACGTTCCAGGCTCTGCAGGGCGCGCACGCCGTGGCGGAGCAGACCAAGCGCGCCGCGCAGGAGGCGGTGCGCGCGGCGCGACGCGAGCAGGTGGCCGCGGAGCGCGCGCGCGCCGAGGCGGAGGCGGAGGCGGCCTCCGCGGCTGAGGCTGCTGCGGCGGCAGAGACTGCCGCCGCCGAGGCTCGCGAGGGCTTCCCCGAGCTCGCGCGCGAGCGCGCCGAGCTCGCCGAGCGCCTCGCGGAGGCGGATCGCCGGACAAACGCGCTCCGGCGCGAGCTGCTCGTCTCGGACGAGCGCGGCGCCGCGCACCAAATCGCGCTGGAGGCGGCGCAGCGGCGCGTGGCAAAGGAGGCGGACCGTGCGGACACCGCCACGGCGGTGGCCGCGCGCCGCGCCGGCGAACTCCTCGAGGCGCGCGAGGAGGCAGAGAGGCTCCGCGACGTCCTCAGGCTCGGGGGGGCGTCAAATACGTCGACAGGGGAAAGAAGGGAGGCTTTTCAAAAGTCTCCGAGTCTCGGAAACGAAAAAGCGCGCGCCGAAAGAGGCGACGAAGCCGCCGCCGCGGACGCCGCCGCCGCGCGCGCGCGTCGCAGCGCCGCGGCCGCCTCGGAAGCCGCCTCTCTGGCGAAGCGCGCGTCCAGAGGAGACGGAGACACAGCTGTGTCTCCGTACGCGCGCGGCGGAGCCTTGGAGCCTTCGCCGTTCGCGCCGCGCGGAGGCTCGCTCTCGCGACCCGGGTCGCCGGCGGGGTCCGCCTCCGGCTCGTTGGCGCGGCGGCGCGGGCACTTCTCGGACGGCTTCTCGGACAACCTGGACGGCTTCTCGGACGTGATGTCCGTGTCGGCGTCCGGCGCGGGGTCGGCGCGGGAGACGACGCGTGACGAACACAAACACGAAAACGAAAACGAAAACGACGCCTTTTCCTTCCCGGGCGAGTCCCTCCCGTCGCCGCCGCGCCAGAGCTCCTGGTCGCGCCGCGGGTCAGGTGGGTCCCGCGACGAATTCAAAACGACTTTTGAGCGCGTCGGCGGGCTGGCGAGCGCCACCGGAAGCCGCCGCGGCAGCGTGGACGGCGAGGCTCGCCTCTCCGACTTCGCGGCGTCTCGTTCCGCGCTGGACGCGGAGATGGAGAACGCGACGGCGTTGCTGGACGCGCTGCGCGAGGGTCGCGTCGCGCCGAGTCTCGACGGGAGCGACGGTCGAGACTCGCGTCGGTCGGGGTCGCGATCGCGATCGGGCTCACCCGCGCGCGCGCGCGACTTCCGCGACTCGCAGTCGCTCTACGCCTCCGGGGACGAGGGGTCGTTCAGGTCGTACCAGTACCAATACGAGTAGGTAGCCGTAGATAAGCGCGTCTCGGAACGTGCGTCGATACGTAACACGAGCGCGGTAGTATTCGTCCATCGCGTCGGTGTCGTTCTGGCTCGAGGAGTTGAAGTCGCATCCGCCCCTCTCGTCCGAGCGCGCGCGCTTTCGGAGTCGTACAAGTGTACTTGAGACCGCGCCGGCGTCCGACGCGATTTCACAGTTTTCCCAGCCGTCCACGCTGGCAAAAGCGGCGGCACTAGGCTGATCGCCGCCAGGCTCTCGTGCCCCGCGAGGAGGACATGCGTTCCGAGATGGAGTCCATGCACAGGGTGCTCTTCCGCGCGGCGCACGCGGACTCGAGCGGCGCGTCGACCCCGTTCCCCCTGCCGCGCCCGGCGCGTCCCGCGCCCGCGCCCGCGCCTCGCGAGGCGGAGCCCCGCGAGCGGAGGAGCGGCGGTCTGATGCGCCGCGCGCTGTTCCGCGTGGCGCTCGCGGAGGCGCGCGGGGACGGCGCGGCGTCCACGTCCACCCCCGACGCGCCGGAGACGGTGTCGGTGAGCGCGGCGAGCGCCCCGGAGCTGGCCCCGGAGACCGCGTCCGGCGCGCCCGAGACGAAGAAGCAAGACTCGTCTTCGCGGCCGAAGACGTACCAGAAGGTGGAGATGCCCACCCCCGAGCAGATGATGATGGACGACGCGATGAACAACTGCGTCGTGAAGTCCGTGCTCGCGACGGTCATGGGCGGGTTCCTTGGTGCCGCGATGGGCATCTTCTTCGGGGCGTTCGAGCCCACCATGCCCGGGGACGAAAAGCTCTCCATTGCGCAGTCGCTGAAAAACGCGGGAAGAGCGAGTATCAGCAAAGCTGCGTCGTACGCAAAGGGATTCGCCGTGTTCGGCGCGCTGTACAGCGGGTCGGAGTGCGTGGTGGAGCAGACGAGGGCGAAGCACGACATATACAACAGCGCGTGCGCCGGGTGCTTCACGGGGGGGGTCATGGCACGGACGGGCGGGCCGCAGGGGATCGCGGTCGGGTGCGGCACCATGGCGGCGCTCTCCGTCGCCATGGACCACTTCATGGATCTCCATTAGAGTCGTCATGGGATGTGATGGTTTTATACTTTCAGTAAAACAGAAAACGCGTCGTCGTCGTCGTCGTGATTCGTCGGAGCGCGTTTACGAGTATACATTACAAAGCCCGAACAACGGTCATCCGGGAGGGCCTCAACAGGTCTGCTCGCTAAAGGCCGTGCGAAAACGCACGGGAGCATAAAGAATGGGCGCGCGCCGCGGCCGCCCGAGGACGCGTCCGCGTCTCGGGCGTCTTCGCGGCGCGCGCGCGTTTCGTTTCTACGGTGGACGGTTTCCGTCTCTGGTGGTACAACACTTTTTCGGATTTTCACGCGCGACGCGCCGAGAGGCGCGTCGTGCTCGACGTACGTCTCGGCGACGTCTCTTTCGTCGAGCTTTGCTTTCGCATTTACAGATGTACAGATTTACAGGTACAGGTACAGGTACAGGCGGCGTACAGGCGGGTGTTCAAGGCGGCGTTTCAGTGGTCGTACAGTCCGGCGAGCACCATGAGCAACACGGCGCCGTCGTGATCCGTCAAGACGCTCGCGCCGGCGCCGAAACGATGTCGCACGTACTCGTCACTCGGCGCCAAACGCGGTTTCCGCCGCTGCTTTTTCGTGATGTGACCGAAATGACCGTTCGCGTCACCGCCACCGCGCTTTTTCGTCTCGTCAACCCGTTTACTCAACGTACTCGAAGCCTTGAGAGCCTTTCCGCCTTGCGCGTCGCCGTGCGCCGGGCGCTTGCGCGGCGGAGCGGGGGGGGGCACGTGCCCCGGCGGCCACCCGCCCGGCGGCGGGAGCTTCCCCAGCTTGAACCGCACGCCGCACGCGTTGCACAGCGTCTTGGGCCCGAGCGGCCCGTTACGCCACAGCGGCGTCTTCTGCGTCCGGCAGTTCGCGCACGTCACGCCCGCCTCAGGCGCGGGCGACGCGGCCGCCGCGGCGAGCGCGCTCTGCACCGCCTCGCGGTGCGCCTCCGCTTTGCGCACCAAATCGTTTGGGTCGAAGCGCGAGCCGACGCCGACGCCGACGGCGCGCGCCGCCGTCGGGACGATGGGCGCGACGTGCGCCAGGCTCTTCACGGGCGCCACCTTGACGCCCCCGGGCGAGGACGCGCGCGCGTTGAGCTCCACGAAAGAAGGCACCTTGGCGATCGGCGCGAACGCCGGCGCGCCGCCGCGCGCGTACATGTGCCGCACGTCGATGAGCGACGGAGGCGCCGCGCTCGCCGCGGCGTGGTGCATCGACACGTCCGCCAGCGACGCGCCTTTGGGAAGAGGCAGGGCGCCGGGGAGCATCGAGCTATTGGGGGGTCTGCGTCGGTCGCGTTTTTGTGGAGCGTTGTGTAGGGTGTTCGTCATGGGCGAGATGGGCGGCGAAAGGTCAGTCGTCGGTCAAGTCACCTTTGTCTCGATTTCTCGCGTCAAAAAAAAACGTGAATGAAAACGTGAAAAACGCGCGTGTCAGAAAAAACCGTCCGTCGAGAAGAAAAACGCCGCGGCGCGACCCGGTCGAGCGCGCTTTGAACCCCGACGCGGTCCTTTCAAGCCGTTGAAAGTTGCCGCTCGAAACCGTCCCCGCGAAGCGTGAAGCGACGCCGGGACGCGCGCCGCGGCGCGCAATCGCGCCGCCGACGGCGTCTCCGCGCGCGCGTCCGCGCCGCCACGACCTCGGGCGCGCGCGTATCCGCCGGCGCGCGCGGAACGGTCGGTCGCGGCGGCGCCGTGACGCGCGTCGGGCGCAGCCTCGGGCGCACGCACGCGTTTTGAACGCCCACGCGGCGCACGTCGGTCGAACGCGGATGACGCGGGAGTCGGGAGGTTACCGCGTCGTGGGGGTCGGTAATCGAGCGCGCGGGGACGCCGCGACGTGGAGGAACGCGGCGAAAACCTGACGAACGCGGGTTGGAGTACCCCAGAGACAATTCGCGGGGTCTGTTCGGGGAACACGCACCTGGCGTCGGGGGCGTGGCCCGCATTCGGATGCGCGCCCGCGGTGGCCATCGTGCGTGTTCTCGTGTAAGTAATCCGGTCCGATGGCGGGACGTTAGTTGACCGCGAACGTCTCTGGTCGGCGGCTACGGGACGTCGACTGTCGCGCGACGCGGCTCAGTGGGAAGTCTTGACCTTCCCGCGTGTGTTTCCGCGTCCGCGGTTCGCGAGGCGGCTCGTGAGTCGCTCGCGACGCTCGCGAATCTCGGCGGGCGAGACGCGCGATTGCGGAGTGGGTTAAGCTGGATGCAAACAACGGCAACCGCCGCGAGCGCGCGTGTTTCGCTCGCGACCGCGTGTCGCTGGGACGCGTTCCGGGCTCGGGAGGCGCCGAAACGGGTACTAGGTATCGTGCGCTCACGAGTGAGCGTCCGCGCGCGTCTCCGAACGGGTCGTGAGGCGCGCGATTGCGTGTGTGCCGCGGAGGCGCGGTGGCCGCCTCGGACGTCAGAAACGGTAGTGTAAAAGGGCGGGACGGGCGAACGCTTCAAAAAGCGAGATGCGTCGAAAATTTTCGTATGGGATGTTAGTCTCGCGATTCTCGAAAATCTGACATTCTGCCACGAGGCGCGGGAAAAAATTGAGATTCCCACAGAGCGCGCGTTCGCGCGGTCCAAACCCAGAACCGGCCAGTCTAATCGCGCCAGTTGTGTCCTCGTCAGCATGCTGCTCGCGAGAATTAAATCCGAAACGGGGGGATGAACCGTATGCATTTCGCGCTCGGGCGCTTTTCAACCCGAGAGCGTTTCTCGACCGCGCACGCTCCGCGCACGCGCGAGACACTTTCGCGCCTTTCAAATCAGCCGCGCCCTTTGACGGTTGAAAGAGTCCGCCGAAGGGGATTTTTTAGATTCTCGTCGCGAGCTCGTTCGCTCGCTCGGTCCGAGAAAACGCCTCGAGGTGCGGTCGCGTCGCGCGCGTCGCGCGCGCGCCTCCACACACGCGGACGCGCGCGACGACGGACCTCCGCGACGCGACGTTTCCCTCGAGACGTTCTCCGCCTCGACTTCTCGCAGACATGTCCGCCGAAGAACCGTTCGCGCCCGAGTCCTCCCGTCGTCGCCGAGACCCCGCGAGGACCTCTTGGAGGCTCTCGGCTCGGACGAGGCTCGCGGCCGCGCGCGCCACGCGCGCGTTCCTAGTGGCCGCCGCGGCGGTCTCCGCCGGCGCGCAGTCGCTCAGCGCGCAGGGCGGGATGTACTACCCCTACGGCTCCGCGGTGGGGCCGCTGTACGGGTACGCGCGGCGTCCGCGTCGCGTCGCGCGCGCGCGCCGCGAACCGTCGTCGCGTCCGACACGAGCGTGTTCGTTCGCTCCGCTGACGCGCTCCTCTTCGAAAAAAAAACGCAACGCGAAACGCAAACGCCTCTCTTCCCGCGCGTCCAGCTCGGGCCCCATCGTGGGCGTGGGCCCGTTCGGCGGCGTCGCCCCGATCGGGTACACCTCCGGCGTCAGCTTCGGGGGGGCGCCGCGGTTCTTCCCGGGCGGCTTCGGCGGCGTCGGCGCGGTCCGCGGCGCCGTGTACCGCCGCGAAGTTCGACGCGGCTTGCGCGCGACGCGAGACGAAACGCGAGACGAACGACGAACGCGTTCTTCACATTCGACCAGCCTCAGCCTGAACTGCTCGGATACGGGACGCACGACCCTGTGGGACATCGTGCGCGCTGAGCCCGAGCTCAGCGCGTTGCGCGCGTTGCTCGCGAACGACGTTCCGTGGGTCGCCGCGACGCTCGACGCTAAAAAACTCGCCGACGACGCCGATAGAGAGACGGCGTTCCCTCCCGGCGCGCCGTACGACCCCGACGCGCCCGGCCTCGTGCCGCTTCTGGACGACAACACGGGCGCGTTCCACGTGGACACGCTGTTCGCGCCGAACGACGCCGCGGTGGAAGCGCTGCGGACGTATCTGCTCGGGGGGGGCGGGGACGCGGAAGCGGGTGAGCTCAAAAAAGCCGCCGCGCCCTCCGCTTCGCCGAGCATGAGTACGGCTTCGAACCGCTCCGAACCGCCCTCCGCGCTGGAGATGCTGGGCGCGGGGAACGCCACCGCCGCGACGCTTTTCGTGGCGTACCACGTGTCTCCCGACGTCAGACTGCGGCTCCCCGAGCTCAAACGAGGCGAGCTGCTGCGCACGGCGCTCGGCGGCGCCGCGCGCCTGATGGTGGACCGCGTCGAGGACGCCGCCGACGACTTTTCTCACGGCTACGACGACGGCCCCGGCGGCGAAGCCGTCGTGCGCGGCGTCGGGTCTCAGGCGGGCGTGCTCGGCGGAGGCGTGGACGCGTGTAACGGGCGCGTTTTCGTGGTCGATCGCGTGCTTTTGCCCGTGGACGTCGACGGCGTGACCACTCCCGAGCAGAAGGCGCACGCCGACGCCATCCGACGGGCAGTCGAAGCCGAGGCGCGAACGGACGCGGAGGCGCCCGCCGCCGCCGAGACGGGAAACTAGACGCGACGACGACGACGAGAGAGACGTTTTTTGTTTTCCTCCCTTCAGGGCGTACATGCGAGGTATGAATGCGATCGTACCACGCACGCGTCGTATTACGGGTCTATCATGAAACACCGCGATCTAAAGACGTTCTCGACGAGGTTTCTAAAACCGCGCTTTGAGGGCGTTTCAGGGCGTTTTAAAAAAAGAAAAGACGACGCGTCACGGATGTCTGACGACGTGCGCGAACGGCACCGGCCTCTGCGGCAGCCCGTCCGCGTCGCCGTCGTCCTCAAACTCAAGCAGGAACTCGCCGTACTCCCCGTTGCCCACCTTCTTGGCCTGCTGCACCACCACCGCGCGGTAGAACGTGGTGGTGTTCGGGTACACCGCCAAAACCGTGGTGCCCTGCGGGAAGTTCACGCCGTCCCGCGACGTCGCCGACCGCGGCATGGCGATGACCAGATCCTGCGGCAGGCGGTACGTCTGCCCGTTGCCTTCCGCGGCGGCGTCGTCGTCCGCGTCCATCACCTCGTACGCCAGCTCCTGCGGGAGGTACTGCACGACCACCGCCACGATCCACTCCTGCGCGCCCGGCCCAGTGGTGATCTCACCGATGTTCGCCGCGACGCGCTCGCCCGGCTGCGGCGCCGCCGGTTGCTTCTTCTTGTGGCTCTTCTTCGGGCGATGGTCCGCGGGCCCCGGGTGGTCAAAGTCCCCGAAGCCGGTGGGGTCCACGCCGTCCACGCCGTCCACCGCGAACTCGTCATCGAAGCCAGCCTCGTTGCGCTGCTTCATCTCCTCCGTGAACGGCCCGAGCTCCGCGTCCAGGTCGCGGATGTTGTACTGGATCATCTCCAGCGCGATGCGCGCCAGGCGCACCTTCTCCAGCGAAAGCTGATTGATGTCCGCGTGCGCGCGCTCAATCTCCTTCCTCGCCGCGTTCGTCGCGTCCACGTCATCCGCGCTCGCCTGTCTCGAGCTCGCGCTCGGCATCGCCAGGCACTGCTCCACGCGCTTGCGCGTCTCGTCGCGCAGCGCGCTCTGCCGCTCGTCGATGTCTTTGATCGTGTGCACCACGCGCTGCAGCTCCACCGGCAGGGAGGTGGAGACTGCTCGGCGTGAGGGCGGAGGGGGAGGGCGGGGGGAAAGGGTCAGCACCAACGCTCGCGGAGCGCCACGGCGTGCGAAAAACCCGGCGGAAACACCCGGCGCGAGGGATCGAGAGCGAATGATCGACGGCGAAGAAGCGCGTCGGGCGCGATCAGCGCTTAGGGTAAGGTAAATCTCGCATTTCTCGCGCGTCTGCGAAACGCGCGCGCGGAGGTTCTAGGCGGGCGTGACGGGCGAGAGGTACGTACTCTCGACGTATTTCTCCAGGTACGTCAGCGCGTGGATGCCTCCTGCCCCCGCCATCGTGCCCGACGCCGTCTCCGCGCGAGGTTCCGACGACGAGCGCGAGAGACACGCGCTCGGCGCGTCGAATTCTGACGACGAATCTCAAACCTCAAGGAAAAGCGCGCGAGCGATTCAAGGCGCGCCGGCTTCAGGGGCAAACAGTCTGGAAAAACCCAAACACAGTTTTGAAACCGGATTTCCGAAAACCTGATGGCCTCGCGACGATCACGTCCTCCGCGCGCCTTCGCCCGGGGTTCTCACAAGCGACGTCGCGCGCCGCCGCGATTGAGCACGACGCGCGCGTGTTGCGCCGTGTAGGTCCGCTCGTGATCGGCGACCGGTCGTGGTCTGAGCACGCGGGCGCGAGGGCAATTCGTCGCATTCGCGGGCGCGAGACGAGCGACGTCGCCTAGGGCAGACGCGATCTTTGACGCCGCGCGCGGTTCCGAGCGACCCGCGACCGACGGCCGCGATGGACATCAAGGACATCATGGGCATCAAGGGTGACGCCAAGGGCGCGGCGAAGAAGACCAAGGGTGTTTCCGAGAAGAAGCCCGAGGGCGTGAGTCGCGAGGTGTGGCAGATCACCAAGGGGCAGAGCGGCGACGCGCTCGCGCCGGTGGTCCCGACGCACGCCGGCTTGAAAGATAAGCGCAAGGTGAGCGCTCGAAAGGTGGCGTGGTCGTGGCAACCCTTCAAGAACTCCGCGCGCGGCGATCAGCTCATGCTGAAGCACTGGGTCAAGACCGGCGCGGGAGGCGCGGTGCTTCCCGGCAGCAACGGCGGCGACGTCGGCGGCGATTACGCGTTTTCCAAGTACAACAAGAAGGTGGACATGCTCGCGTACAACGACGAGGAGTACGAAAGCCTTTTGGCGTCGCTGAACAGCGACTGGAGTCGGGAGGAGACGGATCATTTGTTCGAACTGTTACAAAGATTCGATCTGCGCTTTCTCGTGGTGCACGACCGGTGGGCGCCGCCGGAGGGCGCCGGCGGTAAAAACCGATCCGTCGAGGAGATGAAGGCTCGATATTACGAAATCGCGCGCGCGTTGATTGAGGCGCGCGCCGACGTTCCCGAGGAGGCCGCCGCGCACCCCATCATCAAGGACCCGTTCAACGCGGACGCCGAGCGCGACCGGAAACTCGCGCTGGCGGACCAGATGGAGCGCACCAACGCGCTCGAGCGCGAGGAGCAGAACATCCTGGACGAGGTGAAGACCATCGAGCGCAGGCGAAGGGCCGAGGCGCAGGCGCTCGCCGCGCGCGCGGGCGCGGCGTTTTCCGCGCCCAGGCTGGAGGCGATCAAGGCGAGCGTGAGTCTGGAGGACCTCCCGGAGGAGCAGAGGGCGGGCATCATCGCGGGCGGCGAGTTTGCGCCCTCGCTGCCCATACCGCTGGCGCCCATCCTGCCACCGGGCGTCGTGCCGGATCCCAACGCGCCGACGGAGGCGCCCACCGAGCTGGCGCCCGGCGCGTACGCGCGGGGGAAGCACGTCGTCGAGGTTGCGGCGCAGATGGCCGCCGCGGCGGTGGGCACGGGCGGCGCGCGCGGCGTGAAGCGCATCGAGTCGCTGGTGGAGGAGCTGGGCGTCAAGCCCCCGCAGGTGTCCACGCGCGCGGTGTGCGAGGCGTGGCTCGAGCTGCGCAAGGAGGCGACAGAGCTGCTCGAGCTGCGCAAGCAGCTCGCCAAGCGGCAGGAGGAGCTCACCGGCGCCACCGCGGCGTGCGTCGAGGCGGCGGCGGCGTCCCCCGCGGGCGCCGCCGCGGCAAAGGTGTTCCAGGAGGTTGGTCTGCCGGACACGCCCCGCGCGAAGCCGTACGAGGTGCCCCTGGGCCCGGACGGGCAGCCCATCGGCATCCGCCCGGCGAAGCGCGAGCAGAAGCGGAAAATGCCGGCGCGGTTCGCGGATGACGACGCGCCGCCGTCGCCGCCGCGGCGGTCCGCGGAGAAGCGCCAGAAGCGTTGAGACGCGAGGGGAGAGAGAAAATGCGCGTATGGTTGATTCATCACACTTGCGCGTCTGGTTTAATACACAAAAAGCGCTCCGGGACACGAAACACGCTCGGATGAAAACGCGTCGTACGAAACCGCGCGCCGCGATCGCGGCGCGCATCAGCTCCCGATGATCCCCTTGAAGAAGCGCACG
>ENA-OUOG01002875-OUOG01002875.1-marine-metagenome-genome-assembly--contig:-NODE-2875-length-17071-cov-3.603213_pt1 | contig 17071 bp, 2 predicted proteins | sample MGYA00248635_ERZ508505 | MGnify/ENA primary metagenome ERZ508505 (study PRJEB26176, sample SAMN06267871) | marine metagenome | isolation source: Saanich Inlet, British Columbia, Canada | place: Pacific...
ACAATTTTCCCAGAAATTAGGGCAGGTGGTACTCCAGGACCAGGCACCGTTAATTGGCCAGTAAAGAATAGATTAGAAACTTTTTTTGAGGCTAATTTCGGTCTTAAAAATGCAGTTTGACGCAAGGTATTTGCTAGGCCATAGGCATTTCCTTTGTACGAGTTATACTCACTTACAAAGTCGTTCACACAGAAACTTTCTGTAAATTCTATATGGTTTTGAAGCGATTCTCCATAGAAGCCTTCAAGTCGTTTCATAATCTTATTAAAGTATTTTTCGCGTAGTTCTTGGGTATCTTCAATTCCTGGTGCAATAGGTATTAAAAAGAATCCCGCCTCTTTACCCTTAGGTGCCATTGATTCGTCTGAAGCTGATGGGAAATTAGCATAGAACAACGGTTCTTTTGGCCAATTAGGTTTGTCGTAGATATCACTTGCATGTGCTTTGAAGTCAGTATCAAAGAATAGGTTGTGATGTGCAAATGTGTTATCTAATTTTTTATTAAACCCGACATAAAATAGAAGCGAAGAAGGAGCAAACGTACGTTTTGCCCAATATTCTTCTGAATATTGTCTATAGCTTTTAGGAAGTAAAGTTTCTGAGTGATGATAATCAGCCCCACTTACCACAAAGTCAGCTTCATGAAAATTTCCATCTTCAAGAACGATACCTTCTGCTTTTCCACTTTGCGAAATTTTAATTTCAGATACTGCTGAGGAGGTGTGAATATTAACTCCGTTTGACTCGGCGATAGATACCATTGCCTTAACAATTTCGTACATTCCTCCTTTTGGGTGCCAGGTACCTAGGCCGTAATCGGCATAGTTCATAAATATATAGAACGAAGGTGTATTCTCTGGCTTAGCCCCTAAAAACAAAACTGGAAATTCTAAGGCAGCCCGTAAAGCTTCATCTTTAAAGTCTTTTTGAATAACATCACTAACCGACTTTAAAAATTGGCCAACTCGAACAGCGGTTTCTGGAGTGACCAATTCTAGAGGGGATTTCCCCGGCCGCATTACTACTTTGCCTATAGCAATTTTATAATTCTCTTTAGCCTTTGCAATAAACTTGGCTAGTTTTTTCCCAGTACCTCTTTCAATTTCTTCAAAGGTTTCACAGAGTTTATCTAAGTCGGCGTAAACCTTAAGAAGTTTGTCTTTGAAGTAGATTTGATAACCCGGATCTAAACGTTCTAATTCGTAGAAGTCACTTGTGGTCTTCCCAAAATCTTGAAAGAAGTTCTCGAAAATATCAGGCATCCAATACCAAGAGGGGCCCATATCGAAAGTGTATCCATCCCTTTTAAGCTGTCGGGCTCTTCCGCCGGGAGTGTTATTTTTTTCAAAGATCGATACTTCAAAACCTTCTTTAGCAAGGTAACTAGCCGCAGATAAGGATGAAAATCCTGACCCAATTACGATTACTTTTTTCATTAGTTAGGTAATTGTGCGGTAAAGTGAGCGATAGATTCAAAAATTTCTACGAAATCAAAGTTAGGCTTAGATTTAAGCTTCTGAGTTTGATAGCCAAGAATCATAAGCTTTGAGTTCTTTCCACGAAGTTCATTAGAGAATGCCTCAAAATACCTGTCTAGTTCATCTGGTCCTGGGCTTATGGTGAAATAAGACACAAAGTTTAGGTTGTCATAATAATTCAATAGCTCTTTCAAACTGTGAATACTGTTTGACTGACCTAGAAAAATCGTTTTATGACCTCTTGATACTAATTCGTAATTCAAGAAAAGTAATCCTATTTCGTGTACCTCACCTTCTGGTAAATACAATACATAGACTGGCGCCTCTTTGGTTGGAGGTAATTTTTGGTATTTCTCTGTTTGAATGTAGATTTTCTGTTTGATCAAGCTACTGATAAAATGCTCATGAGCGGGAGAAATTGTTTTTGACTGCCATAACATGCCGAGCTCTGTCATTAATGGAATAAAGACCTCGTTAAAAAGCTCTTTGAAGCTTCGATCTGCAACCAGGCTATTGTAGGTGTTATAGAATTGATGAGTGTCAAAATTTACCATGGCAAGCTTGAATGCATTAATCGCATGGTGCTTTTCGCTGTTTTTAGCAATAATTTCGTTGACAAGAAGAGGGATGTCTTCTTCTTTAATTTTAGAAATCTTTGAGATTTTATATCCACTGTTGTACAGTAGAGTGATGTTTAGAAGTTTCTGAAGGCTCTCGAGGGAATAGGTGCGAATATTTGTTTCAGTACGTTCAGGGCTCAAAAGATCGTATCTCTTTTCCCAAATTCTAATGGTATGCGCCTTGATCCCCGATAGATTCTCGAGATCTCTAATGCTAAACGATTTTTTGCTGCTGTTCATCATTCTATCTAAAATCTTAAACAAAAATAGGTAAAATGAGCCTTCGATTTATATATCGTTTAACAAAATGCTTGAATTCTTTCTTTTTGTTGAATTTTTATGAAAGTACTTTAGAATACTTATATCTTTTTCAAATAAGAGATAGAGAACCCGGTTGCTGAAGAAATTTCTTCTTCTGATTTTTTCTTTTTTCTCATTTCTCTAACCACTTTTATTCGTTCTCCCCGAATTAGTTCTCCTGGTTTCTTCTCGTTCCTTAGAATTTTATAAATCTCATTTTGATTAACATTGAATTCTAAACAAATCGATTCAATACTCACTGTGTTCAAGTTTTTCTTTATGAATTTCAATATATTTTTTTCAGATAATGTATAGTCTTTAATCTCTATAAAGGTTTTAATCCTGTAAATCCAAATACTCAGGAGAATTATAATCGCGAGTGATAGTATTAGGAGGTATAAATACCATGGTAAACTTTTCTTAGGATATGGTTTAACATTATTAAGGTAAAGATTGCTCACCGTATCATAATCTAATCGATAGAGGCCATTCACACTACCTAGAAACAGCGTGTCTTTGGTTATATATTTGGCTTTTTTATTGAATTCATCTCTAATAACATTAGTAATTCGGTCAGATTTGAGGCTATAGAGGTGTAAGCCATTATCCGACATTAAAAAAATAAAGTCTTTGAAGTTTCCTATTGTGTGATAGCCATTTTCATTATCTATTAACTTCTTTGAATTTTTGGAATCAAGTAAATCATAATAATGTAGCCCTGACTTGGTCAATACGTAAAAAGCTGATTCCGTGTTTGAAAAGACATCTATAATACCCTCATGTTTTATCAATTCAACAAAGGATCCATTCCCTAAATTGTATTTAAAAACATTTTCTTCATCATGCAAGAAAACTCTTTCTACCCCATTAATGTTTTTTTCATCTCTTATGAAGTTTACAACACCTGAATTGTTCGGACGAATTAAGGTTAGTACTTCGGTTTGAATATTAAATTGATATATACCTTTACCTGTAAGTAATAAGAATTCAGGGTATTTTAAAAGTGCAACATCATTTGCTGCATGAAGTAATTCATCTCCAATTTTTACACCAGCTCCATTCTTATCGGTATAATTCTTTATTTGTGATTTAGAACGAACAACTAAGCCATACCAATTGATAAAAACTATACTATCGAATTCTCTTATGTGACTATTTGTGTATGTTGGTTCAGTAAACGCAATCCCACCTGATCTTTTGAATATACCATTATAAGTACCGAGGTAATTTTTACTTATTGATCTAATACTAGGGGAGCTTTCGAATTTAAAATCAGCTTTTTTAAATACAAACAAATCTCCTCGCGAAACTATCAAGATAGTTGTTGGGGTCTCGAGAAAAGTTTGAAGAGAATTTTTGTATAGAGCAGGCAAAAATGAGCTGTACCGATCGCTATATAAAATCTCCCCTTTTTCAATTTTCAAGTTTTCATATACTGTTATTGGTCCCTTTAATGATGAATCCAATAATTCTACTCCATTTTCTAATACTTTAAATACTCCTCGATCGCTTCCAACTAAAATTCCATCAGCTGATTGAACCACGTTATAATAGAAGCTATCAGTGTTAAAATAACTGAGCTCTATAAGCTGATTTTTTTGAATAAAAAAACTTTGGATAAAAATTATTAATAAAAATAATAGGTTCATTTATTTAAACATAAATAATTGTATTACAGATAATTAAATGAAAGATAATTTTTTTTTGTGAATTTAAAAAAATATCTTTAAGTAAAATTATCCGTGTAATATTTTCTAAAGGATTTTTGTCTTAAAAATACCTGAAAATGAACACTGGACTGTTAAGAATAAAATCGAGAAAATTTTTCCCTGCAATATTTTTACTTCTTTTCACTTATTCTTTCTCTCAATATCACCCTGTTAGTAATCCTGCTCAACCGATAATTGATTTGGTCCAACATGATGCTGTCAATGGTATTGTTGACTTCAGGATAAGATGGGGTCATGGTCCAGCTACAGGCTCGACTTCCTTACCTCTAGTATCAGGATTATCCGTTGATGACCTTTCAATTATTGGTCCAACTTCGTATACTATTGAAGAAATTGATAATTCTTGGGAAAATGGAGGCGTTATTGAATCTCTTCGTGGAACGCATGATGATGGGCAAATAGCCTATTATTTTTCGAAATATCGAATTTTTAATGGAAGAATTCGATACACAGATTATTCAGGTCCTATTTCAATATACCTTCCTTCCTCTTCGTTTTCATATAGCGATTATATGTCTTTTCCGGTTGGAGGCACATCTTATTACCTCCCTTTGGTTCCCACTAACGGAGATGTTAATGTTGAATCAAATACGTTAAATCTCAATTTAGATTTTGACCTGTCTCTTCCTTGGCGTTTTTCAATAAACAAGGGTCATTTGACCGATGATCTGGAGATCAGTTACAATACAAACTTGCTAATTGACACGAACCTTAAGGTTTATTTTGATGATTTTGAGGTAACAGAGTTTACCGTTAATAATAACCAAGGTTCTGTAACTATCCCTAGAGTGGCTCTTGATAATCTTGAAGAATTTGAAAGATATCGATTTAAAATTAAGGGGGATTCACATCTGTTATACGAGACTGATCACTTTTACTTCTTACCCAATCATGAAAAGTTTGCCATGTTCAATAATACTATTGAACACCTACGAAGTTCTGACGCTATTTCTCAGAACACCTCATTGTCGTTGATTTGGGTTGGAAAGAATAATATGCCAACTGATCACGAAGATCTTCGAAACTGGTTTCAAGCGATTAGCATGGGAGGTCACGGATACTATTTAGATAAAATAAAGGGTAAATACAGAGGTAATGGAAATAGAATTGTGCCAGAAGTAATTAATGGACTGACATTTAATCGAGAAAAGGCCAGTAAGTACGTCTACGCTCGGATTGTAGAATTCAAAATGAAAACTCCAGAGGAACTAGATTCCATATACCCTTCTAGTAAATACAACTGGAGTGTCAGCCCTTATAGAGGTTGGAGAGATGTCCTTCGGAGCAACTCAATGACCTTTTATTTAATGAATACTTACTCTGTAAGTACAGGATTTCAAAGAAAAATAGGTAACGGATATAATCCCGGTGGAACAACGACTATACGGGTTAATAGTACAGATTTTAACAAGCTTGTGATTGAAGGATTTTCAGAGAATAAATTTAAACTGTACCCTGTTGATAAATCTGGTCAAAGGCTTACAGGGGGTCGCCTAGAACTGGATATTGATAAAATTGATTTAACTGGATATGTGTTTGAATCAATAGAATATGAAGAAGAAAACAACTATCCTTTCGCTATTTTATCGGTTACACCATCACAGCAGGGCTTGGACAAATATGAGATTCGGTTCTCAAAAAAAACCATTAAACTTTGGGACGAGCAGAACCAGACCAATAATTTAAATAAATCGAGCTCATACATTGTTACACCACCAGTAATTGAATCTATTTCGAATTCGGGTGGGGATGCCTATGTACGTCAAGGAGATTCAGAGCGACTAAACATCACATTTAAGCAACCCGTGCTTTCGTCTCCATCCTACAAAATTTTTAAAAATCAAACTGAAGTTCTTTCAGGTGTTCTTACGGATACAGGTGATGGAGGTAATAGCTGGTATTTAGATTGGGTTATCAATGATAATGATGGTAGTTACAATATTCAAATAATTGCGGATGACGGAATTAATGAAAAAATTTTTGATGCCGTATGGGAATTTGAAAATAAAGAAGAAAACTCGAATATCCACTTGGTTGGTAAAAGGTCCATTTTCTCCAATAGCTCAACTGGAAGACTTTCAACGGGACTTATTTTTATTGATCCTTTCGGTTTAGCTGTTATGAAATTTGGAACAAATGAGAGCGCAGATAATCCTCTTCCCATTCTTGGATTATATAATAATTCAAACTTCTCTGATTATCTAAATGCAACAGGAACAAGCGCAAAAAATACTTATTATTTGCCAAAAGGTGAGTATTATAAAACCGATCCCTCGATTCAGTTTTTAGGAGAGAAAGATGGGGACGGCATTTATTCAATTCATCGAATGGGTTCAGGGCATACCTTTTTTTTAACAGAAAAAGGAGATGTTTATTTATTTGATGAAGATCTTCAAGAGATCAAACGTTTTAAAGATTTCCAAGGAGAGGTTTTAGGGTTTTTTCAAGGTCCGAGACAAGTTATAGAGGGGGTTTATTATCGAGAAGGCCTAGAATATAATCGAAGAAATTTAAGTTCAGAATTTCCACTTGGTTACATTTCTACTACTTCAGGACTTTATAGTTTTAACACTGATGAGTTAAGTACGGATTTTGTGAATTATAAGCCGGTCATTGTCGGAGATTATAATGGAAATGATGTTTTTGGAGATGTATTTGATAAACATATTATTTCATTTTCATCTTCAGGCCGTTATGATGAAGTAAATGGCTCATACTTTATTCGTTCTGCTATAACTCAGAATGGAGAAGCATTTATTTGGGGATTAAACGATTTGATTCCCAGAAAGTTAGGATTTCCAGAAGGTGAAACAGCTGTACATACTGCAGTAATAGAAACCAAAATTTATGTTGTTTCTTCTGCAGGTTATGTATATGTAATTGACATTAATGATGGTTCTTTTAGCGATAAGTTAATTTTGAATGAATCAAATCGTCTATTAGCTGGTCCTGGTTATGAGAAAAATAGGTTTGAGTATTTAGGAGGGAATCCTAATAATAAAATTATTTCTGTGGAATCAAGTAATACAGGGTCCACTACAAACCAGTCAGATCGATTTAATATTTTCGGTTTCAATAAAGCCTATCAGAGCGTTGAGTACATCGTCTTTCATACAGAAAAGGGTCAGATCGTTTTATTAGACACCAATCTTAAAACTACCATCAGCATTCCTTTTTTGAAAGTTAGTAACCCCTCCGTTCATGCTAATAATTTCATTGAACAAAGCCCAGTAGGGGTCGGATACTATTATCTTGAGTTAGAGACTTCGGCTACGTCTCCATCTTCAAAATCGTTTGTAGATTATTTGAAGAATGAAACCTTTGGAGAAAACAATAATCCTAAGGTAATTGATTTCGCAATACATGACGGGATTTTATATTTCCAAGATGACCAAAAAATCTCTTATGAATTGAATTTATTTGGTCATAAACGCAGAAATGATTTAGGAAACCGCAATCATTTTAGAAAAATAAAAGCAACTGATGATAGTGACTTTATGGCCACGCTCTCAACAGATAGTAGTGATGGTTCTCTTTTATTTTTCCCGAATGAAAATACCCCAAAGGTTGAATTAAATCCTATCGGCTTTTCATCAAACGACAAGCTGAATTTTGAAAAAATTAGCATTGAAGGTGTATTTAGTCAATATCCAATCAGTTTTACTAAAGATGATATTGTTATTTCTGCTAGAAATAATGAAAATTTTGAATATGAGTTTTCGAATTTTAAGGTTGAACAGACAGGTCCCGGTTTATTGACCACCAAAGTAACTTTTGATATTTTTCCTGGTCCAAATCAGAAAGACATTATTGATATATACCTTCCTGAAGGTGCTTTTACTAATAAGTCTAGAATTACAAGTTCAAAGTCTAACGTAGTTACTATAGACTACAGTAACATAGCCCCAACCATAGAAATCGTTGATACTTTAGATTCAACAAATAATATCATAACCTTTAAAACTAGCTCTCCTTTATTTACTGAAGGGCAAGAGTCATTATTGGCTAAAAGTTTTTTTGTAGCTAACCGTGTTTATTCCGGTGGAAGTAACGGTTATGGTATGAGAGGCTTTATAACTGAACCAGGCAACGTTGCTTATAGTGTTTATATTGGCGTTACCGACGAGGAAAATTATGAAATTGAATATGTAGGATTCAATACTTATAAACTCTATGTAAGAGGAAAAAATGCAAAATCATTGTATTATGGAATGGAAAAGTGGCAATTTAACCACGTTACCGATAAAAGATTTTGGAGTAATCACTATGACAAAAGACCCATTGTAGATATTTATGGTAATAAACTTGAAGAGTTCTCAGTTTTAGTGCAAACGGTAGATAATTTAGGTCCAAGAACATTTATGGATCTAAAGGTCTTTGATTCAGAGCCATCCACTCAATTTTCTAATGCAAAATCATTTAATTATCATAACAATTTAGAAGAACTTCATATCCCATTACGTGTTTATTTTGAAAAAGAAAGACTCGATTCATTAACAGCGAATAATGAGGGTTTAATTTTAAATTCCGACAAATTTATTCTTGAGAATGCACAAATTACTGGAATTGATTATGTTGGTAAAAAGAATTTTGGATTCCCTGATCTAGATATTGTAAAGAATTTTGAAAATGAATCTTACGACCTAGGATTTATATTAAAAAATAATCAACTTGACACGTTATCTGGTTCTGGTTATGGTGGGGGTGAATTCACTGCTCAAATTTATAATCTGAAGATTAAGCCAGATAATGTTGGAGATGTAACAGTAAGTTTACCTGGTGATGTAATCGCTGACATCTACGGACAGAAAAATCTACAGGGTTCCTCCTTAAAATGGAACTTTGAGAATATTAAACCCTTAATTGAGAATTTTGATTTAGATGATTCCTATTCGCTTATTAGAAATATTTCTTTTACCACCGATGAAAATACTTCATTGGTTGCCCAGAATCTTGTTGGCACTCAAAAAATAAGTGACTTTGCAAATCAAAAATTTTATACCGATTCGGGTATTTCTGGAATATTCACTGCGGCTCAGGATAGTGTGAATTACAGCTTTGAATTAAATGCCTTAGATAGCCCATTTGAGTATTTCTCAGGAGGAATCGGAAACACCACTACAACTACACACCCAATAATCTATTACACCGATAGTTATATAGACGGTTTAGAAAGTAGATGGGGATTAACACACACCTTCGCTTCAAGAAATGATGAAATATTTACTGCAGTGAACGGACAGACACTAACGATTTCTATCCCTTCTAATGTTGTTTCTGATCGATGGAGCAATACTAATGCAGCAATAGAAGGGACAATTCAACTTCCCGATGAATTTAAACCTTTATTTAAACTGGAACTTTACCCTAAGTTTGGAGGAACTCTAAAAGATAGAATTGTAACAGATAATAATGGTAGTAATTATTTTAAAACCACTTTAGACGACTACGAACTTCATATCATATTCTCTGAGGTAGTTACTAATGTTGACGTAACGGATATTGACATTCGTTTAAATGAGACAACTACTGTTACCGTTTCCTCAATAGTTCAAGATTCAACCGATCCAAAAATTTGGAAAGCCCAAATTTCTAATTTATCTGATGGCATATATTCCCTTTCGTTAAACCCTAATACGGATATCGAAGATTTATCTGGTAATGGACTATATAATGAAAATATTGTCGGTTCCTCGTCAATTTATGATAGTAACGGAAATCATAGACTTGTCTATTTTGAAAATGGAAGCGAACACTTTGTTCGTTGGCAAATTGACTCATCAATACCTTCGATTGTTTCTGTACAGACTCGAGATATTATTAATCTTGATACGAATAATACTTTTCCGCCATCTTATGGCACCAAGAAAAGTTTTATTCAACAGGATTGGGGGTCGTATACCTACATTGACGGGTTTAATAATTCATTTATAGATAAGACATCAATAACTGAACTGAAAAATTCAAATTCTTCGGCTAAATATTTAGCGATTATTGAAGTAGATGTTAATGAATCAATCAAGCATTCCTCCAATGTATATCTGGGAGAATTTGGAAATACGAATGGATACTATTCTAATGGTGATGTATTTGATATCCAAATTACAGGAGGTACAGCCTCATTATCGTCCTCACCGAATTTCCTCATTGTACAATCAGATTCAGGAGGGTATTATGGGCGAGGTGCAGGCTGCAAATCATGTCCTGATAACACAGTGTTAACATCAATTTACCTAGGAATTCCTTTAGATACTGAACCAGACGGCACAGAAGTAATTGAAATAAACTTTGCAGTAGATGGTTCTAACAACACCTATATCAAATCTGCGGGTAGCGGAAACTTCGCTTTACCAGAGCAATCATCAAAAGCTTTCTTACCGTGTTTACCAAAAGAAGCTAATGATTTAGAACTAAGCATTGAATTAAAATTCAACGATGGTACGAATTATAATAGTTCTGATTTTGAAGCTTCTAAAGATGCGGGAAGTGCTATTGAAATGGTTGGTAATACGTTGACCTATAGATATACTTTCACAGAGGTACCTTATGTAAATATTGGAACTTTTCAGTCTCCAGAATTTGTGAAATTAAGTGAGGTCTCAAATGAATTTGTGAAAAGTAATTTAATCACAATCGAAGGGAATAGAAGCGATTCTTTCCCGAATTTTATTAATCTAGACACCTATGACGTTAACCTTGTAAGTATATCTGATACCGAGTACGAGTTATCCCTATCTAATTTTTCAAAATCTTATCCTGAATATAAGGTATCATTGAGGTTTAATACTGAGGGAACGTATTTTCAATCTAAAGGTGAATGCGGTGGTCCTAACGATGATATTCTTAAAATAAACGAAGGGAATAAATTCTCTTCTAGGTCGTATTATCTTACCAATTCTGATCCTTCTCCCTATCTAAGAACTACATATGCTTACCTGAATAATGCCTCTCAATATTATTTAGGAGGTTTTAGCACTACTCCTGCTTTATATTCTTTCCAAACGTTTGATTATGATGAATCAATTGAGGTATCGGAGGTGTCTGAAAGCTATTATTTATTCTTAAATTTTTCTGAAGAGATCAATGCGAATTCTTTAGAGAAGGAAGATTTTGAAGTTAAGAATGCACAGAGCTGGAGTATCGTGGAGGAGACAGTAAACGGACAGGTTTACAAATTTTTAAAAGTAATACCATCAGATAATGACAGTTCACAAAGTCTTGAAGTAAATGTCAAAAACGCTTCCTATCAAGATCTAACTGGTAATTTGAATTCGGAGCGATTTACCCTAACACCAAATGCAAAACTTAATATTCCTGCTTACGATTCTAATAGCTTTAATTCTCCATCCGGTGGATCAGGTTCTGCATCTTCAGATGCATTCAAATTAGAGCTTTTAGATTCCGATTTTAGCTCCATATCCGCTAATTCACACATCACTTCTCAGGAGATTACATTAGTAGTTGGGTTTCCCGGTGATGGAATTAATAACTTTTATTCTAATCCTGATATTTTTCAGTCTTATGTTCAAGGAGCAAGTGTAGTTGCACAGAAACTTAGTGTTGTTAAATATCCTAAAGCTGGAGGAAATCCTAGTGAAGCAATAACGGAAGAAAGTCTTTCAGAACTTACTGCGTCAGATTATCCGTATTATGTACAAATTTTAGGAGTTGTTATTGATTTAACCATCGAAGCAAATGCTGTATTCACCTACACTATCGGTGAAGGTGAATTTACTGCTCGAAGAAATTGCAGTCAGAGCGGTTGTGATGAATTTACTACGACAGAATCAACCATTTCAGTAGTTCATGATACTATTGCGCCTATTCCATCAATTACCATCAAGGATCAAAATGATAATGTTATCGAGCAAGATGCTACCACTAATAAAACGGAATTGACAATATCTTTTGCCTTCGACGAAGTTATTCGTCTGCTAGATGGTTCTTCTATTAGTAGTTCTGATTTTCAGATAGATAATGCTACAATGGTCTCTGGAAGTTTCAACAATGAATCTGATAAAATCCTTTCATTTAAAATATCTCCTGATTCTACAGGGGATATCTCAATTTCAATTCCCACAGAATCCATTTTAGATTTAGCTGGGAATAAAAATCCTAGTGCTTTATTAACAAATTTCAGTTTCGAACCTGAAACTATTTCTCTATCAGCAGAGGCTGTTCAAGATGGCAGTCCAATAGCTATAGGTGGTAATTTAAAACCAAAGGATTTTACCTTATACCTGGAGTTTAATAAATCCATCTCCGGCTTAGAGTTAATTGATTTTGATTCAGAGGAAGGTCTAATCTTTTCAAATCTCGAGGGTAGTGGGTCTCAATATTCTGTTGATGTAGAATTTCCTGAGAGTATAAATGATAGAGCTCAGTTGAAGATTCCTGCTAATGGTTTTCAAGGATCTTTTCAAGAGTTAAATCCAGAATTTCAAATGAGTTTTATTGTTGACAATACGTTTTCAATAGAGCTTAATACTGTCAAATCTGTATTGTTGGAAGATTCATCTAAGATTCAATTATCAAAATCATTGATTCTTGTAGATGATAACACCTCAAAAGATACGCTTCAGATTAATTTAGTTGAAGAGCCTAGCTCAGCAATAACTTTAGTTTTAAATGGAATTAATGATTCCGAAATAATTGTTTCAAAAGATACTATCGCCTTTGATTCAACCAATTGGAGTGTACCCCAGGAAATTGTTTTTACTGGTATTTCAGATCAATTAAATGACGGGACGAAAAGTTCATTTTTGTCAATTACACCCGTTGGTAACATACCTTCTAATTTTGTTGATGAAAATTCAAGACTATCTATAACTTCTATAGATACTGACACCTATAATATTGTTCAAACTCCGGCTTCCTTTGAAATTGCAGAAAATTCAAAAAGAGATACTCTCTTTGTAAGGCTTTCAAAACCAATTACGCTTGGAAAACAGGTTACCCTTCAAGTTAATAACACAAACTCTCAGATTATAGCAGTTGATAAATCAGAGCTCACCTTTAATGATGACAACTGGGATATAAATCAGAAATTAATTATTTCTACAATCGATAATAATTATCTTTCTCCAGATACGAAAGTATCAATCTCTACGTCTGTTACGGATTCTACGGATACTAATTTTTCTAATGAGCTTACCGCAGAGTCTGAGGTGATTATTCAGGATGATGAAGTCAAAGTTGATTCTGAAGATCGTTTTAATGGTCCAAGATCAATATCTGTTCGTTCAGAGGAAGCATTAGATGTATTGTCCGCCGATGCTTTCACTTCAGAAAATGTTCAAATCGATGAAATAGTTCAAATCGATGCTAAAAACTTTAATCTATCAATTAAACCTCTAGTAGATCTTAATTCGCAAGGCTATGCTTCAATTAAAGTTGACGCCAATAAATTGGATGTATCAGGATTACTTAATCTAGAATCTAATCAGTTAAACCTTCCATATGAGACATTGCAACCTTCAATTTCTGAAATTAAAATAGAAGGTAATAATTTGATAAAGGTTGTTTTTTCTGAGGATATATACTCTTCAATCGATTTAGATCAAGAATTTGAAATTAGCGATTTTAATATCAGTATCACAGGAGGAATTGCTACTCTAGATTCAACCCAAAATATTGAATCCATAACTATTGTTGACGCTAATACTCTCCTAATTACCCCTAATTGGGATCAAAGTAATTCTTCAGGCGAAGAGATTATAGAAGTGTCACTTAGTCCTGATTCTTTTTATGATGGTAATGGTAATGTTAGCCTTAGTGGCTCATCATCGTCAGCAAGTATTAATCTTCTCGACTTTATTCGACCTTCAGTTCAAATAAAGGTTAATGATATTTCTGGTTCCATAAGCAATCAGGGTAATTCAAGCTTCTTCGATCAAACCATAATATTTGAATTTGATGAAGAAATGAATCTTTCCGAAGAGGACTTTAAAGAAAATATTGAATCTATTATACTTTCTAATAATTCTAATTTAAGCAACTACAGTATTGAATCTAGTGCAACCCAAATTCAACTTGGATTGTCATTTATCAATGAAACTGCAGTAGAGGATCCAATCCGAATATCTTTACCAGAAAATTTATTCACCGATTTATCTGGTAATTATAATTTATCTGCTTCAGAATTTATCTATGGAATTAATGATGAGATAAGTATTGTTATTGATACACCCGACGAAGATTCTAGTGATGTTATCAATAACGATGTAAAGGTTCGTCTAAAAAGTTCTCATCCACAAGTCAGCTATGGTTTGTCTCTAAGTGACATTATAGTAGAATCTGATATAGAAGGTGTTGTAGAGATAAGGGAGCTCACCGATGCTATCGAACCCGAATTTATACTTCATTTTAACGGTAGTGCAACTGCTAGTATTATAATTAAAGAAAACTCTTTAGACGTTTATGACAATGGACATGGCCAATCAAATCAATTGGTAATAAATTTCACAGACGATCCAGATAATGACGGTGTCGAATCCAACGATGATAATTGCCCAGATATCTACAATCCGGATCAAGCAGATAATGATGAGGATGGAGTGGGAGATATCTGTGATGATGATGATGATAATGACGGTTATTCTGACCGATATGAAGTTACCTCAGGAACAGATCCATTTGATGAAAATAGCTTTCCAAGCACACCTGAAAATTCTGCACCAGTTGTTAATCTTACACGATTCTCATATTCACAAGACGACCCAGATATTGAGGTTGATCTATTAAGCGGAATTACTGATCCCGATGGTGATGACCTCATCATTTCAGATTTTGAAATACTCTATTATTTAGATTCAGAAGGAGGTACTAATTACCAGACAATTACTGATTCTTCTTTATTAGCTCAGTTTAAAGAAATCGTTGCGTTGAACTCACAGAGTGGTTCCAAATTATCCTTAACCTTATCTAATTCTAAGTTCTTAACAGGACTTGATTCCGGTAAAATTGTTATTCGCTATAAAGTTTCAGATGGGGTGGTTGAAATCGATGTCTCTAACGAAATCATTTTAGAAGGTAAAAACGATCCGCCTGCAGCACAAGATGAGGTAGAGACACAAACGGTAGTCGTGGATGAAAATGGAGACAAAGTAGTTGACTCTGAAGGAAATGATGTTTACCAAACGATTGAAGAAGGGGTTAAGGTTAATGCGGCTGTTGAAGGGTCAGACCCTGACCGAGGAGATAGCATTACTTATGAGCTTTCACAAGAGAGTGAAGTAACCAATGGTACTTTAGTGTTTAACGAAGATGGATCTTATTCATTTGTACCCGAAGATCATTTTTACGGGGAGGTAGATTTTGAATATTATGTAGAGGATAGTTTCGGAGAGAAAAAAGGTCCTTACAAGGTTACTATTGTAATTGCCGAAAGTCCCGATGACGATGGTATTCCTACGAGGCTAGAAACCTTAGGTAAGAGCGATGATATTGATGGTGATGGTATTCCTGATAGAAAACAGAATAATATCAGTCACTTCCCGATGACTAGTTTTGAAGATTTTGATTCAGCGAAAAGCTGGGCGAATGGTGAAGGTGGAACTACGCCTCCACAATCCAACTACGGTGCCATCTTAGTGGGAAGTATTTCAGATAAGGATGGTCGATTCAATAATGAAAACTACAAGTCAGATCCTAATGCAAAATTGAAGGATCTTGGGATTATAAAAACTCCAGATTCGATACAGGAATCATTTGGTTATAAGGCAGACTTGTATCAATTCTCTATTATCCCCGAACCAGGAAGAGAACTAACTGATTTAGATGAAAATCCTGAAAATGGGTTGCAAACAAGAATCGTATTAGATCTTCCTCGGGGAATTGAAGCTACTACCTACATCAAAAAAGACACCCTAGGAAACTTCTTTAGCTTTAAGGATGATCAGGACCTTTCAACCTTTGATGATGGTGCTACCCTTATTGATACCGATGAGGATGGTTTAATTGATAGAATTGTAGTAACCTTAACTGATAACGCTATAGGTGATAATGATCCTGAAGTGGGGCAGTTTACCGATCCTGGAGGTCTAGGATTTGTAAGGCCTATTATCGATGATTATACCACTCCATCTTTCGGAGAAGGGCAGTTGGCAGGTACTGAGTTATATAACTTAAATGAAAAGTATACGGATGACGACATAGATCTTGAGGGAGATATCTTAAGCTACTCACTATCGACAAGTAACGTAGCTGCGGTAACTTCTGCACTTACAATTGATAGTGCAACAGGTGTATTAAGCGTAAGGGATAGTGACTCTTTTGATTTTGAAACGTTCGTTGATTCTGAAGGTGTTTCAAAGATGGAGGTAATAGTTGTCGTTAAAGACCCATACGATTATTCAGATACGGCTACAATAACGATACCGATCACCAATGTTGATGAATATCCTCGAATTCTAAACAATACGGATGTAGAATTTTTAGAGCAACAGGCGACTTCAGTGATAGTGATCGATTTAGAAACACTACCAGATTATCAGGATGTCACCACCTTTACCATAATTGAAGGGCAGGACTCTGCCGCTTTTGATATTGAATCAGACACAGGAAAAGTAAGATTCAAAGAAGTTGTTTACTACCAAGAGAAGTCTTCATACACTGCTGAGGTAAAAGCAACCGATATTGAAGGTAATACTGATACCGCAACACTCTCAGTAACTATCTTACCTATCGATGATGATGGAGATGGTATTGGTAATTATACAGATAACTGTCCAACGACTTCGAATCCAGATCAATCAGATGTTGATGGAGATGGTATCGGTGATGTGTGTGATGTAGATAATGATAATGACGGAATACCTGATAATGAAGATGTGGACGATGATAATGATGGTGTGTCAGATACCGATGAAGTTACTAATGGTACAGACCCATTAGATTCTGATACCGATGATGATGGTGAGACGGATGGCGAGGAAGGAACCTC
>ENA-OUOG01002884-OUOG01002884.1-marine-metagenome-genome-assembly--contig:-NODE-2884-length-17046-cov-4.090164_pt1 | contig 17046 bp, 18 predicted proteins | sample MGYA00248635_ERZ508505 | MGnify/ENA primary metagenome ERZ508505 (study PRJEB26176, sample SAMN06267871) | marine metagenome | isolation source: Saanich Inlet, British Columbia, Canada | place: Pacific...
AGAATACATAACATCAAAATTAGATGATGAATATGGCAAAATGATACGTGATAGAGCATTAGACTCGACATCTTTGGGAGTTTCACATCAATCAAAAAATAGAGAGATTGCTGATAAATATGGTTATATAGAACCAAACCTATGGACTGGAGTAGGGCGTGCTCGTTCTGGGTGTGGAGCAGCGTTAGTCGGATCATCAGATCAAATATTGTCTAAGATAGATGAATACGAAAAAATGGGTATAAGAGCTTTTATTTTTTCGGGTTATCCGCACATTGATGAAGCAAAACATTTCGGTTCTAAAGTTTTACCATATCTTAAAACATGTTCACTACCAAATGTTTATGGGCGTGTTCCAAATGAAACTCCTTCAACACCTCTAGGTATAGGAATTAGAAAATAATGAATAGAATTAAGATAAACGACACATTAGAATTTAGTCAAATCATATATGGAATGTGGCGCCTAGCCGATGGTGAAAATAATGGTGTTAAATCTGTAAAAGATAAAATTAACTTATGTCTCGAACAAGGTATTACAACATTTGACCAGGCGGATATTTACGGTGATTATTCTGCAGAGGAAATGTTTGGTCTAGCATTAAAAGAAGACAAATCTTTAAGAAATAAAATTGAAATTGTTACAAAATGTGGAATAGTTGCACCATGTGGAAAATATGCAGATGTACCTGTTAAGTATTACGATACATCAAAAAAACATATCGATGCATCTGTAAATTCATCATTAAAAAATATGAACATTGACCATATAGATATGTTGTTAATTCATAGACCTGATCCTTATATGGATCATAATGAAACAGGTCATGCTCTTGATGCATTGATCAAATCTGGAAAAGTTGGTGCGGTAGGTGTATCAAATTTCAAACCATATGATTGGGAATTATTGCAATCTGGTATGGTTAATAAACTATATACAAATCAAATAGAATTATCTTTGCAATCTGTCGATGCTTTTTCAAATGGAGATGTTGCTTTTCATCAAAAAAATGCATCGCCAATTATGGCATGGTCGCCATTAGGTGGCGGTAAACTAATGACTGGGAACTCCGAACTTACAGAAAAAATGGATCAAATTGGATTGCAACATAACGTAGATCGCTCGGCAGTAGCTATATCGTTTTTATTAAGTCATCCAGCTAATATAATTCCAATTATGGGAACTAATAATATCGACCGAATTTTAAGAATAAGTGATGCACTTAAAGTTAAAATGGATCGAATTACATGGTTTGATTTATATACTGCAGCACTAGGTAGGGAAGTGGCATAATGGCCGATGGAGGCATAGACATGTTTACGGAATTCACACCTAATTCTAGTAATACAAAAATGCTACGTAATGCATTTAGTAGATTTGCAACAGGAGTAACCATTGTTTCATGTGATAGTTTAGACGGCCATATTGGCATGACAGTAAACAGTTTTTCATCTATTTCGTTAGATCCTGCTTTAATTATGTGGGCTCCTGATAAAAAATCTTCAAGATTTAAATATTTTGAAGCTGCAGAATATTTTGCAGTTCATGTACTTAACTCTGATCAATATAAATTATGTAGTGAATTTGTTAAAAATAAAAATGCTTTTGATACAATTGCACACAGCACATCAAATGAGGGTGTTCCTTTAATTGATAATTGCTTGGCAAGATTTCATTGTCGCAAATTTGATATGCATGATGCAGGCGATCATAAAATCATTATAGGAAAAGTAGACAATGCTCTTGAAAGTACAGGTAATGCATTATCATTTTATTCTGGTGAATTTGGAGAAATTAAATCTAAAGAACTAGGAAAATGAATAGAAATGCTTACATTTATAGATGGGGGGAATGCAAAATATGTCTTTGTTGATATTTATCATGCAAGTGTTATGTAAATTTAACAATTTTATTCTAAGAATTTGCAGAAACCTTGGAGTATTAGCAGTAGTCTTAATGGTTGTTGCAATTTTAATTCAAGTATTTTTCAGATATATTCTGAACAATGCACTCCCTTGGCCAGATGAAGCTGCAAGATTTTGCATGTTATGGATGACAGGACTAATGGCTCCAACAGCTTTTAGACGTGGTGGATTTGTTGCTATTGATTTCATAAATCAATTTATTCCAAGCATTATTAATGTAATATTATCCATGGTTCTTTTATTATTATCTTTACTTGTGTTGATTACTTCAGTTCAAATTGGATATGCAGAAGTAACAGGCTTCGGTGGAAGGTTTGCTACAGCATCTTTGTATATCCCAGTGTCTATCGATTTACAAAATTGGTACAGAATACCAAGATCTTGGATGATGATGTCTTTGTTAATTGGGTGTGTATTATTAATACTGGTAAATTTAGAATTAATAGGAAGAAATATAATTTTTAAACTAGGTAAAGGTAATTTACTACCAAAAATCCATGATGATACAAGCATGGAGATTACATAATGTTGATTTGGTTTTTACCTGTATTTTTGTTTTTTCTACTAATTGGTTTACCTGTCTTCTTTGGCCTTTTAGCTGCTCCAGGTCTACTTTTATATTTGAATGGTCAAGAACGAGACATCACTTTATTGTATAGAAACGTATATAATGGAATTGATAGTTTTCCTTTAATGGCAATCCCTTTTTTCATGCTCGCGGGTGAGCTTATGAACAGGGGGGGAATAACCATGCGTCTTGTAGAATTCTCTCAAGCATTTATGGGGCACCTAAGGGGCGGGTTAGCGCATGTAAATGTTTTATCATCCATGTTATTTGCTGGATTGTCAGGCTCAGCAGTTGCAGATACTTCTGCTCTGGGTTCAATGTTAATTCCAGCCATGGAAAAACAGGGATATTCAAGGAAATTTGCAGCAGCTATTACCGCAGCAAGTTCTGTAATAGGCCCAATCATACCACCTTCTGGTATTATGATTATATACGCATATGTAATGGGAGAAAGCGTAGCAGCATTATTTTTAGCTGGTGTTATACCAGGAGCCATGGTTGGTATTGGATTAATGTTAATGGTCAAATTCATGGCCAATAAATATGATTTTCCAATAGCAACTAATAAATATACGTGGCCAGAACGAGGAAAAGCAAGTTTAAAAGCATTTTTTCCTTTATTAACGCCTGTAATTATTCTTGGTGGTATTCTAGGTGGGATATTTACTCCAACTGAAGCGGCCGCTGTTGCCGTTGCATACGCATTATTCATTGGAATATTTGTATTACGAAGTTTGAAGATTAGTGATTTGTCGGGTGTGATAACTAGAGCAGGAATAACATCATCTGTAGTATTACTTTTGGTTGGTGCCGCAATGGCATTCAAAACTGTTGTTAGCCTTAGTCATGCACCTGAGCAATTAGCGGCTTTTATACTTACACTAACGAGTAACCCACTATTATTATTATTTTTAATTAATATTTTACTTTTCATAGTAGGAATGTTTTTGGATGCCGGGCCTGCAATAATCATCCTAGGCCCAATTTTAGGTCCAATTTTTATAAATTTAGGAATAGATCCAATCCATTTTGCTATTATTATGAGTGTTAATCTAACAGTTGGACTGGCGACACCACCAATGGGATTAGTACTTTTTGTTGCATCTGCAGTTTCGGGCGAGCGCGTCGAAGCAATTGCAAAAGCGATACTACCGTTTCTGGCGGTAGAAATCGTTGTGATTTTTTTAATCACATACATACCTGCGCTTTCAATGACTATACCAAGGCTTACAGGCTTTGTACAATAAACGAGTATTAGGGAGGAACAAAATGCTCACAAAAACAATTAAAACTTTAACAATAGCTGCTATCTTAGCAGGTTCATCATTTACTGGTGTTGTTGCAGACACTTTTAAAATTCGTGCAACTGCGAATTCAAATGAAAATGATGAGGATTATGATGGTCTTGTCGTATTTAAAAATTACGTAGAAGCAGCATCTAACGGAGCAATAGAAGTTGAATTATTTATTGGTACCCAACTTTGCTCAAATGGCGCTGAATGTTTACAAGGCGTAGCTGATGGATCCATAGATGTTTATATTTCTACATCTGGTGGCGCTGCAGGCATATTCCCATATGTACAAGTTCTAGATTTACCATACTTAATGGCAGATGACCGCATAGCGGAACATGTTTTATCTGGAGATTTTACTAGAAAAATGCGCTCAATGGCACTTGAGGATTCTGATGATTCAATACGTTTAATGACTATTGGTAATACTGGTGGTTGGAGAAACTTTGCTAATACTCGTCGTAGAGTTGCTGAGCCAAGCGATATGGCAGGGCTAAAAATAAGAACTGTTGTTGCTGATTTACCTCAAGAATTGGTTAAAGCACTAGGTGCTTCCCCAACTCCAATCCCATGGCCTGAATTATTTACATCATTCCAAACTGGTGTAGTAGAAGGTTCTAAAAATGGCATCACTGATATTATGGGTATGAAATTTCCAGATGCTGGATTACAATATGTAACATTAGATGGTCACGCATATATGGGTGCACTATGGTGGATGTCTAACAAAACCTTCACATCAATGCCGGAAGATATGCGTGCAGTTGTAAATGATGGTTTTTATGCTCTTCAACAAGCAACATTTGCTTCACCTAAACGTAAATCAATTCAAGCATATGCAGACTTTGTAGCCGGTGGTGGAGACTTATATGTTCCAACGCCTTCACAAAAAGCTGCTTTTGCAGAAGCAGCAACACCAGTTTATGATTGGTTTAAAAATAACGTAAATCGTGGTGATGAAATATTTACTGCACTTACCGATGCTGTAAGTGAAGCAAACTCAGAAGTCGGAAGTGCTCGTGCCGCTGACTTAAATTAGTACACTTAAGAGCGCGGATTTTCCGCGCTCTTAAATAAAAACTTTATCTAAATGGATACATCCAAACTTTATAATCATTGACCAAAATATGAGCTTTATTAATTTCTTCTTTAGACATTTTTTTAACTACCTCTTCCAGCGAGATAGCTGCGTCAGGGTCACCTCCGATTGCACTAAGGGTATACCACATATAAGATCTGACCAAATCTATACCAACGACACCACGACCAACCTCATAGTACCATCCAATACCGGATTGAGCTCCTGGATGACCCTTCATAGAAGCGCGCAAATACCATTCAAAAGCTCTTTGATCATCTTTTTCAACGCCTTGTCCCATTGCGTACATTACGCCAATAAGTTCTTCAGCATCAGCGTTACCAGATCGTGCAGCGGGCAACAATTCATTGTAGGCCTCTTTAAAATCTCCACTTTCCATAAGGTCACGAGCTTTTTCGATGCCCGCAAAGCAAGGCGTGGAAATAATCATAAAAAATATCAGTATATATCGCATCTAATAATCCTACTTTTAATGTCTGGTATAGCTGAAGCTAATAAATTACCACAAGCATTAACTGATGATGATTTTCCAACATTTACACCTGATCAGATTCAACTTGGGCAACTCTTGTTTTATGATAAAATTTTATCAGGAAATAGAAATATTTCTTGTGGTACTTGTCACCATCCAAAACATGGCACAAGCGATGGATTGCCTCTGGGGATAGGTGAGGGGGGTGTAGGACTAGGACCGAAACGAACAGTTGGAAGTGATTTAATAAAAAAAAGAATACCACGAAACTCTACAGCTTTATGGAACTTAGGCTCAAAAGATATAAATGTTTTATTTCATGATGGCAGATTATCAAAAAAAGATACATATGAAAATATATTTGATAGCCCAGCTGAAGAATGGTTGCCAGTTGGATTTGATTCAATATTAGCAGCTCAAGCAATATTTCCACTGGTTTCTCAATTTGAAATGGCCGGAAACCCTGGTGAAAATGACGTGGCAGGTGCAGCACATGATCGAATAGACGCTCCATGGCCAATTATAGCAAAAAGGGTGCGGAATATTAATGATTATGGATCCAAATTTGTTAGCTCATATGAACATATTAGTCATTATACTCAGGTAAATATTGTCGATATTGCAAATGCTTTAGCGGCGTTCATATCGACTGAGTGGAAATCTAATGACTCAAGATATGACAAATTTATATCTGGAAACAAAATGATTTTAACAAATTCTGAAAAATCAGGTATGAATTTATTTTTTGGCAAAGCCAAATGTAATGATTGTCATAATGGAAAATTACTTTCAGACCAAAAGTTTTATTCAATAAGTCTTCCATCATTTGGGCCAGGTAGAACTAGAATTTTTGATCCTTTACCCAGAGATACCGGCCATATGGCTGAGACAGATGATTTGTCAGATGCATATAGATTTAGAACTCCAATGTTAAGAAATATTAAACTTTCAGCTCCATATGGTCATAATGGTGCATATCCTGATCTTAAAGGAATCATTCAACATCATTTAAATCCATTAAAAGAGAAGGGGCTGTGGAAACAAGAATATGTAAGTCTACCAAGTATTCAGCATTTAAATATGAATGATTTTATTATTCAGGAAGATGTTAGAGAGATGATTAGACAAAGTTCTTTTATTGATATCGAACCAATTACATTATCTGATTCCGAAATAAACGATTTGGTTTTATTTATGGGTACGCTTACAGGAGATACCATAGAGCGTATTGGTATTCCAAAGTCTGTACCAAGTGGTTTAAGCATCGATTGAATGAGGGAGCATATATACATATAGCTTTTAATTACAATAACAATATCCGATAATATATATTATGTTAACTTTCATATAAATACATACTTTACAACATGTTAAAAGACATTACGAAAGTATTTCGTAACAGAAAGATAAAGCATCAGCTAACTTATCTATTTCTTCTGTTGTATTATACATTGCAAATGATGCACGTGCAGTAGATGTAACACCTAAATGTTTCATCAGAGGTTGTGCACAGTGGTGCCCGGCGCGCACAGCTATTCCCCGTTGATCGATTATAGTTGAAATATCATGAGGATGCCCAGCACCATTAAGTGTGAAGGAAAATATCGCTCCTTTATTTACTGAATTACCCTGTATGTTCAGAAAATCTAGATTTGAAAGCTTGGTATTTGCATAATCTCTTAATGATGTTTCGTGCTTGGCTATATGATCAGTCCCAATTTCTTGCATATAATCGATTGCAGCACCAAGACCTATCATTTGTACAATACCAGGAGTTCCAGCTTCAAATCTGTGCGGGGAAATATTGTATGTTACGTGATCACGTTCAACTATTTTAATCATGTCTCCACCACCCATGAAATTAATCATTTCCTCATGGCGTTTTTTACGAGCATATAATGCACCAGATGATGATGGACCATAAAGTTTGTGCCCAGTTATTACAAAAAAATCACAGCCAATATCTTTTACGTTGATAGGTAAATGTACACTTGATTGTGACCCATCTATAAGTGTAACAATATTGTTTTCTTGAGCAACTCTACATATTTCTTTAACATCAACGACTGTTCCAAGAACATTAGACATTTGTGTTATTGCAATTAGTTTCGTTTTTGGATTTATAGCATCAATAACAGCTTGGGCATCTAGATCTCCATTTTCATCCGTTTCAACCCATTTTATGACGACACCTTGTCTCTCTCTTAAAAAATGCCACGGAATAATGTTTGCATGATGTTCCATAATAGAGAGAATAATCTCATCTCCAGCTTTTAAGTTTGGTACAGCCCAAGAATAAGAGACAGTATTTATTCCTTCTGTTGCACCAGAATTAAATATGATTTCTTCAGGGTGATCAGCACCAAGAAAGTTTTGTATTTTACCTCTCACACTCTCATAATTGTCAGTAGCAAGATTAGATAGTGTGTGTAAGCCTCTGTGAACATTAGAGTATTCTTCAGAATATGCCTTTGAAACAGCATCAATTACTACTTTTGGTTTTTGTGCTGAAGAGCCATTATCAAGATATACAAGTGGTTTATTGTTAACATTACGCGACAATATTGGAAAATCTGCTCTAATTTTATTTACATCATACATTATTAAATTCTAACTCTTTTAAATTTGAAACCCACTGCCAAACAAATATCATAGTTGTAATAACTGAAAGTATTGTACTAATTTCAGAGAAATACGCCTCTGCAATTGAGGTTAACAAAATAGCTGGTGTTGTTACTAAAGCAGCCCAAAATAGTGCTCTTCTTGCCCCAATGTAATCCCCCTGCCCGCCAAAATATTTCAATATTAAATGTGAAACGGCAGCTATTCCGTACATCAAAAGTGGCATCATAAATACTGATGATATAAATTGTGCAGCAGCAAGGGCAGATAAACTTTCATTTGTTAAAAAAGCATGTTTTGCTAATGCAGGCAATAAAGACAGAAAACTTAATAATCCAAAGAGTATAGCAAAAAAAAGTGTTTGCTCTTCTCTTATCCCATCTTCTAGGTATCTTTTCATTACCTGGCGGGGCTTATAATGTGCTAGCTTTATATCACTTAATACAGACACGCCTTTACCGCCTATTCATCCAAGCTGCCAAGCGATCATTTATGTCATCAGCTAAGTCATTGCTGTCTATTTCATCTATAGCTTCAGCTAAAAATGCTAATACTAACATATCTTGCGCCTGTTTTCGCGGAACACCACGAGAAACCAAATAGAAAATTGCATCTTCATCAATGGCTCCAACAGTTGAACCGTGTGAACAGGCAACATCATCAGCATAAATTTCTAATTCTGGCTTAGCCAAAAAATTAGAGTTGTCATCTAACAGAAGGCCCTGAGATATCTGATATCCATCAGTTTTTTGCGCATCAGCCTTTACTAAAATTTTACCTTGGAATACACCAGTTGCTCCATTTCTAAGAACTTTCTTAAATACTTGCCTACTTTCGCAATTAACTGCGTCATGGGTGATAAATACAGTATCATCATGATGAAAACTTTCACCATCACCTGCAGTGGCACCTGCCACAGTTGCACGAGCATTATCACCAGTAAATTCTAAAACAGCATCATTTCTTGTAAGAGTTCCGTTTACAGTCATTGTAAAAGATTTAAAGATACTTTCTTTACCAAGACGACCGAAAATATGAGTAACAGTTTTGCGTTCATGATCCCTACCCTGAGTTCTAACATGATGAAAATCTGCATTATCAGCAACGTCTACCTCGAGAACTGAGTTAAAACGTGCTGCGCCAGCACCGCTCTCAAGTAAAGTAAATTGGGCATTACTCTCAATTTTGATGATATTATGAACTAATGCATCGGATGTTTCTGAGTTATGGATGTAACGAATTGCTAATGGTTTTTTGCATTTGTCAGTTATTCTAATAACTAAGCCTTCAGCAGCCATTGCTGTATTAAGTGCTGCAAGCGGACGTTTAACTGGCTTTTGACCATTTTTTTCTAAAGAACCAAATAAATCTTTTGCCCAATGAATGTCTTTGGAAGTTGCATCAACAAGAGTTTCAATAGTAGCGCCTTCTAATATTAAATCGTCAGATTGTGACAGATCTAAAATACCATCTACAAATACTATTTTAACACGATCAATACTTTCGAACATTGGGGGTTCATCATTAGAAAACAAAGCCGCAGGCTCAGTTGGAATCATAGTTAACTTTTGAGGATTAGTATATTTCCAATATTCATCCCGTTTTGTTGGTACTCCAAAATCATTGAACGCCACCAGGGCTTCAGATCTAATGTTATTGGCCCAAGTAGCGCCATTAGGCTGTATAAAAAAGTCTGCAAGTGTATCAGAAATTTCATTTTTTCCTATTAATGAATTCATTTTTAAGCAACCTCTGCCAAAATATCTGCATACCCATTTTGCTCAACTTCAAGCGCCAATTCTGGACCACCAGTTTTAATAATCTTTCCATTTGCCATAATGTGTACGACATCAGGTTTGATATGATCTAACAGGCGCTGATAGTGAGTAATAACAAGAAAAGATCTTTTACCATCACGCAGTGCATTGACGCCTTCTGCTACAAGCTTCATGGCATCTACATCTAAACCAGAGTCAGTTTCATCCAAAACACACATTTTTGGTTCTAACATTGCCATTTGAAAAATTTCATTTCGTTTTTTTTCACCACCAGAAAAACCAACATTTACGGGACGCTTCAACATTTCTGCATCTATTTTTAATGATTTAGCTTTTTCACGAACAATTTTTAAGAATTCTCCAGCTGTTAATTCTTTTTCTCCACGAGCTTTTCTCTGGGCGTTAACAGCTGTGCGTAAGAAAGTCATATTACCAACCCCTGGTATCTCTACAGGATATTGAAAAGCTAGAAATAATCCAGCAGCGGCACGCTCTTCAGGATCCATATCCAGTAGGTTCTCACCATTTAATTCTGCAGAACCAGCAGTAACATTATATCCATCTTTACCAGCAAGAACGTATGAAGTTGTTGATTTTCCAGATCCGTTTGGCCCCATGATTGCATGAACTTCACCCTCACCAATATTTAAATCCACACCTTTGAGAATTTGTTTATCTTCTTCTGCAAGTCCAACTTTTAAGTTTTTGATATTTAACATTTTTTATCCTACTGAGCCTTCAAGGCTTATTGCTACCAACGCTTGTGCTTCCATTGCAAATTCCATTGGCAATGCTTGTAATACTTCTTTACAGAAACCATTTACTACTAATGCTACTGCTTCTTCTTCATCCATGCCTCGTTGTCGACAATAAAACAACTGATCATCATCAACCTTGGATGTAGTTGCTTCATGTTCTACACGAGCTGTGTTATTTTTTACTTCGATATATGGAACTGTGTGAGCACCACATTTATCACCAATTAAGAGTGAGTCACATTGAGTATAATTTCTGGCGTTTTCTGCTTTTGGGTGCATAGAAACCAGGCCTCGATATGTATTTTGTGCTTTCCCAGCTGAAATACCTTTTGAAACAATTCTAGATTTTGTATTTTTACCTAAATGTATCATCTTTGTACCAGTATCTGCTTGTTGCATATTATTTGCTATAGCAATGGAATAAAACTCACCTTGGCTTTCATTTCCGCGTAAAATACATGAAGGATACTTCCATGTTACTGCTGAACCAGTTTCAACTTGTGTCCACATAACTTTTGCTCTGTCACCACGGCAATCAGCTCTTTTTGTGACAAAGTTGTAAATCCCACCTTTTCCATTTTCGTCGCCTGGATACCAGTTTTGAACAGTAGAGTATTTTATCTCTGCATCTTCTTGTATTACCAATTCTACAACGGCTGCATGAAGCTGTGCCACATCACGCTGAGGAGCTGTACAGCCCTCTAAATATGATACTGATGAACCTTTTTCTGCAATAATTAATGTCCTCTCGAACTGTCCAGTATTTTCAGCATTTATTCGAAAATATGTAGATAGTTCCATTGGGCATTTTACACCCTCAGGAATATAAACAAATGATCCATCTGAGAAGACCGCAGAATTTAATGTTGCATAGAAATTATCAGATTGCGGAACCACAGAACCAATATACTTCTTCACAAGGTCGGGATGCTCTTTTAATGCCTCTGAAATTGACATAAAAATAACTCCAGCATTTTTTAATTCTTTTTGAAATGTTGTTCCCACCGAAACTGAGTCAAAAACAGCATCAACAGCAACCTTTCGATCACCATCAGGAACTTCAACACCCGCTAAAAGAGCTTGTTCTTTTAACGGTATTCCTAATTTTTCATAGGTTTCTAGTAATTTTGGGTCTACTTCATCTAATGATTTAGGTTTATCTTCAGACATAGATTTTGGTCTTGCGTAATAATATATATCCTGAAAATCTATTTTGGGATAATCGACCATAGCCCAATCAGGCTCTTTCATTTGTTTCCAACGTTCAAATGCCTGTAAGCGCCATTCCAGCATCCATTCTGGTTCATCATTCTTTTCAGAAATTAACCGAACTATATCCTCACTTAAACCCAATGGAGCATATTCAATTTCAACATCAGTTGAAAAGCCATATTTATACTTGCCACTCAATGACTTAACTGCTTCTACAGTTTCAGCTTCTACGCCATCTTTTGCTATCATATCAGTCATATAGTTCGTCCTTTAAGCAGTTTTTACTGCATATTTTTTGTATGCTTTACTCCAAGCATCTACAAAATTCATTACTTCATGTTCTGTTGTGCTAGGACCAAGTGAAATCCTTACTGCACTTGATGCGGTAATGTCATCATAGCCCATTGCGTTCAAGGCCTGACTTGATTTTACTTTTCCGCTAGAACAAGCAGATCCTGCAGATATGGCAAACCCAGCTAAATCCATATTCATAACTTGTGTTTCACCCTTCCACCCAGGTACTGAAAAATTACTAGTGTTAGGAAGCCTTTCAACATCCTTTCCTATGAAGATAGCGTCACTTGCTATATCGGCAATTCTCATTTCCATTTTATTTCTTAATTCAGAAACTTGCTCCCATACACCATCTGTTAGATCCTTTGCTGCAGCCAAAGCAGAAGCTCCAAAACCAATAATTCCATATAAGTTTTCGGTTCCAGATCTTCGACCCTGTTCTTGGCCTCCACCCTTGATGATCGATGTTGCATCTATGCCATCGGCTAAAATCAAGGCTCCAACTCCTTTAGGCCCACCAATTTTATGAGCAGAAAGAATTGCACTATCAACATCAAGCCAATTAAACGAAATAGGTAATTTACCAAAAGTTTGCACCTGATCACTCATAACAGCACCTTTGATATTCTCTCCTTGGCAAATGCCAGTTTCACTATTGGCACCCTGAAGGACAAATTCATCAGCTTTTTCTACAATACCATCGCTATTAACAATAAGATTACTAATTCCATGTGATTTGACACATTCATGTTCAATATCAGAGCAGTTTAATCTTTTGTTATGCATCATCAAGCTTGCCGCTTCAGTAGCACCACTAGTCCAAATTATTCCATTAGGATCACAACCAAATGATTCCGATAATTGTAAACGAGCTTTTTCAATTAAACCCTTTACTAGCCTTCCTTCAAAATGAACACTTGAAGGGTTACCAATGATATCAAGGGAAGAAATCATAGCTTCACGTGCTTCTTTTCGCAATGGAGCAGTCGCATTCCAATCAAGATAAACACGCTTCATAATAAAAACAAACCAAATATAATCATATATTTAGACATTAAACCTAACTTTCATCAACAAGTTGAAAAAGGGATGGTACAGCAGGACATGGTGCAATTTGATTTTCTATTAGGTCTGATAATCTTGTTGCATGTAAATAAACGAACACTTGCGCTGATAGGCTTTCCCAAAGCCTATTACTTAATGACTGAGCTCTAGTGCCAGAGGATGCGCCAGAAACTCCTGCACCTTTTGAAAGAGCATTCATATCTTCATCAACTGCGGTTAAAATATCAGAAACACGAATTGCCTCAGCAGACTTAGCCAATTTGTACCCCCCACCTGGGCCACGTACAGATGTTATTATTTCTTTTCGTCTTAGCTTCAGAAACAGTTGCTCTAAATAATTTAATGATATATTTTGACGATCAGATATTTCACCCAATGAAACCAAACCTTTTTCACCTTCAATTGCTAAGTCTACTAACGCAATCATGGCATATCTGCCTTTTGTGCTAAGTTTCATACTTCGAGAGCCCTATTTAGTTGACGAAACCTTACCAAATCCTTAGTCAGAGTGATTAGTAGGAAACTTAACCTCAATTTAGAACCATTCTAAAGTTACTGACCATTTTAGTCAACATTTGAAATGGTGAATAGAAGCAAACGTGAGAGAAGCAATAATATTATGCCAGAAGTAATTTTCCCAGGTCCAGATGGTCGCCTTGAAGGTAGATATCATCCACAAAAAACAAAAGATGCCCCAATAGCAATTTTATTACACCCACATCCACAATTTGGTGGGACTATGAATAACAAAGTAGTTTATAACCTACACTACGCATTTTATAATATGGGTTTTACTGTTCTAAGATTTAATTTTAGAGGTGTTGGACGCTCACAAGGAGAATATGATCAAGGTGTTGGAGAATTATCAGATGCAGCATCTGCATTAGATTATCTTCAAGCTATGAATCCAAATGCAAAACATTGTTGGGTTGCTGGTTTTAGCTTCGGAGCATGGATTGGTATGCAACTTCTTATGCGAAGACCAGAAATCTCTGGTTTTATTTCAGCAGCTCCGCCTGCAAATACATATGATTTTAGCTTCTTAGCCCCTTGTCCTGCTTCAGGATTGATAATTAATGGGTCATCTGACCGAGTTGTTCCACCTGTCGACGTTGAAGGACTGGTAGGAAAATTGCATGAACAAAAAGGTATCACTATTACACACGAAGTACTAGAAGGCTCTGGGCACTTTTTCGAGAATGATCACATGGATACTATGATTGGATCAGTCGACACTTATGTTAGGCGTAGATTAACAGAGAATACTAGATAATATTGCATTTCCTACGGTTGTGATATTTTCCCACCATAAGTGGGATTATCACAACCGGTTGTTGTGGGACTTGTTAATGGTAAATCATTGACTACCCTAGCTGCTAGATAGCCAAATGCTTGGGCTTCTAACATATCCCCATCCAAACCCTCCTCATCAACAGTTGTTACGGGATTTTCTAATCGCTTCTGTAAGGCTCTTATAATTGTGCGGTTTTTTCGCCCTCCTCCACAGATAAGCCAACGAGATGGAATTGATGGCAAATGTTTCTGAGCCGCAATAATTGCTTCAACGCATATTGCTGTTAATGTTGCAGCTCCATCCTCGTTTGATAAATCTGACACCAACTCTGATACCGTGGAAAAATCGTTTCTATCCAATGATTTAGGCGGTTTTTTATTGAAAAAATTTAAATTTAAAACGGTATCAACTATTTTTTTATTAATCTTTCCACGTTGAGCCAAATCCCCATTTACATCACATGACAAACCTAACCTAGAAAACATAAAATCATTTATAGGTGCGTTTGCAGGCCCAGTATCAAAGGCAATAACAGAGTTTTTTTCTTCAGGAAGATGCATGTTTGAATTTATTAAACTAATATTTCCCACACCACCTAGATTTACGAATGCAACCGTTTCTTTTATTTTTAGTAATTTTGCGCATGCAAAATGAAAAAATGGCGCTAAGGGCGCTCCCTGTCCGCCATTAATCATGTCAGGTGATCTAAAATCCCATATTACTTTTTTTCCAGATAGTTTAGCCAGTTCTTCACCGTCACCTAATTGAAAAGTTCTTCTCAGACTTGGATCATGATTTAGGGTTTGACCATGAAATCCTATTAAATCAGCTTCCGGAAAATGTTTAATTACATCAAGATGTGCATTTTGCACTATTTGCAATGCTTCATCTAAATTCGTATTTTCAGGCCAACTGTTAAGTTTAGCTTTGAGTACTGATTGTTCTTTTGAATTATAAGGTCGAAAATACGTTTTTTCAAACCTCACAATATTATTTCCATCTGTCAAACAAATAGCACCGTCAACACCATCTAGGGATGTACCAGACATTAATCCTAAGCACTTATAAATCATAAACTAACGTCTCCTACTTGCCACTCGCAAAATTGCCGCTAAAAGGGCTTATATATGTATAAATGAAAGCAAACCAATATGACTTACAACCCTAAATCAGAGTTTTTGCAAGAAATGCTATCTCGTGGCTTTTTGCAAGATTGTACGGATATGCAAGGATTAGATGAAAAACTTCTTGAAGGTTGTATGCCTGCTTATATAGGCTTTGATGCAACTGCAGATAGTCTTCATATTGGCTCTTTAATTCAAATTATGATGTTACGATGGCTACAAAAAACAGGTCATAAACCAATTCCATTGATGGGCGGAGGCACAACTAAAATAGGTGATCCATCAGGTAAAGATGAAAGCCGACAGTTAATTACTACTGAAATAATTAAGCTAATAAATAAGTTTAATTGGGTTAGAAGTTGGGAAAAAATGGCAATAGATTAGCACAAAACTGCAATACAGATCATAAATACGTCGACGTGATTAATCTGTAAGCCTGTTCTGCGCATAATAATAATTGGTTGGCAGATAAATAAGGAAAATTGCCACTTCAGGCCGATACTTTGGAAGTACGGGAAAAATATTGCAAGTAGCAGTACTAGTGTAAAACATATTAGCTGCACCAATTAAGACAGAGTAATTTTCTGTATTATTATCATTTGTGAATAAATTTTGTTAAAATACGCAATACCAAAACAGGAAATGCAAAAATTAAAAAATATTTTTTCAGCACCTGATAGCTTTCATACCAACCTACTAAAGTGGAACGAAACCCTGCGGTGCTTTCGCCACCTATTAACATTTTTGTAACGATAATATCGCTAAATCTGAATTTATGACCTAGTTGCCGTAGACGTAGCATCAAATCCATATCGGCGGCAATTTTTAATCTAGTATCGTATGCCATTTTCCTTTCTTTAAATACTTCATTTTTGACAATGAAGCCAGGATGTGGTGCCTGCACAAACATTCGACCTCCAAAATAAAGACAGGTCCGCGCATTCCAGTTGCGCTTTGTGTGCCCGGCTTTGTCGATCATTTCTATACTGCCACAAAACACTTCATCGTGTGGTTTTAGTTGGGCTAAAATATCTGATAGAACAGTATGCGATGCGAGACAGTCATCCGCATTGAGCCAGATGAGATATTTTCCAGATGCGAGACGCGCACCTTTGTTCATTGCATCATAAATGCCATTGTCTGCTTCGGAGATGATATAGGTCCGATGATCTGAAATGTCTTTAATTATGCACAAGGTGTTATCTGTCGATTGTCCGTCAATGATAATGTGTTCGAGTGAAATATGTCGTTGGGCTTGTACTGATTTAATTGTGGATGCAATCGTGTCGGCCGCGTTGTAGCAGACTGTAATAATGCTAAAATCCAGATTTTTCAATTGCTGAGGTCTCTGATGAATGTAGCGAATCTTTGCGCCATATTGTCGGAATTATAATTTGATCTGACGTGCTCATGTATACTAATTTCATTATCAGGTAGAGAGGCTGTTTTGGTTAAGTGGGCAAGTTTTTCAGTCAATTCAATGTCTGAATGGAAAGTATGTGCGTTGAAGTGATCGATGCATGCTTCAATTTCTGGGCTGTGT
>ENA-OUOG01002885-OUOG01002885.1-marine-metagenome-genome-assembly--contig:-NODE-2885-length-17039-cov-5.180226_pt1 | contig 17039 bp, 9 predicted proteins | sample MGYA00248635_ERZ508505 | MGnify/ENA primary metagenome ERZ508505 (study PRJEB26176, sample SAMN06267871) | marine metagenome | isolation source: Saanich Inlet, British Columbia, Canada | place: Pacific...
GCGGCGGCTCCTCTCGGCGAAAAGAACAAAGAACGCGCGTGGGTGGAGGGCGACGACGGCGGCGGCGGCGGCGGCGCGTCAGAATTAACAAACGCCGCGAAGCTCCCGTTCGACGCGCAGAGGTACGCCGAGCCGGAGGTGGATTTGACGCGCGCGCGCAAGACGGAGGAGCTGGAGGCGTTCAAGAAGCAGCAGCAGATGCTGCTGCGGCAAGGGCAGGCGGCGGTGAGGTAGAGAGGCGTTTGTTAGCGAGCGCATATGGCGTTTTAGCATTCGGCGCCGAATCGTTTTCAACATTGCCGCGTGTGAGAGCGTCCGTCTCTTTTCGCCTGCGCCGCGAACGATTCGAAGAAGAGCGCGCAAACCCTCGATTTCCCGTCAGAGAACCTTCGCGCGCGAAGGTTCGCTCGACGGGTTCTCGAGCGCCTATCACGTCCGCCACGGGCCGAGCACCCCGGGATCGAGCCCCGAACGCGCGGTCGTGATGGCGTCCACGCTCCTGGAGCAGACGCGCGAGGCGCACGAGGAGTGCGAACGTCTGGAGCGATTCATCGTCTCCGACCTGAAAACCGAGGCGATCACGCACAAGCAGCGGTTGCGCCAGGGCCACCGCGTGAACCGCGCGCTGGACGCGATCGCGGCGAACGCGAAGCGGCTCCGCGCCACCTACGCGGACGCCGATCGCGCGCGCGCGGAGGAGCTGGCGTCGTTCGGGACCCTCGAGACGAAACTCGGGGCGTCGGATCCGGGGAACGACGAGCACGACGAGCTTCCGAAGCTCGACTCTTCCAGCGCGTTCGCGTCGTTTTACGCCCGGCTCGAGGAGACGCGTTCGTACCACGACCAAAGGCCGGGCATGTTCGCACCTCCCCCCGACGCGTTCGTGCGCACGTTCGAGGAAGACGTGCCGTTGACGTTCTCGGGCGAAGAAGCGAATGGCCGATTCCTCGACCTGCACGCGCACCACTCTTTGTACCGCAACGCGCCCTTCGGCGACGCGCGCGTGTCGTACGTCGCTTTCTTGGCGGACGTCGGCGCGGCGCAGATCAACGCCATCCCGCGCGCCAAGAAGTTCGGCGAAAAGTACGCGGAGTACCTCGAGTCTCTGCGTTTGTACTTGGAGGACTTCTTCGCGAAAGTCGCGCCGCTGCGTTTCGCGGAGAATGTGAAAAACGAAGCTCTGGAGCACGCGGATGAGGCGTTCGACAAAGCGTGGCGCGAAGGCGCGGTCGTTGGATGGGAGGACCGCGGCGTCTCGCCGCTGGATGTCGAAACGCAAAAAGCGGATACCGCGTTATCCGTCGGCGGCGTTTTGGAGGAGCTTCGCGGCGCGTCTTCAAAGGAGGAGGTTTCGCGTCGCGTGCGCGGCGACCCCGAAGCGGTGAAGGCTCGCCTCGCCGCGCTCGGTTTAAAAGTAGGCGGCACGGAGGCGCAGAGGCTCGAGCGTCTGTTCGAGGTCAGCAAGCTGGAAGCGTCAGTGCGTGACCAAACGACGTGGCCCGAAGGCGTCCCACCGAAACTGCTCGCGAAAGGCGCGGCGGTCGCGGCGCTCGATCCGCGACGCGCCGAGAAGCGCGCGCGGCGGATCGCGTTTTTAGAAAGCGCCGTGTGTTCTTTGCTCGACAAACTGCGCGGCACTTTGGACGCCACGAAGGCGCAGGTGGAGAAGAAGCAAACGTTAAGCGCCGCTGAGCTCGAGGCTGACAACGAGGAGGACAGTGACTTCATCGCGTCCGAGAGCGACGACGACGACGATACGAACGACCCGGTGAACAACCCGCTGCGTTTACCTCTCGGTTTCGACGGGAAGCCCATCCCGTATTGGCTGTACAAGCTTCACGGGCTAAACTTGGAGTTCACGTGCGAGATCTGCGGGAACTACTCGTACTGGGGTCGAAGGGCCTACGAGAGGCACTTCAAGGAAGCGAGGCACCAGCACGGCATGCGGTGTCTGAAGATCCCCAACACGAAGGCGTTCGCCGAGGTACGAGCGAACAGGAGACGGACGCGTCGTTTTTCTTTTCTTTTTTTCTTCGCGAACGAAATCGGAAATCGGTCTTCTCGCGTATACGGGCATGATGGACACACGCACTGGGCACGGACGTTACTCGATGACGCACACGCTCTAGGGCCTAGAAAACCCGTAACCTGACCCACGCGCGCGCGCGCTCGTTTTTGTTTTTGTTTTTGTCATTCGCGAGGCGTTTTTCTCTCTCGGAGGGAAACAGACGCGACCGGTCGTTAACGGTGACGCGTCGCGGTCGTGAACGTCGGCGGTTTTTTTCGCTGACCAAAAACCCCTCTCTTTTCGTTTCACTCGGCAGGTGACGACCATCGCCGAGGCGCTGGCGCTGCACAAGTCCCTCGAGAGCAAGGGCACCGGGAAGTGGGACAAGGAGGTGGACGAGGAGTACGAGGACGCGGACGGAAACGTGTACAACAAGAAGACCTACGACGACCTGAAACGCCAGGGGCTCATCTGAGAGAGAGACGTTTGCGTCTGCGAGACGAACCGTGTCGCGTTTTTTGTCAGAAACGAAGGCTTCCACGAAAACTCTCATGAAAAACACTCGCCGGATGTCGATCCTTCGCGTTCGATTACGTCCGATCCGGACCGCTCCATTCTCCCCTCGCACCCGCGGGCGTGGCGTGTCCGACGCTTGCCGCTTCTCGAGCGCGTCCTCCGGAGACGATGGGCGCCGGCGATCAGCCCGACGAGGCGTTCGACGCCGCCGGCGAGCTGGCGCCGAAGCGCAGAGCGTCCGCGGATGCGGCGTGGGCGGCGTTGCACGGCGCGAAGGGCGCCAAGGCGAGTGCCGCGGGCGCGGCCAAAGGCAAGACCGCGCTCGAGATCCTCGCGCGTCTGAACCGCACGCGCACCGGCGCGGTCGTCAAGGACGGTAAGACGACTCGGAAGGCGGTAGACGACAAGGAGTGGCGCGCGTTGCTCGGCGGCGGATCGGGCCCTGCGAAACCGCCGAAATCCAAGTCGGCGAGCGCGGCGCGTCTGGCGGCGGCGCGCGACGCCATCGAGAAGGCCACCGGCGTGGTTCGCGTGGTGGCTCGCGAGCGCACGGACGGCGTTGTTAAAGTTAAGGAGACGCGTAACTTCGCCGGGAAGCAGATGGAGGTTGTGAAGACGTACGAGAGCGGCTCGCGCGAGGCGAAGGCGGCGGCGAAGCGCGACGCCGCGGAGAAACAGGGCGGACTGGACTCGGTGCTTTTGCAGATGGAGAAGCAGAAGAAGCTCAACGTGCTGGATAAGAGCAAGATGGACTGGAAGGAGGTGAAGGCCTCGGACGCGTCCATGGAGGAGGACCTGGAGAAGCACAAGAAGGGCAAGACGTACCTGGAGGAGCAGGACTTCCTCAAAAGAGCGGAGCTCAGGGAGTACGAGATCGAGCGCGACGCCAGGCTCGCCGGCGACGTCAGGTCGAGAGGAAGGCTTTGATTCAATGAATGCGAAGATTTTTGATAAACGCATCTGACGACGACGTGTCGAGCGCGACACCCTGCATGCCGGCACTCCGACGCGCACTCGACCGATCGCGACCGAACATGTTCGCGGCGCGCGCGTCCGCCGTATCGCACCCGCGGGTCACCTCGAGGCGACCGAGCGAGGTTTCGCGCGCGCGCGCGTCTTCGTGCGCGCGCGCCTCCACGCCGATCGGCGCTCGCGAAACGCGTGACAGCTGTCCGCGTCGCACGCTCGGCCAGAGCCTTGGGACGGCGACGAGACTCGTCCCCGCGTTCGCGTTTTTGCTGCACGCGCAGACGGACGCGGCGCACGCGGCGGGGTGGTACAACGACGTTCCTTCAGCCGGGTTCGTGGGGGGCGGGGGCGAGGGTTTCGCGGCGGAAGGGGACGCCGCGGAGTACGACTACGGGACGAAGGACCTCGCCGTCGATTTGGCGTCTCCTCTCGTGGCGTACAAGCTCGTGAGCTGGGCTTTGAACCAAGAAATCCCCATTTGGCTGGACGCGATCATCATCGCGTTCACCCTCGCGGCGGTGTACGTCTGCCTGTTCGACGTCGACGCGCTGGATGACGTGCTGGTGTAGAACGAGACGAGACGCGAGCGCGGCGCGCGAGCGATGCCGAATTCTTTTTCCGTCAAATCATTTCACAAACAAAGTCGAATACGCGCGCGGCGCTCTGGAAGTCGCGCGTCGATCGTTTGTCGACCGTCCGAAACGACCCACACGTCACACGCCTACGTCTCCAAACCCTTACCCGCTTTCGCTTCGAGGACCGCGTCCATCTCCCGCAGTTCTCGTTTCCTCGCCGAACGCTCCGCCGCGTACGGCCCAAACGCCGCGAGCACCTCCGCCACGGCGGGCGATTGTTTCTCGCCCTTCCCGTCTCGCGTCCACACGCGCGAGCGGAACAGATTCGAGACGAAAACATCCCACTCGTCGCTCGCCAACGCCGGGCCGAGCGCGGGATCGAGCGTCTGTTCCCGGAACCGCTCGATCGCGAAACGCGTCGCGGAAGAAGGAACGAGGCGATCCGGTCGGTGGTTCACAGTCTCGAGCTCAACCGAGTCCCGAGTGTTGTGTCGCGTCGCGCCGTTCCCTTTACGCTCGCCATCGTCGTCGTCGTCGTCGTCGCTCGCCTTGGACTTTTGGCTCTTGTTCTTGGCGAAGGGCACGAACTCCGCCTCGTGCAGGTAGAGCGTCGTGGGCGGCGCGATCGGGGTCACGACGCGCGCCGGTCGCGCGAGGCTCGCGGGTATCAACTCCGCAGGATAGTGTCCGAGCGCGACGGCGACGGCGGTGGCGATCATCTTGCGAATCTGGTACAGCATGAACGAGTCCCCGCGCACCGTGACGCGCACAAACGGTTCGCTCATGTGTGATTCGTCTTCGTCTTTTGTCTTCAGCCGAAGCGTCTGTACGTCAGACGCGACGAACGATTCGATGCGCCTGTTGTGCTTGATGCCCACCAAGTCGTCGTCGTCGCGCTCGAGGAGCCAGTACACGCCGTCGCGGCGCGAACCCACGAAACGCGCGCCGGAGGATTCCTCCGCGGATGAGGAGGAATCGTCGGAGGCTTCGGCGGACGCGTCTTGCTCTTCCGCCTCGGACTCGAGCACGTCCGCGTCCGCGTCCATCGGGTCGGAGACACGACTCCCGCGTCGTCTTCTTCCCCCGTTCGAGTTCGGACCTCCGACGGAAAGAGAAGCATCCCAGTCCTTGCTCCGCGCGTACGCCGCGCGCCGCGTGTAGTTGTGGAAGTAGTGGCTCCCCTCGAACGCTGTAAGCGCTTCGCGGAACAAAGACATCGTCCGCGCCGGGGACTGGCCCGCCGCGCGAGGGGCTCCGGGCCAAGGCTGGTTCGTGTCCCCGCTCGGGATGTCCCCGCTCGGGATGTCCCCGCTCGGGGATGTCCCCGCCGGGAATATCCCCAGGCACCTCGCGGGGAGTAAGTAGTCGTACGTCCGCTTGACGCACGCGCGTCGCGCCTGGAAGCTCTTCGGCGTCGAGTACGCGCCAAACACTTTCACGTCCTCGGGCAGAAAAGAGTTGATCTTCTCGCACAACGCTTTGGCCTCGTAGTCCCCCCCCTTTGTCGGATCCCACACGCTCGGGTCGAGCTCCAGACGCAGCGAAACCACGGTGGCTAAGCTGGAGACGCCTTTGTCCGTTCTTGAACTTCGGCTCCATTTCAGACGCCCGAGCGCGCGGCTTCGGTAGTTACTGAGTTTCACGCCGCCGCTCTTAAACAGCGCATCCTCCAAAACGTCGTCCACCGTGCTTCCCCTCGGTAACTCGTGGTTCACGGTGTTCCCTTTGTAGTTGCCTCCGGCGTAGCCCACTAACAACGCCGTGGGCTTCTTGCGGAAGTGCTCCGTGAAACTATTGGGGTCGCGTCTTACGTCGGGCGCGAGGCGGTGCGACGGATGCGTGCGCTCGGGTAAAGCGTCGCTCGCCACGGGGACATCCTCGAGGCGCACGCCAGCGGGCGCGCGTAAGTCACGCGTCTCGCGCCGGCGGTCGCCGCGCGTGCCCTCCGTGTCCTTGCGGTGCTTTCGCGCGTGCGGCGCGTCCGGAAAAGGGGCGCTCGCGGGCGCGCTCGCGGGCGCTTCGTCGGCGGCGCTCGCGCGCGAGCTGATGCGTCGGCGGTGCGAGACGAAAGCGGCGGTGAAGGGGCGGCAACCTCCCTGCCGGGCGACACTCGGCCGGACGAGCCCCGAACCGCCTCCGAGCGCCATGGACGCCTCCATGACCGCAGCAGCGAGCGCCGCGCCGACCCTCGCGGTCGCTCGGGACGTCTTGGGCACAAAGCCCCGGGCGCGCCGAGGAATGACACGTGCCCCACTCGGCGGTGCGAGTTTCGCCAAGCGGGTCGTGGTATTTGATCGGTGGTTTCGGGTTCAGCGTCGAAACCGCAGAGCGGCGCTTGCCGATGAAGTCCATCGGATGGAAATCTCATTTTCGCTTTTTGGTTTTTTTCGTCGGTGCGGAACCAACACCAAGAACGCAGCCGATGTGAAATCGGCGCCCCCGGCCACACCACCTCGCGCAGCGCCTTTCACGCATCGCGGCTGCGAGGATGGAGGCCTCGCCACTTCTCGGGGCGGAGACGCGCGTCCTCGTCGGCGACGCGTGCGACGCCGCGGACGCCTCGACGTCCTCCTCGTCGAGATTTTTCTCGGTAACACCCAAAATCTCGGCGCGCGCGATTGCAGCCGTCGCCACCGCCGCGCTGGCGTGCGCGGGCGTCGCCGCGACCGGCGTCTGGGGATCGGCTTTTGGGTCTTCCGCGGCGACGCTGGGCGCGTCGTTGTCGACGTGGGACCGGTCCGGCTGGGACCGGACGTTCGGAGCCACGCGCGGCGTGTCCGCCTCGGCGTCGATCCCGGCGTCCACGCCCATCTCGCCCGCCCGTCTCGGCGCGGAGCAGGAGGCTGAGCCACACGTCGACAAGGACACCACCATCACGGTCGGCTTCCTTTCCTCCGGGGACTTCTTCTGGTTCCCCATGGTGAAGCTCCTGGAGGTGGCGCTCCCCGGGGTGAAGATCCGGCTCACCGACCCCACCTACAACTGGCGCGCGCTCGGCTTGGAGGAGGCAAAATCGCTGGACGACGTCGAAGTTACCGAAGGACCGGTTGAGCCCGAGCTCGTGCTGGAGGGCCCCGACATCTTCCAGACGGCTTGTTTCTGGGAGAACCTGCCCTGGGTGCAGACCACCGCGGAGCCCACGATGTTCTTCAACACCTGGAACTGGTGCAAACACGACCAGCCCGCGTTTCTAAGGCTGGACACCGGTTTGGGGCACTACAAGCAGCCGACGGTGTACGACCCCAACGCGACGACGTTTCTGTGGAGCCCGTACGCGATGACCCAGGTGTTCTTCAACGCCGACCCGTGGTTGATTCACCGCGACGAAGCGTTTAAGGGAGACAACGAACGAGGATTAGGAAGGCCGTACTTCGTGGGGTGGGTCAGCGCCAACTGCCAGGAACACCGAAGCCATTTCTTCGACGCGCTCGTCGACGTCGCGAGCGCCGACAAAAAGTTGAACGGAACCGTACACGGCCTAGGTCCGTGTAACCACAACAAGGACTGGTCGAAAACCGAACAGTTCCCCCCGCGGCACTTGACGGGTCCGGAGATTTACAAAAACTACAGATGGGTGTTAGCGCTGGAGAACGTCGCCGAGCCGGGTTATTTGACGGAAAAACTCGTCAACGCGCAGGCGAGCGGCGCGGTGCCCATCTACTACGGCGACTCGCGCGCCGCGCGGAAGGTGTTTAAGAAAGATTCGTACGTCGACGCGTTTTCCGAGTGGCGCAAAATGGGTGTGACGCCGAGTTCGCCGCCGTCCGTCGAGGACTGGCGGCGGTTAGCGGAACGCGTCGCGGAGATCGACAAGGACGAGGCGTTGTACGAGTCGTACGCGAAACACGACTCGGTCGTGCAAGACTACCCCGAGGGCGAAGACGGCGTGGCGGAAGAAGGCGAGGGTCCGTTTGAAAAAACGGTGCACTACCCGAACGAGCCGTTCCCGCTCATAGGAAGAGCGCTGGAGCAGCAGACGGACGCGCTCAGCGGCGCGTCGGGGGAGGCAGTGAAAAAGATCCGCGAGCTGTTCCCGAGCAAGTTCGCGAGGCTCACCGCGGCGCAGAACGAGGGGGGACGATAGCGGGAGCAAGGTTTTAAAACCACCGGAGACGTGTCGAAAACGCGCGGCGGCGTCGGACCCCTCGTCCGTGCTCCGCGCTGGAGCAATCACGCGCTCCCCCCCGTTTCCTGCATCACCAGCGCGAGCCACTCCCTCTTCCCGTCGGGGAACAGCACTTGGTGCTCCCCGGACGCGTCGCTGTACGCCAGGACGGAGACGGTCACCCACTCCGCCGGGGTTGGATCCGCCGAGTCTCCCTCCGCCGACGCGTCTGTCTCCGCCGCGGAGGGAGACGCCGAGCCTCCCCCGGGCCCCGGGCTTCGTCTTTCGGCGCCTTCTTGAACCGTGAGCGATTCGCGGTTCGCGCCGAGGGGCGCGACGGCGTCCGCGGAAGCGGCGGGAGCGTCGGGAGCGAGCTCCCCGAGCGCGGCCGCGGGAACCGAAGTTGTGACAGCGTTTTCAGTCATCACGTTCCGCGCGGTCGCGTCGGCGGCGCGCTCCGCCGACAAAAGCGTCTCCTCGTCGTACTCGAACCCCTCCGGGCGGAGCGTCACCGGTTTCCCCACGATGGCCTCCCCCCACGCCGCGCCCTGCTGCTGCAGGAACCCGCCGAGGGAGATGGCTCTTTCGCCGCCGCGCGCCTTCCAGAAAGACCCCGCGCGCGTCGGGTCGAAGCGACACCCGCGACGCCACCGCTTGGACTGCGTCGATTTTCCCGATTTTTCGTCGTCGTCGTCGAAGCGCGCGGCAAACTCCGCGGCGGTGACCGTCGTCGTCGCGTTCGTCGTCGCGTCCAGGAACTGAACCAGTTCCCGTCCCCGTCTGGGATTGGGCATGAGCCACCCCACGCCGCGCGCGCCGCACACCACGGGGAGGCGAACCGGGGGCGAGTCGCACGTCGCGAACAAAACACCGCTTGTTCCGGCGAGCGACTCCGTCACAGTCACGACTTTTTCCTTCTCGAAATCCAAACGCTCCTCCACCCCGTCGTGGTACAGCACGACGTGTTTTTTGCTCTCCATCTCGTACCCCGTGACGTGGCCGCCGTACCACGCGTCGTCCAGCGGCCAGAAGACCCTCACGGCGACGCCGACAGAAACGATCTCGCCCTTGCTCACCGCCGCGGTGGTCACGACGGCGCGCCGCGGGGGTTTGGTCGGCTTCGGCGGTTTCGGCGGTTTCGGGGGTTTCGGGGGTTTCGGGGGTTTCGGGGGTTTCGCGACTTTCGCCTTCTTCGCGGGCTTGTTGATGGGGAGCCACGCCTCCTTGGCGCCTCTTTTGTGCGGCTTGTACCTCAGCTCGCACCGCTCCTTCTTCAAATCCAGGTCCTCCTCGACGCCGTCCAGGATGTACACGAGCGTGTGTACGTCCTTCTCGCGGTCCCACGCCCGGACGCGCGCCTCGTAGAAGCACGCGTCGTCCGGCCACCACACGCGGATCGTGCTGCCCACCTCGCACGCGGTCCGGCGAGACAGGCTGGATAAAGGCTTGCGCGTGATCAGTCTGCCGTCCGGCCCGAACCGTGGGCCCAAACCCGCGCGCGCGCGAGTCTTCCGTTGCCTTCCCGTGAGCGGGTTATAGTACCCGAGCTTTGTCAAACTCACGATGGCGGCGTCGCGAACCGACTCCTCGGCGTCCTTCTCGCACAGCGCCTGCATGGTCTCCACCACCCCCGCGTGAAGCGCGTGCTCGCGCAGACACCCGAACAGCTCGCACGCGGCCTCGCGCACGCCGCCGTCGGGGTCGCGGAGCATGTCCGCGGCGGCGGCGGCGGTGAGCGCCATCGCGCGGCGAATCTCCGGCGGGTCCGAACGACGCTTCTCTTTCTCTTTCTCTTTCTCTTTTTCTTTCGGCGGAACGCTCGACGCGGCGGGCGCGTCGCGCGGAACGCTCGACGAAATCGGGTCGTTCGCCACAGACGCTTTCGCTTCGAGTGAAACGTCGCGACGAGAGAGCTCCAACGAAGATCCGCCTTCCAACTCGCCGACCACTTCGTCGCTCGGGAAGATCTTACCGGCGGTTTCTTCCGTGTTTTCCGTCTTTACCGCCGCCGCCGGCGCGTCTTCGCGCCACGCCGCCTCCAGCGTCCGCAGCGTCGCCTCTCTTAGTTCTGCGTCTGCGGCGCGCAGGTTCGGCAGGAGCTTAGTGAGCGCGCCTCGCGCGCGTTCGCCGCCGCGGCCCAGCGCGCGCGTCGCGGCGAGGCGGACGAAACCGCACGCGTCCGACAAAAGGGACGCGGCGGCGTCGAGTTCGACGTTTTTGAAAACGGCGACGTCGGCGGCGTCGAACGGGTCGACGATTTTTCCGTGTTTCGGCGGGAAAGTCGCCTCTTTCGTCTTCGTCTCTTCAGTCGGTGTCGACACGATCGAAGCGTCCGGCTGAGGCGGTTGAGTGACGGTCGCGATCGCGCCTTGTAGAATCTCCGTCTTCGATACGAGAAGCTCCGCGGAGCTTTCTTTCTGAGGCTTGTCTTCGCCTGATTTGTTTTGTTTTTCGTCGGTATCGTTTAATTTCGCGTCGCGCGGCGCGAAAGTCACCGAAAGCGCGCGCGCCGACACCGAGCCGAGCGCGGCGACGAGCGCCTCGCGGATCCACGGCTCGCGCTCGCGCTGAAGCGCGCTCGCGACGCGCGACGCGAGACCACCTTCTCTGTCGGTCTCGATGACATCGTCGGCCGCGTTTCTCGTGAGCCAAAAAAACGAAAACGCGTCGAGCAAATCGGGCGAAGCGCACGCGAGCACGCGAGCGGCGCCGCCGCGGCGCAGCGCGGACGCCGTCGACTCTTTTGTTTTTGTCAACGCGGCGTCCAGACTCACTCCGACTCGCGCGTCGTCTTTTCCGCCGAGCGCGGAGGTCACGACATCTCCGAACGCGGCGAGGAAAAAATCGGTGTCGGTGTCGGCTTCGTGATCCATCCGATCCGACGCGCCGGGGAGAATTTTCTTCGTCGCGTCGCGAGACGCGGAGAAGGCCGCCGCCGCGCGGCACGCCGCCTCCGTCGCGGCGGACCACGCCTCGACGCGCCGCTGATCGTTTTCGGAGTGACCGTTCACGTCCCCGTCTACCTCGACGACGGCGGAGGCGCTGTGGGCGGCCAGCGCGGACGCGGCGCGCAACACACGCGCGAAGAAGCCGCGGAAGCGGAGACGGAAACGCGTATCCGTATCCGTCGCGAGACGCGCGGCGACGTCCGCGGCGCGCGTCGCTTCGTCGAGAATCGCGATTCTCGCGTTTGCGTTCGCGGCGGTCACAGGGTCGATCCCTTCGCGTTCGTCATCGTCTTCGTTTTCGTCAGAAGCGTCGGAAAGCGTCGGTCGAGTGATGGACACGAGCAACGTCTCGAGCCTCGTCTCGACCGCGTTTAAGATGACGGCGTGCGTCTGACCGTCGTCGGCGACGTGCGATGAATCTTCCGTCGGATTTCCAATCCTCTCGCCCAGCGCGCTCAGCGCATAGGCGATCGACTCGGGAGGCACATCGAGTAATAGACGGTTCGAAGCGGCCACGAGCGCGGAAATGTCGCGGTCCTCCTCGCGCGAAAGGGACATGTCCGCGTCGCAGGACATGTCCGCTCTCGTTCGTGACGCGACGCCGTTCGGTACGCGGCGGCTGTCCGCGAGCGTCACGAGCGCCCCGGCGAGCGTCCCGGGAATCTCGCGACGGCAATCTCGCGACCTTCGATTTCCCGGCACCGGGGCTTCCGTCGACTCTCCCAAAGAACCTCCCCCGATGACTGATATCGGGGCTCGGCGCTCTCCCCCCGTCGACCTGTCGCGGGTCCTGCAGCCGCCCGGACGCCACGCGCGCGCGCCGACTGACTCGACCGCGCCGGGCGGCCGAACGCCGGCGAGCGAAGTCGCCGAGCGAACAGCGCGAGTTTCAGCTTTCAGGCGCGAGCGACGGGTCTCGCGAAATTTTCACCCGAGACTCGATGCGGGCCAGGGGAAGACGGGTTTTCGCTCTCGTCGGTCACCTTCGCCGGCATTCCGAGCGCGCGCGCGGTGCGACCGGTTCGAGACACCATGGGGTGGCTCACTCGGTTCCTCGCCAGTAAGATGGAGGATCCCGCGAAGCGGCAGGCGGACTTCGAGGCGCACATGGTGGAGACCACGGCGAAGTGCGAGGAAGTGTGCGTGCGGCGAAATCCGTCACCCGACCGCGATCGGGCCGTGGGGAGGCGTTCGGCCTCGGACGCCTCCTTCCGTCTTCCCCTGTCCCGCGACGCCCGTCGCGCCGTGCGCCGTCGTCGCTGACTCTCTCGCGCCTGCTTCGTCGCGTCCGTCGTCCACAGGAAGAAAAACTGGAACCAGCCCACCAAGACGCACGGGTACTGGGCCAAGGACAAGATGCAGAGCACTGTGCGTACGCGCGATGCCCGCCCTCGAGCGCTGCGCGAGAAACGAGCCGCGCGGCAGCCTTCCGCCTTCCGCCTTGCGCGCCGCGACCCACCCGCGCGCTCGCGAACCCTCCCGAAGTCGCCGGACGGCGAGCTCGCGCCCGTCACGCGCCGCGCGGTCTCGAGCGCGCGCGACCGACCGCGCGTTCCCGTAGCGCGACGCCGCCTCAAAACGAGGCGCTCCCCCCCCTCCCGTTCGCTCGCTGACCCGCCGAAATCGCCCCGCCCGCCGCAGTACAAGTTTTCGCAGGAGCCGATGTTGACCAACGCGCCCGGGCGCGCGCAGAACTGGTGAAGGGAGAAAGAAGAAGCAAAAGAGAACCCGCCGTTTCGTGTGGGGCTCGGAGCTCGTCCCCGGGGATGCGGAGATACGCGCGAGTCCCTCGCGAAGGTTGTACATCTATCTAATCACGTTTACGAAGGTGGACTTCGAAAGTTAAAAAAAACATCTTCGCGTCGGGAGCGTCAAGAGACCCGCCTCCGCTTCCCGCGCGTGTCCTCCGCCGGAAGGCGCACGCGCCGCGTCTCCACGACGACGTCGTCGCCCGACTCGAACGCGACCGCCACTGTGAGGTGTGCGTGTTCAGTCTGAACGAATCCCGTCGCGGAGGCGAGCGCGACGCGGATGTCGTCGCGCGGCGCTTTTTTTTTTTCGTCGGCGGCGGCGTCGACGTACCACGCGTCCAGCGTCTCGCCCGTGACGACGTCCCAGACGTACACCGCGCCGTCCGCGCCCACGACCGCGGCGTAGCCTCCGCGCGCGCCCGCGAGCGCGACGGGATCGAACCCGGAACCGAAACGTCGCGTTTCGCCTAAACCTGAACCGCGCGCGGTTTCCTCGTCGTTTTCCTCGTCCGACGCGTCTTTGGTTTCAAAAAAAGAAGCGCCGCCGAAGACGGCGCCGCGGTGCGCCTCGCCGCGGCCCGCGGTGTGGTCCAGCAAACCGACCGCGAGTCTCTTCCTCGAAACATCACACGGCGTGTCGTTCGAGAGTTGCGGAGACTCCGGTTTCGCGCGCGCGAGCGCGACGAGAAGCGAAGGTCGATCGCGCGTATTCCTCGCGAAAGCGCCGCTTTTGAACGCGAACCCGGTTCGGCGAGGGACGCGATCGGGATCGTCCCGCTCGGCCTCCTCGTCGCTCGCCTCGCCGAAAACGTGCGCGGCGCCGTCGCACACCGTCTCGCGCGTCGAGTACGAGACGCCACAAAGGCGCCACGAAGAACACCCACCCCGGGTCTCGAGACTTTTTAGTCTGTTTGTTTCGTCTTCGTTTGTCTCGTCGCGAGAAAGTTCTTTTCCTTCCTCCGTCAGCGTCCACGTCGCGAAGAGCGCGCCGTCGTGCGCGGCGAAGAGCGTCTTTCCGTCGTCCGCGAAGGCGAGGACGTCCGGCGCGTCGCCGCGCGGCGCGACGCCGCCGTACCGAGGCGCCGCGAGCAGAACGGGGGAAAAATCGTCGGTTGAGGGTATGAAGACGTCGTGTCCCGTCCCCGGAAAGGCGCTCCGCTCGGCGCCTCTCCGAAGCGCCTCGCGAACGTCGTCCCCGCGCCACAACGCGCAGACGCCGCGCGCGCCGCAGGCGACCAGCCAACCGCCTCCACGCGACGCCGCGACCTTCGTCGGGGCGAACGGTGTGGCGAGGAACGCGCCCGGACTCGAAGAGCCGTCCAGAGGGAACACGCGAACGCCGACGGAACGAACGCCGCGATTAACGTCTTGTTCGCGTCGAGAGCGCGGATCGAAATCGGGACCGGATTCCGCCACGTGCGCGACCCACGGTCCTTTCGCGTCGTCGCCGAACGCGAACGAAGGCTCTTCGCGTTTAATGTTCGAAATCGAAACGCGTCTCGCGACCGTCTCGAGATCGGTCTCGAAATCGTCCGGATCAGGATGGCTCTTTTGTTTTCTCATTCGCGCCGCGGAGCTCACGTCGGAGCTTACGTCGTCGCCCGTCCCGCGTTTGGACGCGTTCAAACGCGTCGTAGCGTGTAGCAGGAAACACGCGCGCGACGATTCGCGTCTCTCGACTCCGTCATCCTCCGGATGCCTTTTTCCCGATCGAAAAGAAGGAGGCGCCTCCTTCTTCGTCCGCGTCGCCGCGCACAAGAAGACGCGCGTCACATTCCCGGAACGGTCGCCGAACGAACAAGAGGCTTCTCTCGAACGAGACGCGAGATTCTCGGCGAGAATCTCGAGCGCGGAGACGTTTTCGACGTCGCGGATTCTTAGTCGGAAAACGCGCGGCGCCGAGCCGGCGGAGAGACCTCTCGTCTTCTTTTTTTCCTCCGAGCTTTTGATGCGCTCGGCGCCTTTCTCTGCCTTCCGCGTCTCCGGGGACACGGAAGCCACCGCGTCGACGGCGACGGCTCCGATCGAATCCGAACGCTCGCGAGTGGCGAGAAGTCGAGAACGCGTCGCGGCGACGGGCGTGTCCGCGACTTTTTCCGCGGCGTCGGCGTCGGCGTCGGCGTCGGCGTCGGAGACGCTTCGCTCGACGCGCTCGCCGGCGCTTCGCGCCGCGGCTTCCGCGGCGCGGAACTCCGCGGACGCGCTCAGGGAATACATCCCGCGGAGCTGCGAGCTGCCGAGCCGGCGGTACGTGCCGCCGGAGGAGTCGCGGGGCGTCCGAGTCCGAGCGGCCGAGTCCGAGCGGCGACGGTCGGCGTCCGAGGACGCCGCGGCGTCCGAGGATGCGAGTGTCTCGCCCGGGGCGAGCGGCGCGCGCGTCGAGGCGAAGCCTGCGGCTCGCGCGCCGGCGCGCTCGGCCGGTCGCGCCTCCGGCGCGCGCTCGAGCAGCGAGGACCACGCCGCGCGCTCGGAGGCGTCGCCGCGACGCGCGCGCACGCCCGCGCCGAGCTCGCGCGCGAGCGCCGAGCGCGCGGCGCGCAGTCTCTCGATGGCGTCGTGAAGGATCTCGGGGTCATCGGGCCATGACGCGAGTTCAGCGCCGAGCCCGGGAGGAAGCTCCACGCAGACCGGCCACCGCGCCATCGCGGCCACGGCGGCGGGGGGGGCGGAGAGGCGCGGGTCTCCGCCGTCTCGCGCGGTCACAGTGTGTCCCCTCGTCGGTGTGCCAAGCGTGCCAACTTCCTTCCAACTTGAAAAATGCGGACGTCTGTGCTCAGGGCGATGCGCAGTCATGACTCGGACGTCAGGGCGATGGCGTGTGCGACAGCGTGACGCCGTGACCATTAAAAACAACGTTATGGTCACGTCTTTAGGTCTCGCGAAAAGACGCGTCCGTCCGACACATCGACGCGCGATGATGTCGCGGCGCCGCGATGCGCGACGCTCTTCGACGCGTGCGTTCCTCGCGATGGTCGCGCTCCTCGCGCTCGCCGCGCGCCCGGTGGCTGCCGCCGCGTTCGAGCCCGCGTGCGCCGCGCTCGCGAGCGCGACTGCGCCCGCGTTGAAGATCGACAACACTCCGCATGTGTTCGACCGGGTTAACGACTACGTGTACGTGCGCGCGGACGTCACCACCTCCACGACCCTTTCCGGGTTGCAGAGCATCTTCGTCTGGGGCGGCGGAGACGGCGAGTGCGGCGTTACGGGCGCCGCGGGTATGCTCTTCGGGATATCGGAGGGCAAGATCTTTTTAGGGCGGCAGTGCGAGAGCTCGACGGGATTTTACTTCCTCCCGCTGGCCGCGTTCGAGCCGGCGGCGAGCGCGCGTTTCGTCGTCGAGGTGTACTACCGAGCCTGGACGGACGAGTTGCGGATCTGGGTAAACGACGTCGAGGTCACGCCGACTGGAACGACGTACGCGCTGGAGTGGTCGGACGGATACGCCTCCGCGGGCTATGGCAAACACTACGCCGCGGAGACGTGGGGCGGAACGATTCACGCCGTCGACTTCTACGAGTGCGCCTGGCCGAATACGCCCGCCGCGGCGCCGTCCCCCCCGGCGTCCGTCCTTGACTCCCCTTTTTCTGCGTCGTCGCTCAAATCCGCGGTGGATAACTGCATCGCCGCAACAATCAACCCCGACCTCACGCTTTACCCTTCGTGCGTCGCGCCGGCGGTACCGTCAGGGAGCGGTCGCTTCTGCTGTTCGCTGTGCGGCGCGAATTGTCTGCACGGTGGCGCGACGGACATGCCGAATTGGGACGTGAGCGAAGTCACGAGCTTCGAGGGTTTGTTTCAGGGCAAAACGAGCTTCGACGAAGACGTCACCGGCTGGTCCGTTCCAAACGACGCGAACGTGTCGAACATGTTCCTCGGCGCCACCGCCTTTCTGGCGAAGTTCGCGAACTGTAACACAACCGCGACGTCGATTGACCTGAACGCGTGTCGCCGCAAGGTGTACCCGCCGAGTCTCGCCGCGTTCGACGGACCCCCCGCCGCGTGGGATAACCGTTACTGCGACTTCCCGGTCCCAGCCAACGGCGCCCTCGGCGAGTGCGATTCACAGGTGCCGAAGGGCTCAATGTGCGCGCCGACGTGCAACGACCCGACCGCGCTGGCCATGAAGGGCGTGTGCGGGCACGAGAAGCAAACGCCACCCGCGTGCGT
>ENA-OUOG01002889-OUOG01002889.1-marine-metagenome-genome-assembly--contig:-NODE-2889-length-17009-cov-8.851110_pt1 | contig 17009 bp, 22 predicted proteins | sample MGYA00248635_ERZ508505 | MGnify/ENA primary metagenome ERZ508505 (study PRJEB26176, sample SAMN06267871) | marine metagenome | isolation source: Saanich Inlet, British Columbia, Canada | place: Pacific...
TTTGAACATCTTTTTTGTTGTAAATATAAAAAATTTGATTTTTCCTTACATTAGATGCGACAGAACCCAACTACGAACTATAAGATTGAAAATCGTTCTTATAATCCACGAACAGGAAGAAGTTCCTTTGGAGCATTAGACTTAATGGGAAGCTTCGGTAATTATAATAAGAAAGAGGTGAGCTTATCTTACTGTCAATTAAGACTCATAATGTCTAATACAGGCAATATGGCAATTGATAATTGGAAAGTAAATTTTGAACTTGAAGGAGAGTGTAGGTTTTTAGGGAATTATAACAAAGGGAATAAGGTAAATGATTATGGAATTAGTGAGATAGCTAATCCTGGAGCAAAAAAAACATATACTAATCAGTCTTTTTCAAAATCATCTTTAATTCCTTTAATTCAGAAAGATACAATAGATTTTGATTTGTGGATATTACCTTTACCAAAAGAATATAATCTAGTTTTAAATTGGGAAATTTTGGCAAGAGATTTCAATAAAAAGGGGAGCATAAATATTAAAATTAAACCAAAAATAGAAGAACGAACTTTAGTTTCAGAAGTAGAACATCATTACGAAATTAAAGAGAGTAAAACTAATGTTGAAGAAAAAGTAGTCTATAAATAATTACACTTATCAAGGTATTTTGTTTAAGACTTAATCATCTCTTTTTCAAATTTATTATACCTTTGAATTTATCACGTATGATATTAGAATAAAGGTATGCCTGAACAACAAAACATAGAATGGAAACAATCTTGGAGAGATGAATACTTACAATGGATCTCTGGATTTTCTAATGCCAATGGAGGTGTTTTATATATTGGAAAAGACGATAACGGAAATGTAGTTGGTGTAGATAAGTATAAAAAGTTGATGGATGAACTTCCAAATAAAATCAAGGATACTACTGGCATTATTTGTGGCGTAAACTTACATAAAGAAAACAATAAGTATTTCATTGAGATAATTATAGAACCATTTTCGTCTCCTGTGTCCTATAAAGGGAAGTTTTATATGCGTAGTGGTAGCACCAATCAATTGCTAACAGGAACTGCATTGAATAATTTTTTAATTAAAACAGAAGGTAAAGATTGGGATGAAGTTGTTCTTCCAAATATTACTATGGAAGATTTTGACTTAAATACAATAGAATCATTTAAAAAGAATGCTGTAAAATCAGGTCGCCTTCCGTATATAGGTGATTCTACTCCAGAAGAAGTATTAAAGAATTTAAATTTAATAGATAAAGAAAGTAACTACAAAAGAGCAAGTATTCTGTTATTTGGTAAAAATACACAAGAATACATTCGAAGTGCTTATGTAAAAGTGGGAAGATTTGGAGAATCAAGTTCAGACCTTCAATCTCAAGAAGTAGTGGAAGGAAATGCTTTTGAAATTGCAGACAAAGTTATAAGAATATTAGATGACAAGTATGTTATTCGTAATATCAGTTATGAAGGTATGCATAGAGTTGAAACACCAGAATATCCATTTAAAGCAATTCGAGAAGCACTACTTAATGCGATTATTCATAGGGAATATGAAAAAACACCTATATTTTTAAGTCTTTTTGATGATAGAATGACCTTGATGAATCAAGGAGAACTCACTGATAAACTTAAAATTGAAGATTTAAAAGTAAAGCATTTATCATATCCACGAAATGAACTAGTAGCAAGTGTTTTTTATAAAGCAGGTTTTATTGAAACTTGGGGTCGTGGAACTATAACAATTATAGAGGAGTGTGAAAAATACGGGTTGCCAGAGCCAAAAATAGAGGTTTATGGAGGTGCTTTTTCTATCACTATTTTCAGAGACATTTATAGTGATAAATATCTTTCTGAATTGGATATCAATGAAAGACAGAAAAAAGTAATTCAGTACATAAAAGAAAATAAAGAAATAACAAGTGGTGAGTATCAAAAGGAATATGATGTTTCCAAAGCTACTGCTCGAAGAGATATTGAGGAGTTATTGGAGCTTTCTATAATAAAACCAGAAGGTACAGGTAGAGCAACTAAATATGTGATTGATGTTGAAGGCTATAATACGAAACAATAGAATGAACCGAAAGATGAACCGTAAAAATAGTTGTTTGTAAGGGTTTTCTATAAAAATGAACCGTAAAATGAACCGTAAAAAGAATATGAATTACTGCTTGTTTAGGTTGATGTAAATGATAAAAGTAAAAAAGAACATACCAACTGTCTTCTTAAATTTGCAACATTAGTTGCAAATTTAAGAAGACAGTTGGTAGTAAACAATTTTTATCAATAAAAATATTAGGTCAATAAAACACAAAGGATTATTTTAGTATTGGAATAAAAGTTCATTGAAATAACCTCGAGTAAAAAGTGAGGCATTGGTAGAAAAAGTGTAAAAGCCCTCAAAAAAGACGGGGTGTTACTATCCCTTTGGCTTAAAACATAAAGGGTATAATAACGTAAGTACTTCTTCTAACATTGCACTTAAATATAAGTACAATGGAAAAGAGTTTAATGATGAGCTTGGACTTAATATGTATGACTACGGAGCAAGAATGTACGACCCTGCACTTGGTAGATGGTTTGTAAATGATAGGCTTGCTGACGATGAAATGCAGATTGATAAATCACCTTATGCTTATAGTTGGAATTCACCTGTATCTTTAAATGACCCTGATGGTGACTGCCCATGGTGTGTTGGTGCCTTGGTTGGTGCGGTTACAGAGTATGCAGTTCAGGTTACAGTAAATTTGGCAAAAGGGCAAACTTTAAGTGAAGCAGCGACTAATATTGATTTGGTTGATATAGCTGTTGCGGCTGGAGAAGGAGCTTTAACAGGTGGAGCAAGTGCATTCAAAAGAATTGCCATTACCGCAACCGCAGAAGTAGTAAAAGCAGCAGTTGATGTTACATTAAATGACGGCTCGATTTCTACTGATATTATAGGTACTGAGGGAAGTGCAAAGACAGTTCGAGGAGTTGCTACTGATGCTGCGATAGGGACTATTGTAGGAGAAGGAACTACACGGGGAGCGAAAGCTCTAGTTAATGCATCTAGTGATGCTGCAGTTAAAACAGCTAAATCAAATGTAACGGCTGCAGCAAAAAACTTAGATAAAGCAAATAATATTAGGGCTACAGGTAATGGTGCTCAAGCGGCTAGAGGTTCAAATGCAAAAACTTCTAACTCCGCATACAAAAGTTTTAGTGCAGCAAAACAATCACAAGACGTTACAAGAAGTTTGAACTCTACTGTTGGAAAAGTAAATGCTAAAGTTGTTGATGGTACAGCAGATTATACTACTGAGTCAGCACAAAAAATTATTGAAAACAAATAAAATGATGATTACTAAAAATAAATTTTTTGCAATTATTCTTGTTGTAGTAGGCTTTGTGCTCTTTTATGGTATTTATAGTAGTATAAGCAAAAAACGGATGTTAGAGGAGAAATCAATAATATCTGAGGCGGTTATTACGTCAAAATATCGTATCAGGAGTAGGGGTTATTATGTTAATTATGAATTTTATATTGATAATAAAAAATACAAAGGAAGTCAAAAATTAATGAAAAAGGACCTGATTATTGAGGAAGGGGATAAGTTCTTAGTTGAATTTGTAAAAGAAAACCCAGATTACAATAAAATAAATTTAAATAAAAAAATAGAAAATGATTAAAAATTTAGCATCACTATTAATGCTGTTAATTACGGCAACTATTTATTCACAAAACTTTGAAGGTAAAATTATTTACTCTAATAGTTACGAAAGTAAATTATCTGATGTCACAAGTGAGCAGTTTAATAATTTGATGGGCACAGAGCAAGCTTATCTAATCAAGGAAGGCAATTATAAATCCGCATTCAATGGAGTTTTTATTAAGCTTCAAATGTATCGAGGAGATGAAAATAGGAGTTATATGTTTACTGTGAAATCTGACACGCTTTATTGGGAAGATTATTCTTTAAATATAGATAAAGCAATCAGTTTTGAAATTAAAAAAAATCAAGATACTGTTTTAGGTACTCCATGTGACGTTATTATTGTTCAAGCAGAAAAGAGTAAGACACATTACTACTATAATAGTAAATATGAAATTAATCCAGAGTTATTTACTGACCATAATTATGGTAATTGGTATTATATTATATCTAAAACAAAGGCTTTGCCGTTAAAAACGGTTTTTGAAAATGACCAATTTATTATGACAAGTGTTGCCACGGAAATTACCTCTATGGAATTAGATGACAATGTTTTTGAGGTACAGAATAAAAGTAAAGTTGCAAAAGCAAGCTGGTAGTAGTGAATATTAATAATAGTTCAAAATAGTGGATTGGCGAATTTAACTTTGTAATTATTTGATATTCAAAATTAGTTGATAGTAATTAGTACTTAAAATGAGTGTGCCTTAGGTATGCTCATTTTAATTTTAAGACCTGACCCACTTTACAAAATCAACAATACACAAAATCACCAAAAGCACCAATGATGCTGTGAGGTTTATCACCGTTCCAATAACCGATAAGCTTTCACCAAAAGATATGGATTGTTGTTTCATTTGAGCTGATTTAAAAGCTTTGGTCCAGTGTTCAGCTTCTAGGTCATAACGCATGCGAGTGCTGGAACTATTATCATTCGGTCTCCACTGAAATTCTTTATTGTCTGTTGCCATAATGTTAAATATTTACTACAAGGATAGGTAATTTAATTGAAAACAAAAACCTGGTACTCTGGAGGTTACCTTATTTTTAATATGTATTGGAATATTACACTCATAAGCTGCTTTCACACCTCCCAGGGTGCGTTCTCTGGTCGTTTCTTTGCATATTGATATAATGTGATGCTTCAGAATTCAGGTCTCTTAAATCGCTTGAAATAGATTGGTTTTATAGTGGGGAACTTGATATTTATGGTATATGAATACTAATAATATAGATACTGAAATTGAATACTGCGAGTCGCAACTAAAATTAGCTACTTGTGACGATGCTATATGCGAATACAACTATGAACTAACCAATCTCAGGTTTAAAAAACACTTGGAACTGCTTAAACAAAAGGTGAATAAAATAACTACTCGCCAACCATCGGTACTGGACCTATTTCATAAATACTTCCCAATTTAATTTTGACCAACTTGGTTTTGATGGTTTAGCAGATGGTACTGGCGGTGCTACTTTGGTCGATGGTCTTGATTTCTTGATTGGCTTATTTGGTAAAGATTTAAGTGATGGCAGTGATGGTCCACCTTTAGCTCCTTTTAGAAAACCCACTACATTTCCACTATAATCTCTAAAAAAGCTTTGTTTTAGTGTTCCACAGTATTGAGATTTGCTATTATACACTGCATTACCATTTAAAAACCCTATGAAATAGCCGCTAGTTGCATATAGGTCTTTACCACTTAGCCACCCAACGGTATAGCCTCGCTTGTTATAAATTGCTTGCATCTTTTATCTTTTTAATGTTGATACCATCTGATTCTAGGTTATTTCCCAGTACGCCCCAATACAGACCATTCAAGTTTTTGTCCATTTCTTTACAGATATAGAATATGGCTGCATATTCATAATCAAAACGCTGAACATCTATAATCCCAATTGGTTCTAATGCTTGTAACAGTTCTTTAACCTGATATAGCTTCAAGCCTGATTTTAGTACTAAGTGGTTATGGTTGCCTTTGCTAATTGAAAAAGTTTCAGTAGTGTAAAACATACGAGTGTTACCACTTGTGGAACTAGATTCTAATTCACAGTATAGCTCGTTCATGAGCGTCATACACTCCATCTTAGATTTTGGGTCTTGATAGGTAACTGTAACAAAGTAATCCCAGTTTAGAAATGATAAGTGTTGTTCCAGTGTATCGTTACGATGCATACACTCTATGGTGTTGGATAGGCTTCGGTTTCTTTGGATTAGTTCAAATAATTCAGGACTAGTGAACTGCTCCATCATCTTAAAGCTATACTTGTATGGTTTGGATTTCATCTTAAACCAATCTAACGCTGGATTCTCTAATAATAGCTTATCTCTTCTTCTTTCCAGTGTTCGTACTGATATGTTACATACGCTACTGAATTCTTTACTTGTGTACCAATTTTTTAATTTCATATTCTTATGTTTTGTTTACTATAGGGCGCAAGTCCTTAATACAAGGGGGCTTGCAGTTATATATTAATCTTACGTCAATTGTCCACAAAGTCAATAGTTTAGCTCAAAAATTTCTAAATAATTTTAAGTGACATTTGTCGCAATACCTTTTATGAGTTTTTCAATGCTCACAATTATAAATATGTCTGATTGCCCCAAAAAGCGTCATCTGTCAGAAAGTATTTATAAGGGAAAATACGTAGGAGGCATCTGTGAGATTGTAACATATTGATAATAGGACGGTTATGCACATAGGGAGGTCCGACCCCTTACTTAGATTTTTGTTGAAAATAATTTGATATTGATTTTTATCGGCATAATCAGAGCGTGCTACCACCCTACGGATATGTAACCGTAGCATCAAAATACACTTAACGACATATTTCTAACCGCTTATAAATTGAAGTTTGCTCCAGATAGGATGTGCTTTATCATTTCCAATGTGAATCCGTTTCCAATCGCATGCGCTGCTGGTGTTTTCTTCAGTAGCTCAGTATAGCCATCTGGAAGCGTTTGAAGTCGTTCTAGTTCTGTTACGCTAAACAATCTAAATAGTGATTTCACAGCATCAGCATCCATATTTTCAATACTCGTTAGCTTATCTTTCTTATACAACTCTGCAAATGCTTTATCGTAGTAGACCACGTTCCCCAATGATTTGGTTAGGTAGCGTTTTAGACCGTTTTTAGTGTGTGGTACATTTTTAGTCAGTACACAATTGGATTTGGTTCGGTCCGTATAGCCACTTTCTAGGATATCATCAAGTATAATGTTCCTAACGTTTGGAATTGTTATCGGAATATTGGTCCAGTAGATACGGTGACGGTTCTGGGCACTTACAAGATTTGAGTTGATAGCAATACCTTCAACACCTAACAATTCATCCATACGGTTCTTGTCGGTCCTAGACATTGAACCTACATTCTCAAATAGAAAGTATGTTGGTTTGGTTTCTTCTAGTAATCTAAGCGCATGGAAGAATAGTGATGATTTATCACCGTCCAATCCCTTTCGGTCTTTACGTAAACTTGATAGGTCCTGACACGGACTTCCAGCTACTAGTAAATCCATTGGTGGTAACGATGCACCATCGATTGATTTAATACACCCAAGTTGGGTGCAACTAGGGAAATGATGTTGGGTTACTTTAATTGCGTTGTTTTCTATTTCACTGGCGTAATAGTTAGCGATGGGAATGTTTAATTGTTGTAATGCGAGTTGTGCGATGCTAATTCCATCAAATAATGATAGCACATTCAGTCCTTTGTTTTGGTTCATTTATCCGTTTAGAGATAAATAGATGTGACCAACACAAAAAGACAAGGAGCTTTTGCCTATCGGACAAAAATGAGGACTTTTTCACCAATAAATGGATGCTAACAGCTTAATATTCAATGAAATTACGGTGATAATCAGCCATCACACAACACAAAAACGCAGATACTACATTATGTCATATATCTAAGAGGTTGTAAGTCAGCTAGTAATAATTTTGTATTGAATAAAAACACGACTCATTACAAATATTATATTATACTTGCAAGTGTTTATTGATATTTTTTCACTTTTTTCTTGTTTACCTCGATTATTTTCCGTATATTTGCATCAAATAAGTTGAAATAGTCAACTGTTTGAGTTTAACATAGGTGAAAGGAGTTTCACCAAGCATACCGTAGCCATTACCTAGCACATAGGAGTGGCTTTTTTATGCTCTAAATTCAAGGAAAGTGATGCTGATACTAAAAATAGTACTGTTTTTGTTATCCACTGACCAAATCAACAACGAACCCAGCAATGACGGGGCTTTAATTAAAAAATAAGTTCTAAAAAGCTGGCACGGGAATAATATTCCTTGTATCCTTGAAAAGTGTTATGGAAAAAGGTAAAGCATTTCCCATAACGGCTGGAAGCCCCTTAATCAGGGAGATAGACCAACAAAATAGTTAGAAAATTGGGTTAGCCTTTTATTATAACGGAAAATATAAGATTATCATTAAAAAATTAGGATTATGACACAAGTAGCAATTTTTGGAAGGACCAGTACACAAGAACAAGACTATCAACGTCAGGTAGTGGATATGCAGAAAGTAGCGGACCATTTTAAATATGAAGTAGTAAGTGTCATTACCGAAAAGATTAGCGGAGCAAAATCCAATAATGAGCGAATGGGTGTTCAACAACTATTAAATGAGGCTAAAGCTGGTAAGTTCAAAATGGTGTTGGTAACGGAAGTTTCTCGTTTGGGTCGGTCCACACTAGAGACGCTAAAGCTGATTACTGAACTGCACAGTTATGGAGTAAGCATCTATTTGCATGACCTTAAATGTGAAACGCTCAACGATGAAGGTGAAATGAACATGCAAACAGAAATGATGGTACATATGTTATCGCTGTTCGCTAAGAACGAAAGAAGAACCACTATCGATAGGATTCGTAGTGGCATGCAACAAGCCAAATTAAACGGTGTGCATTGTGGAAGATATAAAGGAACTAGTGAAGATTCAAGTACATTTCTTTCAAAATATCCTAAAGTTATAGGTGGTCTAAAGCGGGGTTTCAGCGTTAGAGAATGCGTTAGTTTGTATGGAGTTTCACTAGGCACTGTGGCAAAAATAAGAGGATTGATTAAAGATAAATTGGTAGTTGAAAAAGAAGCAGCATAGCTTAATCGAAATACAATAATCAATTATTTATAAGCAAATTAAAAAATTTAGGCTAGACCTGAGATGGAATACCTATGCCTATTGGTAAATGAAATATGAATTTAAAAATTGAAATAAATGGCATCACAAATAGCAAAAGAGGTAATGCGCTTAGCAAGTAATAAGCAATATAAAAAAGCATTGAAAATAATGAGCAATATCAGGATTAAAAACTTAACGGTTACTAAATCCACCCTAAAGAGCAAATATGGTTTAAAACCTAAAGACATTGAAAAGCTGAACTATATAGAAGTGGAAAACCCACGTTTTAAAAATGCTGGTAAGATGCGATTGTATCTACGAGCTGAAGCCTATAATCTCTCGCTCAAAATAAAAAGAAGTAAAAACACTAAAAGCAACAGCTTATGAAATTAAATACAGATGATAAAAACAATTTCGTATTCCAATACGAAGATATCCAGATTCAAGTCCCTGGCGGATTGAACGATGAAAAGCTAGATAGCCTACGAGTAACTTTGAAAATAAGTAAAGTTGATAGCTATGTGAATGTACGTCATAGCCTGAACTTGTACAGTGATACTCAAGTAGAAAAGTTCATCATTACGGTTTCCTATCGTTTAGAAATTAACGATGTGCTAGTTCGTAAAGCGTTTATAACTTTGGTAAATACCTTGGAGAAATATCGATTGGATAGGTTGTCTATGGAAGAAGAACAAACAGCTGTCGAGTACCAACTACCAGATGAAGAGCTTAAAGAAGCGAAGGACTTTTTATGTGCTGACAGCCTATTTGAGCAGACAAATAATCGTATTGGTGCTAGTGGTATTATAGGTGAAGAAAACAACAGATTGCTAATGTATTTGATTTTTACTTCACGTAAAACCACCAATCCGCTACATTGTATATCGTTTGGGAGTTCAGCAACTGGTAAAACGCATTTACAGTCCAAAGTAGCCCAGCTAATCCCTATTGAAGATAAAGTGGAAATCACCCAGTTATCGGCTAACGCTTTCTATTACTTCAATCGTTATGACCTTAAAAACAAACTGGTAGTGATTGAAGATATGGACGGAGCTGAAGAAGGATTGTTACCACTTCGAGAATTGCAGACAAAGAAACGTATCTCTAAATCTGTAGTTCAAAAAAGCATCGGTGGTCGTGGTAGAACCAATAATCTAGTTGTGGAGGGTCCAGTCTGTGTAGCTGGATGCACCACTCAGGAAAATATGTATCAGGACAATGCCAATCGGTCCTTCTTGTTGTATATCGATGAGAGTGCAGAGCAAGATGAGTGTATTATGGAGTATCAACGTATGCTATATGCTGGTAAAGTGGATGAAGATTATCAGGATGCATCCGCCAAGCTACTTAGAAACGTCCAGCGACTGTTAAAACCTATCAAGGTTATCAATCCGTATGCGGAACATCTAAAACTTCCTAAGACTGTATTTAAGCCTAGACGTACCAATTTGCATTATCTACAGCTTATTGAAGTAATTACATTTTATCATCAGTTCCAGCGTGAAGAACGATGCGATGAGACCACTGGTGAAGTGTATATTGAAACTACACTAGAAGATATCAAACTAGCCAATACATTGATTAAAGATGTGCTGTTACGTAAATCAGATAGGCTTAATGGTGTCACTCGTGACTATGTAGAATCTCTTCGAGTATATCTAACTGATTTAGGTCGTAACACTTTTACCAATCAGGAAATAAGACGTGAGTTTAGAATCAGTGAAACCACGCTCAGACGGTATCATAAAGTACTGTTAGCTGAAGGTTATATTGAAAAAACTGGTGGAAATAGAACCGCCTCTTACGAGTATAAACTGCTGGATGTAAATGAGTTTAAGGACTTGGAAGCGACCATTGAAAAGGCATTAAACCTATGTTTGGAGTTCGCCACCCCGCCAAAGGTTCGCCACTCTAATAATGGCGAACTTAAATAGTTAAAAATAAGAATAATACGTGTGGTTCGCCACTAAAAGTAATTTAAAAGCAAGCAATATGAAAAGTTTACAAATAAATAGCGATGCATTCAATGCGATTCTAATCGATTTTAAGAACGACCTAGCAACTCGTAACGTAAATCCAAAAGGCGTTTATAACATCCCAAATCACATTCGGGAGTTTATGCATTATCTGGAGTCTAAAGGTCATCAGAACCTATCTGGGGTTACTACCAAAATGGTAACCGCCTATTACAAATATCTATCCACTAGGAAAAATCAAAAGTTTGGTGGTGCGCTGAGTAATTCATCACTGAACAAACATCAGAATGCCTTACGCTTGTTTTTAAAATACCTAAAGAACATTGGTGCTAAAATAACATTTGGTGTGCATTTGAAAAATGAAAAGCCCAATACGATTGACGTAAAGGACATTCTAACCCAAAATGAAGTGATGGACCTATTTGAAGCTTGTGAGTATTCGCATATATCGGAACGTTTTAGATTGCGTGATAAAGCCATCTTAGTAGTATTGTATTCGTGTGGTCTTAGGCGTAATGAAGCAGTAGGACTCGACATATCGGATGTAAATTTTGTTAAAAGAGAAATTTATATTCGTAACGGTTCACGAAACAAAAGACGTAGGATTTCATATGTTTCAATCAATGATTATAACTTAAAAATTCTAAAAGAGTATTTGGAAAGTTCCAGACCCCAGTTCTATTTGGCTGACCAAACTGAGGCTTTATTTGTTAATAAAAATGGCAACCGCCTATTAGGGCAAAGTTTAACAAATAGACTCAGTGCTATTGTGAAAGCAAGTGAAAATGAAGCCATTATTGAAAAACAGATATCACCCCACAATTTACGTCATAGCGTAGCTACACATCTACTTCAGCGTGGTATGTCTATCGAGAAAGTAAAAGATTTCCTAGGTCATAAATTCCTAGAATCTACACAAATCTATGTACAATTAATCGAGCAGTTGGATGATTGATGGTTTCCATACATATCTGCAAGTACATCAGTATTCAACCAATACAATAAATACCTACCTACGTGCAGTAGAGAAGTTTCTTAGCTGGTGCAAACAAAAGGATTATCAGCCTGAGCAGATAAGCTACCGTCAATGCACCGAATATTTCAATACCCTAAAAGCTGTAACCACCAAAAAAGGTACGTCCTATCGTAATGTGACCATCCGAAATTATATAGGTGCTATAAAGCTGTATTTTACTTACCTAGTTTTCGATGATATCAGAAACTTAAATCCTATTGAAGATTTTGATTATTTTGCAGATAAGGATTTTAATCACAACCTATTAACCGAATCTGAGCTAAGAAATTTATACATATGCTTTCCTACACTTGATATTCAACATCCAAGTTGTCCATCAGTGGCAATTCGTGATAAAGTTATCACTGGCTTATGTGTATTTCAAGGTTTAAATTCTAGTGCGCTTAAAAGCCTAAATCTGGACCATGTGGACCTTGATAAGCGTAAAATTCATATCGCTGGTTCTAACAGAACAAACCCTAGAGTTTTAGCACTAAAAGACTGTCAATTAGCGCATCTAAGTAGCTATATCAGCCAACACAGAGAAGTGCTTCAAAACAAGATAAACTGCTACTCAGAAAGCTTATTCGCAGTGAATTCCAATCGTTTCTCATGTATTATAAACCCACTAACTAGAAAGCTGAAATCATTGAATTTTAACGTTACCAATTTGAAGCAAATTCGTGCTTCGGTTATCACCATTTGGTTGCAACAATACGATTTAAGAAAAGTGCAGATTATGGCGGGTCATAAACATATTACCTCGACTGAAAGCTATAAGAAATCGGACCCTGATACGCTAAGAGATGCAGCTGATGTGTATCATTTGATGCGGTAGCTCTTCTATGATAGGCTACGATTGTGCAAATGCAATCAAATCTTCAAAATCTCCATTATCACCATCTTTGAGAGACTTGATATAAGTACTTCGAGTTTTACTTTTATCCACTATATTTTTATGACCCCATGTAAATGTTGGCTTGTTAAAGATGTGCTTCATTACAATATCAGCCATCAAACGTGAGTGCCTACCATTACCATTTGGAAATAGATGTATTGCAACCAATTCATGCTTGAAACGAATAGCAATCTCTTCATCAGGATATGTTTTCTGTTCAATCCAGTATTTACAGTCTCCTAATAATTGTCGGAGCCTTGTTGGTACTTTATGCCATGGAATACCAATAGTTTTTTCACTAGTTCTAAATTGTCCAGCCCATGACCAAACATCACCAAACATCTTTACATGAACTTGTTGAATAAAATCTTCAGTCAGGATTTTATCCACTTTAAATTTCCTACGATATAAATACCACTCTAATGCTTTCTCAATGTTTTGTTGCTCAAATTCATCTAATTCCTCTCGTGTGGTAATAGTTGGTACTTTCAATCCTTCCATTTCCTCTTCACTTAGCGGTGTTTGACCGCTCTCATATTCTATCGTTAATCCCATAAGTGACGTGGCATTTCGTACATTATTTGCGTTGTTTTATCTTCTACCGCTTTTTTAAGGCGTTCATTGGTAATCTCTTGGTCCTCCAATATCATTGTGCTAGATGTGCTTTTCACAATTTCCAATGCCAATGCTCTTGCTCTATGCTCAATTGTCTTTTCAATAGAACCACTCATTGGTACAAATCCATATACAAACTTCATATCTAATGCTCGTCCAGCATCTTCTAAACTCTTTAAAGTTATACTACCATCCTTCTCTCTTTTTTCAAAGCCTTCCACTGCTGGAGGTGAAATACCTAATCGCTCACCAAATTGCCTTAACGACATCTTATAAGCTTTACGAACCACATGAAGCCAACCCTTATCAGGAATGCTAACATTGAGCAATGGAGCATACACTTGAAGTTTTTTATCAAGCTGCTCTATCATTAATTTTTGTTTAGAATCTCTCATTACATATGATTTTAAATAAAAATATATACCTATAAGTATATAAATACAATACAAATATAAACATATATGTTTATAAATAGTATAATTATATAAATATATATGTTTATAAAAGTAATCGTATTATAAACATGTATGCTTAAAAAACAATAAACAACAATCCAACTATTTATAATATTTTTTTGATATATCCATATTGTATCCGATTATATCCAATCACAAAAACCAGTTCAGATTTATCTTTAAAAAGTTGATGTTTTTTTCTGTCCTATTTTAATCAAACCCCAATGTTTACCTTGCCTTAATAACGTAGAAACATGCGTGTCCTTTTGTAATTAAATGGATTTATGTAGGTTTAAATTTAAAACACAAAATTATGATAATAGTAGCATTATGTACGACCTTTTTGCTGGTGCTGGTGGCTTATTGGTTGATGCCAATAAAAAAAATGCAAGCAGTTAATAAAGCTTTGATTTCGTTATTGCAAATCCTCCCTGTCAGTAAAGTTATTGAAGCGTTTACGAAAAAATAAAATAATATGAAACGTTACGGGAAAACCGCACATGTTTTATAAAATTGTTTATTATTTTTATATAATTTTAAAACCCAATTTTAGAGTTGGAAAATGATAATTATAAAAATTTATTTATATGGAATTAACTTGGATTAAATGCACTGACGGAAGTTGGTGTAGTTTTAACAATGTAAACTTGACTCATGAGCATTTCAACAATATGGTTGGTGTTTATATAATTTGGTCGGGGCAAACAGTTGTACGTGTTGGTAGTGGTATCATAAAAGATAGGATAGCGGACCATAGAAATAATCCTGAAATAACAGCGTACCGAGACCTGAAAGTGACTTGGGCAAGTGTTAGTGAAGCACGTATGCAAGGTGTTGAAGCGTTTTTGGGTAATAGACTTGCCCCAACTGTTGGTGAAAGATTTCCAGATGTACAACCGATTAGTGTTAACTTACCTTGGTAGTATTGAATTGTATTGATTAAAGTGGTCGTGAATCTAAATAAAAATATGTAGGAATAAAATACTTATTTACTTACATTTGATATAGTAATACGTTCTTTAAAATAACAACCGAAAATTGAAAGAAAGCTATAAAAATAGAAATAATGATATAGCCTATTTTTCTTAGCGGTGTTGTACTCATTCGGCTTAAAACATAAAGGGTATAATAACGTAATAAACGGAACGCATCATCCTTATGGGTACGCAGGAAAGGAAGAAAATGATGAATTAGGATTACAATGGTTGGACTTTGGTTCAAGAAATTATGATGCAGCAATTGGTAGATGGATGAATCTTGACCCTCAAGCAGAAAAAATGTTCAATCATTCTCCATACAATTATGCTTTTAACAGTCCTCTATTTTTTATAGACCCAGATGGAGAGCTTCCTTGGCCTGTACATATACGTTCTTTTATAAATGCTAAATCAGTCGGAGGAGGAACATTTAGAGGAGATGGACGTGGGCCCTCAACAAAAACTGCTCAACAAGGTAGCACTTCTCGTGTAAAATCTTCATTTACAGTTGACCCAGCTAAAGGAACAGCAACTAACTTACAAACGGATAGTGATGCAACTGTTTTTTATGGTGCAGGAGCACCTGGTAGTCCAGGTTATATACCTCCAATGGTAGAAAAACCTAACCCTGAAGCTTCTATTGATAATATTTCAAGTTCAAGTAATAGTGTTTCTTTAGATTTTAAACATTCAGCAAAAGACCCTATCACTCCAAGTTTGGTTACACCTGATTTAGATGTGCAAGCTAGTTTGAATATTACTGAAGATTTAGATAATGGTATTCTAAATGTTTCTGGAACGTTTACAGGTGATGCTTTCCCAAGTACGGAAGCTTTCATTACTGATCAATCGGGTGAAACTAATCTATTACTTGGGGCTCATAAAGAACAAGGTGGGATAGGTAAATTGTTTGGGGAAAATAAAAGACCAACTTTTTCAGTTAATATGCAAGTTAATATTGATAGTAAGGGTAACTTTACGGGTGTAACTCAAGGAGACAAAACATATACAGTTAAAGAATGGAATAAACATGTACAAAGTACATTTAATAACCAATAAATATGAAAAAAATAAGCTTATTATTATTTGCTATATTATTAATGTTTAGTTGTGTAAAAAAAGGAGAAGATGCTATTTACCTTTTACCTAAAGATTATACAGGAACAGTCATTATTTTATATAATCAACAAAAAGGAGAAGATAAAAAATATGAAAACAAAAAACGAGTGTATCAAATACCTTCTAATGGGATATTAAAAACGCAATTTGATGTTGATTATGGTAGAACTATGTTGCCTCATTTCTTTTATAAAGATAGTGATGCTAAAGAGCAGATACCTTTAGTTACTGAATGGAAAGATTATGCAGAAAATAAAGTTAATGTGAGTATGATGTCTACTGGAAAGTCTTATAAAAATGTTGATGGAACATCTCCCATTGAATTTTCAACTTTTTTCGTTGGGACTAAAAATCAGATTGAAATAGCTTCAAAGGAATTAGAAAAAATTCACATTGCAGATTTAGTTGATGAATAATGCCAATAATAAAAATTGAATTAAATATAAATGCTCCTAGAAAAATCGTTTTTGATTTAGCTAGGAGCATTGATTTTCATAAAGAATCCACAAAACAAACAAAAGAGAAGGCGGTTGCTGGTAAAATTTCGGGATTATTGGAATTAGGAGAAAGTGTTACATGGAAAGCAAAGCATTTTGGAGTTTGGCTAGAGTTGGAAAGTAAGATTACTGAATTTAATAGTCCTAATTACTTTGTTGATGAAATGCAAAAGGGAAGTTTTAAATCTTTTCGTCATGAACATATCTTTAAGGAAAATAACAAACAAACTTTAATGGTAGATGTTTTTGATTATAAATCTCCATTTGGAGTATTAGGGAAATTTGCTGATTGGCTATTTCTAAAAAAATATATGCATAATTTTTTATTGAAGAGAAACCTCTTAATAAAAAGTAAGGCAGAAGAAAAATAAAATCGTTTGAAAGGAACAGCATATTTAATTCAAGGAACATTAGTTTCATTGTGGTGGTTGGGATTAGCAATCAATAATAATTTTTATAAAGCTTTTCAATTTCCCAACATTCCAGAAATAGCCTTTAACTCATTTTTTATACCTGATGTAGTATTAATAACGTCTTTATCTGTATTAAGAGCATATAGGGTTCTGTCGCATCTAATGTAAGGAAAAATCAAATTTTTTATATTTACAACAAAAAAGATGTTCAAAGGTCACTGTT
>ENA-OUOG01002891-OUOG01002891.1-marine-metagenome-genome-assembly--contig:-NODE-2891-length-17003-cov-4.997637_pt1 | contig 17003 bp, 9 predicted proteins | sample MGYA00248635_ERZ508505 | MGnify/ENA primary metagenome ERZ508505 (study PRJEB26176, sample SAMN06267871) | marine metagenome | isolation source: Saanich Inlet, British Columbia, Canada | place: Pacific...
CCTCGCGAGTGCCTATCCTTCAGCAGGCTCACGTATCCGAGGTCCAAGGCTTCGTCATCCGACAGCTTCTTTATCTCACGCCCCGTCGCGTCCACCGCGTCGCGCATGCCGCGACTCACCGCGCGAAGTCGACCGAGGTCACCGGGTTCGGGCAGGAAATCAGATCTGAGAATGTGCGTGGTGGAGATCGCAGCGAGGAAAAGGCTCGAGAAGCCGCCTTGCGCGGCGGCGGTATCGACACGAGTATCGTCGTCGGTCGACGTATCCGAGGTCATCGTAGACGGTGAAGTACGTGTGGTGTCGGTATCGTGCGTCCTGCGCGCGTGTCTGTGCGCACAGACACGCGCTCGGAAGTCGAGGCGTTTAGTTTTTTCTGGGACGTTACACAACTGCACAACGTGACGATGCGCTTTTTGTACTTCTACCTTCCACGGCGAGCGCCAACGAGAGTCGGATGGGCGCGTGCTTGGCGACGCCGCGCGATGACGCGGCGGACGCGCTCACGGCGCCGGCGGGAGACTCGGGGGCTCTCGATGCTGTCGAGCGACGCAAAGACCCCGCGCTCGTCTTCGCGGGGGCGTCGAGGCTCAAGCTCCGCATGGCTGCCGCGGCGAAGGAGGCTCGAGGCGCTCGGTTCCGGTACAACGGAGGCGTGGTCGACGGCACGGACGCGGGCGTGGTCGAGCTCGCGATCAGCCGCGTGAAGATCGACGACACGCGCGCGGTCACCGCGGCGCTCGACGCGAACGACCCGCTGCTCGTGACGCTGTTCCACAGGCGCGGGGAGGATCGAGATGGCGCGTCCGAGGACGATGGCGAGGAGGAGGATGACGATGTACGTAAACCAACAACGACGAACGAGACGAACGCCGCGCGACGACAAAAAACGGCGCGTTGGGTGTCTATCGGCGTCGCGGAGTGTTTCCCCGACGGCACGAAGAACGGCGAGCTCTTGACGCATTTCCGCGAGCGCGCAAGGCGCGAGCTCTCGAGGCACAAGGCGCCGGTGTTCGCGTTGCCTTCCGACCTGCGCTTTGGAGAATCATCACCATACGACAAGACGCTTCGCGTCGTCGTCGCGAAGATCAAAAACGCGAGACGCGCGTCTAGGGACGGAAACGACGTCTCCGACGAAATCGACGCCCACTCCGGGTCACCGGATAACTCGCCGACACAATCGTTCGACTTGGGTACGGTGGATCGATCCCGATACCGACACTACGCGCGCTCGAAACAACCGCCGTCGCGGTCGCGCGCGCGGCCGGCGGCGCTCGGCTCGGCGACGTTTTCGCTCGCCGATTTGTTAACGGATGATCGCCGCGCAAAACGTACGCCGCTCATCACGCACGACCGTCTACCAGGCTTCGGTCCCGTCGCGTCTCGGTCCGGCGAGATCGTCGTTCGCGTCACGTCTCAAAACATAAGCCGCGAGTGGGCGCAGAGCTCGAAAGTGCGCACTCAAACGCCGCCCGGCGCGTTATCGTTCGAACGCCTTCTTATGCGGTTCGAAGACGTTTTTAGGCGAGACGCCGAAAAACGCAAAGCGCCGGAGACGTCTTGGGCTTTGGAGGGTAAAAAAGCCGTTGAGGCGCGCGAAGACGCTCGCGTCGAGGCGCGCGACGAGGCGCGTTTGAGCAGAAACGCGAGGGGGCGCACGTACGCCTCGGCCAACGGGCGCGCGTCGCGGACCCGCGGCGGCGGGTCGCGCCGTCGCGCCGACGATCCGGGCTTCGACGACGAAAATCTCTGGAACGCGGAAGTGCCGAACGTCGGGTTCGCCGCCGGAGGGCTGGGAGGTAGGGCAGAGGGGTATGTATGATGATAGGGCATCAAAGCCGATTCTCGTGTCTACTACGGTATTAAATACATGCTAGCTAAGAGAGCGCGCTCCATCGTTTCGCGTCATCGCGTCTGTCAAGGGAAAGACTTATTTTGAGACGCTTCCTACAGGCGTGTCCACGCGCGTCGACTCGACCTCGCCGCCGCCGCCGGGCGATTCAAACGTCTTCGCCGGCGTGCGGAGGAACGCGGTGTCCGTCTCGAGCGACATCCCCGGCGACGTCTCTAAATCCGCGACGGTCTGGTTTTCGTCGAAAACGCGTTCGTGTTCGTCCGCCTGCGAACGCGAAGACGCCGAAGGCGGGAGGTCGCGAAGCACCCCGAAAGAAATCTCCGACGCGGGGGCCGCGTTTGAGCGCGAGGCGGAGGAGACATCGGCGGAGACGTCGAGAGCGTTCCCGGAAAGAGAACGTTCCGCGGAGCCTCGAGAACGTTCCGCGGAGCGTTCCCTGTCGGCATCCATGCGGCCCACCAGCCCGGCCACGGTCTCCTTGAGCGCCGCCACATCCCTCGCGATCTGTGCGACGTCTCGTGACGCTCCATCGTCGCCGAGCGCGGCGGAGGACGACGCGTCGCGTTGGTCGAATTCGTCTTCGTCCAAATCGGCGGCGGTTTCGGCGTACGCGCGCTCGGCGGTGAGCGCCGCGAGCTCCGCGGCGGTCCGTTTGCTCTCCGCGCGCAGTGTCGAGCGCAGACCCGCCATTCGCGCCATCGGGTGTTTTTCTTTCGAAAACTCCGATCGGAACGGCATCGGGTCTACAGACGCCGGCGCCGCGAAGGGCCGCCGGACGAACGCTCTCCGCGCGGCGTACGACGGAATCGGCGGCGGACCTCCGCGATTCGCATACGCGTTATTTCGCGCCGTCGCGAAACGCTCCGCGGCGCCGCCCGTCATGAGCTGCGCGTGGTAACCAGTCATGAGCCTCTGCGCAACTTCCAGCTCGCGCCTGAGCGCCTTGTTGCGTTCCTTCAAACGCGCGATCTCCACCGCTGGGTCAGGACGAGCCGCGCGTCTCTCGTCGAGGGCGCTCAGCGCCGCCGCGAACGCCGCCGCAGCGTCTTTTTCGAAGCCGCCTCCGAAAGCGCCTCCGAGCGCGTCGCCGCGCCGGGAGGAATCCTCCGCGGCGGTCTCGTTTCGCCGCCTTCGGTCCTCGTCGCGCCTTTGTTTCACGTCGCGAGCCACTTCGTCGACGTCCTCGACGCCGTCGTCGTCGGCGCCGTCTATGCCGCCGCCCACCGCGCCGCCGCCGAGCACAGGCCCTCTTCCTTCCCCCCAAAACTCCTCCGCCGCCGACCCCGAGTGCGTCCGCAAGCCCCGTTTGTAGCGCGCGGCTTCGATGTCCCGCCGCGTCGTCCGCAAGTATCGCCCCGTGACGTCCGCCCCCGCGCGCCGCAGATCCGCGTCCGCCTCCACGCTTCGCGTCGTGTCGTCGTCGGAGTCTTGAGTCTTGCCGCCGGTCCCCGAACCGGGTCCCGAAAACGTACCAGAACCCCGAACCTCCTGTTCGCCCGCCTCGGAGAGGAACTTCTCGCGACTCGAGTTTCGCGTCGCCGCGCGGATGAGGGCGTTCGCGGATCCGCGGTTCCGGTCGAAAGTCGGCTCTTTCAGAAGCGAGTCTCGACCGGAACCGCTGCCCCTCGAGCCGGGACGAGACCAGTCCCCGACGGGGGGGGACGGAGGGAATCGAGGCGAGCCCGCGAACGGGTGATCCCGCGCGCCCGGCGGAACGTTTTCGTTTTCTCGTTCCGTCGTTTCTTGTTCCGTCGTCTCGTCGCGGCGGTTTTTGTCATCGCGCTTCGCGCCGGAAGTGAACGCGCGCACTTCCGAGGCGAGCTCCAAAACGACGCTTTCGAGTCTTTTAATCTCTTCTTTCGCCGCGCGGTCGTCCGTGCCCACCCCGCGCGTGCCTTCAACACGGATCTGGTCCCGCATCAGCGCCGCTTCGCGGAACGCCGTCACGGAAGCCGCTCTTTCGCGCGAAAACACGTCTCCGAACGCGGCGCCGCTGAAACCGCCCCCGCCCGCGCCACCGTACGTGGGCAAGATGCTCGTGGCCACAGCGGGATTACCTGCTATGTTTTTAACCCCGAATCGTAACGCGGGGTCCAGCGAGACGTCGAACCGCGCGTGCGTCGCGCGTTCCAGCGCGCGAGACGGCGTAGATACGCCGCCCGCGTACGAGCCGAACGCCCCGAAGCCCCCCACGAACGCGTCCGCGCCCAGGTAGCCCGCGGAGAACACCGCGGGCGTCCCCGGGGACGCGGGCGAACGCGTTTGGGTCGCCGCGAGCGTGTCCCCGGGCAGAGGCGCGTTCCAGCGCAGCGTCGTGGACGAAGCCGCGCGGTTCGGAGTGCGCTCGGCTCGGCCCGGGGAGACGGACCGAGACCGCGCGCCTCTCGGACCCGGAGAGGATGGCGACTGCGCGCGGGAGCGCAACAGGGGGGATACGCCCGGGGAGCCCGCGCCGGGCGAGCCTATCCCCACGGCGTTCCGCGCGTCCTGCAGGAAGGACTCGATGGTCTTCGCGTTGTCCGTCCCAGGGGACGAACCCCCCGCGGTCGTCGGCACCGCCGAGACGTTCGATCGCGCGCTCGGCTGTCGACTCGGCGTTACCTTCTCGCGCTCCTTCACCGCCGACGACGCCGTCGGGTCCATGAAGGACGCGCGCTTGCCGGACGAGGCGCGCGAAACACCCGACGCGGACATCGCGACGACGCGCGCGCGCGGAGAGCCTCGAGGTGCGCGACGTCTCTGCCGGGCGCGCGCGCCCTCCGAGACGAACCGACCACAACGCTCACTGAAAATAAACGGCTTTTATTTTTCGACGCCCGGCGCCGCGCTCGCCATGGGAATCGTCGAGCGCAGCGCGTTGGCGCGAGATGCGCCACGGCGAGGCGTCGTGTTCACTCGCCACCGCGCCGTCTGGGCGGAGGCGTCGAGAGTCGGCGCGGCGGGTGCGCGGCTGCGCTCGGCGCGGGGTCTGACGGTTGGGCACCGGGACCCGCGCGGGTACGCCACGCGCGAGGCGGGGGCCCGGCGCCGCGACGGGGAGCGCATTCATCTCGGGACGCATTCTGAGATTCTTCGGGGCGCGTTCGATCTGTCGGCCGAGTCGTGCTCGCGATGGAGGACCGGTCGTCCCCCCCCGCGACGACGTCGTACTACCGCCCCCCGCTCGGCGTGCGGCACCTCGCGTCCGTCTCCGCGCGCAACGTCGTGCCCCCCGGGGGACCGCCGAAGCGGCTCGCGGGCGTGGGCGTGTTCTTCACCCTCCACGAGTGTTCACGCGACCGCCGAAAAGAAGGCGGGCTGCTGTACACCAGCGAGGTGGTGCGGGACACGCTGAACCCGGACTGGGCGCCGCTGGACGAGGCGCTCGTCGATGCCGCCGCGGCGCGCGCGAATTCAAACGGAGAGCGAGATCATGTCCCTCCCTCGCGGAGCACTGTCGCGCTCCACGAACAAATGACCCTCCGCGTGTGGTTCGCGCAAGCGCCCGCAGATAACTCAGCCTCCGACGGACAGCCTCCGACGCAAACGCGGAAAGAGGACGGCGCGAACGAAATGGACGGCACTTCGTCGTTCGTCTTGGCGTTCGAGTGCGACGTGTCCCTTGGCGCGCTCGTGCCTGTGCCCGGCGGCGTGAGGGGACAGAGGCTCGTCAGTCTGTCCGTCTCGGGAGGCCGCGCGAGGGCCGGCGCCGTGCTCTCGGCGCCGCCGAACACGCCTCTGCTCAAAACGCGCGCGGGTTTCGGAGCGTTTAACTCGCTTTCGTCGTTCGATCGATCGATACGCGAGAAAAGTCCTCCTGTTAACGTAGAGACTTCCTTAGAAAACGACTCTCGTGGGGATTTCCTGAACCCGCACGACGGGTGGGTCGTGCCTCGATCCAGAGCCTGGCCCGCGCTTTTGACCGCCGCGGCGGCGGCCGACGCGCGCGACGACGCCGACGCCGCGTCCACCGCGAACGAAAAAGAAAAAGAAAAAGAAAGGCTCGAGACTGTCGATGCGCCTCTCGAGACGGAAAGGTCCGGCGATTTTTCCTTCGCGGCGCGCGCGACGACGAGGCAGATCCGGGTCGCCTCGGAGGCGATCCTCGACGCGACACGGCGGCTGCGCGTCGCGTCCGCGACCGCCGCGCGCCTCAAGGCGCGAGTCGCCGCGAACGTCGAACCCTCGCGCGCGTCCGAAAAACGTCCTCCGACGCCTCTCGACCCGGCGTTACGCGCCGCGACCGCCAACACGAACCTCGAGTCGTTCGTGTTGAAACGCGCAGCGCTGTTGGATAAACTCGAACGCGCGAGAAACGAAAACGCCTTCTTAGCGACGGCGACGTCAAAACGCGCCGCGGCTCTGCGTTTCAGTCGCGACGCGCTTCGCGGCGCCGAGGCGCGGTTACGAGACGCCGATTTAATCGTGAAAGGGCCGCACGGCGTAGGGCGTCTGCGTTCGGCGCAGAGGCAGCTAGTGGCAAGGCGGTGGAGACTGGTGGGGGACCTCGCGGCTGTGTTCCCGGTGACGACGTTAAACGCGTTCGGCGCCGATAAGGGCGTACGCGGAAAGGCGGAAACGAAAAGAGACGAATCCGGGTCCCCCCTGTCTTTGTCGGGAGACGAATCGTTTTCCGAGACGGACCAAACGACGAAGACGTCCTTTTCCACGACCGACGGTCACTCGTCCCTCTCGTCGCTTCCCCTCGCGATCGCGGGTGTCCCGCTGGACCACACCGGGTCGCTCGAGAGACGAAACAGCATAAGCGCGAGAGCGTCGCTTGGAAACGGAAGCGGCGCCGGCGGGTCCGGACCGGACCCGGGCGCGAACGACGGTGCGAGTAACGCGAACATAAGCGCGCGAACGCTTTTAAACGACCCCGAGTGCGCGGCGGCGGCGCTCGGGTACGTCACGCAGGCGACGCTTCAGCTGGCTTCCGTTTTGGACGTGCCGCTGCGGTATCCGGTGGCGCCCGGCGCGAGCCGCTCGTACATATGCGACCTGCAGCAGGTGTTCCAGGCGGGCGAAAGCGAAAGCGGCGCGTCTGGAAACGTGGGAGGAAACGCGGAATCGTCGACATCCCGCGTACGCGATCGATCGATCGCGTCGCCGGAGAAGAAAAACAAAAACACGAACACCGTCAAAGACCCTTCGCCGAGCCCTTCGCTGTGGCGAAGAGTGGAGTTCCCTCTGTTCGCCGAGCCGCACGCCGCGGAAAGCACGCGGTTCGCGTACGCGGTGTTTCTGCTGAACAAGGACCTGGAGCAAATGCTCAACGCGCACGGTATGCTCGCCGTCGGGCCGAGGCACACGCTGCAGAATCTCAAGAGGCTCTTCGCGGCGAGAAAGAAAGTCGTCTCCTCCTCTTAGCTGAGCGCGTGTTTCTCGAGGCAACGTAGAGGGCGCGATGTGGGGCACTAAAACAATGACTACACGATGTCTAAAAACGCTACACCTTTATGTCTTTCCACCCTCCTTGTTGCCATATCCTGGCGTACAGGAAACCCTGCCCCACTCTCTGCAAAACGTACAAACCCCACAGCCAGTTCAGCGAGAACGTCGCCGGGAACCGCGTGACGCCGATAAACGCGAGCGGCAGAAACAGAAACCACTGCGTTCCGATGGAGATCGCCGCCACCTTCTTCGCGTCGCCGACGCCGAGCAGCGCGTTCTGCATCGTCACCGACAGCGCGTCGAACGCCACGGTTATGCCGGTGAGGCGAAGCGGCAACGTCGCCTTCGCCACCGCCTCCGGGTTGGTCAGAAAAAAACCCAAAAGCGTCGTCGGAAAGACAACCGCCACCAACCCTACGCCGAACATCATCGCCGCCGTGAGCTTAGCGACGTCCCAGGGCCAACGCGCGGCGTCCTCCACGTCGCCTCTGCCGAGCGCGCGGCCGGAAAGCGCGCCCGCGGCTAAACCCATGCCCATGCACGGCAGCACTAACGTTAACATCAGGTTAATCAGCACGTTCACCGCGGCGGTCTCCGCGGTTCCCAGTTTTCCCACGATCCAGTACATCGCCGTCATGCCCGTCGCGAAGAGCAGGTTGGTCACGGACGTCGGCGCGGCTTGGCCTAACAGGATCTTCAAATCTGAAACCGTCGGCTTAGCGCGCGCGAAGCCCATCGTCGCCGCGCGCTTAAAGCCCATGCGCAGGTACAGAACGGTGCCCACCCACACCGAGACGGTCGTGCCGACGCCCGCGCCTACGACGCCGAGTTTTGGCACGGCGAAGACGTTTTGAAAAAACGCGTCTCCGCCGAACAGAGCCGAACAATCGAACCCTCGGAAGCCGAAGATCAGAAGAAGCGACAGCGTGACGTTCACGAAGTGCATCACCAACAGCGTGTTCATGTATATCTGCGGCTGCTGCGTGGCGTTCCAGAAGCCGCGGAACGCGAAGTTCACGCCCACCGCGGGCACGGCGAGCAGACGCGCGCGCAGGTACGGAACCGCCGCGGCGATCACCGCCGGGTCGCTCGTGAGTCGCGGGACGATTGTCGGCGCGGCGTGAAAAAAATAAAGCGCCATCGGTACGCCTAAACACACGCACGCGACGAGCGCGGCGTTGAGTGGCACGGCCGCGACTTCGCTTCTGCCCTCGCCTATGCGCCGCGCGGACATCGCCTGGACGCCCGAGGATATGCCCTGCAGCGCGGCTTGGCACTGGAAGTTGAGCGTGCTGGCTATGCCGACGCTCGCAACGCACGCCGTGCCCAGCCGGCCGACCATCACGCTGTCCGCTAAGTTGAGCACGTTCTGCGACGCCATGCCGCCCATCACGGGAAGCGCCTGCTTCATGACCATCTCCACGCGGTCCTGTTTAACACCGAGCACGCCGTCGGTCACGCCCAAAGCGCGCAGAAGGCGGCTAGAGGAAGGGGGCGCGTCGACCGAGGAGATCGACGACGAGACCTCCGACGTCGTCGCGTCGTCGTCGACACCAACCGGTCGTTCATCGGATTCGTCCGCCTCGAACGACGGCACGGACGCGGCGTCCGCGCGGTGCTCCCGCGTCTCGCGACGGCGCGCGACGATTCCGAGACGCGCGATTCGCGAATCACGGAAAGCGCGCGCGTCGCGGTCGTCGCCCCCGAACCCGGTTCGCGAAAACCCAGTTTTTGTCGACGCGGGGCTGACGCACGCGCTTCGCGTCGTCCGAGGGCGCGAGGAGGACGTCGCGCGGCCGGTCGGGGGGGCGAACCGAAGCCGCGCGCCCGAGGCGCTCGCCATCTCCATCGCGCCGTCGAAACCGAAGCGGTGTCTCCTCTCCTCGGGAACGGCGCCCCGCGGCTGTGAGATCCGCCCCGTCAGAAGAACGCGTTATGCGTGACAGCCTGTTTTTGTTTTCTTCGGCAGACTGGCAGAAACGGACGAATCGACGAAATTGTGCGCCTTTTTGACTCAAGAATTAGACCCTCGATTGCGCTCGAGCGAGCTCGGTCGATCGCCGAGAGGAAGCTTCCGGAATGCGCGTGCGCGCTTCGAAAGCGTCAAGACGCGCGTCGGGGTCGCGCGCGGCACACGCACGAACGCACCGTTCACGTCTAAACCACGAAGATGTCCGCCTTCACCCTTTCCTCCTCCGCGGCGCTCGGCTCCGTCAAGGTACGTCGCTCGCTCGCGTTCACGGCGCGCGCGCGAACCCGGACCGCCGCGACGCGAGAAACGCCGGCGCTCCGATGCCGAGTTTTCGTGGCGCGTGCGTCCCGGCGAACAGGGCGAGCGGACGGGACGGCCGGCTCCCGCGCGAACGCGGTCGGCGCGATGCTTCCGCGCGAGGGGAATCGACCGGACGCGCGACCGTTCCCGCCGTGGCGGGTCGCCGGGGTCGACCTCGACGGACACGCACCGCCGATCCGCGAGTCGGGACTCGACCCTAACCCTCTTATCCGGGTTTGAGCGCTCGACGCTTTTCGACGCTCCCCGATCTCCCCTCCTCGCGTCCCGACTGACCGTTCGTTCCCTTCCCTGTGACAAAAAACCAAACAGTTCGCGGCGCGCAAGACCTCCGTGGCGCGCGGCCGCCGCTCCGTCGCGGCGAACGCGGCGCTCAACGTGAAGGACCTCAAGCCCACCGGCGCGCGCGTGCTCGTCATTGCGGATGAGCCCGAGACGAAAACCGCGGGCGGCATCCTGCTCAGCTCCGCGGAGACCAACTCCGGTCCGGGCTCGTCCATGACCGGCAAGGTCGCGTCCATCGGCTCGGAGGTGAAGGGCGTCAAGGCGGGGGACAAGGTGCTGGTGAACGGCTTCTCCGGCTCGGACGTGGAGTTCGGCGACGGCTCCAAGGGGAAGTTCATCACCATGGACGACGTCATCGCCGTCATCTCGTGAAGTGATGATTCTGAAGCGGTCAAGGGAGGCACGGAAAGGAGGACGGTACTACGGTAGTCGTGCGCTGCGTTCGTGACACGAGACGGTAGCGAATCGTGTGTCGACGCGGCACGACGATCGTTCGCTTATTTATGGTTTCGAAACCTCGGAGCGAGAACAGACTTTCCGCGGGCGGAGAAGCGCGGCGCGATTGCGCTCGTCGTTGCAATCGAGATTCGGTCCCGTAACAATCGTACCCTCTCTCGTCGCTTTTCGTCGGACGCTCTCGCATCCTCTCTCGTTCGCGTCGTCGAAGACGCGTCGTTCGGAAGCGCACATACCATCCCACGATACGTCACACGATGTGTCATCCGTCTGAAAACCACCGCGTGCGTGTTCGCGTCGAACCAAAAAACGAGCGACGATCAATCTCAGTGTTCGTCGCTCTCCGGGTTGTGGAAGTGGAACTTGGACGCGCCGGTGGCTTGCATGACGATGTCGAACAGACCGAACTGGCCGGCGGTGAGCGTGCCGATCATGACGCAACGCGCGCCGAGACCCTGCGTGCAGAGCTTCCACATCCCCGTCTCCGCGGCGATGTTCGACAGTCGGGAGAGCATGCCCCCCGAACCTCCCGCGCCCGCTTTGTTGATCTTCGACAAAAGCGTGTCCGCGGGGTGCGAGATGATGGCGGCGCACACGCCGGCGACGACGCCGGACGCGAGCGAAACCGAGATGTTCTCGCCCGACGACATCTCCTTGGGGGACTTACCGAGGGAGTCGTAGATCTTCTCTGCGGCGATGCCCTGCACGGCGAACTTGGCCATGGTGTACGGCACCTGCTTGGCGAGGATCGGGCCGAACCCAGAGTAGAACGCGCCGATCACGCCCTCCTCCTTAGCGAGCTTGGTCATGCACGAGATCATCCCATCGGCGTACGTGGGGTTGGACACGAGGCGGATGCGCGTCGCCTCCAGCGGGCACAGGAAGATGTCCGCGATGAACTCCGCCGCCGCGGACGAGCCGAGGTAGATGGCGTTCCTGTTGTCCCAGGTCTGCTGGGGGGTCATCGAGTTCGCGGCTTGGATCTTGAAGTACTCAACGCCGCCGAACTTGAACCACCCTTGGACGAAATACCCAAACGCGGTGGGGCCTAATCCAGTGAGCAGACCGCCCGCGCCCTCCTCCGCGATCACCTTCTGGAACCCGGAGACCATCCCGGTGTACTTGGCGGGATCGAGCTGCATGCGCGTCTTCACGACGTCCACGGGCGTCAAAGCGCCGTGCGTCACCGAGCAGCAGATGCCGCCCGCCAAAGCGCCCTTCAGGAAGTAATCCAAACCAAACTCCTGCGTGGACGCGGCGGCGAACCCGGCGGCGGGGTGCGAGAACCCCGCCGAGGCGCCGCGCGGCGCGGCGGACGCGTGCGCCGCGGCCGTCGTCGCCGTGGGGGCGTACAGGGAAGAGGGGAAGTACGACTTGAACGAAGCCATCGTTCAAGCTGAGATGAGATGTTTGTTTTTTCGTTACGCGACACAAAACGCGAACGACGCGTTTTTGTGGTGGACGGAGGCGGGGAGGGATCGTCGGTCAGCGTCGAGGCGCGTCGAGCTCGCGCGCTTTTTGGGTGGCGCGTCGAGTCCGAGCGTTCCGGGTTCGAGATCCGTCGCGCCCTCCTGCGCGAGGTGCCGACGCGCGCATACGCGCGCTGACGCAGAGGAACCGGGCGAGACCCGCGCGCGTCCGCCCGCGAATCCCCGCGTCTGAGACGGGGAACCAAAAAACGAGCGGTTTCTCGAGCGGTTTCCCCTCGCGCGATCGCCGCGACAGCGCGGCGCGGCCGCGACGGGAGGGGTTCGGGCACCTGCGAACGAGCGAGCGTTTCGTTTCCCGGCCGGACGTACCTTCGGTGACGACGTCGAGACGCGTGTTGAAGTGGCCTCGGGTCTCTGTCACGGGGGCAGACCGTGGACTCGAAGCGCATCGCGAGATATTTCGCGGGCTATTGGCTCGCTTCGAATCGAGATTTGCGCGAGTTCTGTGACTGCGAGCGCATACGTGCCGACTGTTCTGAACAACTCAGCCCCGCCCCCGTGCCTGCACCAGAAGGCACATTCCGCCCATGCGGGCACAAACTCTGAGACTCGAGACGGCACCGCGAGTCTTCCTCCTCAGTCTCAACCCCCCGGTGCCGCAGGCGCGGGTGGCCCGTCGAGATGGCCGCGCCTCAGCCCGGCGATGACATAGATACCCTCCTCTTCGGTGCGTGAGGCGCGCGGCGACCGGCGCACCGCCCGCGCGCGCGTTCGGGCTCATCCTCGCGGTCGCGGCGGACTATACCGGCAAGATGACGGCACGCGTTTCGAACGATCGATCCCTCCGACGCGCTCCGCGACTGACCGAACGCGCGAAAACGCCCTCCCTCCCGCCTTGTCCTCTTCCCTCGTCTCCTCGCGCGCTCGCGTCGTTTTCGACCCGCAGACCTGGACGGGACGCTGTACGCCATAGAGAACGGGTACGAGGATGCGTGTCGCGCGCGCGTGTTCCAGTTCATGGTGGACGAGCTCGGGTTCGCCGACGCCGACGCCGCGAAAGCCGCGTGGCGCCCGCAGTTCCAAAAGTATAACCAGACCCTGAGAGCTCTGCGCGCGGGCCTGGGTTTGGCGTTCGACGAGACGAAGTACTGGACGGTCACGCGCGGGGACCCAAAGGAGGTTTTGAAGACGAACGCGGACGCGCGGGACGCGCTCGCCGCCGCCGACGAACGCGCGCGAAAGGAAAATAAAACGATCAAGAAATACGTTTTCACAAACTGCGCGGAGAAACAAGCGTGTGAGTCTCTCGAGGCGCTCGGTCTGTTACAGTGCTTCGACGGCGTGTTCGGCGCGGACGTCATGGAAGACACGTGTAAGCCTTCGCTGGAGGCGTTTCGAAAGGTTCAACAAGTCGCCGGGTTCGACTTTGCGCGTTGTGCGTTTTTCGAGGACTCGGTGAAAAATTTGGCGGCGGCGAAGACGCTCGGCGTGACGACGGTGCTCGTCTCCTCGGCGACGGCCACGGAAGAGGGGGTACGAAACGACGGGTTCGAGCCCGATCACGTCGTGTCCGCGGTGACGGCGGCTGAGATGAAACGGGTCCTACCGGGCGTGTTCGGATGATGCGTGACGTACGATCGTACGCGTTTCGTGCGTACCGCGCTCGCGAAGCGTTCGGAGACTCTGATAAACCATCTGAGGTTATAAAAAAAGTTCACTGCTGTAGTCTAGCTAGTTACTGGACGTTCCTGAACGAGTCGTCGATGGCGTCTGCGAGGTACGCGCACTTCTCCTGCGACAACCCTGCGAGGGAGATTCTTCCGTCTTTGGTCATGTACACCGCGTGCTTGTCCGTCATGTTCTTAACCTGGTTTTCGTTAAGTCCGGTGAAGGAAAACATCCCGATCTGCCGCGTGACGAAGGACCAATCTTTATCCGGGTTTCGGGTAACCAGCTCGTCGTACAGCATGCCGCGCACGGTTTTAATGCGACCGGCCATTTCACGCATCTCTTCGTTCCAGCGTTGGAATAATTCAGGGTCGTTAATGACCGTCGCGGCGATTCGCGCACCGTGCACCGGGGGATTGCTATACATCGCGCGCGCGATGCGGTTGAGCTGCGACAGGGTTTTCTTCGCGGCGTCCGCGTCGGCGAGCACGGCGTTGATCGCGCCGACGCGCTCGGCGTACAGACCGAGGTTCTTGGAGTAGCTCTGCGCGCAGAAAAACTCGATGCCGCGGTCGGCGAACATACGAACGGAAGAAGCGTCTTCCTCCAAAGACCCGCTCGCGAAGCCCTGGTACGCGACGTCGAAGAAGGGAACTAATTTTCGTCGCTCGACGACGTCGGCGATTTTAGTCCAATCGTCCATCGTCGGATCGACGCCCGTGGGGTTGTGCGCGCAGCCGTGTAACACCACCACCGAGCCCTCCGGTGCGGCGTTTAAGTCACCGAGCATGCCTTCCAGATCCAAGCCCACCGTGGTCGCGTCGTAGTACCGGTACTCCGCCCACTCGACGCCCGCGTCGGCGAAGATGTTCTTGTGGTTTCCCCACGTCGGCGACGGCAAAAACACCTTCGCGCCCGGCATGAACTTCGCGACGAACGCGGCGCCGACGCGAAGACTGCCTGTGCCAGACAGGGACTGCACGGTGGCGATCCTGTTGCTCTTCACCGCCTCGCTCTCCTTGCCGAGAAGCAACTCCACGGTGGCGGCGTTGAACTCCGCCAGACCCTGCATCGGGAGGTACTCCTTGTCGTAGCCCGCGTCCAACATGAGCTTCTCCGCGCGCTTCACGACGTCAAGCACGTACGGCTTGAGCTCCTCCGTGCGGTACGCGCCGACGCCCAGGTTGAGCTTGTTCGGGTTCTGGCACTCGCGGAACGCCACGGAGACGCCCAGGATGGGGTCGGGGGGGGCTTGCTCCACGTCCGACAGGAAGGACGCGCCCGCGCGGGGCGCGGACGAACTCTTTCGCGAGATCGGGCGACGCGATCTGCGCGCGCCGAGTGAGACGGCGGGCGGCGAAAAAACGGGAAACGCGAGGGAAGCGGTCATGCTGTCGATCGGCTCGGAAGCGTCGCCGCGCGGTGCTGTGCGTGCTGGGTTCTGTCGGTCGGCGCGTCTCCGTGGGGGCGCGTGGGAAGTGGCGGTCGGGAGGATGACGCACCCGAACGCGAAAAAACCCTGCAAGCGGCGTCAGCGCGCGTCTCGTTTCCGCGCGAAGCGACGGAAAAGCGATGACGGAAAAGGCGACCTATGGGCACCATCGTCCCATTTCTAACCAGGTAGGTTTTCGGGACTGTTTGCCCACTCGCGAGGACCGCGAAAAAGCGATCGAGATGTAAATTTCGAAGCCGCGCACCGAATCTGCGAAAAAGCGACCGTTCAGAGTCCAGAAAATGGTTCGCGATTCGATGCCAAATGTCAAATCGACGGCGTTTCGCGGTCGAGAAGCTTTTCCTTTCGGAGATTCCGTCATTCCCCCACGCGCTCCGCTCCCTCCCGCACAGCCCCCTCGACATGTCCGCCAACGCGCTCGCCGCGGGATCGACCGCGCCCGCGGTCGGCCGCCGCGCCGTCCTCCCCTCCTTCAGGCGCGCCGCGCGCGCCGCCGCGCCGCGCGCGCCCGCCGCGCGCGGGCGCCACGCGCTCTCGGTCCACGCCGATGAGCGCCTCAACATCGTGTTCGTCGGCGCGGAGTGCGCGCCCTTCTCCAAGACCGGCGGCCTCGGAGACGTCATGGCCTCGCTTCCCAAGGTACGTCAAAGGTCTTCCCCGTCGAGAACCGCATCGAGCCGCGTTCTGAACGCGTCAGCGAGCGCGACAGCGCGTCTCGCCTCCCTCCGACACCAACGACAAAAGTGCCAACTCAGCGTGTATTACCCCCCGAGTCGCGCGCTTTTGTCCGTTATTTTTTCGCACATCGGCACCGCGCTTTTTTTTTTCATTTTTTTAGTGAAGCGACGATCGCGGAGCGCTTCCGGCTCGCGACGACGTCCCTCTGACGCGCGCCGTGCTGACCTGAACCCTCTTTTACCGGTAAACCATCATCGCATTAGGCTCTCGTGCAGCGCGGCCACCGCGTGATGGCTGTGATGCCTATGTACCACCACTACGACGAACTCGGAACCGCGTGCGGATACACGACGCTTAACGTGTGCGGCGCCGACACGGAGGTGCACTACTTCCACACGCACCGCGACGGCGTCGACCTCGTGTTTGTCTCGCACCCGTGCTTCTACGAAGTCGCGCACAACATCTACCAAGGCACGACGATGGACGTCACGTGGCGCGGTGCGCTGTTGTCCCAGGCGGGCATCGAAGCCGTGTACCACGTCCCGTGCGGCGGGTTCCCGTACGGAGACGAATCGTTGTTATACGTCGCCAACGACTGGCACGTCGCGCTGTTACCCGTGTACTTGCGCGCGTTTTACCACGAGCACATGAAACTCGGGTTCGCGCGTTCCGCGCTCATCGTGCACAACATCGCGCACCAAGGCCGAACCACGCCGGATGACGTGTGGCGCCTCGGTTTGCCGGACCACCACACCGGTGCGTTTTACTTGGATGACCCGCAGGAGGGCGCCTGCATGAACGTCCTGAAGGCGGGCATCGAGTACGCCACCAAAGTCATCGCGGTGTCCCCCGGGTACGCGTGGGAAATCGGCACGGACGAAGGCGGCTGGGGATTAGCGCACACCGTTCGCGGCGCCAACGAGAAGGTTTCCGGGATCGTCAACGGCATCGACTTCCACGAGTGGGACCCTCAGCACGACAAGTACCTGCAGAGCGACGGGTACCAGACCTACGGCCTGTGTACTGAGGGGTGGTGGACGGGGAAGCAGGCGTGCAAAGCCGCGTTGCAAAGGCAGCTCGGGTTACCGGAGAGACACGACGTTCCCATTCTGGCGTTCATCGGCCGTCTGGACCACCAGAAGGGCGTTGACTTAATCCTACAGAACGAGGACTTCTTCGCGAACCAGGACGTGCAGGTGGTGTTCCTCGGGTCCGGAAGAGGCGATCTGCAGGACCAGCTGATGGGCATGCAGGAGAGGCACCACCACAAGATCCGCGCGTGGATCGGGTTTTCGAACGAGTTCGCGCACAGGCTCACCGCGGGGGCTGACATTTTGATGATGCCTTCGCGCTTCGAGCCGTGCGGCCTGAACCAGCTCTACGCCATGCACTACGGCACCGTGCCGGTCGTGCACGAAGTGGGCGGTCTCAGGGACACCGTCAGACACTACGACGGCATGAACGACGGCACCGGGTGGAAGTTTGAGCGCGCCGAGGCGGACAAGTTCGCGTGGGTGC
>ENA-OUOG01002896-OUOG01002896.1-marine-metagenome-genome-assembly--contig:-NODE-2896-length-16985-cov-3.699137_pt1 | contig 16985 bp, 15 predicted proteins | sample MGYA00248635_ERZ508505 | MGnify/ENA primary metagenome ERZ508505 (study PRJEB26176, sample SAMN06267871) | marine metagenome | isolation source: Saanich Inlet, British Columbia, Canada | place: Pacific...
ATATACAAAACCTCGATTGAAGTATAGGTCGTCTGCAGAAAAGTTAAGGTCCGCATAACCTTTTTGATTTATAATAGTTCCAAATTTCCCATAGACACCATCAACAGCTTTGACCAATTGTTCATAATTTTCAATTTTTGATACAATCTTCACTAAAATCTCATATATTTAGATTCATTACACAAAACTATGATTTTAGACTTTAAAAATGGTCATAATTATAGTATGATTACTATTAGTTACTTATAATTTGCTTCTGTGAAACACAACTGTTTATTTTTATTTCTTTTATTTTTTTGTTTTTCGCCGAGTCAAGCTCAAGACTTGTGGAGTTTTAAGGGCAAAACGGGAGGTACAGTTGCTACTTTTGAAAATTACTTCCCTGTTTTTCTGGAAACTGATGCTGGTAAAGAGTTTACTAGTATTCTTGCTGCTAGTAATGCTGCAGAAGAAGCTTTTAACGAATTAACTGATGCTGAAAAATCTGAATATGAAGTTTTCACCAAAGGTGCTGTAGCACACATGATGAGTGTGACTGATGGTAGCCTTGAAGCTGGACAAGAATGGGTAAGTATTGAAGGTTTGGGAATCGGCAGTGCCACTACTACAAATAGTGCCACTGATGGTGCTGTATTTGCGTTAGATGCTTCTACTTCTTCATATGTATTTACATTCAGTGATAAAGATGAAACTAACTTAGTCAAGACAGCTACTGATTTTGCAGTCTTTATTGATGAGTTTGGTGCAGATGACAATATCTATATTGATGATGCATTTAACGATGTCATTAATGATTTATCTGCTGCAGGTGTATTTGCTTTCGGAAATGGAGATGAAGGTTCAGAATTATTTGCAGGTCTCGTAACCGCTGATGGTGACCCTCGTCTAATCGTTGGTTTAGAAGGTGATACCGTTTCGGAAGATAATGGAATTGCGGATCCATCTGTTGAGGGCGTCAGTGACGCATTAGGACTTGATGATGGAACTATTGCCGTCATAACGGCTTAATTTAGCAGTTAAAAAGGGCGCTTATGCGCCCTTTTTTATCTTTATGGTATTTATGAAAACACAATTACTTTGTATATCAATAATCTCAACACTCTTCTCATTTTCTGCACAATCATCTGATTTAAATGAATTGATAACTAAAACAGTTGAACAACATCCTGATATTTTGGTACAAAAAGCCAAGTTAGTTGTTGCAGAAACCGAATTAGACATTGCGTTACAACAATATTACCCAACATTGTCACTTTCGCTTGAAAATGCTGCTATGACTTCAAATGGTGACAATAACTATGATGGTTCAAACAATGTGGCGACTATTAGAATTCAACAGCCGTTATGGACGTTTGGTCGGCTTGATGCTGGGTATGAAAAAAATAAAGCTAATGTTGATAGTCAATTAATCTCTATAGAAGAGACGCGTTTGCAACTCGCTCAGTTAGTGGTTCAAGCCTGGGGTGAATGGTTTGCTGCAGAACTACGTAAAGCGGCATTAAATAAAAGTATTGAAACCCATAAACGATTAAAAGAAAGTGTTAATCGTAGAGCTTCTCAAGGAGCAAGTTCACCTTCTGAAGTGCGTTTGACCGAGGCTCGCTTAGCGCAAATTGATGCACAATTTCTTAATGCTCAGCTTCTATTAGATGCCGCTAGAGTTAAAATTGAACAGCTAGTAGGTGAACCAATTTTAACATCATCTAATCCAAAACAATATTTAGAGCCACTTCAAATTCAACTAGGTACTTCTTTACAGAACGCCCTTAAAGTTAACCCTAGTTTGCAACGGATCCAAGCTGATTTGAGACGAAGTCAAGCGGAAACGAAAGAACGTTACGCAAGTGTTAAACCTGAAGTTTATCTACGTGCTGAGCATCAACGTGGTTCCTATCAACTTGGTGACTTACCCTTTTCCAATCGAATATTCATTGGGGTGGAATCAAATTTTGGTGCAGGGTTAAGTGCGGCACGTCAAGTTGATTTAGCTGCTGTTCGTGCAAACGTTGAACGTTTGCATGCAGAGAATCCGCAGGGTGGCGCTGTTATTCAGGCCGATAAACGGGCAGAAACTGGCATATTGGTAGATATTATGGACCAAGTGCGTTTGGCGGGCGTCGGCTCTATCTCGATTGCTGCTGAGGAAAAATAATGCCGGTCACTCAAGCCAGCTTTGCGCGTATTGGTCTCACATGGGGATTAGCTCTTGTCACAACAATGGGCTTGTTTCTTGTTATGAAAGTTCTCGTTACGGGCAAGAACTTCGAAATTGAAGATCCTGCGGCGAGTATTGCCATTGATTTTGTTCGCGTTGAACGCGATGAGGATACGAACTCTAAGGATCGGGCGCTAAAACGTCCGGCGAAACAAGAGCCAGATGAGCCACCGCCGCCCCCGAAATTAGATCGAGTTGAGCGTCCCAATATGGATAAGGGCACATCGTCTGCTGATTTTGGTGAATTTGCTCTCGGTATGAACCTAAATGCTCCCGTTGATGGTGACGCACTCGCGATTGTTCGTGTGGCGCCCAGATACCCTAGTCGGGCGCTGTCGCGTGGTATTGAGGGGTGGGTGTTATTGGAGTTCACAATTTCGGAAATCGGCATGGCCGTTGACCCTGTCGTGATCGATGCTGATCCACGTGGAGTGTTCGACAGTTCAGCCCTTCGTGCGGTTGCAAAATGGAAATATAGGCCCATGATGGATGGTGGACGAGCTGTGCCGAGGCCAGGTGTGCGCCAGATGATTAGTTACGAGATTGCAGAATAATTAGGTGTTTGAGATATGATGATACGCAAACAGTTTGCTTTTGTTCTTGTAGCCTTGATAGGCTTGTCAGCTATACCCGTTTCCTTTCAGGGGGTTTCTCTTAATACGAGTGCTTCGGAGGAGCGGAAGGCAAAGCCAAAGACTCGACGGTCTCAGGTTCTTGGTAAGGTGGCGTTTAGAAAAATCGAAGCGGCGCAGCTCTTATTGAGTGAAAATAAGCACGCCGATGCACTAGAAGAGCTACAAGGCATTATCGACGGGACGAAGTTTCAGCCTTTTGAGAAAGCGGTTGCCTTACAAACAATGGGATTTGTTTATGCTGATAAAGGTGATTACAAGCGTACAATGTCTATTTTTGAGCGTGCCATTGCGTCAGGCGATCTCGATGAGCGCGTTGAAATAGACCTAACCTATAATTTAGCTCAGCTTAATTTGGCAGAGGATAACCCTAAAAAAGCCCTCTCATTACTCAACACTTGGTTCTCAAAAGTTGGAGATGATCCGTCAGCCGATGCCTTTGCATTTAAAGCCCAAATCCATTTGTCACTGGATGACTATCGTTCAGCAGAGCAGGCAATTAAAAAAGCTTTGTCAAAAGTTGAAGAGCCCAAGAAACAGTGGGTTCGCATCCTTTTAGCTGTTTTACTCCAAGATGAGCGTTACAAAGAAGCGCGCCCTATTTTAGAGGATGCTGTTCAGCGTTGGCCCGGCGAAAAGCCCTTTTGGCAACAATTATCAGTAGTGTATTTTGATGCTGAAGATGAAGAATTGGCATTTGTCGCCCAGCAGGCCATGTATGTGCAGGGCATGTTGACCACGTCGAAAGAGTTGACCCGCATGGCTCAGCTTTACCTTTATCATAACGTCCCTATTAAAGCGGCATTGATTTTAGATGAAGGCATTAAGTCTAAAAAAATTGAGGCAACGACGAAGAACTACGAGCTATTGGCTAACGCGTACATGCATGCACGTGAGTGGAAGCAGTCCGTCGCGCCTTTAAAAATTGCGGCGGCAAAGTCGGACGATGGTAAGCTCTATCTACAACTTGGACAATCTTATCTCCAAGATGAGAATTGGAAGGCGGCCGAGAGTGCCTTAGAATCTGCGCTTAAAAAGGGTGAGCTAAAAGATGAGGGGCAAACTTGGCTTTTGCTCGGGATTACACGCACCAAAGTTGATAAATGGGAGGCCGCTATTAAGGCCTTCAATAAGGCTGGTGATTTCGACGGTGTGGCGAAAGACGCATTCCGTTGGATACGTTCGATAGAGCGTCGCCTTGCAGAGCAGGCGCGCCAAGAGAAAGAAGCCAAAAAGAAAAGTTAGTTTGTTTAAACGGCCTTTCTTTCGTCATATTTTGTAGCTAGTGTCCTATCTCACACGAAAACTTAAAGGATACCCATGAAACGCTTAGCCATTTTCAGTTCAATTGCCCTTAGTTTAATAGTTGGGGCGTGTAGCTTACAAAGTCAGAAACCGAATGTTGTCCAATCAGGCGATGCACAGCGCATTCAAAGTGTCAGAAATGGGATAGTTCTTGAAGTTCTGTCTGTGGAAATTGAGGGAGATCGTAAATTTGGGACCGTTATCGGTGGTGTTCTGGGAAGTGTAATAGGTAATCAGGCCGGCAGGTCTCAAGGGTCAGGCACGCAAGGCGCAACAACGGTTGCTGGCGGCATAGCCGGCGGTGTTCTAGGTAACAAGCTCGGTAACGTTTTGACACGCAAGAACGGTGTTCAGCTTCTCATTCAGCTTGAAAATGGGGATACTGTAAGTATTGTGCAAGAAGCCGATGAAAATGTATCATTTTCTCCAAATCAAGAAGTCATTCTAATTGGTGATGTAAATCTTAGGGTTATTCCGAAAAGTAAAAGTTAGTTTTGAGTTAGGTAAAAATGCAAGAGCCTGATTATTCACTTCCGCCGTGGTTGTTAAGAGAGACTGAGCTTAAATTACCTAAGGCAGCTGCTATTGCAGATAAGACGTTTGAGCCTGAGTTTGGTCTTGCCGAGAGTGTAGCGTCAGGCGCAACGCTTAAAGCGCCATCAAAAACAACTCCTTCGAAATTAGTTCCTTCGGAAATAAGCCGTATAGACGGTGTGGTGATCTCTGGTCAGTCGGCTTCCGCTTCTGACTTATCGGGCAAAAAGACAATGCCACCTGCGGAAAACGTGACTATAAGTGGCGGCTCTTTGCCTGATGGGGCTTATGGTCGTCGGTCTAGCGGTCACTCTACCAATGTCGATAATGCCAACATAGACGATCCTAATGTCGATAATTTTGACGCAGATGGTGCAGATGGCATTGAGCTAGAAATTCCTCAGCCGAATAAACGCGAGCGTGCCATTTTGGCAGCGCCGAGATTTGCTCCCGAAATGCCCACAACATTAGAGCCGATAGGTGTCAGTAGCGGTTTTTCATCGCGTGTTTCTTCTGCATTGGCTCGGTTTTTTCGCACCAGCATATTGGTGCTCGTGATGTTAGTTGCTTGTCTTACTGCAGGCTTCTTATTTGCATATCTTGGCTTTACCTTAAAGTTGTTTGGTTAGCTTGAGGACTTTGGAATAAAAGAAATCCAAGATTTCGGCGTTTGCTCTGGGTTTAGCAATATATCCTTGTCTATCTTGAAGCCACGCGCCGCAGCGTCGACCAATTGACGCCCTGCCATAAATTCGCCGGGCCTGTTAACTGCTTCAACGGCAATAAGCTGATCACCTTTAAAGTGAAACCTTGCAAAGCTATTCGTTTTAATATCGCCCCGAAGATAAGTCTGTGTTGCCCCGTCAGTTAAGCCGACAATCTGCAGCTTGACGTCGAATTGATCAGACCAGAACCATGGTATTTGATGATATGGCTCTTGCTGATCTGCAATATGAGCTGCTACTGATTTTGCTTGCTCGATGGCATTGGGCACACTCTCAAGGCGTAATTGGCGCCCAATAAGATTATTAGGGTGAAAAGAGCAGTCTCCCGCAGCATAAATCAATGGGTCAGACGTCAAGCCATTTTCATCCACCACAATGCCGTTTTCTATTTCCAAGCCCGCATCTTCTGCCAATTCAATATTGGGGACAATGCCAACGCCCATGATGATGAAGTCCGCATCGAGAACCTCTCCGCCCTGCATGAGGACGCCGGAGGCCGAACCGCTACCTAGAATCTTTTCAATTTTCGCATTAGTTATAATTTTGACACCATTGTCGCTGTGAAGCTTGGTGTAAAAATCAGATATGGTCTCATCTGCAACGCGGGCGAGGGGACGGTGAGCCGCTTCTAACACTGTCACATCCAAGCCTTTTTGACATGCTGATGCAGCCGTCTCGAGCCCAATATACCCACCACCTATGACAAGGAGCTTATTGCCTTCTTTAATGTATGGCATAATTTTTTCAACATCACCAATCGACCGTAAGTCAAACACGCCATCTTGCTCAATACCCGCGATAGGAATTTTGCGTGGTCGGCTTCCCGTTGCGATAATGAGCTTTGAGTATGCCAGCGTTTCGCCTGTCTCAAGTGTTACAGACGACGCGTCGCGATCGATAGTGATAACTGTTTGGCCCAACAATAAGGTGACGTCTTGATCCGTATAATAATGTTCCGGTTTAAAGAAAAGGCGGTCTTTGGCAAGCTCACCGGTCATAAACTTTTTTGACAGCGGCGGACGCTGGTAAGGTAATTCTGCTTCCTCGCCAATCATTATAATTGGCAAAGTGACACCATTCTGTCGTAGGCTCGTAATCGCCTGAACAGCGGCTTGGCCGGCACCTATAATAATGATGGACATAACTCTTCCATTTCACTTATGACTGATTTTATAGAAGGCATTATGCCTCTATTCCCTCATAAAATTAAGTAAAAACGATTTAATGAACTCGGATCATTAAACTTTCTTTTTCTGAATTGTTAATAATTGACCCTGCACTAGCAAAGTCAGGTTTCACCATTGCGTATTAGAGCTTTGGTTGTTAGCATTTTCTACCTTTAGGGAGATGTTTTACTGTGAATTTTATACGTATAATCATGGTTCTATGTGCGGTTAACTATTCGGGCGAGGTTTTAGCGGGCGTTATTTTCGTTGGGAAAGAGCTGGTTACCCTAGAGCAAACCGAGGGTAATGCGATATATGTGGAAAACGCGCGTATTGTAGAGGTTGGCCAACTCAGTCAACTTGCAGAAGAATACCCTCATGCAGAGGTAAATCTCGGCTTTGCCGATAATGTTATTGTTCCTGGCCTCATAGAGCATCATGTACATCCTTTTTTGGCTGCCCTGACGATGTCTGTGGATGTGATCGCAATAGAAGATTGGGCGTTACCGACAGGGATGACCTATGGTGTGCGAACACGGGATGGGTACCTAAAACGTTTGAGAATGGCTGTCGATCAGTTTGATGGGAGCGACGATCTATATATCACATGGGGGTTTCACCATTATTTCCACGGTGCGCTGAGCCGCGCCGACCTTGACAAGATTTCACCCAATAAACCCATTCTTGTTATCCATCGTTCTTTTCATGAATTCGTGATGAACTCCGCCGCCCTCGCGCTTTTGGGGATTTCCGAGGATGATATTATGTCTGCGGAGAAGTCGGCTCGGAAACATATGAGTATCGAGAAAGGGCATTTCGCGGAGCAAGGCGCGATCGCCATTACCGGAAAAGTTTTCCCATATTTGGCGACCCCCCAACGTTTAATTGGTGGTTTAAAGAAGACACGACGTTACCTGCATGAAAATGGTGTAACAATGATCTCTAATCCGGGTTCATTTTTATCGCGTGATGTGCAACTCGCTAAAAATGCAGTATTTGGTGCAGCAGAAAGCCCTTTTAAAAGCCTTTTTATCGTAAATGGTATGTTTATCGCTGAACAATTTGGAACAAATGACCTTATTGGGAAAGCCGACGAAGTTTCTAGCTGGGGAGAGGGAAAGCTGTCATTTCTGCCCAAGCGCGTGAAACTTTTCACCGATGGCGCAATTTACTCTCAAGCAATGCAAATGCGAGACGGTTATCTGGATGGACATTCGGGTGCCTGGTTAATGGAAGAGGATGTGTATCGCACCGCCTTCCAGACCTATTGGGATGCTGGGTATCAAATTCATGTGCATCAAAACGGGGATGCCGGCTTGGATCGGTTGCTCGATGTGTTAGAGGAAAATTTAAAGAGGGCGCCGCGCGCTGACCATAGAACGGTGATTGTCCATTTTGGTTATTCCCGTCCTGATCAAGTGACGCGAATTAAAGAGCTCGGGGCGATCGTAAGCGCTAATCCATATTATGTTACAGCTTTATCAGACCTGTATACGCGTAAAGGTGTTGGCCCTAAATCCCAAGAAATGGTGCGCTTGGGAGACGTTAGTCGTGCGGGCATTTCTGTTTCACTTCATTCAGATATGCCGATGGCACCGGGGGCGCCATTATTTTTAATGCACCAAGCGATTAATCGCGTGAATTTCGCGAATAAGGTTGCTGGACCAAGTCAACGCCTCGATGCCGAACAGGCCTTGCGTGCGGTAACGATTAATGCTGCTTATACGATCGGTTTAGAAGACGATTATGGATCAATAGCTCCAGGTAAATTTGCAAATTTTACTATTTTGGCGGAGAACCCGCTTGTTGTTGCGCCGGATACAATTAAGAATATCAAGGTGATATCGACGGTGGTGGAGGGTGTCCATTATCCAATCGTTAATTAAAACTATATGTCCGTTTAGAGCCACTTTTCTTAGTGTGCTTATTTAATTATTGAGTTTAAGGGTGGTTTATTGTCATGATTAATTCTGCACTGGGCCGTTTATCGGAGGATGAACTTGGTAGAACACTTATACACGAGCATGCGACAACGGGTTTTCCTGGTTGGTTTTTAGACCCTCGTCAACCGAAGTATAGTCGAGTTGAGGCGATCGCGCGTGTTGTTGACGCGTTCGAACAATTAAAATCATACGGGGTTAAAACTATCGTTGATCCATGTCCGGCTGATTTGGGGCGAGACGTTGAGATGTATGCTGAGGTAGCTTCGCGGACTGGCATTAATATGATTTGCGCAGCTGGTATGTATTACGAGGCGGCGGGTTTAACCTATACTTATAGATATTTAGAAGAAGACGCTATTGCGGATATTTTCCAAAAGGAACTCGAGGATGGTGTGGGGGAGACAGGCATTCGCCCAGGAATTGTAAAAATTGCGACTGGTTATGGCTCCGTCAGCGCATACGAGAAAAAGATACTGCGTGCCGCTGCAAAAGCTGCGCAGCGCACCAATACACCAGTGTTATCGCATACTGAAAAATGCACATGTGGGCATGATCAGATTGATATTATCTGTGGTAGTGGTGTCGCCCCAGAACATTTTCTCGTCGGTCACTCTGATGGTACGGATGATGTCGCCTATCAGACCTCACTGGCTGAGCGTGGTGTCTTTGTCGGTTTCGATCGGTTTGGCATTGAGAGTATTGTTTCGGATGAAGTTCGGATGAATAATATGGTTGAATTGATAAACCAAGGTTTCCGCGATCAAGTAATGATGTCGCATGATTATGTCGTGTGTTGGCAAGGCGGTGCACCTGGCGTTTTGCCCGGTGCCTCGTTAAATGACATTTTGCCGGACTGGAAATTAACGCATATTTTTGAAAAGATTATCCCTGCTCTAAAAGTAAAGGGGCTGACGGATGAGGATATTGATGCCATTTTAATTGATAATCCACGCCGTTTTTTTGCTACAGTCTAAAAGGTTAATATTTATAAGGAAACCCAGATGTTTGATGCTTTGTTTGAACCCTTTATCATTAATGGCATGACCATTAGCAACCGTGTTGTGATGGCGCCAATGACGCGGGGCTTCTCGCCGAATGGTGTTCCGACGAAGGATGTTGCAAATTATTATCGTGCGCGGGCAGAGGGCGGTGTTGGGCTAATCGTAACCGAGGGCACAACGATTAATCATCCGTCGGCAAGCGCCGATCCAAATTTCCCAAATTTTCATGCACCCGAAGCTCTTGCCGGATGGGAACATGTAGTTAAGTCGGTGCATGATGCTGGGGGTAAAATCATGCCTCAATTGTGGCATATGGGATCGATGCGCGACCCAGGTCAGGGCCCCAACCCCGATGCTCCAAGCGTGAGCGCATCTGGCTTAAAACATCCCGCCAAGCAAAATGCTGAAACATTAGGTGAGATAGAGATAAAGTCCATTGTTGATGCTTTTGCTAAGGCAGCTTACGAGTCTCGACGTCTGGGGTTTGATGGGTTGCAAATACATGGGGCTCATGGGTATCTCGTTGATCAGTTTTTCTGGGATGGTACGAATTTGCGCGATGACGCTTATGGCGGCGACCTACCAAACCGAACTCGTTTTGCGGTCGAAATAATTGAAGCTATTCGCCGTGAAGTTGGCGCTGACTTCCCCATATTATTCCGTTTCTCACAATGGAAGCAGCAAGACTTTACGCATAAAATGGCGCATACGCCTGAAGCGCTGAAAGCCTTCTTAGACCCACTGGCTGCTGCGGGCGTTGACTGTTTTGACTGCTCGACACGCCGATTCTGGGAGCCTGAATTTGAGGGTTCAGCCATGAATGTAGCAGGTTGGACAAAGCAACTAACAGGCTTACCAACGGTTACTGTTGGATCGGTCGGCCTTGATGGAGAGTTTGTTGCTTCGTTCCAAGGCGAGAGTTCGAATGTTGCGCCCATTGATGACTTAGTGGAGCGTCTAGCGGCCGGCGAGTTTGACCTGGTCGGCGTAGGGCGTGCACTATTGGTGGACCCGCAATGGGCAAATAAAGTACGCGACGGTGCGTTGGATACGTTGTTACCATACACCAAGGCGGCGGTAGAAGAGCTAGTAATATAAACCTGACGCTTATGTAATGTGAGGAAAATTCGATGCATGATTTAATTATTCGTAACGGGACAGTGGTAGACGGTTCTGGAAAAAGGCGTTTTGCAGCGGATATTGCCATTGATAATGGCTTAATCACCATTGTTGGTGACGTACCTAATCAAGGTGTGAAAGAAATCGACGCGACGGGTTTCCTCGTAACGCCTGGCTTTGTTGATGTGCATACCCATTATGATGGGCAGGCGACATGGAATAATCGCTTGGCGCCTTCCTCAGAGCATGGTGTTACGACTGTTGTGATGGGGAATTGCGGAGTTGGGTTTGCTCCTTGTAAGGAAGAGGATAGGGCGCGAATGATTGGCTTGATGGAAGGGGTTGAAGATATTCCCAACCCCGTCCTAACAGAAGGTTTGGCTTGGAATTGGGAGAGCTTTGGAGACTACCTTGATGCGCTTGACGCTATTCCGCATGATATCGATTTTGGTTGCCAGTTACCCCATGGTTCTTTGCGCGTTTTTGTGATGGGCGAGGCCGGGGCGCAACGCGAGGCAGCGACGGCAGATGAGATTGCACATATGTCCAAGATTGCTGAAGATGCTATGCGTGCCGGAGCTCTTGGGTTTTCGACATCAAGGACATTAAACCACCGGACGAGTGATGGCGACCCAACGCCATCTTATGCAGCTGCAGAAAAAGAACTTGTTGGAATTGCCATGGGGCTCAAGGCCGCAGGCTCTGGTGTTTTACAAGTTGCGTCAGATTTCTCAACACCGGCTTTAGAAATGCAGACATTTCATAATATGGTTGCCCAATCGGGTCGTCCCCTTATCTTCTCGCTCGCACAAGCGACGGCGGCGCCGAACGCGTGGCGTGATATGCTGTCGTGGGTCGAAGCCGAAAACTCAAATGATATTCCTATTACCGCCATGGTATGTGGTCGCCCTGTCGGTATTTTGCTCGGCCTAGATACGACGCTTAACCCGTTTTCTTTAAACGCAGCTTATCAAGAGATAGCGCATTTGCCGATTTCTGAGCGTATCGAGAAAATGCGCGAACCTAGGGTTAGGTCAGCCATTTTAGAGGGCGAGACTGATCCTGCACATGATGCCTTCCGCGCTGTGATTTCAAATTATGAATTTATGTTTCAACTTGGTGACCAACCCAATTACGAGCAAACTAAGGAACAAACCATAGCCGATAAGGCAAGGGCGCAAGGTCGTGAGCCTCAGGAACTTGCATATGACGTTATGCTCGAAAGTGATGGCAGGGCAATGCTCTATACGACTTTTTTAAATTATGCTGACTATAGTTTGGAGCCGTCTCTTGAAATGATGAAGCACCCAAACACAGTTTTGGGTCTCGCTGATGGTGGCGCGCATGTCGGTATGATTTGTGATGGCAGTTTTCCAACCTCGATGTTGACACATTGGACACGCGATCGCACACGCGGCGATAAGTTGTCGATTGAATGGGTGATCCGCGCGCAATGTCTAGAAACAGCCCGCGCCTATGGAATGCATGATCGTGGTTTATTAGCGCCTGGTTATAAAGCGGATTTAAATATAATCGATTATGAAGGTCTGACATTGCACCATCCTTATATGGTGCATGACTTGCCGGCTGGTGGAAAACGCCTTGCCCAAGATGCCGATGGCTATGTGGCGACAATCGTTTCTGGCGTCGTCATTCAAGAAAATGGTAATCCAACGGGGGCTCTGCCTGGCAAACTTGTACGCGGAATGAAAGATAAGCCAAAGAAAATGGCAGCGGAGTAAGGGCCCTAAGACATACCGCCATCGACACGTAATAAAGCGCCTGTCGTATAAGATGACGCGTCACTTGCCATCATGAGGGCAGCGGTGACAATTTCATTAGGGTTGCCTGGGCGACCTAATGCAACGGGCTGTTTTTCGCGCGCTTCGGGCGTCCAAGCGGCTGCAATGTCAGTCAAAAAAGGCCCAGCTGAAATCGTGTTGACACGCACTTTTGGTTTTAGTTCATGGGAAAGGGACACACTCATGGCATTAAGTGCTGCTTTAGCGCCACTATAAGGCACTACATTTGGTAGGGGCGTTAAGGCACCACTCGAGGAAATATTAATGATAACCCCTGACCCAGCCTGCTTCATGCGATAGCCTATCTGGCTTGCCAGACGAAAAGGGCCTTTGAAGTTGAGGTTTAGTACTGTGTCGAATAATTGCTCACTCATTTCATGGCTAGGGCAAGCCGGCGACATGCCAGCATTATTAATAAGAATATCGACGCGTCCAAAGGCATCATATGCGGCCTCAATAAGAGCGTCACATTGGCCCCATTTTCCTATATGGGTTGAAACGGCGAGCGCGCGACGCCCCATGGTACGGACTTCGTTAGCGACTGCTTCACAAGCCTCTAATTTTCGGCTGGCAATAATTATGTCAGCGCCGCGTTCGGCAAATGCCTTTGTCATTTGATAACCCAAGCCACGGCTACCACCCGTAATTAAAACAACTTTATCGGTAAAATCAAAAAGAGGGTCCATGAAAATTCTCCTGGGTGATAGGGTAAGTTAAATTTGTTTTCTAATTGCCAAGTGTTGCGAGCTACATCACTATGGTGGTCCGTAAGGGGAGAGATATTATGAGCACATTTATACCAAATGCATCAACAGATTTAACAGGGCAGGTTGCGCTTGTTACGGGGGCAACATCTGGCTTGGGGTGGAATTTTGCTCAGGTACTTGCAAGCGCGGGGGCTCATGTTGCGGTCGCCGGGCGACGCCAAGATCGGCTGGATGAGATTGTCGAAAAAATTGAGAACCAAGGCGGGATAGCGCGGGCCTATATATTGGATACGAGCGATATGGCTGCTATCGAGACATGCGTGGAGCGGATAACGCATGAAATGGGTATTATCTCGATTTTAATTAATAATGCCGGTATACCCGATGCTGCAATGGCGACTAAAATATCGCTCGACCTCATTGATCAAGTCATTGATGTAAATTTAAAGGGGCCATTTGTCTTAGCACGCGAGATTGCGAAAAGGCTGATCAAGGCAGAACTACCAGGTCGTATTGTTAATATTTCTTCTATTGCGGCTTTTGATTATGAAGGCAATGGCGCTGCACTTTATTCCATTACGAAGGCCGGTATTGCAAGAATGACCGAGGCGCTCGCTGTGGAGTGGTCGAAGTTCAACATTAACGTTAATGCGATTGCACCGGGTGCTTTTAGTTCGGAAATGCTCGACGGTATGCTCGAACGGGTCGGTGATATCTCGAAACACTTCCCTCGCAAGCGTCTTGGAAAACCGTCCCAGCTTGATAGTACATTGCTTTATCTGTGCGCTCCGTCATCCGAGTGCGTGACTGGCACAGTTGTTAAAGTAGATGATGGTCAAATGGGACGGTAGCTCTATTCTACGGCCAAACTGTTTTTGGGAGCGAACAAAGAAGTCACTGCAGGTTAAGCAAATGTATAAATGTGTGCAAGGGGAGGTGTCTCCATTGGGTTGCATTTTTCAGTGGTCTGCTGCAATGTAATTATTCAGCGGCAATATCGTCACTGAGAAAACTTGTCAATAAATGGTGGAATTTTAAAAGTAAGTATTTAATGGTGAATGCGCCTGAACTTGGCTGTCTTAATAATAAAATAATGGAGACAAAAATGATTCATGATTATCAACCTCTGTTTTATCCTGGCGTTAGGAGCGTTCTTTCCGACAGAACGGGTAATACAGCATTCGAAATTGGTATTATAATTCGTAGTTTTTTTCTCAATGAGAAAAGGGTTTTTCTATTTATTAATTGCGATACGCTCAAGTCGACGATTGCGCCCGTTGAGGAAGTTTTTTTTCGCAATCCATTGAGTTTACAAGAAGCGTTCCAGCCTATCGATGTGGCCGAGTCAACCTTGAAGACCCCTCCGGTAAAGCATTATTTTTCTTGGGAAAAATTTAGAGTAACGCCCTATGTTGATACATTGTTTAGGTTTACGGAAGTACCCGCGACCGTACGTAATAATGGTCTGTCTCATGGCATCATCGATGTAAAAGGTTTTTTCCTTACCGTTGACATGTGTCCATCGGTGAAACCTATTGAGCAGGCATTTTTTCAAAAATTATGCGATTTGGCTGCCCACCGGGGTTCTCCCTTTCCTGTTGCAATATGTATGACAGGTGTTTGGATGGATAAGCATACTGAGGATTTCCAGTGGCTTGTTGATCAACAAATGGCAGGTCGACTAGAGATTACATGGGTAAATCATTCTTATAGTCATTTTTATTTGGAGGATCTCGTGGATGAAGAAAACTTCATGCTAAATTTCTTCACAGACTTAAATCTGGAGTTTTTTTCAAGTGAGAAATCCTTGATTATGAGTGGGCAAACGCCGTCGCCGTTTATTCGCTTTCCCGGTCTCGTTACAGATGCGTCATTAACAAACCTTGCGCGAAAGTTTGGTTTAATTCCATTAGGTTCGGATGCGTGGTTGGCAAAGGGGCAGGAGCCCACAAATGGAAGCGTTATTCTTGTACATGGCAACGGCAATGAGCATAAAGGGATCATTGACGTAATGGAAATTCTGAGTAGTCATGATCCTAAAGGTTGGCTAGCTCTCCAAGATGCCGTCTGTTGATTTCCAATTAACAGGCACGCTGAATTTTTTAGTCACCATCCGCAAGTATGAAAGTATTTTATAGAGCATTCTTGAATATTTGCGAATCGAGCGATGACTATGTCTACTCGGCGGCCAGAATGGATTGTGGGAAGCGAACAAAGAAGTCGACCATTAGTTGAGCAAATGCGGTTGGCTCTGGTCTTGGACCAGTTAGAGCCCCTTGTTGTCTGAGTTCTTCTTCTAAAGTTTCAAGAATAAAGTCGACACTTAGATTATCTATGCCGCTTTCCCATAATTTCTTTTCGGCATCATCAGCGAAACAATATGCTTTCCAAGAGATCGAATACCGAATGTTAGACCAGTCATATGGGTCCGCAAGCCGAGTTTCGCCATCTCGTAATTCCCATCTATCGTTTCCCAGGAAATATAGGCGCGCAGATTTCTCGATGGGCGGTAGATCTGGCTTTGTCTCTAGCACTCGTTCGACGCCATGAAAGACGACATCGGTATCAATAAGGATGGCAGAGTTATGAGTAGCAGGAATTGCTTGGCGTGTGCCTTCAGGGCCGTCAGGGTAGAAGGTGAAAGCGCCGCCTTGGGCTTTTCCAAACCAAGAAACACATGTTGCAATTGGAATACGCCATTTGGCGAATAAACCAGAATGGAGCATGACGACGAGCAGCCATTGAGGGAGCAGCTTACGATTAGCGCCTCGAAACTCTGGTACGTCAGTATGGACGGCTAGTTCCTGTCCGGGGATAAGTAAGTTGGCATAAATGATCGCAGGAACAATGTGCGTGCGCCCAGACATTTTGCGCGCGGTATCCATTAGATCAGGATGTTGCATGAATGGCTCAATACCGCTTGCTTTAATATCTTCCCCATATGCGTAAGTTTCACGAAAATAGTTTGTGCGATGAGCCGCTGTTGTGAAGTCATCTTTGTTGCCAGCGCCGTCAATTCCTTTTTGGATATAATTATAGGCGGCATCAAAACGCTGGGGCAGCTGCTCGCCCAAACCGTCGTTTGACGCCTCGTCGGCGTAAGTGCCAAAGCTTTCAAAGTTTTCTGCGATACGCAACATGTTGTCAGCGTGATCTGAGCTTAAAAATGGGTTCATGTGTTTATAATGTGCTGGCATGATCTGCCTCCTAAATAGTTCGTTGTTCGATTTTAACTAACACCAAAAAATGATGATTGAAAAACATAGGTAACCTTAAATGAAGCCGCTGGCAGCTATTGTTACGAGCGTTGCAATAACGGGAATAGCAACAGTAATAATGCCGACATCTTTATAAGCTTGCTTATGGGTCAGCTGTGTAATCGTCAACATGGCAATGACAGCGCCACAATGGGGGAGGCTATCGAAACCGCCACTTGCCATGGCAACGATACGATGAAGTTCCGCCGGTGCAATGCCCATAGCGATATAGGCGTCTGACATTGTGCTCATAAAGATTTGCAAACCGCCCGAAGCGGACCCCGTTATGGCCGAGACAACGCTAATCGATGCGAAGGCTGAGATTTTTGGCGGTAATCCTGAATTAAGCATAACCGATGAGAAGTCTTGGAAGCCGATTGTTTGCACCACGATGCCACCAAAACCAATAACGGCTGCGGTATTTAGCAGGGGCATAATAGCGTCATTTGTTCCTTCGCCAAACACAACTAGACCGCGCCCCCGAAGGTTGGGAAATATGACGTAGGCGAAAACGCTTCCGAGGATCAACGCGAAACTTGGCCAAAAAATGGGTTGGCCTGCGGCGAATAAAATAATATC
>ENA-OUOG01002898-OUOG01002898.1-marine-metagenome-genome-assembly--contig:-NODE-2898-length-16980-cov-5.722830_pt1 | contig 16980 bp, 12 predicted proteins | sample MGYA00248635_ERZ508505 | MGnify/ENA primary metagenome ERZ508505 (study PRJEB26176, sample SAMN06267871) | marine metagenome | isolation source: Saanich Inlet, British Columbia, Canada | place: Pacific...
CTGAATTACTATGGTATGCGCCCGCAGGAATGGCGTGGTATATACGGCATCTTCACTATGCCTTTTTTACATGGAGACTTTGACCACCTCTTTAGTAATAGTGTACCTCTCCTACTATCTATGGGTTTTATATTTATCTATTTTGATAAGGAACGGGTGCCCATACTCATACTCAACACCCTACTCACGGGTATCATACTACTCGCTCTAGGCGAGCAAGGCAGTAATCACATAGGCGCCAGCGGATTGGTGTACGCTTATATATTCTTCCTTGTCACACACGCTATTCTAACGTGGAACAAGGAAATGCTAGGAGCATCCTTTTTACTCATCTTTTTATACGGGAGTCTGATCTACGGTATATTCCCAGAGTACGGCCGTATAGTAGGTAAAAATATATCGTGGGAAGGTCACCTTGCTGGAGCTATATCTGGGATAGTCTTCGGATTTCTCTATCGTAAAAGTGGACCACAGCAAGAGATGTTTTTTGAAGAAGAGGAAGACGACGATGATGATAATGACCCAGATGCGTATTGGAAGACTCCTGAGCAACGCACACAAGAAACCACGGTGCGGTATTACTACAAGGAAAAGGACACCCTTCGATACAACTCGCAGCCGCGAGCCACTCAGGGTGACAACCGTCTTCGCAATTGATTAACGTTGGGACGATGTGAGTAGGAAAAGTGAGTACTCGTTATCTCGGTTCGATACAACTCGCTGCAGCGAGCCACTCAGGATGACAACCGTCTTCGCAATAGATCATACAATAAAAATGGCTGCCTCTGCTTTACGTGCTGTTAAAATAACTGGTAGTTGACACCTACTCTCAAATCATAATTGATGAACGTACCTTGACTCTTTTGATATTGAAAATCATTTTGTTCTAGAGCATAACCTCCATTTGTACCTAATAAACCTGAGGCATTGATATTGAGATGTGGTGAGAACCAGTGATAGTAATTGGCATTGGCACTTATGCTAGGTACAATATTGTAAGCATTACGTCCACTAATAGCAGGCGTCATATACTGCGGTATGTCTCTCTCTATTTGTACACCAGGCCAAACATTTACTGTGAGTAAGTTTCTCGTATTGGCTTGATAGAGGTATTGATAATTCCCTCTTAAACTACTTATCCACCTCACTCTTTCATTGTAAGAAGGATTTACACTCTCATCTGCTATCGGTTCGGTACCATAGGCAGATTCATTATCATTAATAGCATAATCTAGGCCAGTAGACGCAGTAAAACTATAACTGGTCTGCACATGCAATGACTGCTGATGAAAGCAATCGTAACCTGTATTTATACTTACACTCGGAGTCAATTGTTGTTCCCTCCTGTACTCATATCGTGGACTAAAAAGTAAATTACCCTCCCAATTGGTCACGTCATACCCAAAGCGATTACTTAAAGTAGCATAGTGTGTCCATCTACTCCCACTCGACCTATTGGCTCTATTGGCATACAGCCAGTTATCACTTATAGTGGTGAAATAGTCTATGGACTTCTCTTTAGATACACCATTTGCTTGTAGAACACTATCCAGCATTTTCAGCTGTGTCTTGTACCCTATTCTAAAATCCAAGTATCGATTGTTACGTATGAGTGTAATCCCTTTTGCAATAGCTTCTACTTGTTCGTTAGTATACGTTTCTCCGCTCAATTCCTCTAGGTCTTTTAGTATAAACATCGCCTGCACTGCATCCGTAACCTGATCTATCCTGCCTCTACCAAAACCATACGAAACAGATGTTTGATTATATAAACTCTTATTATCATATTTCCGGTTTAATTCTCCTTTGACTTCATCATTATCATTGTTCGCTTCTAGATTCAGATTTGATGAAAACATAAAGTATTTGAACCTATTGCCGGTATACTTCCTGCTCGTATTGCTATACAAGATATCCAACTCATTGTCATTTCTATTCTCTTTACTCGATCCTTGAGTCGAAACTCTGTTAGTAAAGTCATAGCTAAAGTCTCCTCGCATAGAAGCATTAACAGTGCGTTGCACGGCATCTGTATTGATTACCGAAAAGTAGCTTGGGCTAAAAACGAAGGAAGACGAATTACTATACCTATTGGAGAAGATACTGTCTCTAGCAAAGGTGTCTTGTCTGCTAGAAAAATTCTGATTCCCGTTACTTCCCAAATCAAAATCTAGGGACAACCCACGATATTTCTGATATCTAAAATCGTAGGTATTGAGGTCATAGTCTTGGGCAAATAAGTGACTAGAGCAAAGAATTAAAAAGCCGAGCGTAAAGAGTAAGTTGTTTTTCATATGATCAAAAGTTTTATGTCATGGTAGTATCAATTTCTGTTCCCTTGCTCTAAAAGTCAAGCAGATAGGGAATCTGTTTTCCAGATAGTCCAACCATAACTACACCCAAGTCTAGTATTGTAAGCATAAACCTCATGATACTTAGCTAACGATACTTTTCATTGCTTTCCCTACTTTCGCAAGTGTGAGACTCATCCTATCTATAATACTCGTTGTAGCATACGTACGATCTACCCCCTGGGGATTTTATGCTCACAAAGAGATCAACTACCTGGCATGTTTCACCCTGCCTCAAGAAATGTTTGGATTCTACAAGTCCAACATAGGCTACATCCAGGAATTCGCAGTACGCGCAGACCAGCGCAGGTATGCTCTAGACGATGAAGCTCCGCGTCACTACATCGACCTGGACCACTGGGAAGTAACAGTGCCTATAGACACGGTGCCTGCTCACTGGGACAGTGCAGTAACCATGTACGGAGAAGAGAACCTTACCGCATATGGCATCGTCCCATGGCACGTGCTCCGAGTAAAAGGATGGCTCAGCTATGCAATGAAAAACCGGGACTATGAACGTATCATAAAAACAAGTGCAGATCTGGGCCACTACATCGCCGATGCGCACGTACCGCTGCATACTACTGAAAACTATAATGGTCAACTCACTGGCCAAAAAGGAATCCACGGACTTTGGGAATCTAGACTCCCGGAGATCTTTGCAGAGGAATACGACTTCTACACGGGAAAGGCTGTATATTTAAACAACCCATCTGAGGCGATATGGCAAGCAGTAAGTGGCAGTTTTGCTGCAAAAGACAGTGTTTTAGCTATGGAGCGAGCGCTTACCGAGCAGATGCCCAATACCAAATTCAGTTTCGAGCAACGAGGAGCAAGTACCGTAAAAGTATATAGCCGGGAATTTAGTGCGGCATACCACCAAGCTCTGAATCAGATGGTGGAACGCAGAATGAAGGCGGCTATCTATCTCGTGGGCTGCTTTTGGTACACCGCTTGGGTGGATGCAGGACAGCCAGACTTAGATTTTGATGAAATGCAGCGCATAGACCTTAGTCCACAGATAGACTCGCTAAGAAGCCTTATGGGCGGCGAGATAAAAGGGCGAATGGAGACTCATTAATATGATGATGCTCACTTTTTTCCAGTTTTACTGACACAGAACCTCCAATAGTCTGACAAGTCGTTTGTTTTTTTTACACCAAAAAAAGCTTTCACCTATTTTTTATAAGGGATCGTGTTTTTAAACTTGCGTTTTGAGTTTGTATTTGTCCTTTGCGTTTGCGTCTGTATTTGAGTTAAAATCACCTAAAATTCATTGCACAAAAAAAGGCGAGAGTAATACTCCCACCTTTCCCTATGTCTTGGATTGCTTGTTCTATTTTTTCAATAATCTAAGGCTATCTTCTTGCTCTCCTATTTTTACTTTTAGCAGATAGATCCCTGCACTTAGTGCACTGATATCTAGCTTATCATTGGTAATCGTAGTCGTCAATACAGTCTCCCCAGTCACCGTATGAACACTGATTTCCATGGGCTTATTCTCCTTATTTTCAATATGAACCATATCCGTAGCAGGATTAGGATACACGTGTATGCCCAGCTGAGTAAGTATTTCTATATTGCTAAATTGAGGGAGTTGAATGGTCTCAGACTCCAGCGATGTACATTCGCTAATAGTAGTGACTTCCAGTGATGCATTCACTTCATCTCCTTCGCTCGCCGCATAGTCATGCACTGGCATAGGGTCATTCGGTTCTACATTGCCATCACCAAAGTCCCAAGCATACTTCTGGTACCCTGTAGTATTTGGAATAAACGTGTATTCTGTGCCATCTCTAGTATAGGTAAATGTAGCATCTGCCTGGATTTCTATATTGGCATATACATTCTCTGAAGTATCCGTGCAAGCGCCTTTAGTGACGATCACATAGACACTATCTCCTCTACTCATTACAGAGGAATACGTATTGCTAGCGCTGCTCTGAACTAGCGCATTATTGAGATAAAAGTCAAAATTCTCTATACTGTCATTCGCACTGAAGGTCAGTTCATCACCATCGCAGTAAGCTCCCACTTTTCCTGGTTTCAGATCGATATCAGCGATATTATCTACCACCAAGGGAACATCAATAAGTTTTGGAGGACAAACAAGATTATTGGAATCTGTGATAGACAGCTGATATGTTTTACTAAAACTTGGATTAAATGAAATGATTGTATCTGTGAAGGCCGCTCCTCCGTCTATACTTATGGAATAGTTTTCTCCTGATAATCCATTGATTTCCAAAGACCATAAATCATTCTTACAGATAGATTCCGCTGCCTGAACGGTAGCTTCTAGCTGCACGCAAGACGTACTGAAACATTTGGAAATGCCGATAAGACTATAATCACATGGACCTGGATCAATAGATCTCACCCAAAGAATTACAGAATCTTCTGGCTGAAGTCCTGTCACCAAATGTGTAGTGCCTGAAGACCCGGAAGAAGGCGACTTCCACGTAGTCCCTTCATTGGTACTTACCTGATATCCATTGTGGGCAGTAATACTCGTCCAACTAAACTCTATAGAACTTGGCGTAGCCGCAATACACGATATCGCTGGAGCCGCATTTCGCTCTCTTCCGTTTACGGTATACGGAGATAAGTCACTTTTACAGCCATTGCTATTGAGTACTACTAGTCCATAGGTAGTAGTGCTATCAAACACTACCGACTGTGTAGAAGAAGCCGAGGTAGCTATGAGCACACCGTCTGCATAATAGTAAAACGAATCAAACGCGGCACTGCTCGCTTCTAACATCAGCGTGGAGTTTTCACAAATACTATCGTTCAAACTGGCTACGTTACTGGAGAGCGTAGCTACAGGTTTCGGAAAAGTATCCACCGTAATTTGGTTACTGTTCCTGTCACAACCGTTAGTCCCTACTCCATTAATAAAATAAATTCCTGGCTTACTCACCCAAAGTTCTCTGCCTGTAGCACCTGTATTCCAAGTATACGTAACCCCGGTCTCTTGAGGTACTGACAGTAGTACAGAGTCTCCTTGACAGATAGTGCGTGTAGCACCTCCTGCTATAAATGGGCCGGGCGCTGGAAGTACGGTAATATCAAACGTGTCCGGAGCAGATACTCCCTTCGCGTTATTCACTGTAAGTATCGCTCTATTCTTTCCTGGGAAATTAAATTTAGTGGAAGGATTTTGAGCTGTAGAGGAACTTGGTGTGCCATTGGGGAAGCTCCAAGAGTATGAAGTAGGTGAATTAGTACCCGAACCTGTCAAATCTATAAATGCTCCTTGACATACCGATGAGCTGGCCGCTGAAGCATCCGCCACGGGCAAGAGTGAGCTCGGGCTTATCGTAAACTCTCTAGCTATTATTATATCACCGCTAGTGTTGCCATTGTTATTTGCACTGTTTACCACAGTATAGAATGTAACGTCACCCTTATTCGTGCTTGGTGCAGTCCACTCAAAACTCCAAGTTTTCCCACCTGAACCGCTATTCCCAGAGCTTGTTTGTCTCACATAGCGTCGTGTACTCCCAGATATCACTGCGGTAGTTGTGCTAGTGGCTGTAGTAGTATTAGAAAAGCTACCCGCCATCGCATTAGACCCGTCTAAACATGTGACTTGCATACCAAACTTGGACTTTCCACTCTGGGTATACGACAAGCTGATGGTATACGTACTGTCTGGTATATATCCTCCTCCTGTAAAGTTACTGGTTAAGCCTACGTTATTAAAATTAGTACCCGACGTCTGCAAGGTACCTGAATGACACCCCGTACAGTTAGACTCTCCGGGGGCGTTGGTTCGGCCTCCTGCAGCTCCACCAGAATTGGTGAGGGAGACTGTAGTCATGCATACCATGACTGCTGTAAAAGCCGCCACTAAAATTCTTTTGGGCGTAAAAAATTGATTCATATATTGATTATTGGTTGAGCAAAAATTGAATTAAAAATTCGGAGATATGTCATGCTCAAGGCTAATGACCATCTTATGACTAACAGCCTAGCTTTTCTTTTGGTTTGCTCGGACTATTTTTTCTAGGTAATCCCACTCCTCCTGAGTGATGGCCTCCATCTGGTTGAATTGGCCTGCACCTTGCAGCCATTCTCCACCATCTATGGTCACTACTTCACCATTCACATAAGCAGAGAAATCTGAGATCAGGTATGCTGCTAAATTCGCAAGTTCTTGATGATGCCCTACTCGCTTGAGAGGCACTCTACTTTCCAAGCTTATTTTATCCGACATTTCCTTAGGAAATAGTCTGTCCCACGCACCTTTGGTAGGGAAAGGTCCAGGAGCTATGGCATTGTGTCGGATACCGTACTTGGCCCATTCTACCGCAAGAGAGCGCGTCATAGCAAGTACTCCTGCTTTTGCAGTCGCACTAGGCACTACATAGCCACTACCCGTAGATGCGTAAGTGGTTACTATATTGAGTACACTCGACGGAATCTTATTTTCTATCCAGTACTTACCACAACTCAACGTGCAATTTTTACTTCCTTTCAGAACGATGTCTATGATGATGTCAAAAGCTCTGTGACTTAATCTTTCTGTAGGACTGATGAAGTTACCAGCCGCATTATTAACCAGACCATTGAGCGTTCCAAAGTGACCCACTATCGCTTGTAAGGCAGCATCTACTTCTCCACTCTCTCGCACATCACATACTACTGGAAATACATTTTCCTTAGAGATTTCTTCTTGAGCTTCTATGAGTTTCGCCTCCCTACGGCCAGAGATAGCCACCTTGGCTCCCAGCTCTACGAAGTACTTGACCATGGATTTACCCAAGCCTGTTCCTCCTCCAGTGACCCATATTACTTTGCCCTCTAGCGAGCCGTCCCTTAGCATTGATTGTGTGTATGTAGACATATGCCTCAAAAATAACACGTATTCTCAGCTACTTTGCTACAAAAGAAAAATTATTGAAAAAAGCAGAACCGATACTACCGAATCGAATGTTTCATCAAATTCTCTATGAGCGCAGACTCCGCATCTACATCTGAGGTGATTCTCAGAAAACTTCCTTCGCCTCTATCTGCCAGTGTTTCCAAGAAATTGAGCGCCTTACTGGCATTTCCAAAACCAATGGTAGACATCCGTATCGAATACAAACGGTGCTGCACCATGGACTTCGTATACAACTTGTGTTCTTTGAAATTCCTGGAGTTGAATACGCCATCACTAGCCAGAATGATCTCATTATTCCCACCCACTATAGCATTGGCTTTAGCTAAATCATAGGCCATGTCTACTCCGTCTGCACCGTAAGACTGACCTCGTGCTACCAAGGCGTCGATGATACCCGTCAGCTGTGCTTTATCTGCCCCCGAAACAGCCTCTACCTGTACATTGGCGGTAGTACCATAGGTAATAATACTGACCTTGTCCTCTGGCCGTAGCACTTCAATCATCTGCAGCATGCTCTGCTTTAGAAGAGGAAGCTTATCAGCCTTCTTCATACTGCTCGACACATCTATGAGAAAAATAATGTGATTGAAAACGTATTTATTCTCACTCAGGGTACCATTCTGGTCATAGTCCGCAGTGTCTACTACTTCTGTAGTCATAGACCGCTCTACTTCTTCATCTATCTGCTCTTCTATAGTATTCGTATCCAGTGAATCTTCTACTACAGGTACGTTGTCATTTTCTGTTCGCGTTAAATTCGGCTCCTCTATATCTATCACTTGCTCAGCCAAATCCTCAGTATTCCAATCAAAGTTCTCGGTATTTTCATCACTAACTACCTCTTCCGGAACCAGGGCTATCACCGTTTCCACGGAGCTTCTATTCACATATTTATCTACGTTTTGTATCTCATAGTGCTTTTTATCTACATTGAAGGTATAAAATCCCGGGACATCCCTTCTCAGCTGAATGGTGGAGTTATCACTGAAGAGACTCTCTTTACTGGACCGTGTCACTATCTCAATCTGAAAATCTTTTAGTGGTAATCGAGTGGAAGCATCTACTACTTTTATGATGTGTATAAACCCTCTATCTGCTGGCTCATCTGTGACTTCTACGGAAGGACATACCGTGAAGGCATCTGGATGAAAACTCAGGATATTCCCTTTTAACTCAAAGGTAATTGGATTATCCTGTGTGCTAACATAGACTACTACCGACTTACTAAACCGCCCAAAGTCCTCGGTATAATACGTTAGTGTAAGCGTAGTACTCTCCCCGGGAGCAAGCTTCTGCTGAGCGGCACGTACTCCCACCTCTGGGCTATACCGTATAGGTAAAAACAGCTGTGTGCGTCCACTGGTGTTGGTGTATTGCACCTCAAAACTAGGATTGTTCCATAGCTTCACTTTGCCAAAATCCATGACACGCTGACTGACCTGCTGACTATACATCTGCATCGCTGTCAGTGATATGATTATGCTTAAGAGAAACCGCATTGCACTATTCCAACGAAAAATGACGTTTTTAATTTCCGTTACTAAACTTAATTTAGCAACCTTGGGGCCAAAAATACTTTTAAACTGTTTAGGTTAACTACAATCCGTGATCAATTACTATAAAATACTCGGTATAGAGACATACGCTAGCGTATCAGACGCTAAGGATGCCTATAAAAAACTGATTAAAGTATACCATCCCGATGTAAGCGACAGCCCAGATGCGGAGGAAATGACGCGCTTACTGAATGTGGCCAAGGATCACACGTGCTCAGAAGAAGCCAAAGATACCTACGACCAAAAACTAAAACTCGCCTACCTCTTAGAGATACAGCGCCTGTCTGGTACACGGACCACTCCTAGCACCAAAAAGAAAACCACTCGAGCAGATCTGCGTGCGAAGATAAAAAAGGCGAAACTAGAGCGTAAACGCAAGATTAAATACAACTATGAGCGCAGCCTGAAGGTGCTCCCTCAACCTTACCGAAACATAGGCATCGTGCTGCTGATACTCTGGAGTATGCAGCTCATCTATAGCCACTACTTTTTTCACTACGGAAGCTTTGATCGCACACTGGTGATAGTGGGCATAGGATTACTGTTTATCGGAATGACATTTGCCGCTAGTGAGGTCTATACCAAGTACATCATCAAGTCCCTACAAACCAACATCGATTTTAATTTTGAGGCGCGTATTGGATATTCACTGGTACTGGGTTTTATCCTATCTCTAGCCGCTATAAGTGGCCTCAATGAATATAGGGAATACTATCACCTAAAAAACCACTACGACTATGCGCTAGCCACTATAGATTACAAGGCCTCGCTGTACGGATTCACGGTAGTAAAGTACACGGTGGATGGACAGGTATACTTTAAGCGATTGGATGTGGAAACGGATCAACTCATCAAGCTTAACAATAGGCGTACTGCTGTGAAATATGCCAAGATAAATCCCATCATCTGTGAGCATGTGACTCCATACCAAGGGTATTTGCTCCCTAGAGATTTGTAGAACACTTTAACACTAAGGTGTCTACACTACTCATTTCACGTTAGCCGTTAAAAGGGACTGGGCATTTGAATCCTCTATACTTTGTAAGAAAGGTCATTAAGGTTTTGTCTACGACAAAACTTAGACTTAAACTTAGACCTAGATTTAGACTTTGGCTTAAACTCTACCTCACCACCGTCACTGTACTTTTTAAATTATACCACTCATTAGCCATTTGACGTTTCATTTACTTAGCTGCGTTATCGCAGTCGACATGAAAAAGAGGTGTATCAATTGTGTATTTACAGTTTTCTATTTTATGAATATACCGAAATAAAAAGTGAGATATAAAGACGACGCACTAGCCACTATAGATTACACGGCTTCGCTGTAAGCTAGTGGTGTAGAATAACCGCTTTTGTTCCCTTTCCTGCTTCTACTTCGCTCAGCATTACTCTTGGAAGGATAAAAACACTATATCTTCAGAATAAACCTCAGATTTACCCGTCTACCCGTCAGGTAATTCGGTACACCATATACGGTGTTGGAGAAGTCTTTGATGAGTACATACGAGATGGTATTATCTACCTGCAGCAGATTAAAGATCTCTAAACTCGCCCACATAGAGTTGGCATTCTTGAGCCAGTTGGGTCTTTTTTCTGACTTCGCGTCAAAGAGCACTTTGGAGAATCCAATATCCACTCTGCGGTATGCAGGAATGGTAAAGCCTTCTTTCTCTCGGTTATTGGCATCATAAAAGAATGGCATTTTAGTACCGTAGATAAGACTCAAGTTTACCTTATACGATGGATTACTTGGCAGTTCATCTTGGAAGAGGATAGAAAAATTCACTCGCTGATCGGTAGGTCTTCTCAGCCAATCACTCAGCTGCTCTTCTCCATTATCGTCTGTGTAATACAGTCGCTCTTTGGTCTGCATGATGGACATATTAAACCAACTCTCTATGCCTTCTATAAACTCTCCATTTACCCGTGTATCTATACCCGTAGCATATCCCTGTGAGCTATTTTCTGCGAGATACCTGATCCGCACATTGTCTACCACGTAGGGTACCATTCTGTCCTGGTGCTTGTAGTATACTTCACTCATAAACTTAAACGGGCGTCCCCACCACTTGAAATTCATATCTCCACCGAATACAGCGTGTATCGAGCGTTGGGCTTTTAGGTTCGGATTCAGCGTACCGTCTATCCCTCGCAGCTCACGGTAAAAGGGCGGCTGGTAGTAGTATCCCGTAGCGAAACGCAATAACCAGTCTCTACTTTGTCGCTGTGCTACGAGCTTATTGAGTGTATCTACGCTGTAGTTAAAGTCTGCTGTGCGTAGCGAGTCTCTGATCACACTTCTCAGGGTGTCATTACTTCTTTTATTTGGCTCAAAGGAGAGTTGAAGTCTAGGGCTGATGACGTTCTCCTCGTTATAGCTCCAGTAGTTTGAGCGTATTCCGTACGTCGTTCTGAAATTTGATTTTGCATGGAGTACCTGAGAGTTTTGCACGAATCCATTCACTCGATAGCTTCTCAGAGCTATGTCTGCTTTCAGGTGCTCGTCCAGTATGATGTCATCCCCGTCCTCTTCTCTGGCACGTGTAGTTATATTATACTCGCTGCTGTCATTGTACCTCCACTCTTTCAGCTTATCGGTGATAGACTCATTGGTATAGCCTAACCCCCATCGCAGGGTAGATTTTTTATGGATAAACTTACCGGTATGGTTCACGGCGTACACCTGCGCTTGCAGGTCATTGCGGGCATGGTCTATGAAGTAGCCTGTCCCTAGCAGTGCTTTCTCATTGGCAAAATCATCTGAGCCTAAGTTGGTCTCTAATTCGGAGAGTCTATATGCTCCCTCCACGGTGAAGTGTTCTCGCTCAGAGGAAGTGTAGGAGGAGGTTGTCAATTTTAGGATCAAGTTTTCCTTGACGTTATAGTCCAGCGAAAGGCCATTCATCCACGTAGTATACTCCATAAGCTCCTGCCCTCCAAAGGCTATAAAAAGACTCAGGGCACTATTCACATTACCAAAACTCGTCTGTCTGCTCTGTGGAGCCAGCAAGTATCTGTTTTGAGATAGCGAAGTAAGGTACGACAAACTCAGATCTGAAGTAATTCGGTACTTCATAAGTGACTGTATATCAAAAAATCGGGGCTTATAGTCTCCCTGTACATCAAGACTTCCGAGGAGGTACTGATTACTGCGAAAGCGTGCTCCCACGAGATAGCTAAACCGTTTGTTTTTGCTGAGGTTCTCTACGTGAAGATTAGCTCCGAGAAAACTAGCAGATACTGTAGCTGCGAAACTATCCGGCTGACGATACTTGATGTCTAGCACGGAACTCAGCTTATCCCCATACTTGGCTTGAAAACCACCTGCAGAGAATTCTAGCGACTCTACCAAGTCACCATTCACCACACTTAGGCCTTCCTGCTGTCCGCTGCGCACCAAAAATGGACGATAGACCTCTATCCCATTCACATAGACTAGATTCTCATCAAAATTACCCCCGCGCACACTGTACGCAGAACCTTGATCACCACCAGCAGTGCTGAGTCCCAGGCCTACGAAGGGCAGAATCCGCTCATAACTCCCTGCATTGGCAAAACGCTCAATTTCTTTAGGTTTTATGGTAATGACCGGTATATCACGGGTATATCCACCGCCTACTGTCACTTCTTTTAAGGAAAATGATTTGTTAAACTGGAAATTCTTGTAGTAGTTTTTGCCTACAGCAAAGGGTCCAAGATTAGCCTTTGTAGTTTCTCCTCCATAGGCTACTTGCACTACTATCTCCTTGTCCGCAGGCACTTTTAAGGTATACTTTCCCTGCACATCTGCATAGGTGAAATAGGCGGTCCCTTCCACTTTCAGAAACGCGTTAGAAACAGGCTCTTTGTCGGAATCTATCACCTTACCAGAGAGGTAGGCGATGGACTGAGCATGGGATGCTACACTAGCACATAGTGCTATTGCTATAAGAATAATTCTATTCAAAAAACAATTAACGCTTGTGAATTTAATCTATTGCTTAAGCGCTAAAATAGTTGACGTAGGATCAGGGCTAGCAAATACCGCACTTCCTGCTACGAGCACATTGGCTCCGCATTCCAGTAGTTTTTGGTAGTTTTCTAAGTTTACTCCGCCATCTACTTCGATGTACGGCGAGTGATTTTTCATTTCACAGATATTTTTAAGCTGCTGTAGCTTCGTGTAGGTATTCTCGATAAAACTCTGACCACCAAAACCGGGATTTACACTCATCACACAGATGAGGTCTATATCGGTAAATACATCGTTGAGTAAATGTACAGGAGTGTGCGGATTGATAGCCACACCTGCTAAACATCCTACTTCTTTGATCGCAGCCAGCGTTCGATGTAAGTGTGTACACGCCTCGTAATGCACGGTAATGACTTCTGCTCCAGCATCTGCACATGCTTGTATGTACTCGTCCGGATTTACGATCATAAGGTGTACATCCAGTGGCTTGGTAGCGTGCTTATTGATAGCTTGCATCACAGGAAAACCAAAGCTAATGTTTGGCACAAAAACGCCGTCCATTATATCTATGTGAAACCAATCTGCTTCACTCTCATTTACCATCTCTACATCTCTTTGTAGGTTGGCAAAATCTGCTGCCAATACGGAAGGTGCTATTTTATGTGTCATTCTATTCCTTTAGTAAAAATTAATATCTGTGATTATTTCCTTGCCTGCAAAATTATTCACCTTTTCTATAAGTACTAACTTATGATAGCGCAGCTCATTTTTGAGCGCAGGTGAATCGAGTGTGAGATACAGTGTTTTTTTATTGATAAACACTTTTTTGGTTTTCTGTGCGATCATAGTACCCACGACTTTCTCCCAGCTATTTATCACAGCCGTTTCTTCAAATTTATCTCCCTGTCTGTACGAGCCAAACAGCGTTTTCATTAAGTCTTTTAAGGTTTTTTCTTCTTGCAAATCTATGTAAGTACTATGGTCTTGTATGGTTTTCCGATCTCTTCACAGAAGGCTTTCAATCGCTCTTCGTTCGTATCCGTGATAAAAATCTGTCCAAAGTTATCATTTTTAATAAGCTGAGTAAGCACTCTAGCCCTTTCATCATCTATTTTTTCAAAAATATCATCCAACAGTAAAAATGGGAGTACCTTTTTAGCGTTACTTAAAAACGCATACTCTGCTAGTTTTAGTGCGATGAGTGCGGACTTTATTTGTCCTTGCGAGCCGTATTTTCGCAAGGAAAAATCCCCAATTTCCAGCTCAATTTCATCCTTGTGTATTCCACTAAAACTGCGTTGCACAGCGAGGTCTTTTGACTTGTTCTGCTGTACGAGTTCCAGGTAGGTTTTATCCGCTAACTGGCTAATGTAGTGAAGCTTTACACTCTCTTTATCTCCGGACAGTCTAAAATACTGCTCCTCAAATGAACGGCTAAATTCTTCTAAAAAAACGGCACGTTTGGAGTAGATAGCGTGAGCCAAAGGAGCTATCTGATCATCCAAGGTCTGAAGTAGCGCGTGATCTACGTGATCTTGCTTCAGGTGCTTGTTCCTATGTTCCAGTAGTTTATTGTACTTCAACAGGTCCATCAGGTGCTCTCGGTCTACTTGACTCAGCACTTGATTGACAAAACTCCTGCGTTTTTCATTGGTCCCATAGACTAATTCTATGTCACCAGGAGCTATGACTACCGCCATAAATTGACCTATATGCTCGGCAAGTTTTTTATACGGAACACCATTTTTTTCAATAACTTTTCTACCACCGCGCTTAAATTTCACCTTGAGGTTTACACCCTCCTCTGCAGATAATGTAGCTAAAATACCCGCTTGGATCTCCTCATTTTGTATACACTGTACATCTGTAGAGCTAAAGTAGGACTTGCCCAAGCACAAAAAATGGATGGCATCTAACACGGTAGTTTTGCCTACACCATTGAGTCCAGCGATAGCCACCACGTCTTCATTCGTCTCTAGCCGAAAATCAGAATGGTTTTTAAAAAAAACAAGTGACAGTTTTTGTACTTTCAAGAGTATATGCTGAGCAATTAAATTTGTTATTTTTGTCGCTCCAAATATAAAATGGCAAAAGTAAAGCACACTAAACAAACTTACATTGATTGGTATAGATTAATGTTACTGATAAGAAGATTTGAGGAGAAGTCTGCTCAAATGTATGGTCAAAATAAAATACGTGGATTCTGTCACCTGTATATAGGTCAAGAAGCTGTAGTAGCAGGAATGGTTTCTGCGAAGAAGGACGGAGATAAAGTAATCACAGCGTACAGAGACCATGGTCACGCCTTAGCAATGGGCATCTCTGCGAATGCAGTGATGGCTGAGCTATTTGGCAGAGTAGATGGCTGTAGTAAAGGAAAAGGCGGCAGTATGCACATGTTTAGCAAAGAGCACAACTTCTTTGGTGGACACGGTATCGTAGGCGGTCAGATTCCATTAGGAGCAGGTATCGCATTAGCCGATCAGTACAAAGGAAACGATAACGTAACCTACTGTTATATGGGCGATGGTGCTGTGAGACAGGGTGCTCTTCACGAGACGTTCAATATGGCAATGGTATGGAATCTACCGGTCGTATTCATCTGTGAAAACAATAACTACGCTATGGGAACATCTGTAGAGCGTACAACGAATGTACTGGATATCTATAAAATCGCTAGCGGATATGAGATGCCAGCAGAACAGGTAGATGGTATGAGCTGTGAAGCCGTGCACGAAAGTATGGCTACTGCTGCTAAACGAGCTAGAGACGGCAAAGGACCAACCTTCTTAGAACTAAAAACATACCGATACAGAGGCCACTCTATGTCTGACCCTGCTAAATACAGAACGAAAGCTGAGCTAGGAGAGTACAAAAAAATAGATCCGATAGAAGTAGTGAAAGCAACTATCCTAAAGGAGAAGTATATGACTCAGAAGCAGCTAGATGCAATGGAAGAAGAGGTAGAAAAAGAAGTAGCAGACTCTGCAGAATTTGCTGAAAATTCTCCATTCCCAGAGGTGTCAGAACTGTATACTGACGTGTACGAAACAGAATATCCATTCATAGTGGAATAAAAGTATATTTTTGCAACCTTTTAGGAGAAAATGAGCACAGAAGAACAATCAGTAGAAAACAAAGGCATAGAGTCAATCAGCCAGTTTCTTGAAGACAATAGACAAAATGTAATGATCGCCGGTATTGCGCTAATTTTAGTCGCTGCAGGAATCTATTATTACAGTAATTTTTATAAACCTGCCCTAGAAATAGAGGCTGGAGATAGTTTCTTTATGGCAGAGAGATACTACGGACAAGATTCATTGAATCTAGCACTGAATGGTGACGGAGGTATGAACCTAGGCATGATAGCTATAGCAGACGAGTACAGCGGTACTAAAGCGGGCAATCAAGCGGCCTACTACGCAGGCAGAATTTTATTGGAACAAGGAAAATTCCAAGAAGCACTTGACTACTTAGAAGATGTTTCTATGGATGATGAACTTATGTCTGCACAGGTAATCACCCTAAGAGGCGATTGCAATTCAGAGTTAGAGCAATACGAAACTGCTGGCGACTTATACATGAAAGCTGCTAAGCACCGTACCAATTTACTTACGACTCCGTATGCACTTCTCAAAGCTGGAATGGCTTACGAAGAGGCAGGTGAGCCTGGTGATGCGCTAGAAGCATATGAAATGCTAGCTGCTGACTACTCTGAGTCTTCATACGCTCAGCAAATAGATGTACGCATAGCAAAAGCCAAAGCGGCTAAAAACGCTAAGTAATCATGGCTGACTACAGTAGTCAAACCTTTCTCAACGAAAAAATCAACCTTCCACATACCAACTTTAAGGTAGGTGTGGTAACTGCTCTGTGGAATACAGCAATCACTGGTGTACTAAAATCAGGTGCTGTGAGCACACTGCTGGATGCAGGTATCCCAGAGGAAAACATAACGATTTGGGATGTTCCTGGTTCTTATGAGCTGATCTATGGTGCCAATAAACTAGCAACGGATGGATACGATGCAGTCATCTGCTTAGGAGTAGTCATCCAAGGAGAAACGCGTCACTTTGATTTCATCTGTGATGCGGTAGCCAATGGGATCGCTAATGTCACTATCAAGCACAATATTCCTGTAGCTTTTGGACTGCTTACAACGGATAATCAAGAGCAAGCGGTAGAACGATCAGGAGGTAAGCACGGACACAAAGGCGAAGAAGCTGC
>ENA-OUOG01002899-OUOG01002899.1-marine-metagenome-genome-assembly--contig:-NODE-2899-length-16977-cov-5.965030_pt1 | contig 16977 bp, 9 predicted proteins | sample MGYA00248635_ERZ508505 | MGnify/ENA primary metagenome ERZ508505 (study PRJEB26176, sample SAMN06267871) | marine metagenome | isolation source: Saanich Inlet, British Columbia, Canada | place: Pacific...
CGCGCATGCCTTTGCTCACGGCGCGAAGCACCGCGAGGTCCGCAGGGTCGGGCAGGTGTTTTTCAACAAGCGAGACGGCGACGTCGAAGGGCAGGCCCGGAAAGGCGACGCCCGCCTGCGCGTCGAGGTCCCGCCTTCTCTTGCGCGCGCGCGTCTCGACGCCGCGCGCCGCCTCGGTGACCATCGTGGCTGGTGACGCGTGCATCGCGCGCGTCGTTGTGCGTGCCGCGCCAGATCTGAGATTCGAGTTTTCCTCGGACGTTACGACGAGGCTGAAACCGCCGCGTCGCGCCCGGACGACTTCTCCGCCAGTCCGCCTCTTCACCGAATTCTTTTGACGCCGACTGTGGCTGCTCCAGATCACTCGAGGCGCCGCGCGGGTACGGCCTTCCTCTAAAAGCGCACTCCGCATCCGCCATGTCTGGCGCGCGGTATGAGCGTCGCGACGACAGGTAAAGCGTCGCGCGGCGAAGTTTTTACGGTAGTTTCGAAAAACGCGTTCTCGGTTCGATTCGTACATTGTACATCTATGGTCTTTCATCTACTCCTGGTACCCCTCCTTGACGTCCGAGTCCACGAACAGCATGGATGGGTTCTTGCGGATGACCTCGGCGCCGTCCGCGCTGGGCATGGCTGTTCGAAGCGTCGCGAGCGCGTTGACGAGCCGCTCGGCGTCCAGCAGCGCCGGGTTGGCTTCGACGGCGCGATCGATGTCAGAACCGTCCCCGAGCGTTTTCAGCGCGCGTTTGACGACGCGCGTCGCCTCCGTCAAGTCGCCCGGGGACATCACCAGGACGCCGGGTGCCCTTCCCGCGATGCGCGCGACGTTCGCTGTGGGGAACGCGCGCCGGAGCACCAGGACGCACGAGGCCACCGCGGAGGCGTCCGCGTCGGCGGCGAGGCGAATCACCGACGACGCGTTGGGGCCCTTGGCGAGCAACGAGTCCGTCGCCAGGCCGGGGACGATCTTCTCCAGGACGCGCACCTGCGTCCACACCTGCTCGGGGTCCGAGCGCGTCGCGCGCGCGCGTGCGGCGACCGCGAGGCGGAGCGCGCGTGGCCACGCGTCGGTGGTCTCGGCGGTGGTGTCGGTGCCGACGTCCACGACCGGGTCGGGACGAACCACGTCGGTGAGGAATCGGCCGCGTCGCGAGCGGCACCGCGCGACGTACACCGCTCGGTCCGTGCGACGCGGCGCGCGCGGCGCCGACGTCGACGCGGTCTCGCCCGAGGAGGCTCGCGGGACGAGACGCGCCACGCCGGCGGCGCCGACGCCCGCGCGCATCGCCGACCCGGGCGCACGTGAAGATGCGCAAAGAGCAGCGATTGTTTGCAATATTGTTCATGTTGGTCGGCCGGACAGCAGCCAAGGTCGGAAGGTCCAACACCCAAAAAAAAGAGTCTGAACACCCGAAGTTTTCCGGGTGTGTCCCGACGGCCTCGCCCACTCGCCTCGGCGCGTCGCACGGGCGCCGCCGAGGATGTCGGAGCGCGAGCGTCTGCTTCCGACGGCGGATCATCCCTCCCCCCGCGCTGGCTCGGCGGGCGACTCGGCGGGGACGTCCATCCCGATCTCGTCGTCCGACAACCTCGCGAGCCTTGATGCGCGACGCCGCGCGACGACGCGTAAGTTCGTCGGGCAGACCGTGGCGCTCCTGGGCGCGTGCGCGGTGATCCTGTCGTGCCACACGCAGCTCGCGTCCGTGCAGTTCGGCTCCCGCGACCACAAATCCGCGGACCCCTCTTCGGGCGTCGACGCCAAAGGCCGCCTGGACCCCGCCGCGCAGGGGCTCCTGGCGAGCGAGGTGGTGGCCGCGGCGGGCACCGCGGAATCGGATTCGGCGCCGAGGTTCCGCGGGCGGTACCCGTCGTGGTGGAACGACACGAAATCTTTGCCGGACGCGCAGCCCATTTTCATCCACATCCCGAAAACAGGCGGCGTGAGCGTGGAGGACACCGCGAGCAAGGCGGGACACGTCACCGGCGCGTGCGTCGTCCACGCTTTCGGCGATGAAAATCTCCCCTACGCCGTGGCGCCCGGGTTCGACTGCGAGCCGTACCACACGCCGCCGCTGAAGTTCGTGCCCTTTTCGTTCGCGATCGTGCGCGACCCGTACGCGCGCATGGTCAGCGAGTTCAACTGGCGCGCGATGTGGGACGATTCCGTGGCGGAGGAGATGCGTTCAGGGAAGTGGTCGTTCACCTGCGGCGACTTCGAGGAGGCGGTGAGGGACCACGTCGCGCAGGTGGCGGGGAATCCCTTCTTCGCGTGTCTGTCAACGACGGACTTCGAGGAGGCGGACTACGAATCGTGCCACGCGAAGCACCCGGACGACCCGCTGACGGACTCGCACGCGTTCCCGCAGTGGCTCTTCGCGAAGAACGCCGAGCGCGTGTTCAAGTACGAGGCGTTCGAGACGGAGGTGTGGCCGTTCCTGCGGCGCGCGGGCGTGGTGCGCGCAAACGACGGGGCGGAGAAGATCAACTCCGCGGGCTCGGTGTCGGAGATCGCCGCCAAGTGCTGGGCGTTCGTGTCCAAAGAAACCCTCGAGGACTTCGTGCGCCTCTACGCCGTGGACTTCAAGAACCTGGGGTACGACCCCACGGACTTCGGGAAGGACGCCGCGGCGGCGGCGGCGGCGCTCGGCGCCGCGCGCGGGGGGAGGCTGACGGTGGACGTGCGCGCGATGATTGACCGCGCCGCGAGCGCCACCCTGGGGCTCACGGAAAGAGACAAGGCGGCCGCGCGCCAGACGGTGGTCTCGGTGCGCGTCTCCGCGGACGAGCTCGCGGCGATGACGCACGCCGCCGGCGCGCCGGCGGGGACGGCGGGATCGTTGGGCGCCGCCGGCGGCGCCGGCGGCGCGACGCCGACGTGCGTCTCCGCCGACCAGGTCACCGCGCTCGGAAACAGCGACGACGCGTCGGGGGCATCGCCCGCGTCCACCGAGTGGGTCCCCGCGGGGTGGGCGGTGGCGGAGGGGACGCTCCGGCGCGCGACGTTCGCCGCGCAGAGGGTGGCGGAGGCACTCGCGTCGGGCGAGTGGTTTGAGTACGCGGCCACCTCCGAGGAGGACATGGCGGGCATGGGCGGCGCGACGGGCGCCGTGGCGAAGGCGCGCGCCGCGGCTCGGCGCGCGCGCGGTGCGGTGGAACGCGCGGCGCGCGACCCGTTCGGCGAGGGGAGCGAGGCGCGCATGGAGGCTGCCGCGGAGGCGTCGCGCGACTTTGCCGCCGCCTTTGACGACCTGGCGCGGCGCGCGGAGAGCTCCGGCTCGGAGGCGCCTCGGGCGCTGCAGGAGGCGTGCGCCTCCCTCGAGGCGGAGGCGCTTTCGTTCTCGCGCGTGATGGCGCAGGCGGTGCACATGCGCCTGTTGTGGGCCGCGCAGGAGTTGGCGAGCGCGAGCGAGTCTGCGTCGCTCTCGGGGCACAAAGCCGCCGACGCCGAGACCAAACTCACGCGGTACAAACCGGACGTGGCCGGTTTGAACCACTGACGTCGCCGCGCGCGCGTAGATATCCGAATAGGCCTCATTTGTACCACCGGCGGTTCGCGCGTTCGTTCGTTCGTTTCAGAATCATCACAACACGTAGAGGCTAATGTGTACCTAAGAAGAGCGTCCGCGCGCGGCGTCTTTCGCCGTCACGGCCACCACGGGTGCGCGGCGCGCCCCAACAAATCCCACGTCTCGCCCGCCAGCGCCGCCGTCGCGGAGACCACCTCGTCGGGCACGGCCAGGCTCGCGAACGCGTCGAGCGCGTTCTCGGGGAGTTCCAGTTCCGCGGAAAGGGGGGCGACGGGAAGTTCCGCCGGAGAGGCTACGCGGCTCGCGCCGCGCGCGACGTCCTCGCGCAGTTGCCCGAGCGTGATGGCGCACGCCGCCAGGGAGAGCGCGGCGAGCGCGGGGGTCCCACCGCCGACGTTTCTGTCGGATGTCTCCTTTTCCAACTCGAAGGACCCCAGGGTCCAGCGCGACCGCCTTCCCTCCGTTCGCGAGCCGACAGACGTACGTGTCGCGCTTTCTGTTCGAGGCTCGAGCCGTCCGCGCTCGGCGAGCTGCGCGCGCATCTTGAACGCCATCACCGGGGGCAGGATGCCGAACATGGCGGTCATGCCGTAGGCGCCCGCGAAGTTGGTCGCCGGCAGAAACACGTCCGGGTTGGTCACCGCGATCGCCGCCGGGGCGCTCAGCATCAGCGCGTACGTCACCGCGCGCATCCCGAGCTTCTCCGCGCGCCGAGACGCCTCGGAGGAGGCGGCGGTCCGTCTTCGCCTCCCGGGAGGCGCGTGTTCCTCCGCCCAGCGCTCCAGCCGGGGCTGCGCGAACGCGTTCACCCCGATGGCGGTCCCGATGAAGCTGGTGGCGATGGCGCAGAAGCTGAACCCGCCGACGACCAGCGCGACGGTCCCGTCCCCGCCGGTCATGAGCGCCGCGAGCGGGTCGGAGCCCCCCTCCCCCCCACTCGCCGCGCTGACGCCCAGCGCGACGGCGTCCCAGGCGAGGAACATCGCGAGCGGCGCTGCGGATCCCAGCACCACGGCTTTGCGAATTCTGCGCGCGTCGCCGGCGAGGTAGCTGCAGATCACCGGCACGAGGTCGTGGTACACGAGCGCCAGGAACACCACCGGCACGCACGCGGGCGCGTACGACCAGTCCCCCGCGAAGTCCGCGGCGGACCAGTCCGCTCTCCCGAGTCCGCCCGCGATGAGCACCCCGAACAACCCCAGCAGCGCGAAGGTCAGCGCCTGGTTCATCTGATCGGCGAGCTTCACGCCGCCGCCGGCGAGCGCAGCGCCCATCGCGGCGGCGAAGCCGAGCGACGCCGCGCGCGGATCGACGTCGACCGCGAAACCCGTCCCCGCGAGGACGTCCGCGACGATCGCGCCGGACTTGGAGACGTACGCGGTGAGCAGCGTGGCGGAGAGGAAGAGGTACGTCGCGGCGACGGCGGCGGCGCCCTCGGCGCCGAGCGTGCGGCCCGCCATTTCGCTCAGGCTGATGGCCACGGGCGAGTGCCCACGCCCGTGCGCGAGGCGGTACTCGTCCCGCTCGCGCATCAGCGCGACGTTCACCTCCGCGAGCAGCAGCGCCTCGCAGACCAGCAGCCCCCAGCACCCGAGCAGCACCGCGCTGCTCGGCCCGATGCCCGCGGGAGACACAGTCGCGGGGAGCGCTAAAACCCCCGCGCCCACCGTGCTCCCGGTGATGAGCGCCACCGCGCCGAGCACGGTTCCCGCACCGGACGTCTCGAGACACCGAGTCTCGTCCGCGAGCGGGTCGGGGGTTTCAGAGGGGTTCGTCGCGCGCGATGACGTCTCGGCTTGGTCGCGCGAGAAATCGCCATCCGCCACCTCGAACGAAGCGGCGAGCGGCGCGTCTCGCGGGGAGACGCGGGCGGGGGACGCGTCCGCCTCGCCGCGCCGCGCGGACGCGCGGACGCGCCGGGGAGGCGACAACCACGGCTGCGTGGCGGGTAAGGGAACCCTCGCGCCGCGCGTCGTAGCGCCGCGCTCGACGACCGAGCGGCGCCACGCGCGTTCGCGAACCCCTCGAAGCGGATTGTGTAGGGCGTTGGGACGCGCCCCGCGGCGAGCCTGCTGGGCGTCTGCGCGCGGCGCCAGGCGCGCGCCGGACGCGACGCGCATGCCGCACGCGAGCGAGCGACGTCACGCGTTCTGGGAACCTTGGCGGCGTTCGCGCGCGTGTCGCGCGGAGAGGTGTGGCGGCCGCGGCGCGCGAGGTCAGCTCGTTCGCGCGACGCTTCGAAACTGCAGGGGTTCCCGGCAAAAAACGGATGCAAGGCGCAGGTGGCTCGACGCTTTTCGAGTCACAGACGGTCGATTTTCTCGACTCGGAAAAAGAAATCCCCGCAAACGGCCAGATCACCGCTTCCCGCGAGATTTTTCTCCTCGCCAGACCCCAGATCCGAGATGCCTGCTCGACTCGTGCGCCGGTGCGCGGCTCGCCTTCGGGTCAACCGAGCGGCGAGCGCTCGAGCGCACTTTGAAAATCGTTGTTTCCGTTGCCTCGGAGAAACCGCGACCGGCGGCGGCAGAGTCGTGAGCGCCCGCGCGCCGACTTCCACGCCTCGTCCACCCTTCGCGTGGTTCCGGCACTCCCTTCCCCGCACGATGGGCGTCCCCTCGTTCAACTCGTTCGACGAGCGCACGCACGTGGGTCGCCAGAACATGCTTTGGGAGCAGACCAACATGTACAAGCGCATTCACGGCGTGAAGTCGACGGTGGACACCAAGCTGGTGCGCTACGCGCGCCCGAAGAGCGCGGTGGGCGCGCCGCGTCAGCGCGCCGAGATCGACCAGTTCCGCGAGGTGCGCGAGGCGGCGCGGCGCATCAACGACTTGAACCTGAAGAAACGCGCGGGCGTCACGACGTTCACGTCGCCGCCCAAGTCGATGGCGCTCGCCAAGCGGCTCAGCGAGAACCGCGCCGCGCACCGCGCGGCGGACCCGTCGCACGCTTTCCACGCCAAGCAGGTGGCGAACATGCGCCGCCGCATCGCCGAGCAGAACACACTCGTGGAGCGTAAGAAGAATGTGTACGATACGAACGTGCACCCCGTGGTGCTGCGCCCGAAAAGCGCCAGAGCCGCGAGGACGCCGCCGTGGGGGTTCGGGTCGGGGCACCTTTCGTCGGCGGCGGCGAGGCCGGCCACCGCGTCGAGGCCGGCCGCGAGCGCCTCGAGGCCGGCCACGGCGAGGGCGTCGTCTGGTGCTCCCGCACAAAAGCCCACAGCCGGCGCCTCCGGGTACTGGACGTCGCCGAGGGAGGTCCCGGGGACGGCGCACATGCGGCCGACGCGGAAGCCCGCGCGCGAGCACCCCGCGTATCAGACGCTGCGCAAGAAACTGCTGCACGAGATTGTCGCCAAGGACGCGAGCGAGGAGGACATGGCGGACATCTTCGCGGACGCGACGCGGGAACAGAGCGGGAGCCAGCACAAACACGTCCTGAAAGCCGTCATCGCAGACCTCAAGATCGAGCTGGAGTTGCAGCCGGAGGCGTAGGTGGAGAGGTTTGTATTAAAACGAGCGTTTGCGGTATTGACGTTTGACGACGAAGAATCGACGCGCACGTGCCGCGTTTTTGCAGCGGTACATGGACAGATGGACCGAAGCGGAAAAACTCCGATAATCGGCGTAACTTGTTTGCTTGATTCGGCCTCGTTGTCAGAATCGACCCGTTCAGCCGGGTCTGGATTTCACTCGTATCATCTCCGAAACATCGGAGACTGAGACTTCATACCCTGTGAGTAAACAGTCAGCAATTCGAATTTACAAAAAGTTCTGACTGTTTGGGGCTTTGGTCTAGTGGCATGATACTTCCTTAGGGTGGAAGTGGTCGGCGGTTCGATTCCGCCAAGCCCCCAAATCTTTCTTTTTTTTGTTTTTGTTTGACACCTCGAGGGTGGTCGAGGGCCAGTCGACCCGCGCGACCGCCCTTGTCGCACACCGAGCGCACACCGCGCCGAGCATGGTGGCTGTGCGAAGACCCCGAACGCCGCCCGGTGGCGTTCGGGGTGCCTCCGCGTGCGTCCTCGCGCTCGCGATCTGCGCGGCGCTGGCGAGACGCGCGGACGCGGAGGACGTCTCCCTGGTCCCCGCGGGGACGCGGGACGCGTCCCCCGACGCGTCGCCCCTCGCCCTCTCGCACGCGCAGCACGCTCCCTCGGTGGACGGGTACGGCGGAGACGACACCGCGCTCGAGTCTGCCATGGTCGAGTGGCTCCAGGACACGCAGCGGCGACGCCAGCGCGTCGGCGCTGCGGCTACGGTCGACCGCGCGACCGCCGCCTCGGCGGTGGACCTCCCCGAGCCAAAAAAGAGCGCGAACGTTTCGTCCAACGTTTCGTCTCCGCCGAACGACGTCTCGGCGTGGTCCTCCGGCGGCATCGCGCGACACGACCGCGACGCGTTCGTGCGTGTCAGCGGCACGCGCTTCGTGGTGGGATGCCCCCCCGCCGAGTACAAGGTGGTGGGCTGGAACACGTACACGCTCGTGGAACAGGCGGCGCGCGTCCCGATGGGTTCCTTCGGCGCGGACTTTTCGCGGCGCGGCCGCGCGCAGGTCCTGGAGATGCTCGACCGCGCCGCCGCCGCCGGGTTCAACACCGTGCGCACCTGGGCGTACAGCGTGGGGGAGCGCCAGCCCATGCAGACGCACCCGGGCGTGTACCACGAGCCCTCGTTCGAGGGCCTGGACTGGGTGCTGTACGAAGCCGGGAAGCGAGGCGTGCGTCTCGTGTTGGTTTTGACCGACTACTGGGAGCACCACGGCGGCGTCTCGCAGTACCTCGAGTGGGCGGCGGCGCGGAAGTCTTCCGGAAGTCTTTCCTCGGACTTCCGTATGAGCGAAAGAAAATCTTTGTTCTTCTCCGACCCCGACTGCGAGCGCATGTACAAGGCGAACGCGAAGGCGCTCATCGAGCGCGTCAACGCGTACACCGGCGTCGCGTACCGCGACGACCCGACCATTTTCGCGTGGGAGCTCATCAACGAACCGCGCTGCCGCGGGTGCGGCGCGCGCCTGCAGGCGTGGATCGAGGAGATGGCGCGATACGTCAAGCGACTCGACCCGAACCACATGCTGTCCACCGGCGAGGAGGGCTTCTACGCGGGCGACGCGCGGGGAAGCGCGCGAGTCAACCCCGAGGTCTGGGCGGCCACCACCGGGCAGGACTTTCTCGCCAACCACGCCGTGCCCGAGATCGACTTCGCCGTCGCGCACCTCTGGCCGGATAACTGGGGCGTGTTCACGCTGGGGGGCTCGCTCGGCGCGGCGTTCACCGAGGAGTGGATCCGCACACACACAAGGGACGCGACGCGCGTGCTCGGGAAACCGTTCGTGCTGGAGGAGTTCGGGGTCAAAGCCGCCGTAGAGGTCGCGCCGGGATTTCTCTCAGACGTCACGGGTCCCGGGGGTTTTCGTCTCTTCACGCAAGGTTTTCGTCCGTTCGGCGGCGGTTCCTTCGACGAAACCGAAACCGCCACGAACGCCTCTTCCTCCTCCGACGAAACCGTGGCGTCGTATTACCGCGACGTGTATGCCCTGGTGGAAAAAGCGGACGACGCCGACCGAGCGCTCCGGGGCTCGATGTTCTGGACGTGGCACCACGACGACTTAAAGCCGCTCGCGCGCGGCGCCGACGAATACGCGGTGTTCGCCGGCGACGGCGCCTTCCGCGCGACGGAGGAGCACGCCGCCGCGCTGCGGGGGAGACGAACGCGGCGCGTCGGGACCCCCTTGTTTGGTTCGTCGTGCGTGGACGAGACGACGTTACCGCGAGTGCGCGCGAGTTCTGTACGGCGTCCTGAATGAAAAGGGTCCGTGAAAATGTTGTCGGACTACAAGTGTACCGTAAACGGACTCGCGTCGTCGATTCACTCCTGCTCCTCCCACTCGAAATCGGACCCGCTGTCGTCCTCCCCCCCCGCCTTGGCGATCGCCGCCTTGAGCTTCTTCGCCTTCTTCTTCGCGGCGCGGTTCTGGTTCGGGTTGAGCTGGCCCTCCGCGCCGTACAGAACTTTGCTCCGCGCGTACTGCGCCTTTTTCTCATCCGCGCCCGTGCCCTCGCGGCGCGCCTTCCCCGCGGCGCGCTCGAGCGCCGCCTCCACCGCGCCCGACGCGGTCTTGTCCATCTCGTCCTCGTCCTCCTCCTCCTCGTCCTCGTCCTCCTCCATCTCCTCCTCGTCGCCCTCGGACTCGGACTCCGCCTCCTCGACCGCGGCGTCCAGCTGCGCGACGCCCGCGGTCTCCGCGGGCACAAACTCCACGTCGGCGTCGTCCAGCTCGGGGAGCCCGGCGATGACGGCGTTCTCCTCATCCTTGAACACCTTCTCGGCGTCAAACTCCTTGCCCCAGTCGCCCACAACCTCCGCCGCGGCGTGCTTCCTGTCCTTGGCGTCCCCGCGCTCGGGCGGCGTGGTGTAGTACGGGATGCGCCCGCCGTTCCAGTCGTTCAGCACGACGCGCGCGGCGGCGAGCATGTCGGGCACGCCGCCCTTTTTGAGGACGCCGCGCGTCTTCCCGACGGCGCGCAGAAAGTCGTCGACGTCGTCGAAAGCGCCAATCTTGTACATGAGCATGAGCTGTTCCTTGGGGCACCGCCTGAGGATCTCGCAGACGGGCGCGATCGGGTCCGCGAGGCGCTCCACCTTGACGCAGTTGCGCAGCGCCGTGACCCCCGCGTTCTCCCCCAGCGAGCTCGCGAACACCACGCCGGGCGAGTCGATGAGCTTCACGTGCTTATCCAGGACAATCTCCTTGGAAACCTTGGTCATGCCGGGCGTGTTCCCCACCGCCGCCGCGCTGCGCGAGCGCTTCAGCGAGTTGATCAGCGAGGACTTACCCACGTTGGGGAAACCCACGATTCCGACCGTGATCGCGGTTTTCAAGTTCTTGTTACGCGCGTAGTTCTTGAGCAACTGTAGAAGCGTCTCGCCGCCGAGAGCGTCTTTGCCGCCGTACGACCCCTTCGTCGGAAGATTTCGCGCGCCGAGCTTGTCGCCGGCGCCGGCGCCGGCACCGCCGGTGGCGCACTTGAACGCGACGCAGGGCATCTCCTCGCGGAAGTACTTGAGCCACGCCTGCACGTTCTCCTTGGGCGCGAGGTCGATCTTGTTCAGCAGAAGCACGACTCTTTTGTCCGGGTTGGTCCGGCGCACGAAGCGCTCCACCTCGGGAGAGCGGCACGCCAACGGGTCGCGAGCGTCCAGTACCTGGATGATGACGTCCGACACCTCCACCACCTTGACGAACTCCTTGTAGTACGCCCTGCGCGAAGAGTCGTTGTCCTCCGCCGCGCGCGCGTCGTCCAGCGAGAAATCATCGAGCTTGGCCGCCTTCTTCGCGGCGAAATCTTCGGCGGCGCCGTCGGCGCGGCGCCGCAAATCTTCCAGCGTCGGCGCCGGCAGACCAGCCTCCATCGCCTCGCGCGCGCGCTTCTTGTTCTCCATGCGGCGTTCCTTCTTTTCCTCCGCCTTGGCCTCCTCAAGCGCGCGCTTCTTCTCCACCTCGAAGTCGATCTCCTTCATGAGCTCCTCCTTGTACGGCCACTGCGCGGGGATCCCGGGGTCCTTCGGCGCCTTCGGCTTGATGCCCAGCCGCTTCTTACGGTTCTCCTCGCGGCGTTTCTTCTTGTGGTGCTCCTTGACCTTCTTGATGAGCTTGTACTTCTGCTTCAAGGTCGTGCGCTTGGACTTGGACTTGGTGGACTTCTTAGGCATCTTGCCCGAGTCTCGGAGTCACCTGCCGCGCGCGGGGTCGGTGCGTCGGCGCGGCGAGCGCGGATCGACGGGACGCGAAGGGCGACCGAGGCGCGATGGCCAAATTGGCGGCGGCGGCGGCACGAACGCGCGCGGGCACGCGGCGCGGGCGGGCGCGGGCGGGCGGGCGTGGGGTCGCGCGGACGGTCGAGCGGTATCGGCGTGGTCGGCGAGTGCGGACCGCGCGCGCGGGTCTCGAGGCGACGTCGAGGACGCGCGGCTCGGAGTGCTGGCGGCGGAGCGCCGACACCCAGAAACTCGCTGGCTCTCGGACGGGTTCTGGTATCGGCAGAGAACCACTTCCGAGAACTCGCCAAAACGCCTCTCGGTCAACGTGCCGACGTGTGATGCGCTCGCCGCCGCAGAGCGTCGAGCGCGGCGGCACCGAGGCGCGGAGGAAGCGCGCGCTCTCGTCGCTCCCGCGTAGCGGCGGCCCGCTCGCGGAGCGCCATGTTCTCCGCCGTGAAGGTGCGCACGCCCCGCCCGTCTCCGATCCGGCACCCCGCTTTCAAACGGTCGTCGGTCGACAGATCTGTTTTCCCCGCCTCCACCTCCTCCGCGTCCTCCGCCCGCGACTGACCCCGAACGGACCACCCGGGTGGGTGGTGATTTTTACATCTAGTCCATGCGCGGTGCCGCGGCGGCGAAGTCGGCGTTCAACGACCCGACCAAGGGCGGCGCCGTGCCGCAGGGCCGCGAAGCGGCGCCCTCCGTGGTCTTCTCGCAGTGCAAGGACGAAAAGTTCCACCCGTCGTCGCGGCCGAGCGGGTACAAGCAGTGGTTCCGGCGCCTGCGCTCGTCGTTCCGGCCGAGCTCTTTGAAGGACGAGATCTCCGACAAAACCCTTGTGGGCGTGGACATCCTCGTGCTGGGCGCGCCGCAAACGAAGTTCTCCGTGGACGAGTTCGACGCGCTCAAGGATTTCATCCACGCCGGCGGCGCGGTGATGGTGCTCGCCGACGAGGGCGGCGAACAGAATCTCGGCACGAACGTGAACTACCTGCTGGAGGAGTACGGCATATTCGTCAACGCCGACGTCGCCGTGCGCGCGCTGCCGTTTGAATCGGAGTACGTACACCCGAAAGAAACGCTCATAACTGACGGTGTCCTGAACCGAGCCGTGCAGCGATTCGTCGACCGAGCGCGCGCGCGAAACGTCGCCGCCGGGCGCGAAAACGAAGCGCCAAACGATAAAAACGCGAAAGGGAGTTTAGAAAACGATTCCCTCTCGCTTTCGGGCGCGTCGGCATCCGCGAGACCGAACGCCTCCGACTCGTCTAACTCGTCGTCGCACCTGTCAGGTAAGTCCGCGCCCGTGCGCTTCGTGGTGCCGTTCTGCGCGACGCTGAACGTGCAGAAACCGGCGGTGCCCGTGCTGAGCACGGGCGCGACGGCGGTTCCGCCTTCGCGGCCGCTCGCGGCGCTGTGGGCGGGCAACCCCTCTAAGGGCGAGGGGCGGGGGAAGGTGTGCGTGTTGGGGTCGGGGCGCATGGCGGACGACGAGTGGCTCGATAAAGAAGACAACGCCAAGGTTCTGGATTTTTTTCTGAGATGGCTCAGCCCGGGCTCGGACCTTTCGCTCTACGCGCTGGACGCCGAGGAGCCGGACGTGAGCGAGTACGATTCGCTTCCCGACGTCGCGGCGCTGGCGGAGCGACCGAAGGCGTGTTTAGTGGACGGTTCGGGAACCGCGGACCTTCCCAAAGACTTCACTAAACTGTTCATCGACCACATGTACGCCATGGACATGGATCTGGTACCTGAAGCGGTGGACCTGTACGCCGCGCTCGGCGTCGAAAAGGCGCCTTTAGATCTCATCGCGCCGCAGTTTGAAGCGCCGACGCCGGCGACAAAGCCGGCGGTGTTCCCGCCGGCGTTGCGCGAGCTGCCTCCGCCGCCGCTGGAGCTGTTCGACTTGGAGGAGGCGTTCGCGAACGACACGACTAAGCTCGCGGCGCTGTTCCACCGGTGCGCGCGCGGGACGGACGAGGACTTGAGCGCGTTCGTCAACGAAGGCGCGCGGATATGCGGCGTCAATGTCGCGGCGGAGGCGCGAAACGGAGCCGGCGCGGACGCGGCGTTGGCGGAGGTGTTCCGCGGGCTTGTGCGGTTCAAGATGCGGGACGATTACGAGGGGTGACGGACGCATCCGCGCGGAGCGCACGGGAGTGAAGTTTAGGGTTTAGGGTGGTGGGTACCGGTTCGTCGTGCTGTCGTGACAATACCAGTGACGATGTCGGTAACAATACGTAGCCTTATTACCCTCTCGTCTTCACCACACGTACGGTATCATCGCTTTTCGCGTCGCCGGGTATCGCCGGCCGAACTTCTCCGCGTACCATCTCCGGTACGCGACGGCCCGGGGCATGAGGTTGGCGAAGGTCCAGAACGCGAACGCCCACCCCGCGCGCGTGCTCGTGGCCACCGCGAACCCGAGCCACTCCACGCACTCGCCCAGGTAATGCGGGCACGCCACCAGCTCGAACAGGCCGCCGGAGGGCACGAAGTGTTTCCGGGCGTCTTTCGCGGGTCTCCCCTTTCGCAGGTTCCGAAGCGTCGCGTCGGAGACCACGTTCAAGCCCGCGCCCGCGACGAAGAGCGACGCGCCGAGCGCGAGGCGCGGCACGGACGGCTCGGCGAGGTGCTCGCTGCCGCGCGCGAGTTCCGTGCCCACCAGCGTGCCGTTCACGAAGTTGAACGCTATGGCCATCAGCACCACCGGGACGGTGGTGTCGCTCATGCGCCGCACGAGCGGGTAGTACACCGCGCGGTTCAGGTAGTGCGCCCACCACACCGCGAGGCACGCGTACGCGAACGCGCTCGGGGCTGTCTTCGCTCGCGCGGCGTCGGAGAACGCCAGGAGGTCGCCGCCGTAGAGGAACGACAGGGTCAGGACCACCGGGCTCGGGATCTCCTGCACGAACCATCCGAGCCGGCCGTCGACGCGTCCTCCCCAGCCGTCCCTCACGAGCTTACCGTACGGCGCGCTCACGAAGAACAGCACGGGGAAGGTCACCACCCCGACCGCGACCCACCAGAACGTGACATCCGCGTGCTCGAGCATCCCTCCCGCGCGGACGCGAGTGCCGTCGCGGAAGAGGCGGAGAGCACGTGATGAGCCTGCCGGTAATTTTTCCCCGAAGGGCCGTTCGGCGTCGTCACGAGGGTCGCCGTCGTCCGACGTCTATGTCTACGACGATACATAACGCTCGACGCTCTACCGCTACCGTACGCTGCCTAATTATTCTGTCCTCTCCTCTACTCCGTCTAAACAGCATCGCCTCGACGCGCACCGACGAAACGTCGCGCGCTACTGCAGCTTGATTCGTTTCAGGTGGTGCCTGGTCATCACCGAGGGCTTGCGCGTCGCCGCGCGCGCCGGGTACGCGGTTCGGTACGCCGCCCACGACACCCGGAGCAAAACCGCCGGCAGCGTCGTCGCCAGCGAGAGCGTGGTGGTGGCCGCGAGCGCGCCCGCGATCTCCTCGGCGCAGCACGCCGACTGCGTCGCCGCCAGACGCACGCGCGGTGCGTCCTCTCGCACCCGCACGCCGTGCTTCACGCTCGCCGCCTCGATCGCGCGCAGCGCGATTGACGAAAACTCGTTGTAGGTGTTCTCGAAGTCCAGCGTGTAGAAGTACAGGCGGAACACCGGCGGAGGCACGTACGGCGGCGGCGGCGCGGGCGGGGACGGCGGCGCGGGCGGCGGCGGCGGCGAGGGAGGCATCGGCGGCGGCGAAGGCGGCGCGGGCGGCGAGGGAGGTGGAGGTGGAACCGCCACAAAAGGAGGCGGGGGGGTCGTCGTTTCTGACTCCGTCGCGTCCGCGTCCGTCGCGTTGGCCTCCGTGGCGTTGGCGTCCTGCGTCAGACGTCGCCCGCGCCGCGCCGCGCTCGCGTCCGCGGTGGCGTTCGTGGCGTTCGAGGCCGCGTCGCTTTCGACCACGTCCGTGCCGTTCACCGCCGTGCCGTTCACGGCCGTGCCGTTCGCGGCCGTGCCGTTCACCGCCGTCGCGTTGAACGTCGGCGGCGGCGGCGGCGGCGGCGGCGGCGACGGCGGCGGCGCGCCGTACGGGTAGGCGACGTCGTACGCGGCGACGAGCGCCTCCGGCCTGCGCAGGCAGTCGCGCAGTCTGTCCTTCCCGTACCAGTCGTTCCGGTCGTACGTCCCGCGGTACGCCTCTTCGCAGTCCACGAAGAGCCGCCAGTCGTTCTCGCACACGTACCACATCGGCACCGGGTCGTCGATCGTCCAGTTGGCGCCCACCACGGGCACCGCGCAGAACGTGCCCTCCTCCAGCTTTCCCGCCTTGAACCCGTGTGTGGCATCCGGCAGCGGCGTCGTGGCGTGCGCCTGCCCCATCAGGTCGAACCGGAACACGGAGTTAACCTCGGGCTCGCGCAGCGCGAACGCGTCCGCGCCGCTCACTTCCAAACTCGAAAGCGCCTCCGCGGCGTCTCGCATGCCCATTCCGTCAAACCCGTACGCCACCGACGCGCCGCGAAAGTCCGCCGCCGTCACCAGCGCCGACGCGGCGTGCGACGCCGGCGTCGCCGCGACGACGGCGCCCAGGAAAAAGTGATCCGCCAGCGCGTTCTTCCCTCCGTAGACGTACGCGCGGACGTACCCTAACCCTCCGCAAAACGCGATGCCCAGCCCGCCGCCCACGAGCGCGCCGAGCGTTTTCTGCGCGTCCACCGCGGCGGCCACCGGGAGAAGCGCGAGCGCGTACTCCGCAACCGCGCCGGCGACGAGGAAAAGACAAGCCGCCCACTGCGCGAACGCGCCGCGCGCCGCGGCGGCGCGGAACCGAATGACGTACGGCTGGAAAAACGCGAGCGCGAGTTTCCCGAGCGACGCGCGCGACTGTCGTTCGCGTCGTTTGTGTTGTTTGTGTTGTTTGTGTCGTTCGCGTGTTTCGCACGAGCGCGTTCGTGTTCATTTGGAAGGGGATGCGATCCGGGGAAGGACGACCGATCGTCAGTCGACGGGCGCGTCGTGGCGTTCGCAAACGAAAAAGGCACGACGAGAAAAAAGCCGTTTGACGCGCGGCGCATCGAACGCTCTCGCGGTCGCGGCGGCACGCCTCGGAGGGGCGGATCGGAGAGAAGGGACGCACTTTTCGTCTACGTCTTCGCCTGTGGTGTTGCTTCGCGTTCGCGGGGCCGTCGCGGGTGCGCCCGCGGAGTCTCGCGAACGTCGCCGAGAGGCCCGCGGTCACATCGCGAAGCCGACCCATTCGGCCACGGGAATTCGGTGCCGCTCGCGCCTTCTCCCCGTGCCGAGGTCACCAGGACCCGGGGTCCTCGGCCGCGACGCCCACCGAAACCCCACGCGCGTCACCCTCCCGCCGCGGACGGTACCGACGGCCAGCCTCCCCAGCCGCCTTCCTCCCGCGTGGTGAGCTCTGCGCCGGCCAGCGACTCGGCACCTCCGGTAAAAAAAACGAAAAAAAAGTTTCGGGCCGTGAAAATCGCGTCGCCGACGCCGTTGCGTCGCGCGGCGGCGAAAGACGCATGGGACTCGCCTTTTTCACTCGTCTCGTCGCCGCAGTGGGCGCGGCTGTCGGAACGACTGGAACGGCGCGTAACGTTCACGTGTCTATCAAATCGTTCGTCTCGTCTCGTCTCGCTCGTCCAGCGTTATGGCTCTCGCTCTCGCGTCTGTCGCGGCGGCGGCTCAGGGTTCGACGTAT
>ENA-OUOG01002900-OUOG01002900.1-marine-metagenome-genome-assembly--contig:-NODE-2900-length-16975-cov-7.203515_pt1 | contig 16975 bp, 9 predicted proteins | sample MGYA00248635_ERZ508505 | MGnify/ENA primary metagenome ERZ508505 (study PRJEB26176, sample SAMN06267871) | marine metagenome | isolation source: Saanich Inlet, British Columbia, Canada | place: Pacific...
GGCGTCCCATAGGGGGTTCGAACCCCTGTTACCGCCGTGAAAGGGCGGTGTCCTAGGCCACTAGACGAATGGGACGTTGTGTGTAACGGCGCGCATTATGTCGTAGCGACTTCGGGTTTGCAACCCTGAATGGTCAATCAAAACAGAACGGCTGCCCAAACTAGAATTGCAATACAAATAGCGATAAAAACGGCAGCTGAACCCAGATCTTTTGCACGCCCAGAAAGCTCATGCCGCTCTGGCCCTATGCGGTCAACCACGGCCTCAAATGCACTATTGATCAGTTCAACCAACATGACAAAGAGCACTGCTGCAATCATCGCCGCAGCACTAGCAACGCTATCTGCCAGCCAAATCGCTAATGGCACGAGTACAACCGCTGCATGAACCTCGTACTGAAACGCTGGCTCCTCTTTGTAAGCGGCTTTTGCCCCCATCCATGAGTACTTAGTCGCTAGCCAGAAACGCTTTAGTCCACGTTGCTTTAGAGCAGATTTGTCGAAGTCCATATTTCATCCTGAAGGCCTCTCTTCAGTTTAGCGAAACCCCATGAGAAATTCTCTTGAGGTAAAAGATTTTTTTACTTCGTAAAATTTTCACTATGTGATAAATCCATATCTACGATATGAACGTTAATGCATTATTAGCAAACTTTTTTGGTGGGAGAACCCAAATGCCAGAATCTGGCCAAGCACGCATACAGGTGATCGATCGAGCGGTGAACATCCTTGAGGCGATGGCGCGCTATCCTAAAGCGGTAAAGCTGAAGATTATCTGTGCGGAGACCGGTCTGCACCCCTCAACAGTGCACCGCATTTTGCACTCTCTGATCGACAACGGTTTGGCCGAGCGAGATAGCGATGGCGAATATCGCTTGGGGCAAAAGTTTTCACAACTGAGCCTCGGTCTGCATAACGAGATTGATCTCAGAGCGGTTGCGCGTCCGCACATGGAGGCGCTTCGTGACAAGGTTGATGAGACCGTTAACCTAACGCTGCGCGAAGGCGATGTACTGGTTTACTTTGAGAAGGCCACGCCGAATCGAATGATGCACGTCAACCAGTTGATCGGCAGCCGCGCTCCGCTGCACGTTACCGCGGTCGGGAAGTTGATGCTCGGCTTGGGCGGCGAAACCGCGATTGAGGGATATGCAAAGCGCACCAACCTGCCAGCCTACACGCGCAACACCCTCTCTTCTATCGAGAAACTCAAGCCCGTCTGTATCAAGGCCGCGGAACAGGGCTACTCTTTCGACGATGAAGAGGCTGAGATCGGCGTAGGCTGTATCGGCGTGCTGGTCCATGACCGTTCCGGCAACGTCTGCGCCGGCCTATCGGTATCTGCGCCCATCGAACGCCGCAAACCTGAGTGGATTGAAGATCTTCGAGCGGCCGGCCGACTGATTTCAGAACAGTTGGGTTATCAGGGTTAGAGGGTCATGTAAAAGGCCCGATCTTAAACCGGGCCTTGTATGAGGGATGTACGGCGCAGCCGTATTTCCCGAAAGTACATCACCAAGATCTCTGAGGTCGCGAACATGCGGCTTTGCCGCAGATCGTTCCTACCTGGGGTTATGAGAGCGCTTTGAACTCTTTCTCCCAAGCTTTGGTCTGCTTCTTAGACGGACCGCCGACGATATCTAGCGCATGACGCAAGCGCGCACGGCTCATATCGGGGCCGAGAATCGACATCGAGTCCACCACCGATACCGACTGGGAAGTACCAGCAATGGCTACGAACAGCGGAAATAGGAAGTCACGGATCTTGAACTCCATGCCATCCGCTAACCCCTTCAGGCTATTGAACAGCGAATCACGATCCCACTCGCGCTGCTGATCGAGGTGCCACACAGAGAACTGCAGAATACGGCGTACAGCCTCTTCATCCAATGATTTGTGTGCAAAGCTCTCAAGAGTGATCGGCATCATGCCCGAGAGGAACATACCCGCAAGCGGAGCTACATCAGAGAACTTCTCTACGCGCGGCTGAATCAGCGGAATGATCTGCATCAGGTACTCAGGATTGAGCGCCCACTTCTGGAACTCAGCGGCAAACTTAGCAGGATCAAGCTCTTCACGAATCCACAGGCCGTTGAGCCAGCTTAGCTTCTCCTGATCGAATACGGGACCGCCGAGCGAGACACGCTGGATGTCGAAGTTATCGAACATCTGCGCACGGGTGAACTTCTCTGATTCATCCGGCATAGACCAACCCATACGGCCCAGGTAGTTCAGCAGCGCTTCTGGCAAGTAGCCCATGCGCTGGTAGTAGAGGATCGATGTTGGGTTCTTGCGCTTCGACAGCTTCGATTTGTCTGGGTTACGCAGCAGTGGCATATGGCACAGCTTGGGCATCTCCCAGCCAAAGTATTGATATAGCAGCTTGTGCTTAGGCGCCGAGTTAATCCACTCCTCACCGCGAATGACGTGTGTAATCTCCATCAGGTGATCATCAACTACGTTCGCCAGGTGGTAGGTTGGCATACCGTCAGACTTCAACAGAATCTGCGCATCTACCAAGGCCCAGTCCAGCTCAATGGTGCCACGCAGCATATCGTCGATCTCGCAGATACCCTCTACCGGCACCTTCATACGCACGACGAATGGCGCACCTGCCGCCTGACGCTTCTCTACCTCATCAGCAGGCAGTGCGAGGTCAATCTCTTTCAGCGCACGGTTGATACCCTGCTCTTTAAGCGAGGCACGCAGCTCGTCCAGCTCTTCACCGGTACGGTAACAGATGAAGGCGTGCCCCTCTTCCACCAGACGCATCGCAAAGTCTTTGTACGAATCTTTGCGCTCAGACTGACGGTACGGACCGTGCGGACCACCGACGTCCGGACCCTCATCCCACTCCAGGCCCAACCAACGCATAGAGTCCAAGATCGCCTGCTCAGACTCAGGCGTAGAACGAGTCTGGTCGGTATCTTCGATACGCAAAATAAACTGACCGCCGTGTTGGCGGGCAAAAGCGAGGTTGAACAGAGCGATGTAGGCAGTACCTACGTGTGGATCGCCGGTTGGCGAAGGCGCGACGCGTGTGCGAACTGTCATGTCAGAGAGAGATCCGGTTAGTGAATTTCAAGGGGCGCATTATATGCTAAAAACCGGATGAGGGTCAGACCCCGTTTTCTCCGTTTTCTACTAAATTAGTGGTTACTGTATTAGCTAAAAACGGGGTCTGACCCCAATAAAAATTAGAGCCCCGCAGACTCCAGTCTGCGGTAAAGTGTGCGAAGACTGATACCGGCTATATCGGCAGCCTTCTGCTTATTGCCCTGTACTTGGTGCATCAAACCCTCCCAGTACTGTCGCTCCTGCTCTTTGAGGCTCAACGATCCAGTACTAGCCACCGCTGCAGGCTGTGTCGACATAGACACCGTTTCTGCTACAGGTTTCGTGCTGTTAACGACCCGCTCACGACGGAAGTCGTTTGCAGACACAGTTCGTGCCGCACTCTCTTCCTTGCCATCAAACATAACAAAGCTGAGCATAGTCTCGTCGATTACAGTCTCATCAAACCAGCTAATTGCCCTTTTCAAGATATTGCGTAGCTCACGGAAGCCACCCGTAAAATTGTGGGCTTTCAACAGTTCCACTGCCTCGCTACTCAACGAGCGATTACCGGCACCCAACTCAGAGAGCTGGTCGCTAACCAGGGTACCCAACTCAGAGCGACGGTCGTTAAGGCTAGGAATATTGATAATCTGCTCGCTTAAGAGGTGGTACAGATCCATGCGGAACTGGCCACTCTCAATTTTGGTACGCAGATTATGGCTCGGTGCGCTAACCACTCGCGTATCAAAAAACGCTGGCTGCGAAGCGCCGACCGGGTAATAAGAAGACTCCTCAAGTGCTCTAACAAGCACGGCCTGAGAGTGCTGAGACAGGTCATCCACTCCAATTAAGCAGAGTGTGCCACCATCAGACTTTGCCAGAGCGCCTAGACGAACAATATCTCCGGAGCGATCAGCAACACCGCAGAGCTCGGCTGCGAACTGCTCGTCTGTTAAACCCGTGCAGCGAACAACTTCGAAGGCTTGGTCTTTGCGCGCACTGCCACGGTGTACAGTGAAAGCGGCAACCGCTTGACCTGATCCGAGATCGCCCATGAGAACGACGCGATCAGGTGTTTGAGCAACCTTAGACAGTACTGCCACATAATCGAGTGATGACTGAATTGACATAAAACCCTCCACAACTTTCGGCTTTGCCGCCCCGCACTAGAGGCATGTGTCAAAGTTAGCACAGTTTGTGCCAAAAGCGAGCATTTCACCAACCTAGCAGCTCACTTTTGCTGATAAAGGTCAACAAAAGCTACATATGTCTACTCAAGCATCGACAAAAACGACCTAACCTCTGCCAGAACGCGCGTATGTTGTGCCCGAATATCAGAAATCATGTCATCAGTGGCAGTGTTATTTTTGAAAGCGAGGTTCAGTTCGTTGAGCCGCTTCGAATAGCGCACCATACCCAAAAAGCCGGCAGCGCCTTTTAAAGTGTGCGCAAGTTTTTCAGGTTGCTCGTCTCTTTTGTCATCGAATAGATCTTGCGCAGCAGGGTACTTCTCAACAAAGAGTCGCAGGCTGGCAATCAAAGATTCGTCGGTCGGCCAATAGTCACTCGCTTCTTCAAAATCAAACTCAATAAATTTGACCGGTTCAGGCGTTGACACTGCACCCACCGGCGCCTCATCAAAACCGAGTTCGGTCTGTGCAGGTGCAAGATCACGATCAACCAGGACCGCTTCGATGGTGTCTAACAACTCTTGAATTTTGTAGGGCTTACCCACAAAACCCCGCATACCAACAAGGTTAGCACGCTCTTTTTGCGAGGCAGTTACCCCAGCTGAAACAGCTATGATGGGTATATGTTTCCAACCCGGCTCGGCTTTAATTCGCTCACTTGCTTCAAACCCATCAAGCACAGGCATCTCTATATCCATCAGGATCAAGTCGTAGTCAGACTTTTTAAGTGCATCGATGGCCTGCTGACCATTATCAACCAAAGTCACCCGGGCCCCATGCTGCTTTAGGTGCTCACTGATCACTTGCTGATTGATCTCGTTATCCTCAGCGACCAAGACCCGTACATTCTTTAATAGAGTTAATGCATTAACCCCAGCAGCGAGAGAATGCCCTGAGCTTTGCAAGGGGTCTTCGCACATGTTCTCGGAAGAGATAATGCCAACAAACTGTTTCAGGCTGAATGGATCAACCACCACGCCGGCTACCAAACTGAATAAGCGCGATGTCATTGTCTCGAGCTTTGCAATCGCAACCAGTTTCAAACCAGCTAAAACCTGACGATTACAGTTGTCGACAAATTGCTCCAGCTCGTCCAACCCGAATACGTGCCCAACCAGAACAACATCAGTCTCTGTTTTTTCTAAATAAACGAGTGCCTCACTCAAGTCTCTTACGGTGTCTACACGCTCGACCCAGCTACCGATAACTGAACAAATGTGAGACGCAGAGAGCCCTCGCCGTTCGATCAGAAGCACCTTTAAGTTGGACATAGCCTCTAATCTAACCCGATCAATAACGGCATGTGCGTCCAGCCTTGTGACCGGAATTCGAATACTGAATTTAGACCCCACCCCAACTTCTGATGTCAACGCCACCTCGCCCTGCAGCAGGTCACAGAAGCGTTTCACTAACGCGAGTCCAAGACCCGCGCCCTCAACCCGATTTTCGGCATTTCCTCGTTGGAATGGCATAAAGACACTATCGACCCTATGCGAATCAATGCCTCGGCCGGTGTCACTCACTTCTATCAACAAAACACCACCCGTATCGGTTTGCTCCGTGAAGCCTGCCGACAGCATCACCATACCCTCTGAAGTGAACTTGATCGCGTTGCGAAGCAGGTTGTTGACGATCTGTTCTAGCATATGGCCATCTGTCGTAATCCTTTTCGGTAGGTTGGGAGAGAAGTCCACCAGAAAGCGCAGACCGCTGTTTTCGGCGACGGCTTGATGCATAAGTACTAAATTGTCTAAAAGGTCTTCAGTTACGACCGTTTCAGGTTCAACTTTCAATTGGCCACTGTCTAGACGTCTGAGGTCCAACAGATTACGCACCAAGGTTTCAAGCGCATCAGCGGCACCATGAATTTTGGTTAGGTACTCGTTCTGAGTTTTAGTCAACCGGGTAGCCAACATCAGATCCGTTAGCCCCAGAATTGCATTGAGGGGTGTTCGGATCTCGTGACTTACAGTCACGAGGTTGTCAGCACGATCTGCAGCTAGCAACGCGAGCTTATCTCGGCGTTGTATCTGCTCCTGAACATCGGAATACTGCACGTAGCAAAGTCTTTCACCCTGCTTCACTTGCATCACACGGTCTACGCGCGTCCATCGATACTCGTTGTTGGTGCGATGGATACGACACTCCAGTCCTGCAGTGAAAACCCCGTCGCTATCGAATCCAGAGCTAAAGAATCTATCGTTTTCATTCGAGAAGGTGGCCAGATCATCCGGATGAATGCGATCCAGTAAGTCCGCAAAAACGAGTTGAACATCAGTAGTCTCACCCAGGAAACGGTGAACCTGGGCCCCCAACCTCTCACGTGGATTATTTGGATCATTGATTACATCGACAGCGAAATCCAATGACTCGGCAACCTGGTCGAAAAGCTCGCCCTGAGACGCCAGTGCTTTGCTTTTCTCTACATACTTGCGAGAGAACTGAATCGATAGAACACTCGCTAAGGTCGCAACTATTAGCGGCACAATGATAGTCGCGGTATCAATTTCACTACCCGTCAAAAGTTTCAACTTCACGGTAAGCGAAACTGACACGCCTACGATCGATAAAACTAAAAGAGAGGGATACTTAAATAAGAGCTCCGTAAGTTTTGAGAACCGGGAGCTCTGTCGTGAAATCACGGCACTAAGCCTCCAGTAGAGTTTTTACGGTCTCAACTAAATCCGCGGGTCGACAGGGCTTTTGCAAGAATCGGTTGATGCCATTCTCTGCAAGCTCAACTCGAATCTCGTCATTATCATGAGAGGACAACACAATAATCGGTATCTCTGAGCTGCCTCGCGCAACTCTCACTAATGACGAAAGCGCCAGCCCATCCAACTCATCCATAACAATATCGGTGATCAACAAGTCTGGACGAAACCGGATGATCAACTCGAACGCCTGGTTAGCACTGGCCGTAGTGATCACTTGATAGTCACTAGACAACGTGCTCTTGATGAAATTGAGGATAAGTTCATCGTCATCCACGGCGAGGATCTTTACAGGCTGGGTCATCGGTGTGTTATCCCTAAATTATGTGCCTTTAGTGTGGCTCAACCCTATGAAAAATATCAACTTGTAATTGATCTAGCACGCGATTTCAGAATTTATACTAGTCTTGTGATAGTCATTCTGGGAGCTTCAATGATTTCGCCCATTTCTGTCGTCAAACTAATTCGCCAACACCTTGTTGTGGAAACACCGGAGATCCTGCGCGCTCTTTTGGACAAATGCCCCCGTTCGCTTGATGATCAAAATTGGCGCTGGGAACTCAATGGATTTGTCAGCGCGTTAGTCTCTACAGGCCATCTCCACGCAGAGACGCAGCGCGAGATAGAGGAGCAACTTTTTCCGGAAAGTAACCACAAACGCAGACAGCTAGCACGCTCAAAACCTTTTTCAATTGATGTCTTCACTCTCTCCCCGAGCAGAGAGGCACGAAAATATCAGTATGACGTTCCAGCGCTGAATCCGTTTGACGCTTATGCCAAGTTAGCAATGCGGGGAAGTTACAACCTGCTCGAATGGGTGGAAGTTGTTCAAGTCTACCGGGGCTCAAAAGATGAGCGGCAACCGACTCAAGAGCCACTCAAGAAGTTTCATAGAGACGAGATTGTTCAACCAAGAGGCTAATCCGTTAATCTTCACTCGATCACTATGGCCGACAAGCAATCTTTGAACTGAGACAAACACAACAAGAAACTGACGATTATGTTGTTTAACGTCAGACTTTTGTCGCATTGAGACAAGCTCGTCACGCGAGGCGCAGTACTGTATCGTCGCAAGCGTCACGTATCAAAACGTTTTTAGGATTGCTAAACCAAACGCCGAACGTTCATCCTCATCGACATTTGCACGGCTAAGATGGGCATAAACCGAAGTATCCTCGCTGATGGCGAGCCGCCCAAACAGACCGGTAGAAATGGCCGAACGATCATGCGACAAGTTTCCACCGCTCACACTGCCCGCATCCAGATGGACACCCAGGTCAACCTGCTGATCAAAGAGCATAACGGGCTTAGAGACCTCAATTTGTGACACAACCCGCATTGCGCCGCCGCTTGATGCAAGCGTTGCCTCACCGCCAAGATAGGATGAGGTCACCCCTCGCACAGAATCAGCGCCCCCTAGGTAGAGACGCTGACTGAGGGGCACCGCACTCATATCACCTGTTATAGACGTCGCCGCCACTCTTGCATTGAGAGCAAGCCCTGTATCACCTAAGGCTATCGATCCGGTGTCATATTCAATATCGGTTCGCCCATATCCCGAACCGCGATCAAGATTCTGCGCTAGACCAATGGAGAGTGTTAGGCCGTCACCCTCGGTCCACCCAGGTCGTGCTTCAAATACCGCCGTTGCACTGAGCAGCGATTGATCGTCTAAAGGTTGCCCATGCGAAATCGCTTGCGATTTAGCCTCGCTTTGGTGGATCTCGCCACTGACTTGGATCTCGCTGAGATGGAGGCCATCACCACTCGTAAACGAGTGCCAGCGCGAGCTTACCTCCGTCGCACGTGACTTAAAGAAGCGGAACTCCTGTGGCGCAGTGCTGAACTCCAAATCAAGCTGGTTGTAGAGGTCGTAATAGACAGGGAGTGTTAGATCAATCTCATACTGCCCATCAATATCACTGCCGATACGGTAGTCGAGATAGCGCAGCCCTTTATAATCAAAAAAATGGCGCCCATCGAGCGCCCCAAAAAGCTTACCACCTGTTGTTAAACTGGCACCGACGCTCAATTCACTCTCACCGGCCTCACCGACAATCTCGGCATCATAGACACCCGGAGCGCGGGCGTAATAATCAAAGGATCCGTTACGTACAAAACCGAGACTGTCCAAGCGATCTATCGCTTGAACGTGCTCGGCCTTGCTCAGAGGCTTCCCGGAGAGGTCATCCAGAAACTCCGCGCTCAATGTGATGTCTTGGTCGAGCACTTGATGGATACCCACCGATTCAATTTGCATTCGCTCGCCGGTATCAATCCTTATTCCATCGGGTAGTTCAACCATCTGAGCTTGTGGGTAACCCAGCCGGTCTAGGCAACTGAGTATCTCGTCCAGTGTTCCACCATCGGCCGTCTCCAATACCGGGCAACTGATCTCATCGGACTCAAGCCGCATCCAGTCGATCAAGCGCTGGGTATCGTCAGCAGTGCGAAGATCAAACACTCGAGTAATCGCCTGAGGTTTGGCTGGCGGTAGTTTGGGTTTTAAATCGATCTCAGGTGGCGTGTACGGAACGTTTAATACCTCGAACGGATCAATGCCGTTGGTCGCTGCTAAAAGATCGCCGGGCACATCAGATTGAATCAGGCTGATACCCTCTGCTATAGGGGGTGATTCAGCAGAGAGCTCTCTAGTCGCCGCGAGAGGCGGTTCGAAAGACGGTTCCAAAGAAGCCTCAAAAGATGCCTCAAAAGAAGGGTCAAAAGCTGCGTCGATCGAACGAGCCGTGAAGGCTTCGGTAGGCGTTCCGTTTTCAGCAAAAGGCTCGTCCTCAGGGTGTGGTGCGGTAATAAGCTGCTGTGATTCAGACACCTCAGTCTGGATATCTGCAAGTTCACCTGAAACCATCTCTGTCTCGGCTGCCGGTGTTTCATCAAGTATTCGAGCGACCAGCGCATCGATATCATCGAGTTCATTAAATCGTCTGGTTGGCGCGCCAGCGTCTAACGCTTCAGCGACTTGCTCCTCATCGGTGTCTTGAGCGTCAGGTTCAGGCGTCTGTACGATTGCAGGCTGCTTTTGAGGCTCAAACTCTGCTGCGCCATTGATCACTGGTTCTGTCACTGCTTCTGTCACTGTTTCAGTAACGAAAGCTTGAGCGGCGATGTCCCCCTTTTGGACAGGCAATTGCGCGCTAACCAAGATTTCCAACGGCTGCGGTTCAAAGCTTGGAGTCGACTCAGCTAGCAGTTGATCCAGTGTCAGAATTCTTGGCGCACCGGGTGATAGCGTATCAATCGGTAACAGCCTAAGCGTCTCAGAGACGGGACTCTCGTTGCCCATTGTATCGAGCTGGTAAGCGGCGACCTCAACTACTTCGGTACCATCAAATAGCCCAGGACGCGCGACGTACCGCTCTACATCGGCATCCTGTGTAATCTCAAACCAATCGCTGTGATGCGCTTGCTCCACCAGCAGTCCATTGACACTCAGTATGGGCACTGAGCCAGCCGGTAGCTCAAAACCTTCGACGTATCGTTGCGAGAAACTATTAGCGATCTGCTTTATTTCGGGTGTTTTGGGTGCCGTAGTATCCAAAGCCGCTAACTCTAATCGAGCTGGCTCAGACGATCGGTTACCCGCTGCATCAATTGCATAGGCGCTCAACTCGAGGTATTCAGAACCGTCAAAAGCCCCCGCAAGGGCGACATATTTATCGAACTCCCCGATACGCTCTATCTCAAACAGCTCCTGCAGTTGCGTACGACTCAGTGCCACGCCATTCACATTCAGGCGCACCTCTGAGTCAGCCGCAACTGCAAAGCCCTGCTCCAGTGCCCATACAGCACTTGGCACTGCTATAAGTAGCAGTGAAAGTAGGAGATTAAGACAAGCAACGAGCCGCTTCATGGCAGAGCCTAGCGGTGGATGAAGTCCAGCGAACTCGCGCGGTCAATCTGCGCTTGCTGAAGTTCTGCTTGGAATTTATTGAGATCAAGTTGCGCGCTCAATAGCTCGTCATAAGCCGATAGCAACTCAAATAGTGATACGCGGCCCGCTTTAAACAACCGCTCTTTAGAGGCCAGCTTCATTCCAACGCTATCAATAGAGAGCTGCTGGTTTGGAATCACCTCATCCCGCAACGCCATAATGCGTTGTTCCAGGCTCACTAAATTGCGGATACGGCGCGCATTGCTGACCTCGCGCTCAAACTGTAGCGCTTCGATCTCTCGCTGCAGTGATACGGCACGCGCCGCCTCAACACGACCCATGTTGCCATATGAAACATTCATCTCGATGCCAAGGCTCGAGTTATCTTTCGCCGTATCATCAACCGGTACCGAGCCAACGAGCTGCAGGTCAGGTCGCAGTGACAATTTATTGGCTTCTAGCTCAGCATTTTTGCTCGCTAAACGAGCGTCCAATACTGCGATCGACGCGTTAACAAACTCCTGTGTCAGCGGGTCTGCAACCCCCGACTCCTTTGGCAGAGCATCTAGTGAAAGAAGCTGCAGATTCTCGGTGCAGGCCAATAAATCCAGCTCTGTTTTCACCAATTGCTGTTGCAGGCGGTTCTCGTTGATACGGTTTTTGTTTTGCCAAACTTTTGAAAAGACAGCATTTTTGTCACTCTCTGACGAAAGAGCCACAGTGGAGCGGCGCTCTACCCGATCGAGGACCTCCTGTTGCATGCCTACAATCGCCTCTAAGGTGGCGATATCACTGGCCAGCCGACTAAAACTCGATTTTCTCTGAAGCAGTTCAGCCAGCTGCTGCAAACCTGTGTCATAGCTGCTGTACTGCTCAACCTGCAGTTTGCGCTCGGCAAACGCCTCGTTCGCTTCAAACTTGCCAAAAGACATCAGCGTGTAGCGCGCTGAGGCATCCAGACTATTGTCATTGGAACTGTCAGCCAGATATTTGCCATTAGCGGATAGCGAAAAACTCGGTAAACGTTTCGCTTTCTCAGCCTCAACATTACCTGCGGCAACGCTTACAGCCGCATCTCGCGAAATTAGCTGCGGCGAACATGAACGCAACTCAGCCAGCAACTCATCCATCGTCTGAGCCGAGGCATGACTTGCACCGACTAATAGCAGCGATGCTGTGACACTCGACAAAACAGTTCTAAGAAACATATCCAACACTCGGTTTGAGGCCGCCGAAGCGGGTTTAACTGAGCCAATATAAATTGACAATATAGTCATAAAAATACCTCTTTTTGTCACTTGTGTCAAATATGTCGTAGATTATTTTGCTAGTGTGTCACAGCGCATTAGAACCGCCCTCATCCCTCTTAAGTAATTGATATAAATAAAAAAGCCTATCTCGCAAGGGATAGGCTTTTTGCAGGCTTCTAGCTAAGTACTTTTTCTAACGAGCAGATTAACTCCAGGTGTAATTGACAGTTGCGTCTTCCGTTTCACTCTGTGTGACAAAGCTACCATGACGAACAGCAATCTGTACGTTAACGTCGTTCAAAGTGCCCGTATCTGCGCCATTAGCATCCACATCAATTGCAACGGATGCAGATCCAGCGCCAATTTCCGTTGCGGTCAACTCGTGCTCGTCAATTATAACGCCATCGATCCATATCTCGACGGTATCACCAGCCACGGCTTCATTGATATCCAGTAATAGCTCAACCGTTGAGCCATCACCATCAGTGGTGTCACTGATTGAGTTCAATGCAACATCTAGGTCGGTATTCACTGAGGTGCTTCCAGTGACGGTCAAGGTGTCAGATGATACAGCACTGAAATTACCTGCCAGATCCATCGCAACTAGCTTATAACTACCGTCCATTAATCCATCCACAGTAAAGCTTACCGTATCAGTTGTCGTGACGTTTTCACCCACCAGAACACGCGTCCACTTCTCAGTTGAGAGTGCAAAAATATCTTGCATGTGCTGATCAGCATTCGTGTCAACCGATGTAAGGCCTTGGTAAGCCGTGGCCTCGATAAAATACAAATACTCGCCAGTTTCGACACCTGAAATGTCAATACTTGAGCCCTCAGCCGCCGTAAGAGCATTTGCACTCGCTCCGCTGAGTACCGGCGTGTGAGCCGCAGTTTGGTCCAGCGTGATGTCAAAAGTTTGATCGACCAAGGTGGTGGCGCGATCATCATCAACTAAAACGAGGTAATCGACGTTGGCGTTGTTGTTATGGTTCCAGGTAAACGTCAAATCAACTAGAAGCTCACCATTGCCGTCTGGCGTTCCAAAACTACCGACAGAAACAGTAGGCCTGTCAGGATTTGAGTTGCCAAAAACTCTATCGATCGCATTCTGAATTACAGTATTGACTTGTTGTTGTGTGGCACTGGATTCGAAACCGACTGCCAACTCAACAATTACCGAGCCAAATCGTAGATCACCAAAGAAAGTGCGCATACTGCCACGGGCGGAACCTAACAAATCAACTGTTTGTACTTCGGCTGTCGACGTTCCGTCGCCATTCTGATTCAGCGTAGCTAAGGTTCCCTGCTTGACCTTGGTTCGGAACGCACCGGTAAGATCTGTTGCACCATTCGTCACATTAATGGCAGAGGTGATTAATGTGTCCTGTTGCCCCGATGGCCCAAACTCACGGGTCGACACTTTACCTAGGTCAATTAGGTTTTGCGATAGGGTAATGGTGAAGCCTTCACCATCCGTCCTTTCCACAGAGTACCCGGGGTAACGATTTGTTACGAGATAACCCGCATCGGCCCAGCCTTGGTTTTGGAATATGGCGTCAATAAGATTTATCAGGGTATTGCTAGTAGAGGCTGTGTAACTCAGCGTTTGGTCTCCGGTAGAAGTGGTGAACGTGAACGTATAAGTCGTTCCATCTGTCAACGCTGTACTGCCATCTGTGTAAACAACTTCCACGCCACTCTGATCCGCAAGCCATTGGCCCAGAGCAGGATCCGAATACAGTCCCGTTGAACCATTATCTAACGCGCTGAGAGTATTTTTCAGCGATCCGTTAGCGTCATAAACAGTCGCTCCATCAAAGTTATTGCTAATAGCAACGAACTTGTCAGGGGCATCCAAGGCAGGCGAGAAACTACCTGTGATAGCCCCATTGGTAGTGTTGCTTTGATAAGCGGCAGATGTCACCAAATCATTGGCGAAAAGGCCCGTGTCACTGTCAAGGAAAAAGTCCTCAATGCGCGGTGGTGCGTAGTCGGTAACTTGCACGTCATATCGAGAGGCCAAGCTTGGTACCCCCGCCGGGATAATTAGCTCCATGACGGTTCCATTGGCGCTTTTGGGCAGAGACTCGCCACTGAGCGCCTGCAAACTAGATAGGTCTAGATCTGAGGTGGTCGTATCACCAACCTGTACCGTGTACGTGCCCCGCAACGTTACAGCATTAAGGTTGCTGTTAGAGTAAGGTCTCAACGTGACAAGGGCGCCATTACTTAAGACAGCCTGCACAGCACCGGCTGAATTAAGATCCAATGGTACCGATGTCGCCGTTTCGATAGCGATACTGTCGCCCACATTAAGGACAGTCGTCTCGCCTGATGCGACATTAAATCGAGTCAATTGCACTACCGGTGAGGTAGGCACTAACGGATATATCTCCGCAATCGTATTCGTAGCCGAACCGATCTGCGCAGCAATATTACCGTTAGCCGTTGCAAGATCACCCGACGCGACTGTAATACCCAGCGCTGCGTAATCAGCCACTGCTGGCGTAGGCTGATTACTATCGTCGGCATAAGCCGCAATCTTGGCAATGGCATCAAGCCTCTCGACAATCGATGCGGTATCAAGCATTGACTGAATACTGACTGCGTCAGTCAACGTGTAGGTATCCGCCCCCTGCGTACCCACCGACGTCTCTTTCAGTAACTCTTTAATCGCGTCTATGTTAGACGCATCGATTGCTGTCGAAGTCCCCGTAGAGTCGTAAGTGGTGACACCAATCGCGGCAAAGTCATCAGCCGTGGGGGCAGTGCCCGTACCGTCAGCCTCCGCATAAGCGGTGATGACAGCCACAGCTGCCATAGCTGCGGGTACGGCGCTGATTTCTTTCGCGGTATCAATTTCACTAGACGCATTCTTAGCAACAAGTGATTGCACGACCGCTTCAATATTGGAAGACGTGACCGTGGTGACGCCTGCGGCCGAAAAATCAGCCAGCGTCACTTGAGCCCCACTCCCGGATACACTGGATGCTCCGCTCGCGGTTGAACCGCTGTTCGATAGCGTGTTGGGCGTGCTCGCGTTATCAGTGAAACTGTAGTCGCTGGAACTGACCGAGCTGCCACCAATTGTCGCAGTGGCTAACGGCTTGACCGTGAAAGCCTGACCGTCGGCACGTTCAATTTTCAAACCACTGCCCGACACTGTGATGCTGTAGCCTGAGGTGGTTGAGAGGTCACCCGTCATGTCGGCTGCCACAGCTGCCCATTGGCCTTCTGTTGTAAATATACCGGACACCGTTTCGGTGCCAAAGGCCGTTTCCAACTCGAAAATAACCGTCTCAGTATCAGCCAATGTTGTTGAGGCGTCACTGATAGTTACGGATACCGCGGTGTTATCAGCCAGACCGCTTATGTTTGCAATAGCATCTAGACGCGCTGCATTAGTCGGACCATTTAAAACGGCGCGTAATTCGGCTGCCGTGGTAATGGCGGTATCGCCCGAATCATCTCCGTAACTCGCTTCTGCGATAAGCTCATTAATCGCCGCGACATTACCTGTCGATACAGCTTTATTTAATCCATCACTATTGGTGATGAGCCGCACTCCAATTGCCTGGTAATCAGCAAGCGTGGGCACGCCAGTTTCATTAGCATCGGAATCAAAATCGCCATCTGTATCATTGGAACCATCATTGTTGGCAAAGGCTTCAATGATAGCCATCGACGCTAAGTAATCGTCAATTAGCGATTTAATCTGAGGCAGAGTGGCGACGTCACTAGCTTGTTCTCTCGAAAATACAATGGCATTGATGTCATCGACATTCGCAGCCGTTACCTGGTTAAAACCGATCGCATTGTATTCGTCATAAGTCGGCTCGGATCCACTCGGCAGATCTGCCAAACTGACTTTCCGCGCCAATACGTCCATTTCAGATATGCCGACGACGTCTCCGTCAAACGTACTGCGAACCTCAATCTTGAAGCCCGTGTATGCCTTGGTAGACACATCGGATAAATCGTAAACCAATGACTTGCCGTCGGTTGAGGTCGCGACGCCCGTTGATGCAGCATCAATATCTATCGCCGCAAGGTCGAAGGACTTGATGACGTGCCAGCTGGCAGAGTAATTATCCCAGCCCAAGACGTCGAAATCGGCAGGCAAGTCATCAAAGTTCGCATCCGCATTATTCGGTGACATAACCAAGCTGTCCGCTACTGCCGCGTCAAAGCCAAAGTCGCCCTCGTCAAACCAACCGAGGGTCACCGGGTTGGCTACAGTCGCCGCTGCGGCCGAAATAAATACGTTGGCCGAACTGTCTTCAGCAAAACTGACACCATCGAAGACCGCTTGCGTGTTGACATAGTCGGCCTCATCATTTGAAGAGACAACACCGTTGAATTTCTGGGGTGGCTGGGAAATCAATACATCATCAATAATGAACTTAGCACCCAGATACTTACCTCCAGAGTAGTCAAAAGAACCACCAACAAAGACGAACCGGTATTCACCGTCCTGACTCGCAGATAGGGTAGCGCTCGCGGTGTACCAGTTCGGGTCAGCCGTGCTCGTTCCAGTGAAGTCAACTAGAGTGATGTGGTCACCGGTGTCTACGTTTTGAATGTAACCAAAAACATCCGGAGCATCTCCGCCGGCTACAGCCTTGTAGCGCACCGACACACTATCACCACTTCGCAGGTCTACTGTTCCGTTACTGTAAATAGCTGGCCCATGAACAATTGAATACGAATTTAAACTCATAGATCCAGTGTCTAACTCGATAGCGACGTTGCCTCCGGTATCAACGGCCTGCACAGACGTCGTTGCCGTCCAACCCCCTGACTCATCAGCCAAAGGCCTGGCCGAACCAGTATTACCTACAGCCTGGTTTACATCGACGGGAGTCGTGAG